>Ga0102924_1005781_pt1 | contig 11810 bp, 10 predicted proteins | sample PaiPotPPM11metaG_FD_80116 | JGI IMG/M metagenome (GOLD analysis project Ga0102924, IMG submission 80116) | Iron sulfur acid spring bacterial and archeal communities from Banff, Canada, to study Microbial Dark Matter (Phase II) - Paint Pots PPM... ... | reverse complement strand
TCGAACGAGCCCGCCAACAACGGCTCGAACATCACCGCCGGACCACCAACAACCACCCCGAGGAGACCCCATGAGTTGGGTCATTTCCAACCCGATCTCCGCGGCAAAGTCAGACACACCTCAACCGTACGGAGCGATTCGCAGATCAATGCTGCCTACGACGCTCCCGGAGGCTTCGGCCACGAACCCCCCGAACTTCGCCGGCTCTGTCAGGTCCCGAAGGATCCTTTCGGCACGCGCTCGGCGATCAAGTGGCACCTCGAGTCCGAGCCACCGGCCCTCGGCCCCCACCGCTTCCAGCACGTCGATGACCGACTCCACGTCAGATTCCGTCTGCCGTCGGATCGTCACCTCCTCCACGCGCCGCACGCTATAGGGACGCCGCGTCGTTGGGCCGGCTACGTCGGCATCGACGGGGGCGCTGCGCCCCGGGCGGCGGCTTCGGCGCCGAGCCGCTCCCCTTGGCGCCGGGACCGGCGGGCGTAGACGACGTTCCACGCGGCCAGGAGGCCGCCGATCACGAACGGCATGACCTTGGAGATCACGAGCGCGTTGCCAGTCGAGGTTGACTCCACGATGACGACCCGAGCGGCCGCTTCGATGAGATAGGCGACGCCCCACACGACCGTGACCACCGTGAACGCATGCCGGAAGCCGTGGTAGCGCCAGTTGTCGGCGAAGTCCCTGCCCCTCGGGGTGTCCTCCCCCATGAACTCCACCGCGAAGCGGTACATGAGCGGGCGCGAGGTCCACAGGGACCCCAGGCACACCGCGCCAAAGATGGCGGTCGGCACCGAGCCTTCGAGCAGTACCAGCCGGGCACTGCCACTGGCCAACCCCAGCGCCGTCCCGACGGCGATGCCGAGTAGGACAACCACGCCGACCACATCGATCCGCCGCTTGCGGGCGATCCCTACGATCACGCCGACCGCCGGCAGCACCCCACTGACCACCAGAGACGCCACGGTGCTCCACCCTTGGGAGCGCAACCACGAGTACAAGGCCAGCGGCCCGGCGATGTCGAAGACCACGATCTTGGCGACCGCCGAGAGGCGGCTGCGGTTGCCGCTCGGTTTTCCGCTGGCGTCCACACTCACAGTCTGACGATGCCTCGCCGACTCTGCAGCGGGCCAACAGGACATCGTTCCGCCCGTCGCAGGTCTTGAGCCGCGGACGTCGTCCCGCTCAGCGCAACACCACGACTTGCCGCATCGATGCCCCTATTCCTGGGGCGTGAGGAACGAGAAGTCGACCTGGTTGGTCTGCAGGGCGGCGAAGAACCCCCCGTCGGTGTAGAGCGTCTCCCCCGTCACGTACGACGACCGGGGGCTGTTGAGGAACAGTAGCGGCCACGCCTGCTCCTCCGGTGACGAGTAGCGGCCCACCGCCCCCACGGCCCCGTCGACCACGTGCTTGCCGTTGGCCTCGTGGAAGAACGGCATCATCGCCGTGTTGGTCGGGCCGGGCGCCGTGCAGTTGAGACGGATGCCCGTCGACTTCATGAGCTCGACCGACCGCCATGCCGTCCAGGCCATGATGACCTGCTTGGAGATCATGTAGGCGCTCGGGCTGATCATGTCGGGGTGAGCCTCGCACCACGCCTTGCCCGCCTCGAACCCCTCCGCGGTGACCAGGTCCATGAAGTTGGCCGTGTTGCCCTGCCATCCGATGCCGGCGGCCGACGAGACATAGGCGACCGCCGACCCGCGCTCCATCTTCGGGACCAGGGACTCGATCAGGTGGCGGGCGCCAACGAAGTTGACGAGCATCACATCGAGATCGGAGAAGGGTGGCCCCGGAAGGCCGGCCACATTGAAAATCGCCGCCACGGGGCGCTCGATCGCGGCCACGGCGGAGTCGATGGCGGCTTTGTTGCGCAGGTCGGTCTGGAGCGACTGATCCACCCGCACATTGGTCGGGTTGACGTCGATGGCCGTCACCACCGCGTCGACGTCGACCAGGGCGCGGGCGGTCGCCTCGCCCATCCCCGACGCCGCTCCGGTGACGACGACCCGCTTGCCCGCGTACCCGAGCACGTCATCCATGGTCTCTGACTCCTCTCGATCTTCGACGGCTATGTGACAAAGTCCGTTGACTTGGTTGGCTAGGAACTCCCGGAACGTTGTTCACGGCTCGCGTCCGCTCGGGGAGCGAAGGCGATGCTCTCAGGTAACGGCCCCCTCGGCCTTCAGCGACAGGATCTCGTCGTCTGTCCGTCCGAGCTCCCGGAGGATCTCGTCGGTGTGTTCGGCGAACTGGGGCGCTCGAACAAGGACGGGTGCCGCCTCGTCGAATTGGACCGGATTGGCGACCAACTCACGCTCGTTGCCATCGGCGTCGGTCACCTTGGCGATGTACCCGTTGGCTCTGACCTGCGGGTCGTTCGCTGCCTCCAGAGTGTCCTGGGCGGGCGCCCATTGGCCTTCCAAAGTGGCGAACCGCTCGAGCCAAAACTGGTACGACTGTGAGGCGATCGCCTCCGCGATCAGAGCCCCGGCCTCGGCGGCGTTCTGGATCAGCTTCTCGCCACTGTCGAACCGCTCATCGGAGATGAGGTCCTCACGGTCGATGTGGCAACAAAGGTCACCCCAGTACCTCCCCGGTTGAAGCATGGTCAGGCTGATCCAACGGCCATCGGCGGTCCGATAGGTGCCGATCGTGGGGTTGAACGGCAGCCACGGAGGCGCGTCGAGCGGCGCCACAGGGAGAGCCATGTCCAGCAGCATCGAGATGTTGATCGACAGTGCCATCGCCCAGGTGCCCACCCCGAGCAGGGAGACGTCGACGACCGATGGCTCGCCGGTCCGTTCGCGGGCGAAAAGGGCTGCCGCGATCCCTCCGGCGATGGTCATGCCGCCCAGTGAGTCGCCGTAGCCACCCGACGGCATGCCCATGAGGCGGGGGGCGTCGGGGGGGGTTGTCGCCATGGCGCTGCCGGCACGGCACCAGAACGTGCTCCCGTCGAATCCCCCACGTTCAGCGTCGGGGCCCCGCTGGCCGTGGGCGCTTCCCCGCACGTAGACGACCCGGGGATTGACCTCCCGCAGGTCTTCGACATCGATCCGAAGGCGTCGCCGGGCGTCGGGGAGGAAGTTCGTCACGAACACGTCAGCGGTCCGCGCCAGCTCGTAGAGGACCTGCCGGGCACTCTCGCTCTCGAGGGCGAGGCCGATGCTGCGCTTACCCCGGTTGGCGTGCTCCATCAAAGGCTGGAACGAGTCGGATCCAGTCCCACCGGTGCCAAACTTGAGCCCGCGCTGGGCGTCGCCAGCCTCGGCGTGCTCGACCTTGATCACCTCGGCACCCCAGTCGGCCAGCACTGCGCCAGCGGACGGGGTGAACGTGAACTGGGCCACCTCGAGGACGCGAACGCCCTCCATGGGTCGGCTTGTCATCGACTGTCAGCCCTCGAAGTTCAAGAGCTGCCGAGCGTTCAGCTCGGCGATCATGTGCGCCTCGTCATCGGGAACGTCGGCGAGGATCTCGGCGAGCCGCTTTCGCGCATGAGGCCAGTTGCAGTCAGAGTGCGGGTAGTCGCACTCCCAGGTGACACGATCCATTCCGATGGCGTGGCGCTCTCTGACGCCGGACTCGTCGTCGATGAAGCAGCCCCACATGTTCCTTTTGAAGAGGTCGGACGGCTTGGCCTCCTGGTTGACTCCGGTGTAGAAGCGGTGGCGCTCCCACGTGTAGTCCGCCCGTTCGAGAATGTAGGGGATCCAGCCGATCCCGCCCTCGGCCATCGCCACCTTCAGGCGAGGAAACTTGTGGAACACCGGTGAGAACAGCAGATCGACCACTGCGCACATCGAGTTGGTGGTGGCGAGGGCGATCGGGACCGTGAACGGAGCGTCGGGAGGGAAGTTCGGCCCGGCACCCGAGGTCCCGAAATGGATACACAACGGGAGGCCGGCGTCCTGGGCGGCGGCGAACACCGGATCCCAGCCGTCGGTGTGGAACGAAGGCAGGCCCAGCGAGGCGGGGCCTTCGACGAACGAGATCGCCTTGGCGCCCTTGGCGGCTGTCCGTTCGATCTCCGCGCGGGCCAGGGCCGGATCCCACAAGGGAAGGATGATCATGGGGATTTGCCTCTCGGGGGCATATCCGCACCACTCGTCGATCATGAAGTCGTTATAGGCCTGGACGCACAGGAGCGCCAGGGCTCGGTCTTCGCTCTCCAGGAACAGTGTTCCCGCAAAGCGCGGGAACGTCGGGAAGCAGAGCTGGGCCCAGATGCCGTCCTCGTCGATGTCTTTGACCCGGGCGGCGGGGTCATAGCAGCCGGGGATGATCTGGTCGTAGCGATAGGGGTTGAGGCTGAAATCCTCACGTCGCTTCCCGGCGACGGCATCGAGCGCCATGCGGTTGTACCGTCTGCCCTCGTATTGCCACACCTGGGCGCCGGACTGGATCGGGAAGCCGTGGTTGTCGATCCCCTCGTCCCCAATCTCCACGATCCTCGGCCCCGCCTCACGGAGGCGTTCGGGCAGCCGGTCCTCCCAGACACGAGGGTGCTCGATCACGTGGTCATCCACCGAGATCAGCTTCATGTGATCCTGCAACGGCATCAGAGGCTCCTCCAACTCGACGGTGGGACAGTGCGCAGGCGCGTCATGGGATCGCCTCGGGGGCCGTGACGTAGCGGAGCTCGCCCGCCGCGGGACTCCACTTGACGACGCGGACGTCGACGTCGCCGTCGTACCGGGCCGGCCCGAAGCTGCTCGGGCCATTGGTGGCCGCGGCCTGGAATGCGCCGCCCAAGGCGTCGACACCACTCACCAAGGCCTGTGGGGTGACGGCGGCGGAATGGGCCAGGGCCGTGGCCATGAGGTTGAGTGCGTCGCACCACTTGTAGAACTCATAGCCCTCGATGCCCGTCGTGCTCGCCGCCGCATAGATGTGGTCACAGCGGCTGCGCGCCGAATTGGGAGGGTTGGCCGCCTCGACGTACGCGGCGCCGCTCGGATCGTCGACGTTGTTGGTGACGTCGGTCGCCTGCCAGACCACCGCCATCGCACCTTTCGCCTCGGCGGAGGGGCCCCACGCGAGCGTGGATGGAGCGTTGTAGGTCGTCAGTCCGTAGAGGGGATGGTAGTTCTGGCTCTGCGCCTCCTGCGTGAAGAAGATGACGCTGTCTCCACCGTCTGGGGTGATCATCACCCGGTTGACGCCCGCCGCCTTGAACTGCAGGACGGCGCTGTCGAACTGGGCGGAGGTGTCGCTCAACTGGGCATACCCCGTTGCCTGCGGGAAGGTGAAGACCGAGGCCACGGGAATCCCGAGCGCCGCCAGACGCGGCTTCCAGATGGAGTTGACAAGGCGTTGCCTGTCACCGGTCCCGTCATCCGCGAGCAGGATGCCAACCTTCGGCCCGGCGCCGAAGTACCCAGCGGCATTGAGATCGTCGATGACGGGACCTAGTCGGTCAAGGGCGACGGCGTCGGGCTCATAGAGGTAGCCCCGGTAGGTCGTGAAGTCGGCGCTGGTCGGCACGAACTCGAAGGAGTTGTCCATGAACACGGGCGTGTGATGCTGGGCCATGCAGGTCAGTAGGACCCGGGTCTCCAAGGCGTTGGTGAAGGCGGCGAACACATGTTGGTCTTCGGCGAAGTCCGTGCATTCCTTCTGCGACTCGCCGTCGAAGCCGTCGGACGCCAGTGCCGAGAAGTCGTGGTATACGAGCTCAACCTTGCAGCCGTCGATGCCACCCCGGGAGTTGAGGTCGCTCACCGCCAATTGGTAGTCGCGCTGGATGTTCGCCGCGTAGTTCGAGAACGCTGCCGCCGAGCCGGCGTGGCCGATGGCGGCGATGCCTGCCTGCTCGTCGGAGGAGTAGCTCACCCCGATCTTGACCACGCTCGAGCAGGTCGCGCCGGGTGTGCCGGCCGAGGTCGCGCCGGAGGGACTCGTCGCCCTCCCGTTCCCCGTCGACCCCGACGGGGTCCCGCCCGCCGTCAGGTCGGCGCCCGACGTGGCCCCGCCAGAGGTTCCGGTGCCGCCACCGGAGAGCCCCGATTGGGACTGCGTCGGGGACGACGCCCCGCCGTCCGCGCTGCCGCCTGCCAACGGAGATGCAGCGGAGCCGCCCGATGTTCCTACCACGGTGCCCGCCGGCAGGCGGGTTACCGATGAGCAGCCGGCGACGGCGACGAGCCCGGCGACGAGCGCGAGGACGGCCGCCCTTGATCGGGTCTGGTGCCGGCGTCGCACTCCCCTACCACCGGAGGGGCAGCGTGTCGAGGCCGAAGATGCCACCGCTGTGCTCGGTGACGATCGCCGATCCGGCCAATCCGTAGTCGGGGATGCGCCGGTGCCACTCCTCGAGGACGATCTTCAGCTCCTGACGGGCCAGGTGAGATCCGAGGCAGCGGTGGGGGCCGGCACCGAAGGAGAGGTGGCGGCTGGACTCACGGTCGAAGTCGACTGCCTTGGCGTCTCTGTACGCGGCGTCGTCTCGACCGGCCGCCGCCAACGGCAGCATGATCATGTCGCCGGCGTGGATTGGGCAACCGTGGAAGTCGATGTCCCGCGTCGCCTTCCGTGAGGGCTGGACGATCGGATAGGCCCGGAGAAGCTCCTCCACGGCAATGGGGGTCAGCGTCGGCTCGGCGACCAGACGCTTCCGGTCGGCGGCGTGGGTCGCCAGATGGTGCAACGAGTAAGACAACTGGTTGGCCACGGTGTCGAGTCCGGCCACGAACAGCAGCACCAGACAATTCAACAACTCGTCGTCGGTGATCCCCCGACCGTCGATCTCCCAGTGGACGGCGGCGCTGATGATGTCGTCACCGGCGGGACCCGTGGCGGCCCGGCGTTCGGCGACGAACTCGGTGAGATACATGACGAACTCGAGCATGGCCCCGGCGCCGATCTGGCGGCCCGGATCCTCGTCCTCGCTGAGGTGCAGGGCCTTGTGCTCCCACTCCATGAACTTCTCGAAATCGGCCATGGGCAGCCCAAGCAGGCGAAGAAAGATCGACGTCGGGAACAGGCGAGCGAAGTCGCTGACGAAGTCACAGCCCCCTGCCCCACTGAGTCGCTCGATCAGCTCGACGCAGTACGAGCGCTGTGCCTCGGCCATGGTCTCGATGCGCCGCGGCGCGAAGTACCCGGCGAGAAGCTGGCGCCACTTCGTGTGCTCCGGCGGATCAAGCTGCTCGGGGATCAGTCGATGTGGGGGGTCGGGATCGGTGGGCATCACCGCTGCGCTCGAAAACAACTCGGGATCCTGGAGGACTTCGAAGATCCACTTCTGATCGGTGAAGACGTAATAGCCCGGCTCTTCATCCGAGCGGAAGAACGGCCTGTGCTGCTCCTGGAGGGAATCCATCGCAACGAAGTACTCCAGCGCGGGACGCCGAGGGCCGGTGAACTGCCAGTGGGCGACCGGGCAGGCGCCGGCATGCTCAGCAGGGCCCGGCACCATCAGCGTCTCGTGCGCGGATCAGCCGACATCGCCGGCGCACTCGAATCGTGCGGACGTTGACCCACAGCGGGTTGGGTGTCTCGGCCGTGGCGTCATCAGTCGAGACCACTCCAGATCATCCATGGCGCGGCCCTCTCTCGTTCCCCACGCGCATGGTAATGCCGTTAGTCGTCGTTTACAAGGGGGCGGCGCTCCGGCGCGCGTCTCAGCCGGCGAGGAAGGCGGCGAGGGCCATGCGTTCGACCCGCGGACGGAGTTGGTCGGGTGGAATGCCGTGATCCTTGAAGCCGACCGAGTTGATCAGAGCTGAGACCCCGATGGTGACCATGCGGGCCTCCTCGGGTGACAGCTCGGGCCGCACCAACTGGAGGATGTGGGCCCAGCGGTCGACCACGCGACGGTGACGGTCCACCAAGCTGCGTGCGACCTCCCCGGGGAGGTAGCGCAAAAGGTCAGGCAAAGCGGTGATGACGTCACGATCCTCGATCACCGTGTCCACGGCGAGCTGGACCCAGCGGTGGAGGGCCTCAATCGGTTGCAGGTCCTCTCCGGCGACGGCGGCAACGCGTTGTTCGAAGCGGTCGAACTCGCGCTCGATGACGACCACCAGCAACTGCTCCTTGCTCGGGAAATGGCGATAGAGCGCGGGGCCGGTCAGTCCGACCGCTGATCCGATGTCGTCGATCGTCGCGTTGTCATATCCGCGTTCGTGGAAGAGGGCGCCAGCGGCGTCCACCAGGCGGTCACGGGTCCGCGAGGGACGGGGATCCTGGACGCGGGACGCACGTGGTTTGCGCGCCGGGGCACCTGCTGCGTTGTGGCGAGGATGGTGCTCGGCGGCCGTCACACCGAGCATGTTACCGTGGGTTTACTTCAGGGTCAGCCCTATGCCCGGACGCGCCGTCGGGCTTGACACCGTCGGCGCCTCGATGCCGGCGCGAGCGAGGAGGTGGGGTGGAGAAGTTCGAGGACCGGGTGTTGATCTCGGGCATCGGAATCTCACGCATCGCCCGGCGTTCCGGCCGCACGGGCATGGAGCACGCCCTGGAGGCCTCGCTGGGTGCCATCGGCGATGCCGGTCTGAACATCAAAGACATTGACGGCATCGCCAGCATCGGTGACGTGGCGGTCGACAGCCTCCAGGATGCTCTGGGCTTGAAGGTCGAATGGACGGGCGGAGGAGGATCTGGCGCCCAGCTCTCGGCCGTGTTCAGCGGTTGCCTGGCCGTCGCCGCGGGTCTGTGTCGCCATGTGCTCGTCTATCGCTCGGTGGAGATGATGGGGGGTGAGCCTCCCGCGGGGCGCGCCTTGGGTTGGACGGAGTGGCTGCTCCCGTTCGGCGCTTATTCGGCGGCCCACTGGCTGGCGATGAACGCCCAGCGGCACATGCATCTCTACGGTACGACCAAGGAGCAGCTCGGGTGGATCGCCATGACTTGTCGCGCTCACGCCGCGCTCAACGACCTCGCCGCCTACCGAGCTCCTCTCACGATGGAGCAGTACCTCGACTGTCGGCCGATGACGGACCCTTTCGGCCTCCTCGACTGCGATGCTCCCGTAGACGGAGCCGTCGCCGTGGTGGTGTCGCGCTCGGACCACATCCAGGACTGCCCCAACGGCGGTGTCCGGGTGGCCGCCGTCGGTTGCGCGGTGCGTGGACGGCCCTCGTGGGACCAGGGAGCGGATTATCCAGCCACCGGAGCAGCCGGCGCCGCCGCCCAGCTCTGGTCACGGACGGACATCCGACCGACCGATGTCGACGTCGCAGAGCTCTACGACGGTTTTACGTTTTTGGTGCTGGACTGGCTCGAGGCCCTGCAGTTCTGCGCCATGGGTGAGAGCGGACCTTTCGTCGAGGGCGGCAGGCGCATCAGCCTCGGTGGGGACCTGCCGCTCAACACCTACGGGGGCCAGCTGTCGGCGGGCAGGATGCATGGATACTGGCTGCTCCACGAAGCCTGCCTCCAACTTCGCCATCAGGCCGGCGGCCGGCAGGTAGACGGTGCGGAGGTGGCCGTGGCCTCGGTGGGCGGTGGACCGTACGCGGGATGCGTCCTGCTCACCCGATGAGCATCCTCGGTAACCGCGTCAACCGGGTCGAGGACCGGCGCCTCTTGACCGGTCGCGGCGGCTTTGTGGCCAACATCGAGCTGCCGGGCTGCCTCGAGCTCCAATTTGTCGGCTCGACCGTTGCCCACGGCACTCTGGGAGACGTCGACATCAGTTCGGCGCGCTCGGCGCCCGGCGTGGTCGCCGTGTACTCGGGCGGCGATGTCGACTTGCCGGCTCTCCCGTCCCTCATCCCTCCGGACTCAGTACCCGGCTATCCGGGAGCCAACCCGGCGATGACCCGTCCCGTGCTCGCGGTAGGGAAGGTGCGGTTCGTGGGCGAGCCCATCGTGGCCGTCGTCAGCGAGGACAGCTACCGGGGCAGCGACGCCTGCGAGTTGGTGACGGTCGACATCATGTCGCTCCCCGCCGTGGTTGATCCAGACACTGCCGCCCGGGACGAGATCCTCCTGTTTCCCGATGCCGGGACCAACGTGGCCTGTGAGGTCCGATTGGGGGACGACAGCGACGTGTTGTCCGACGCCGACATCGTGGTCACCCAGCGGATCGTCAACCAGCGGGTCGCCGCCGCCCCCCTCGAGCCACGGGCGGCGGCCGCATCGTTCGCCGACGGCCGGCTGACCTTCTTCGCCTCGACCCAGGCGCCCGGCGGTCTGCAGATGATGTTGGGCTTCATCCTCGGCATCGGGCCCGAGAACGTCCGGGTCGTCGCCACCGATGTCGGAGGCGGGTTCGGCGCGAAGGGCCTGCCGACGTCGGAGGAGCTGCTCGTCGGGTGGCTGGCGATGCGGCTCGGACGGCCGATCCGCTGGATCGAGAGCCGCAGCGAGAACCTGAAGGGGATGTTCCACGGACGGGGACAGGTTCAGAACGTCGAGATGGGCTTTCGTCGGGACGGGACCATCACCGGTTTCCGTCTCGACGTGATCCAGGACTGCGGGGCGTACCCGGGGATTGCGCCCATGCTGCAGATGTTCACCTGGCTCATGGCGAGCGGGCCATACGAGATCCCCCGGTTGGCCTTTCACGGTCGGGCCGTCACGACGACCACCACCCCCGTGGGTGCCTTCCGAGGGGCCGGTCGGCCCGAAGCGACATTCGCCCTGGAGCGGGCGATCGATCTCGGAGCGCGCCGGCTCGGCATGGACCCCGTCGACGTGCGCCGGCGCAACCTCGTCGTCGCCGACCGGTTTCCGTACACCACGCCCACCGGCGCCGTGTACGACAGCGGCGACTATGCCGGCGCCCTCGACCGGGCGCTCGCAGCCGCTGACTACAAGCAGCTGCGGGCCGCCCAGGAGCGGCGCCGGGGGCGGGGTGACACCATCGAGTCGGGCATCGGAGTGGCGTGCTATGTCGAGATCACCAACCCGCTCCCCCAGGCGGAGATGGGAAGGGTCCGGGTCACTGCTGACGGCCGCGCGACGGTGTTCACCGGTTCGGGGCCCCACGGCCAGGGTCACCAGACGTCCTGGGCGATGATCGCTTCAGCCTGCTTGGGCATCCCGATGGAACAAGTCGAAGTTGTCTACGGGGACACCGATGTCACTCCGCCGGGCGGAGCGACCGGCGGGTCCCGGTCGGCGCAAACCGCCGGCGTGGTCGTCCACCGTGCAGCCGAGTCGGTCGTGTCCGAGGCACGACGCCTGGCGGCTGACGAGCTCGAGGCCTCGGCGGAGGACATCGTGCTCGACCGGGACTCCGGCCGGCTTCACGTGGCGGGATCGCCGACACCCTCGTTGTCCTGGGAACAGGTGGCGGCCTTGGCCGGTGGATCGATCGAGGCCGAATCGACAATGGATGCCGGCCCGTCCTACCCGTTCGGCTCGCACGTTGCGGTCGTGGACGTCGACACCCAGACCGGCGGCGTCACCCTGCGGCGTCTCGTCGCGTGCGATGACTGTGGTCGTATCCTCAATCCGACGGTCGTCGAGGGCCAGATCCACGGCGGCCTCGCCCAGGGTGTCGCCCAGGCGCTGCTCGAACAGGTCGTGTTCGACGCCGACGGCAACCCTCTGACCAGCACCTTCGCCGACTTCCTGATCGTGTCCGCCGCGGAGCTGCCGAGCTTCGAGGTCGTCGAACAGGAGACCCCCACGCCCAACAACGAGCTCGGCGCCAAAGGGGTGGGCGAGTCGGGCACGATCGGAGCCACTCCCGCGGTCGTCTCTGCTGTCCTCGACGCGCTGGCGCCTTATGGGGTCACTCACATTGACATGCCGTTGTCACCCGAACGGGTCTGGGCGGCATTGCGCGACGCCGGCGCGCCGAGCGCCATGGGGACAACAGGGGGCTGACGGGCGTGCTGGGGGGT
>Ga0102924_1005779_pt1 | contig 11813 bp, 9 predicted proteins | sample PaiPotPPM11metaG_FD_80116 | JGI IMG/M metagenome (GOLD analysis project Ga0102924, IMG submission 80116) | Iron sulfur acid spring bacterial and archeal communities from Banff, Canada, to study Microbial Dark Matter (Phase II) - Paint Pots PPM... ... | reverse complement strand
GGACTGCGCACTAACTTGGCCAACTCAGGTCCTCGGCGAAGACCTCAGCGCCATCGTCAGCTACGACGACCGCCTGCTCAAGGCGGCGGCGGACGCTGGCCTTGGCACGGAGTCACCCCGCGACTGATCGGACCATTGGCTGCGCGTAGCGGCCCGCGGGCTAGGGGAAGAAGGCCAGGAAGCCGCTGGCGTTGACCGGTGGGTTGGGCGGGTTGGGGGCAGGCACCAGCTCGACATCTACCCAGCGGTTCTGGCCCTGAAAATCGGGGTCGTAGGTGTCGGGGTAGAGCCAGCCACCGTGCTGGTAGCTGCTCTGCCCGGGGGCCGTGGCACCGGCGGCATTCGGTGCGCTGAGCGGCCCGTAGGTAATGCCAGCCGGAGCAGCGGGGCCGCCACCGCCGAAGTAGTCCTCGGTTTCCTGGTAGAAATCACCCGAGCCGCCGGGGGTATACACGGCGACTTTGTAATCGCCGGGGGCCAGGATTATGCCCGAGTAAGAGCACGAGATCCAGCCGCTGGCCGCCGCGCCGGACCAGGACGGCGCGCGGTTATCGGTGCCGCTGACGACCTTCTGGGTGGCCACATTCCAGATACCGCAGCGGGTCGGGAGCTGAGTGCTGGCGGGCGGACTGTAGAACCAGATGTTGCTCAGGGAGCACGTCTCATTCAGGGTGAATTCCGTGCCCATGGTCTGCTCGAAGTCGTCCGAATTACGGGTGGGCGGGATGGTCGGGAAGCTCGGCCACAGGCGGTAGCTCGCGCCGTCGGGGGCGGCGTCGGTGACCTGGACGTCGACCCAGAAGTTATCGCTGGTGCTGTCACCGCCCAGCGGCGGGAAGGCGGAAGGGTCGCCGCCGGCCACGCTGAAGCCGCCCTGGTCGATGCCGAACGGGGACGTCAGGGTGCCGGACAGGGCAGAGAAGGCGCTGAGCGGGCCGTTGGTGATCCCGCTGCCGTACGGATTTCCCGCGCCGAACGCGTTATTGGTAACCGGGAAGGAGCCGTTGCATCCGACCGCGGCGAGGTACTGGGCGACTCCGGACTTCGGGCCTGCGGCGCCGATGGACAATGGCAGTGGCGTCTCAAGCGCTATCCAATTCCACTGGCCGGCCGCGAGCTCGCCTGAGGTCACGACCGAGCCGGGCACGAGGGTGGCGTTACTTCCGGTGGAAGTCTGCCACAGGGCGCACTCTACCGGCGAGGTTGACTGGCCGTTTTCGCATACCCACCACCAGTAACCTTGGAACCACGACTGGCTGGTGACGAGAAAGCTCACTCCCGAGATGAAGTTGCCCGTGTAGGTGACCGGGCTTGATGGGCCGGCGGTAGACGGGAAAAGCCTGTACGTGCTCACGACCCGACGGTCCCCTCGTATCCCCACGCATGCTGCTGAACTGCTCAAAGTGCCAATCAAGGGCTGTAGCTTAACAGCCTGGGAGACGCCGCCGGACTGGTCGGCTTCAGGATCACGGAAGGTGTTCAGGGATATGCAGTGACGGGTTTGCGAGAGCGCTGTGCCGCGCATTCCGGCGGGGGCCAGAAACAGCCCGGTGATGCGGAACGGAGCCGGAGAGTCACACTGAACCCGCATGAGGTTCGCGCCAGGGGCTGAGCTGGCTTAGCTTGGATGGCGACATGCTGTACGACAGGGCTGACCCGGCCTCGAGGATCGGGCGGCGGCGGAGGGTGGCGGCGCGGACCAGGCTGGACTTCTGGTTCGATGCTGTGCTGCTGCTGGGTTACACGCTGGCCTACAGCTACGGTTTCACGGGAATCGCCATCCATGAGTGGCTGGGCATCGGGCTGGGGCTGGCGCTGCTGCTGCACCTGACGCTGCACTGGGACTGGGTCATCCGGGAGACCGGGAAGCTGCTGCGTCCGCGCGGGCACGACAAGCTGATCTGGGCGGTCAACCTGGCCCTGCTGGTGGGGATGACGCTGTGCGTGGCCTCGGGGATCGTGATCTCGCGGGTGGCGCTGCCGGAGGTGGGGATCAACTCGCTGGGCGGGCCGTTCTGGGAGCGGCTGCACGTCCTGTCGGCCGAGGTGACGCTGGGCCTGGTCCCGGTGCACGTGGCGCTGCGCTGGCGGTGGATCGTGCGGGTCGGGCGACGGCTGCTGCCGCGGCGCTCGGGGCGAGGGCGGGAGCCACGGGCGACGGAGCTCCAGGGGCCGGGACCGGGGGAGCAGGGATGAGGTTCCTGCGCCACCTGGGCGCGGCCGCGGGGGTGGTGGCGATCGTGGTGGTGCTGGGGCTGGCCTGGGCTCACTTTGGGTCGCAGACGCTGGCGCCGGGTCCGCAGGTCCGGTTTCACCAGGAGATCGTGACCGGGCCAGGGGGCAAGTTGCCCGCCGGGATGTCAGCGGGTCACGGCGGCAAACCGGGGCCGGGCGTAATCCGGGTCGGCCGGAACGGGCCGACGGTGGTCGACTCCCGGCCATTTGATCTCGGGCTGGGGTCCATGTTTAATCCGGTGAATTTGCCTTACCTGCGGCACACAGTGGTTATTGAGGTGGGAGTGATTGCGGCGGTGGTGGTCGTTGATGTGCTTCGCCGCAGGTCACGGCGGTCCTGGCGGGCCCAGCAACTGGCCGCCGAGGTGTACCGGCCGGACGACGAGGGCTAATCCATAACAGATCAAAAATGGATAAGCAAGGTCTTGCCGGAGCATTTACTCGCAAGTAACCTACTCGGCAGTAGCAATCACCCTGATGACGTGGCCTGACGGGCACGCCGGGTTAGCCGAATTGGCTGACGGCCATTACTGGAATGGTCGCGCGCGGCTCCGGCGGCCTATTTTGGCCTGCGTGGAAAGGAGCGGCCGGACATCCTGAACGACCGCATGCAGCTGAGCACATCGACCAAGGAGGAACAGATCAGCATGCGCACGCGCCTCACCTCGCTTACCAAGGTCCTGTTAGCCGGTGCCGCTGCCGCCACGGCGGCCCTGGCCCTGTCCGTCGCCCCGGCCTCCGCCTTAACCGCGACCTTCACGGTCTCGCCGGGCGGCAGTTACTCGGGCTCGGCGGGCACCACGACGCTCACCGACACGACCACCGGCAACGCGCTGACCTGCAAGTCCGCGACGGCGGCGGGCACGCTGAAGTCGGGCAGCGGGCTATCGGGCACCGGCATCGGCACGATTACCAGCACCTCGTTCACTAGCTGCACGGGCCCGCTGGGGCTGACCTTCACGGTGAAGCAGTCCGGCACCTGGAACCTGAACATCACCAGCAACAGCGGCGGGGTCAGCACCGGGTTCATCAGCAGCGTGAAGGCGAGCCTGTCAGGGCCGCTCTGCTCGGCCACCGTCACGGGCTCGGCGGACGCGAGCTACTCGAACAGCACGGGCGTGCTGACGGTCAAGCCGGTCTCGGGCTCTGGCCACACGCTCACGGTCTCGGGCGTCAGCGGCTGCCTCGGCCTGATCAACAACGGCGACACGTCCACGTTCAACGGCGGCTTCACCATCAGTCCGAAACAGACGATCACCTGACCCTGGCGGCATCCGCCGGGATCTGCTCGCGCCGCCCGGCCCAGTCCCCGTGGCCGGGCGGCGCGGCACCCGCCCCGCACCAGCAGAACGCCCCGCACCAGCAGAACGCCCCGCACCAGGCACGCTCCCATTCGGCCCCCAACGGAGAGGCGAACACCATGTGGTCACCAGCAAGCCCGCGGCTGCGGCACAGCCTGACGGTCCTCACCCTGGCCGGCCTGCTGGCCTCGGCCGGCGGCATCGCGAGCGCCGCGTCGGCGTCGGCGTCGGCATCGCCGGGCCAGGCAGGCAACGCGAGCAAGACGGCGAGCAAGAGCCTCACGGTCAAGTACAAGGTGACCGGCACCACGCTGATCAAGTCCGTGGACGCCAGCGCCCCGCTGGGCCCGGGCAGGCTCACCGCGACGGTCAACCTGACCACGGCCAAGCTGACCGCGAACCTGTCGCTGCCCCCGGCCACCATCGCGTTCAAGGAATTCGGCATCGTGCCGGTCACGGCGACGGTCAACCTGGTCCAGGATGGCCAGACGACCGGTCAGCTCAACGTCAATACGGGCGCGGTCACGACCAAGTCCAAGATCACGCTGCAGCTGACCGCCTTGTTCATCTCCGGGCTGGCCATCCCGGTGCCCGCGACCTGCCAGAGCGCGACGCCGGCGACGGTCAAGCTGGTCAGCCAGAAGGGGTTCAGCGTGACCAAGGGCGGCCCCCTGGCCGGCACCTACACGATCCCGCCGGTGGCCAACTGCGGCGAGCTGACGGCGCTGCTGAACGTGATCTTCCCCGGGCCGGACAACACGATCAACCTCAAGCTGGGCGCGGCCAAGGTCGTCAGCTAGCACCGAGCTCCAGTCGGCAGCCGGGCCTCAGCCCGGCCGCCGCCGGCAGAACTTGCGGTTGCACAGCGTGGGCACGTTGACGACCACGTTGTTGGCCGTCGAGGAGATCATCGTGGCCCCGGTAGTGATGAGGACCGGCTTGAGCACGGTCTGGTCGCGGCCGTTCCCCACCTGCCCGACGTGGCTGGCGCCCCAGGCGTAGACCTTGCCCTCGGGCGAGACGCCGTAGGAGGTGGCCGACCCGGTGGCCAGGCTCCGGTACGACACGCCGGCCGGCGGGTGGATGACGGTCGGGCTGGTCCGCATGCCGCGCTGGCCGTTGCCGAGCTGGCCGGCCCAGTTGTCGCCCCAGGCCCGCAGCGTGCCGTCGGCCAGCACGACCAGCGTGCAGCCGTTGCCCCACAGCGACCCGCCCTGAGCCACCTGCGCCACCGGCTGGGACAGCTTGACGTGCACCGGGACGTCGGAGTCTTTCCCGGCCTTCCCGTCGCCGAGCTGACCCTGGGCGTTGTAACCCCAGTCGTAGTAGTCGCCGTTGGACAGCAGCGCGCCGGAGTTGGCGAACGAGGCCACCAGCGTGGTCACCAGCCTGCCGTTGAGCCCCGGCACCCGGACCGGCCGGGTGGTGTTGCGCCTGGTGCCGTCACCGAGGTCGCCGGCCACGTTCTGCCCGCAGGTGTAGATGGTGCCGCGGGCGTCGTACACCGCATGGTTGCTGGCTCCGGCCAGCGCGGTGACGTGCCGCAGCGGCAGCCGGGCCGGCGTGAACTCCGGCCTCCTGTTGCCCAGGCAGAGCTGGCCGCCGCCGTTGTGACCCCAGCCCCAGGCATGCCCGCGAGTGTCCACGGCCAGCCCGGTGTCGTAGGGCATGGCGTCGGTCGGGATGGAGGCGATCCGGACGCCGGCCGGGAAGCGGACCCGCACCGGCCGGGTGAAGGAGTTGTGGTCCTTGCCGTCGCCCAGCTGTCCCTGGCCGCCCAGGCCCCAGGCGTACAGGCGGCCGTTGGTGAGCAGCGCGTATTCGGTCGAATTAGAGCTGCCGACCTGGGCGACAATGCCGGGCAGGGTGATCGCGACGGGCGACATCTCGGTGCCGAAGTTGCCTTTCCGGCCGCCGAAGAATGACCCCCAGTGCTCGACCTCCGAGGTGACCTGCCGCCGGGCCGTGGTCTGCGCCTCGGCGGTCGGCCAGAAGCCGACCGTGACGGCGGCGACGGCGGCGATGGCGGCTGCCGCGCCCAGCCGGGGCACGACCGGAAGTGAGCTTCGCGCCGCCGACCGCGGCGCCCGTCCCGTCAGTTTCATGAGCAGCACCATAGTAGGACTAACCCGACAACAAGAAACCGTCGGCCTGGCTGTTGAGCCTTTGTGACCATTGCGAATTAACGCTGCCCATCGCTATCGTCCCGAAGGGTCCCCTGACAAAGGGGTCGTGGGGCCCGGACGCACGAAGGAGGGCGAGACATGAGAGCTGCCCGATGGTGGGCACTAACAGGGTCGGGTGCGCTGGTGGCATCCGTCCTCGCGGGGGTGGTACCAGCCGCCGCGTCGGCCAGCCCGACCCCGAACCGAGTCGCGCTACGCGGCTCCATGACGCCTGCCGTGGAGCGCTCGCACCCGGCCGGAAAGGTCGCGGGGACAAGCTCGGTGAGCTTTGACCTCGTACTGTCGCTGCGGAACGCGCCGGGCGCGCAGAAGTTCGTCCGCCAGGTCTCCAGCCCCGGCTCGAGCCTGTTCCACAAGTACCTGAGTGACGCCCAGTGGGTGGCCCGCTTCGGGCCGACCAAGGCCGAGGTCACCAGGGCCAGGACGTGGCTGCGCCGCCAGGGCCTGACCGTCGTGGCCGTGCCCAAGGACCGCCTGCTCGTCGAGGCGCGCGGGTCGGCCAGCCAGGTCGAGAAGGCGTTCGGCACCAAGCTCGGCTACTTCAAGGTGCACGGGCACACGGTCCGCCTGGCCAAGAGCGCGATCACCGTGCCCGGCTCGATGTCCGCCACGGTGTCCGGCACGGTCGGCATCAATCAGTACGTGGCCACGACCAGCCTGACCACCCAGCTCGCCGCGGCCAAGACGGCCAGGGCAGCCACAGCCAAGCCCAACCAGGAGCCCCCGCCGCCGGCCGGCTTCCGCAACCCCCAGCCGTGCTCGAACTACTGGGGCCAGAAGACCGACACCGCCGACTCGGGCTCGCTGTACAAGCCGTACACCAGCCCGCTGCCCTATGACATCTGCGGCTACAAGCCGGCCCAGCTGCGCGGCGGCTACGGCCTGAACCCGGCCGTCAACAAGGGCGACAACGGCTCTGGCAAGACGATCGCCATCGTCGACGCCTACGACTCGCCGACCCTGCTGTCGGACGCCCAGCACTACTTCAGGCTGAACGACCCGTCCCACCTGCTGACCGCGTCCCAGTTCACCAACGTCGAGCCGGCCACGATCGACGACGAGGCCGAGTGCGGCGCGAGCGGCTGGTACCCCGAGCAGGCCCTGGACGTCGAGTCCTCGCACAGCATGGCGCCCGGAGCGAACATCGAGTTCGTCGGTGCTCAGGACTGCTTTAACAACAGCCTGCTGGCCGCGGTCAACACCGCGGTGACCAGCGGCGCGTCGGTGGTTACCGACTCGTGGGGCGACGCCGTGGGCGACCTGTTCGATGACGCCGCCAGCAAGACGGCCTTCGACGACACGTTCATGCTGGCCGACGCCACCGGCGTCAGCGTGCTGTTCTCCAGCGGCGACGACGGCGACAACTTCGCCGACTTTGGCCTGGACGCGCCGGACTACCCGGCCAGCAGCCCGTACATCACCGCGGTCGGCGGGACCACCCTGGAGGTCAACTCGCACAACGCCCGCCAGGCCGAGTACGGCTGGTCGACGGCCAAGCAGACCCTGTGCGCGACCAAGACCACCAACTGCGGCACCGCCGCCACCCCGGCGAGCTCGCTGAACTGGCAGGCCGGCGATGGCGCGGGCACCAGCTACTACTACACCCAGCCCTACTATCAGGCCGGGGTCGTCCCGTCGGACCTGGCCCTGCGCAACGAGGCCTTCAACGGGCCGGTGCCGGCCCGGGTCATCCCCGACATGTCGATGGACGCCGACGCGCAGAGCGGCATGCTCATCGGACTGACCCAGACGTTCCCCGACGGCACCTACTACGACCAGTTCAAGGAGGGCGGCACCAGCCTGGCCTCCCCGATGCTGGCCGGAGTGATCGCCGACGTGGACGGGGCGGCAGGCACGTCGCTGGGCTTCATCAACCCGGTGCTGTACAAGGCCGACCAGCAGACCCCGTCGGTGTTCAACGACATCCTGGCCCCGACCAGCCCCAATGCGACGGCCGTGGTCCGCGTGGACTACGCGAACTCGGTCGACGCCAGCGGCGGTTACCTGGTGAGCCTGCGGGCAATCGACTACCAGGGCCCGGAGACCTACTGCGACGCCACGGGCAACTGTGCGACGCGGCCGGTGAGCAACTCGCCGGGCAAGGGCTACGACAGCCTGACCGGGCTGGGCACGGTGGGCAGCAAGTTCATTTACTACCTGTCCAAGTTCTGAGTCAGGTTCTGAGTCAGGCCAGACAGGTTCTGAGTTAGGCCAAGGAGGGCCCGGCGCCGGTATCCACCGGCGCCGGGCCACCTTTGTTAATCGATGGTTTTTTCTGTGCTGACGGCCAGCAGCCGGGCCAGCGCGGCCCGCGAGGGCAGAGCCAGCTTGCGGTAGATCCGGGACAGGTGGGTGTCCACGGTGCGCGGGCTGAGCGAGAGCTGCTCGGCGATGGCGCGGCTGGTGCTGCCGGTGGCGGCCAGCCGGGCGATCTCGCGTTCCCGGCCGGTGAGCATGGCCAGCGGGCCGGCCCGCGGGCCGGCCCGGTCGCCGCCGCCGGGGGCCAGGTTCTGCCGGGTGGCCTGGGCGGCGTCCAGGATGGTCAGCGAGCCGACGGTGGTGGCCAGCGCGCTGGCCTCGTCGGCCATGGCCAGCGCGGCCCCGGTCTGGCCGGCGGCGTCGGCGCAGGCGGCGCCGAAGCTCAGCGCGGAGGCCTGGCCGACCAGCACGCCGGCCGAGCCGAGCAGGTCGCCGGCCGCGCGGAAGACGCCGGCCGCCTCGCCGAAGCGCCCGGCCGCGAACAGCACGTAGCCCCGGCTGCGCAGCGCGAACCCGCGCTGACCTGGCAGCGGCAGCTTGCGGGCCTCGGCGTCGGCACGCTGGGACCAGTCCCGCGCGGCATCGTTATTTCCATTCATAACAGCTGCGCCGCTGAGCAGGTCGTAGCAGACCGGCCGGAGCGAGGACTGGATGAGAGGCAGCCCGGGGCCGCCGCCGGTGGCCAGCATGACCTCGGTGCAGCGGGCCGGGTCGCCGCTGTGCATCAGGGCCAGCGAGTGGAAGACGGACGCGGTCCTTGACCACCACACACTGGCCGCCGGGATGAGCGCGACGGCCTGCTCGGCCAGCTCAACGGCTCGCTTGGCGCTGTCAGGACCGCCGGACCAGCCCAGCGCGAAGGAGCGCATGCCCAGGGCCAGGCCGAGCAGGTCCTGGCTGTCGACGTGCCGGGCGATCTCCTCGGCCTCCTCGGACAGCAGGATGGCCTGGTCCAGGGGACCGCACCAGCCCGCCCGCTGGCACTGGCCCAGCAGCAGGTGCGGGAGCACGTGATAGTGGCCGCTGTGGCGGCTGATGGCCACGCCGCGGGCGAAGTGGCGGTCGGCGTCGGGGTAGCGCTCGAGGAACAGCTCGGCGTAGCCGAGGATGGACAGGCACTCGGGCTGGCTGGCCAGCTCGCCGTCGGTCAGCGTGTCGGCGATGGCGGTGGCGGCGTCGACGGCCGCCAGCGCGGCGGTGACGTCGCCCTCGTAGATCTCGCCTAGGCCGGTGGTGGCCAGGCCGTAGGCGGCCGCGGCGCGGGACCGGCGGCCGCGGCGGGTGGCCCGGCTGACGGCGTCGGCCAGCACGGGCCGGGCGGCGGCGAAGTCGGCGGCCAGCAGGGAGACCATGCCGTACTCGATGCCCAGCGCGATGCCCTCGGCGGTGGCGGCGGGCCGCGCGCTGGCCAGCTCGGCGGTGAGCAGGGCCCGTGCCTCGGGGTACCGGGTGAGATGCCGCTCCATCATGGCGCAGTAGGTGACGGCGGCGACCCGCGGACCGGGCGGGCGGGCCGGTACCCGGCGCAGGATCTCGTGGAGCAGGTCCCGGCTCTGCGCGGCCTGGCCGGACACCCCGAAGGCCCGGGTGAGCTGGAGCAGGATGGCCAGCCGCTGGGTGGCGTGATCCTCGTCGTCGGGCAGCCGGTCCAGCGCGACCTGGAGCCAGTGCGCGGCGGCGGCCGGGGCCGAGCCCATTGCCGCGTCGGCGGCGGCCAGCAGGATGGCCAGGTCATCCTCGAGCGGGCCGCCCGGTGCGGCCTCGACGTGCCGGGCCTGCTCGGCGGCCGGAGCACCGCGCCGGGTCAGCTCGGCCAGGGCCCGCCGGTGGGCGGCGATGCGCCAGGCCGGGTCGGCGGTCTCGTAAACGACCCGGCGCAGCACGGGGTGGCGGAACGTGAGCAGGCCGGGGGCGGCGGCCGGGCGCAGCACGTCGCGGCGGATCAGCGTGCTGACCGTGGCGCCGGGGTCGGACAGGGGCGCGACGCAGGCCAGGGCGGCCAGGTCGGCAGGCTCGCCGAACACGGCGGCGGCCGCGGCGATCACCGACTCCTCGGCGGTGAGCGGGGCCAGCTCGGCCCGCAGGATGGCCTCCAGGCCGGCCTGGCTCGGGCCCGCGGCCGGGGATGCCCCGGTCCCGGCTCGCCGGGACGCCGCCACGGCCAGCAGGTACAGCGGGTTGCCGCCGCTCTCGGCCCAGATGTCGCGCACCGCGACGTCGTCCAGGCCGGGGCCGGCCAGCTCGGCCGACTCGGCCTCGGACAGCGGGCCGAGCTCGATCCGCACCACGTTGCCCAGCTCGGCGCCGCGGGCCAGCGTGCCGGCTAGGCGGGCCGGGCTTTGCCGTCCGCGCTGGGCCAGGACCAGCAGCAGCGGCGCCTCGGCGGGGCGGCGGACCAGGTACTCGGCCAGCTCGATGGTGCCGGGGTCGGCCCAGTGCAGGTCGTCGAGCAGGAGCACGAGGCCGTGGTGCGTACCGTCGGCCTGCGTCCAGCCGATGAGCAGATCGCGCACGGCGCTGTAGAGGCGGAACCGCTCAGCGCCCGAGCCGGGCGCGCCGCGCCCGGAGAACAGCGTGGCCAGCAGCTGGGCCGTGTCCGGGTCGGTCTCCTGGTCGGCCGGCTGGTCGGCCGGCTGCTCGCGGCGGTAGCGGTCCCGCAGCGCGTCCACGAACAGCTGGAACGGCAGGTCCTGCTCGAACTCGGTGGCGCTGCCGCGCAGCACCGGCACCCCGCGCCGCGCGGCCTCCTCGGCCAGCTCGGTCAGCAGCCGGGTCTTGCCGATGCCGGGGTCGCCGCCCAGCTCCACGATGGTGCCGCGGCCCGCGGCCAGCTCATCCAGCGCCCAGCGCAGCGCCCGGAGCTCCGCGGCCCGGCCGACGAGCCCCGGCCGCGTGTGGGGCAGGCCTGGCGCGCTGGTCAAGGCTGGCTCGCTTCGCGTGCTCTCGGTGTGCTGGGGAGAAAAGGTGCGCTGGGAGGAATGGGATGAACGAGCCATAGGCTACCGCGCGCCCCGATCCGTTACGTATCCCGATTACGTGATTTTGCGGACGCACGACCGTTGTTTGGCGAGTCACGATTTACCCACCATGGGTGTCATGGACAGTGCCCCGGAGCCGCGGCCGGCCGTAGTGCTGGCCGACGATGATGACGCGATCACTGCCAACCTGGCCGCCTTCCTGGGCCGGGCCGGGTTCACGGTGCACGTGGCCGCGGACGGGCTGAGCGCGCTGGACCTGGTCGAGCGGCTCGACCCGGACGCCTGCGTGCTCGACGTGCTGATGCCTGGGGCGGACGGCCGCGAGGTGCTGCGTCGCCTGCGGGCCGACGGCCGCTGGCTGCCGGTGGTGCTGCTGACTCAGGTCGGCGAGTCGGGCGAGCGGGCCATGGCCCTGGACGAGGGCGCCGACGACTACCTGAACAAGCCGTTCGACCCTCATGAGCTGGTGGCCCGGCTGCGCGCGGTGCTGCGCCGGGCCCGGCCGGGCCGCCGGCCGCTGAGCGCGGCACCGTCGCTGCGCTCGGGTGACCTGCGGCTGGACCGGATCGCGCGGCGGGCCTGGTGGCGCGACCGCGAGCTGGTGCTGACCCCCAAGGCCATGCTGCTGCTCGACTACCTGCTGACCCACCCGGACGAGTTGCTGACCAGGGAGCGGCTGCTCGAGGTGCTGTGGGGCTTTGACTTCCCGGTCGGCACGCGCGCGGTGGACAACCGCATCGCCGAGTTGCGCCGGGCGCTGGGCGACGACGCCGGCCACCCGGCCTGGATCGAGACCGTGCCCGGCCAGGGCTACCGGCTGGTCGCACGGGTGGAGGACGCGCGATGACCGGGCT
>Ga0102924_1005777_pt1 | contig 11814 bp, 12 predicted proteins | sample PaiPotPPM11metaG_FD_80116 | JGI IMG/M metagenome (GOLD analysis project Ga0102924, IMG submission 80116) | Iron sulfur acid spring bacterial and archeal communities from Banff, Canada, to study Microbial Dark Matter (Phase II) - Paint Pots PPM... ... | reverse complement strand
GTACTGGGCGGGGGAGGTTCGGCAGGTTCTTGACCTGGTAGTGACGACCTTGGAACGTGGTGCGCTCCTGGGCGAACATTCGCGTCAGGATTTCAAGTGCCTCGGCCAATCGTTCGGATCGCTCCGCAAATGATCCCCACGGGAAGCCCCCTTCGAGGTGCTCCGCCGCGTACGACCCACTACCAAGGCCAATGTCGAGGCGACCGGCCGAGAGGACGTCAAGGGTGGTCGCCATCTTGGCGAGGAGGGCCGGATGGCGGAGGTTGTTGTTCAGGACGAGGTGCCCGATCCGCAAGGACGTGGTGCGGACGAGGAGTGCAGTGGCGAGCGACCATCCTTCCAATGCCGGGTGGCTCGGCAGTCCGGGACCGTACAGATGGTCGAACAGCCAGAAGGAGGAGATGCCCGCGTCTTCGCAGATGAGCGCCCGGGAGAGCAGCCCATCGAAGTCGAGGCCGATCTGGGGGACGTAGATCCCGAAATCGATGGTTCTGCTCAGTGGGCCACCGCACGAGGGCTTGGCGACTGAGGAATGTAACTTCCCGTGCCACCGGCGGGGCCGGGCGGTTGCATGCTGGCGCGTATGGCCTAATCATGGCATGCGTTGGCCGGGTCCGGACGGCGGCTCGGAATCCGGCGTTCGCTACGGTGGTTCTTTGCGGCTCGGGGAGGTAGGCCAAATGCCGGACGACATCCGCAATGTCCCAACGCCGGAATACTGGAAGCAGTTCGAGACGAAATGGACCGACCTGCTCACGTATCGATACCTCGGGCGTACCCATCCCGTGCTGGATCGCGGGGCGAACGCCGTGAGCCAGACGATGCCGTTGCGGTCCGACATGCGCAACCGGAGCGGTGGTGTGATGGCTGCGCCTCTCGTGATCTCTTCACCCGAGGGCGGGGGATTTGCTGATGACTTCTGTGTTCCGAACCCCGTCACGCAGTCGCTCCACATCTTGGACGAGGGGCGAGGAGTGACTCAGGTCGACGGGATTCAGGAGACGGTTCGGCGCGGGCGGACCATGGGCTTCAGCCGGTCGCGCATCGTCGACTCTGCCAACCCAGGACGAGTGATCGCCATCTCGGAGGGCACCTGCGTGAGTCTCGGCAATGCTCCGCCGGGCTTCGAGCCGGTGGAGAACCCTCCGCTCCCGATCGTCGACTCACCTGATCTCCCCCCCCTCCATCAGGTGTTCGGAGCGCGCCGCCGGGAGGCGGGAGTGTGGGTGCTGCCCGCGCTGACGGCCGACATGGCCTCTCCGGATGCTGCGCTGCATCTCGGCCCTATTCAGATCGTGCTCGAGGCGGCCGCGACGGAGCTGGCCGAAGCCTGTGCGGGCACCGACGCGCTCCAGATCGAGAGCTGGCACGTGATGTACACGGCTCGTGGTAAGGCCGGCCCGTTTCGGGCCGAGGGAAGAGCGATGGCGAGCGAACGCGGACGGGTGGGGTGCTTCCTTGAGCTCCGAGACGAGGGGAACGGGGACCGCGTCGTCGCGAGCGCGTCCGGAGCGTTCCGTCGGGTCGGCTGACCGGACCCCGGACGACGACCCACGGCGATCCTGGGCGGTCTCGTGGGAAGCTGTCCAGAGGTGCCCGCTTGAGGGCTGACAGGGCTGCGGCCCGAAAGGGGCGGACGATGACGGGACGGCTCGAGGGCAAAGTCGCGATGATCACTGGGACCGCGAGCGGAATGGGTCGCGCTGGCGCACTGCGGTTCGCCGAGGAAGGCGCGACCGTCATCGGCTGCGACCTCGACGCCGCGGGGAATTTCGAGACGGTTGAGCTGGTAAGAGCCGCCGGAGGGAGCATGGAGGGATCGGCACCTGTCGACCTCGGCGACTTTGCTCAGTGTCAGGCCTTCGCCGATCACGTAGCTGAAAAACACGGCCGGATCGACATCCTGTACAACAATGCATCGGCGTGCGTGTTCGCAACGATTGACGCGATGAGCGTCGCGGACTGGGACTTCACCATCCGCAACGAGCTCACGATCGTCTTCCTCATGACCAAGGCGGCGTGGCCGCACCTGTGCGCAGGTGGCGGTGTAATAATCAACACCGCCTCGGTCGCTGGCCACGGCGGCGGGCCCGGCGGTATCGGTCACTCCACTACCAAGGCCGGGGTGCTAGCCATGACTCACGTAATGGCCGCTGAGGGCGCGCCCCACGGCATCCGTGCCGTGAGCATCAGCCCGGGAGTGATCCAGACACCCGGGTCGGCGGAGCAACTCGCAATGCCAGGCGCGCTCGACGCACTCCTGACGCGGTCGCTGATACCTCGGGTGGCCCAGCCGGAGGAAGTCGCGAGGGTGGCGGCCTTCCTGGCCTCTGAGGACGCTTCGTACGTAACCGGCGCCGACTACCTCGTTGACGGCGGTCTCACCAACCACTGACGGACTTGCTTGTCGATCTCCAAGGTGATGTCGGCTCGAACACCGTCCGCTGACTGCAATCTGGCGACGATTCGTGACTCCCTACCAGGTGCGCTCGCCGACGCCGAGATCGTGGATACTACGGACTGTCGGGATGTCCTTCCCGACCCAAGACGGTTTCGGCTGGTGTCCGGCAGGCGGCTTCGCCCAGTCCACCCAGTTGCCCCAATCCGCCCGCGAGAGCTTTTGGCGGTGCTCAGGGTCATATTGCGCGCACGCCGCTTCGTACTGCTTGGAGAATCGCTTCATTTCCGCCATGATCCACCAGTCCTCCTCGGACGACCACTTGCCGTCGCCGGCGTACTCGATGATCTGGAGTGAAGGGAACTCGATCGGTGGCCCGCCGGGCTGTGGGTTATCAGCGCGATTGACGATCTTGTACACAACCCGGCTGCCGTCGATGTTGTACCAGACGAGCGGGTTGTACACGTGGCTCGCGAAGCCCATCGTGTACTCGAGAAATTGCTCGATCTCTTTTGGGCCCCGGAACTTCCCGTAGTAGTGGTCGTAATAGACCGCGTCATCGGTGAAGAGCTGGGACCACGCCACCCAGTCCTCTTCCAACTGTCCCGTACGGAAGTAATGGCGGAAGGCGCCTTCCACTTCGTCTCGGCTGAAGTCTTTCACGAGGACGCCCCTTTCCCACTGACCCAGTTCTTGTCGGCGAGCCTAGCTACGCTGCGGCATCGCGCGGGCAGAAGCCGGCAGTCAGTACCGGGAAAGAGGATTCGTGTCCCTTACCACCTCCACGATCGACTCGTCCCTGACGCTTTCAGCGCTCCGCTCGATTGAGACAGCATTCAGCGCGAGCGTGCTGCATCCCGGCGTACTCCAGGCGTTGAAGGACCTCGGCGTCGACGTCGACGATGTGGCCGCAGTGAACATCGTGACCCGGTCGGCGGCCATGCGCACCGACAACCCGGCTGTCGTGTGGTCGACCTTCTTCAACCCGAGCCCGGCGGAGATCTATCGGTTGGTACCCTCGACTTGGGCGGCCCTCTCGTTCGATGAGGTTCTTTCCGCGCAGTCGATGGCGCTGGACACTCCCTTCAAGGAGGCGACGGCATCGATGGCCGCAGGGGATCTCGCCGAACTGGCGAGTTTGTGCCGCGCCGTCACTTCGGCCGCCAGCGAGAACTGTGAGGGTCGCCCGCTGTTCGCCGGTCTCGCGTCACTTCCGTTCCCCCCCGAAGATCACCTCATGGTGTGGCATGCGGCACGTTTGCTCCGCGAGCATCGCGGCGACGGTCATGTCGCTGCGCTCGTGGTGGAGGGGCTGGGCCGCGTCGATGCGTTGGTCGTACATGCTGCAATGGCGCCCGGCTTCGGCGAAGGGCTTCGACGTTCCCGCCGCTGGACGGTTGAGCAGTGGAACGCGTCGATGGCGAGCCTTCGTCTACGGGGTTGGATCACAAGTGACGAGGTCCCGACTTTCACCCCGGACGGACGGTCCCGCCGCGAGTGGATCGAGGACCGCACGGATCAACTCGCGGCGCTGGCTTTTGAACCGATCGGGAACGCCGGTGTCGAGCGGCTGATTGAGCTAGGCGCGAAGTTCACTGCCGCCCTGGAATCGGGTGGCATGGGTTCGACACTTCGTACTGGCATCCCCCTGGGAGAGTGACCCTGACCTAAGAACCGTATGTGAACGGTGTTGACCCCTCGCGGGAAGGGGCGTAAGTTGTGGGATTGGGCCCGGTCCGGGGGGACTCGGCTGGCGCCGTGCTTCGAAGGAGACCAATGGGCAGGATCATCGTCGTGTCGGCTGACGGTCACGCGTCGCCGACGGTCCTTGCCGTGCGTCGATACATCGATCCTGCTTACCGGATCTATCTCGACGACCTGATTCGCGAAGATGTCGCCTACATCGGCACCAGGGCCATGCCGGCCCGGCCCCCGCGACTCACGCTGCCCGTGTTCGACGATAGGGCTCTGGTGCGTTCCGGCGGTGAGTTGGGCGCAGCCGATCCCGACATCAGGTTGGAGCAGATGGACGCCGAAGGCATAGCCGCTGAGATCGTCCACGTCGGTACGCAGGTGTCGCAGATGCCGTTCTTCGGCGTGACCAATGGCGTGTGGCCCGCTGACGTTCGGGCTGTCGGGTCACGTGCCTACCACCACTGGTTGGCCGATTTCATGGCCGGGTGCGACGGCCGCCTGTTCGGTGTCGCGGATCCTGGGCCCTGTACCGACATGGATGACACGTTGCGGGAGCTCGAGTGGGTGGCGGAGCACGGTTTCGTCTCCGTCGGCGTCCCCGGATCAACCGCCGACCCGTCTCTTCCCGCTCTCAAGGATCGCTTCTTCGAGCCTTTCTGGTCAGCGTGTGCGGACCTGGGCCTGGTGCTGTCGGTCCATGCCGGATGGGGCGGCTCCCAGACCCCGGTGAAGGAGTGGCGCAGTGCCCACGACATCGGTGATGGCGAGACCACCGGGGGCCATGATTTCAACAAGCTGTCGGAGATGATGCAGGTGATGGGGTCGCCCATCCGACTGGGCCTCCAGCAGCCCCGACGACCGATGTGGCAGCTCATGGCCGGTGGGGTCTTCGATCGGCATCCGCGCCTGAAGATGGCACTCACCGAGATTCGAGCCGACTGGGTCCCGGCCACACTGGCCCACCTTGACCACCGCTTTGACGAGCTGCACGTTCCTTGCGAACGGACCCCGACCAAGTATTTCATTGAACACTGCTTGGTCGTACCCTCCTCGCCGCACCGCGCAGAAGTCGACATGCGCGACGAGATCGGCGTGAACCGATTTGGGTTCGGGCAGGATTTTCCTCACTGGGAAGGACTGTGGCCTAACACGCTCGACTGGCTGCGGCACGCCTTCGGTGGTGTAGACGAGACCGACCTGCGGGCGATTCTGGGAGGCAATGCGATCCGCTTCTATGGCCTTCCCGAAGCCAAGCTAGCGGGGGTGGCGGCGCGCATCGGTCCGGACGCCGCCGACATCTTGGGTGACCACCCGGTTTCGGAGGAGCTGTTGCAGCATTTTCAGCGCCGCGCCGGCTATCTGCGTCCGGCCGATCCTGTGTTCGTCAACGAGATCGATGACATGCTCGAGCCCGATCTGGCGGGACTTGGCATCGCCGCCCCCTGACCGGGGGACGGTGCGCGTGGGATTGGGCACGCCGCTCGCACCCCGTGTGACATGCTGATGTGTCCCCCGGGCACCCCGAGCGATGAGGAGCCGCAGACGCCGAATGGTTGACCTCGCTGCCGCCGGCTACACCCTCAGCGGCTTGCGCCAGTTCCCGGCCGCCGTCACGACGAACGACGGAGGTCGATCCAATGGGCTGATCACCCTTTCAGCCGGCACCGCCAGCATCATCTCGGAGGCTCCCCGGGTCGAGATCGGGATCACCAAGTACAACTTCAGCCACGACCTGGTCCTCAACTCCGGTGTGTTCGCCATGCACTTGCTCGGGAGCGGCGACCTGCTGGACCGGTCGCTCCGGATCATCCAGACCCTCGCCGGCAGCTCGGGTCGTGACGGCGATAAGATGAGCTCCCTTGCGACCTCGGAGGGAGTGACGGGCGTCCCGATCCTGGCCGACGCTCTCGCCTATGTGGAAGGGAGGGTCATAGGGGCCCTGGACCTAGAGGAGAACACGATCTTCGTGGCCGATGTCGTGGCGGCTGGACGCCTGAACGACGGGGGACGCTTGAGCATCGGGGAGGCCTGGGCGCGGCTGCCTGGTCATTGGGTCGAGGCCTACGAGCGCAATCATCTGATGCAGGTGAACGCCGCTCGCCGACAGAGGGGGCTGCCGGAGAGAGACGAGCAGTGACACCGCCGGTCCCGGGGTCATCAGGGCCGCGCACGGCGGTTGTGGCGCATCGTCTGAGCCCGTGACGTCGACGGTGGAAGCGGAAGGGGGCGAGTCGTCGTCGCGTGACGCATGGGAGCTGCCCGATGAGTTGCGAATGCTCCAAACGACGGTACGCCGCTTCATGCAGAACGAGGTGCGCCCCGTCGAGGACCGTCTCGCCCACGACAGTCCGGGCGCACCGCCTGAGGACCTGCGGCACCTGCAGGCCAAGGCCCGCAGCGTCGGCCTGTGGGCGCTCCAGACACCTGCAAAGTTCGGCGGTGCGGGCCTCAGCCTCCTCGGCCAGGTTGTCGTGGCCGAGGAGGCGGCCAAGTGCAGGACAGGGGCGTTCTTTCCTGCAGCCGGCGCATTCGGAGGAAACCCGCCCTCGGTGATGTTCAGTGCAAACGAGGAGCAGTTCGAGCGTTACGCCGGACCGATCCTCGAAGGCAGGTCCGGTCGAGCGTTCACCGCCATCAGTGAAGCCGCCGGGGGATCCGACCCTGCTCGGGCCATCGAATGTCGGGCAGTCCGGGACGGCGACGACTACGTCGTCAACGGGACGAAGATGTGGACGAGCCACGCCGGCACCGCAGACTGGGGAATCGTGTATGTGCGGACGGGGCAGTCGGGGGATAGGAACGGCATCAGTTGCCTGATTGTGGAGTCGGACACGCCAGGACTCACGAAGCGACCGATCGAGGTAATGAACTCGTACTCACCGTACGAGCTCCGCTTCGAAGATGCGCGTGTGCCGGTGGCGAACCGCATCGGGCCGGAGGGAGCCGGTTTCAGCTTGGCCCGTGATTACCTCGTTCGAGCCCGGGTTGTGTACGCGGCCGGCCCCGTCGGCATCGCTCAGGCGGCACTGGACATGGCGATCGACTGGGTTAAAGAGCGGAAAGCGTTCGGGTCATCCCTCGCCGAAAAGCAGGCCATTCAGTTCATGATCGCCGACAGCGAAGTGGAGCTCCGAGCCGCCCGCCTCCTCACCTATCAGGCGGCGTGGAACGCCGACCTCGGCAAAGACATCACCGTCGATGCCTCCATCTGCAAGCTGTTCGCGACCGAAGCCGCCTTCCGCGTCGTCGATCGCTGCCTGCAGATGTTCGGTGCCCTCGGACTGGCCCGGGAGGTACCGCTCGAACGCTGGTTCCGCGATCTTCGTGTCAAACGGCTTGGTGAGGGGGCCTCCGAGATCCAGCGGATGATTGTGGCCCGGCATCTACTTCGCTGAGCCCGCTCCGGGGCGGTCATAAAGCCTTCGCTTCAACGATCCACCTGCCGGAAGATGGCGTTCGCCGTGGCGATCACGCGGTCGTCCCGCCCCACATCGTGAAGGGTGGACTCCACAGCCAGGCGCGCGGTCCCACGGGACACGACCCGGGCCTCGGCTCGGAACGGGCCCACGACGCCGGGACGGACCATCATCACCGTCCAGCTCTCGACCTGGAGCTCGTCGGTCTCCGCGGCCACCGCAGCCCGCTCCGTGGCGGCAGCCTCGAGCACGATGTTGATCGGTCCCTGGTGGAGCGCAGCGTGCGGCGAGGACAGCTCAGCCCGCAGGACCGGGAGGAGCCACGAGCCGTCGGGCTGTCGTTCCGCGCCGAACACCACATGCAGCGGGGGGAGGTCGGGCGAATCGACGATGGGGATCGGTGGGTTCTCGACCTGCTCGAAGTCCGGCGGGACCTCCCCGAGGCTGACGCCGGTGCCAGTTGACACGGCGATGAGCCGCTCGGGGTCGTCGGCGTCCACGATCCGCGAGCGGCTGAACCCCATCGTGCGCCCCAGATGAATCACGTCCCGCACGACGTTGACCTGGCGCACGTCGCTGGCCGAGTCGAGGATCTCATAGGACATCACGACCGGGGCAGGCACACATTCGTCGTCACGCCAGTACGGCTCCGGGCAGGCAATGCACAAAGGGGCTGCCATGATCCCCCCGGTGCTGTTGCGCATGTCGTGACGCAGCGGCATCGTCTCTTGCTCGACACCGGCATCGAGGTATGGGGTCAATTTGCCCAGGTAGCGATAGCTCAGGAGGGCTGTCCACGCCTTCTCGAATCGGGCCCAATGCTCCTGTGTCTCAACGGTGCGAATGTCTTCGACCACCTGTACCCCCTCTTGCCCCGCCACCGTAGGAGGACTTGACGAAGACGTCAAGCAGGAGATCAGGCGAGGTCCTGCTCAGGATGGACCATTCGGGAACTTGAGAAGGGATCCGGCATCGACGCGGATCTGTTGGCCCGTGATGTAACGGGACTCGTCGGAGGCCAGGAAGAGCACGAGGTTGGAGATGTCCACCGGCTCGACGTAGGGGATGGGCATGGCTTGGAAATGTGTGAACGCCGGCTCCACATCTTCCCGGGTGGGGTTCTCCAGGTCCGGACGGAACATGCTGTAGAGGCCCTCGTTGTGAAGCAGGTGGGTGTTGCAGTTCGTTGGATGGACAGCGTTGACACGGATGAAGCGCGGCGCGAGGTGGAGCGCGAGCTGCTCCGTGTAACCGATGATGGTCCGCTTGGACCAGCCGTATCCGGCGCTACCCGGTCCCATCTGAGGGTTATCGGTGGTGTTGGGCATCATCCCTGCGGTCGATCCGGTGACTATGATCGACGCCCCGTCGGGCAGGTGCGGGAGCGAGACGGCAACGGCGTTCATGACGCCGACAAGATCGACGTCAACGGCGTCGACGAAGTCCATTGCGTCGGGATCACCCATGGCCATCGGGAGGATGCCCGCGTTGGCCACGACGATGTCGAGGCGGCCCAGATCCCGGATGCCCGCGTCCACGGCATCTCGCAGTTCTTCGCGCTGACGTACATCCGCCTGCCGGGCCATGATCCGACGGCCGAGCTCCTTGACCGCCCTCTCAGTCTCCGCAAGGTCTTCGGGGGTAGACAATGGATATGGGTTGGACTCGATTTGGCGACAGATATCAACGGCGATGATGTCGGCGCCTTCCTGGGCGAGCCGGATGGCGTGACTCCGCCCCTGCCCGCGTGCGGCTCCGGTGATGAACGCGACCTTGCCCTCTAGCCGACCGACCATTGTCCCCTCCCACTGTCGTGTTTCGTATGACCCGACAACCTACCACCAGTCCTTCCCGCTGGAATCGGCGGCCGGGCCCGCCTAGAGCCGCTATATCGACGAGGCAGATTCCGAGAGAAGCCCCAGCAGATCGGTCGAGGTGACGACCGTCGCGATCAGGGAGAGCGACTGATCGATCACGGCTCGAGCAAAGTCGGGAGGAACACCTGCCACCGCGTCTCGGAGCACCACGACCTGGTAGCCGAGGTCGAGCGCAGTCATGGCCATCCCGTAGATGCCGAGGTTCACCGATACACCGGTAGCGATGACTGTCTTCACGCCGAGGTTGCGCAGGATCTGATCAAGGGACGTGGACGTGAACGGCGTCATCCCGGTCAATCTCGGCACGACGATGTCTCGCGGGTCGTCAAGCCCGGCGACCAGCTCCACTCCAGGTGTCCCGATCTCAGTGGCGGCGTGTCCGGTCTCCCGTCGCTGCTTTTCCGTCAACGCGAAGATCTTGCAGTTGATCGCCGAGCCCGCACCGTCCGGTCGGGCGGTGTGGATGCAATGGACGACCCGTACGCCTGCCGCTCTCGCGCCCTGACAGACGCGGCGGACGGTGTCGAGCAACCCGATCCTCTCAACCTCTTTCCCGAGGTCGGGAAGGGTGGCACCGAGCCCCACCACGCCCTCCTGCAGCTCCATCGTCAAGAGTGCGGTAGAGGTCGGGTTGACTATGCGCCGGAGGAAGGCCAGCTCCCTCGGGTCGGTCGGGTCCGTGTCCACTAGCGCTAGCCGCGCTCGGAGTTGGTCTCGGCCAGGAACGTGTCGGCGCTCTGGCCGACGTTGTGGGTGTGATCTGCCGCCACGTACTCCCGCGGCGTTGTGTCGACGTCCGATGCTTGGGCGCGAAGCGTTCCGACGCTGCACGCATCTCGCGACCGGTGGGCGAAGGGATCAAAGTTGTACCAGTGGCAGGTGTTCTGCCAGGTCACCAGGTCGGTTTCAGCGTCGTTGAGCTGGGCCGCCACGAGGATCAGATCGTCAACCTGCATTCTTACCCCCGGAGCGAAGCGACCGGTGCCCATCTTAATCGCAACACCCGTCCCGCCCTGAGTAGCGTCGTCCGTCATGCGTCTCGGCTTCTCATCGATGAACACGCCCGACGAGTTGGCTCCCGACCAGTTGGCGAGGGCGTTGGAGGAGCGCGGCTTCGACTCGTTGTGGTACGGCGAGCACAGCCACATACCGGTATCCAGACTGACCCCGTACCCGACCGGTGGGGAAATGCCCGACCAATACCGGTGGATGATGGACCCGTTCCTGTCGTTGCTTCTGGCGGCGACGGCAACCAAAACTCTTCTCATCGGAACCGGCGTCAGCCTGCCTCTCGAACACGACGTTCTGGCGTTGGCGAAGACGGTCGCGACACTCGACCGGCACTCCGGGGGAAGGCTGCTCTTCGGTGTCGGCGTGGGCTGGAACCAAGAGGAGCTTGCCAACCACCGTGCCATCGCTTGGGCGCAGCGCTATCACGCGATGCGCGAATGCGTGGGTGCCTTGCGAGCACTCTGGCGGGACGACGAGTCGGAGTTCCACGGCACTTTTTACAACTTCGATCCCGTCTGGTCGATGCCCAAGCCCCTTCAACATCCTCATCCCCCCGTGCTCTGCGGCACCGGCGGACGGATCGGGACGAGGGAGGCTGTGGCCTGGGCGGACGGATGGATGCCGATGGACGTGGCCCTCGGGGATGTCGCTCGCAAGGTGGCAAAGTTCCGGCAGGCCGCACACGAGGCCGAGCGCGATCCCGATTCGCTTCCCATCACCATCGTCACCTTCGGGGACCCCGATCTCGCTACCCTTGCGGGATATCGGGACCTCGGCATCGCGCGGGCGGTCGTGGGTGCTGCCCGCCGGGGGTGGGACGACCCGGCGACGACCTTGCCCTGTCTTGACCACTACGAAAAGCTGATGGGCGAACTGGGCGGTTAGCCCATCGAGACCCACCCTTCGCCTGCCGAGCTACGCCGAGCTGCGTCGACGACCCGCTGTACCCGCCAACCATCCTCGAGCGTCGGGACACCCGGCGCGGGCTTGCCCTCCAGGGCTGGTAGCCAGTCCTCCAGCATGAGGGCAAGGGAACGGATGGCGCCGGCCGCCCGCCTTTTGGGCAGTTCGACGCCGCTGCGCGGCATGCGGTCGCTGGGCGCCACCTCATGGAGGCCGTCGTCACCGGCCCTCCCGGCGCGAATGGTCGGTGCTCCTCCCTGGATGGCCCCGGACACGGTGATCGTGCCATCGCTGCCGAGCAGCGTCAGTTCGCGCCGGTTGTGATGCAAGCCCACGACCGACGTGGTGATGGTTACGAGCGCATCTGAGCCCATCCGGAGGACCACGACCGACGTGTCGTCGGCGTCAACCTCGATCGAGCTTCCGTCTCCTCGTTCCCGAATCGGCACGCTGCTTCGCACATCGGCACAGACCGCTACGGGCTCTCCGAGGAGGAACGTGAAGAAGTCAATGT
>Ga0102924_1005775_pt1 | contig 11821 bp, 9 predicted proteins | sample PaiPotPPM11metaG_FD_80116 | JGI IMG/M metagenome (GOLD analysis project Ga0102924, IMG submission 80116) | Iron sulfur acid spring bacterial and archeal communities from Banff, Canada, to study Microbial Dark Matter (Phase II) - Paint Pots PPM... ... | reverse complement strand
GGATCGACGTGCCCGTTCTGCAGCCCTATCGCGGCAGTGGGGCAAACCTCAGCCGCTAGTCGCAGCTCTTCCGGCTGGCAGCGCTCCGGGTGGATGACTGGCCGGCCCCGAAAGCCTGTGGGCATAACCTCCGCCCGATACGGGTAGCGCGTCGTCAGGATCCCGGTCCGGAGGCCCCGGACGAGCCAGGCTAGCTGCATCGACGCGGCACCTTGATCACCGGTCTGCTCCCGCGAATGACAGCCCGAAGCTCTGCTCGATCACGGGAAAGTCGGTCAGGATGTTGTGCCCAGGAACGGCCAGCGGGAACGCCTGCCAGTTGGCAAACGAGGCTGGGCGGACCCGATAGCGGGTGGCTCGGCCGTCGGGCCCAAGGCGCACCCAGTGCAGGCTTTCTCCGCGGGGCGATTCGGCCCAACCGAATCCAGTGGCGCCGGCGGCTGCTGGCGTCACTTCCACCTGCACCGGTCCTTCTGGCATCGAGTCGATCACCTGGTGGGCCAGCCGGATGGACTCCTTGACCTCCGCCGTGCGGACGCGGAATCGGGCAAACGCATCGCCCTCTCGGAGAACCGGCACGGCGAAGTCCAGGGCATCATAGGCCGCGTAAGGGTGATCGCGGCGCACGTCTCGGTCGATGCCTGAGGCTCGGCCAATGGGCCCGACAGCACCGAAGGCAGCGGCGTCCTCCGGCCGCAGCACGCCCGTGCCCTCAAGGCGATCCACATGAGAGGACGATGCCAGGAGCATCGCGCCCAGCCTTTCGGTATCGCCCTCGAGATCGTGGAGCGCCTCCCCAACGAGGGCCAGCGAGCTCGCATCAAGATCGCGGCTCACTCCGCCGGGCCTGTTCAGCCCGAACAGATAGCGGTGGCCGGCCAGCCGCGCATTCAACCGCAGCAGATGCTCTTTGAGAATCTCGAACTGTGCCTGCCCAACCACCAGACCGGTGGCCTGGCACAGATCCGCCTGGTAGCCCAGGTGGTTATAGAGCCGCTCCAGCTCGGCAAAGAGCGTGCGCAGATAGCGGGCTCGGGCCGGGACCTCGCATGACGCAGCCATCTCCAGGGCCTGACACAGGGCTAACGAATGCGCGAAGGCGCTCGTGCCGGAGATTCGCTCCGCCACCAGTGGCAGGTGCACGAATGCCAGACCTTCGGCCCGCTTCTCCACCGCTCGGTGTTTGTAAAACAGCTGCAGGCGCAGGTCGACGATCTCTTCGCCCACGGTTCGGATGGTGTAGTGGCCCGATTCCACCACTCCCGACCGCACCGGTCCCAGCGGGTAGTCCACCACTCCTTCGGGCCCTTCCGGCAGGAGGGGCAATTCGTCATCCTCCACCTGTTCCGCGGTTGGCACCGGCGTGTTCCAGGCGAGATCCCCCCGCAGTAGGTACTGCCCCTGGGGCCAGCTGGCCGGACGCCGAAGTCTACAGGCGACTGGGTGGCCCTCGGGCTCGATGCCCAGCTCGTCTCGCAGCTCCCGCTCGTACCAGCCGGCGACGGGAAGCGTGGGTGTGAGCGCGGGGTAACAGGCATCCTCGGCGGCGATGCTCACCTCCAGGTCGAGCCAGCTGGCTGTGCGGTCCAGCGCCCAAATGACGTGCAGCTTGAAGTTGCCGTCCCCATCGCGCTCGTCGACGCCGAAGAGGTCGGCGAAGGCGCCTCCCGGTAGGCGGGTCAACTGCTCGACCATTTCTGCCAAGCTCGAGGGCGCAACCGGGACCGTGACCAGCCGCCGCCCGGAGTGGGCGGGCTCAGCAGCAAACGCTGCGACGTCGGCAGCCGGCGACAACACGGTGCTCATGGCGTCCCTCCCAAGACTGCCACGCTCTGGTTCAACAGCTCGCTCAAGGGCGCGGGCACCGTCAGGCCCAGCCCGATCACTAGGATGAGGGTGATTGCCATCGCCCCCAGCGCGGTCCGGCTGATCTCACCGCTGGGCAGGTCGATGCGCGCTTGGCCAAAGAGCATGCTGTTCATCGGCCGGAGGAAGCGAATGAAGATGATGGCCACCAATGTCAGCATGGCCAGCGCGGCCGCGGCCTGCCCGCTCCGGAAGCCGGCCGTCAGGATGGACAGCTCGCTGATGAAGATGCCGAAGGGAGGTGCGCCAGTCAGCGCCAGTGCCCCGATGATGAGCATCACACCGGTGGCCGGCATCAGCTTCACCAGGCCGGCTACTCGGTCAATCTGCTTGGTCTCGTAACGCAGCACGACCATCCCGCTGGCGAAGAACATCAGCGACTTCGCGACGGCGTGCCCGATCATCTGCAGCAGCGCCCCGAACAGGCCCAACGGTCCGCCAAAGGCGATACCGATGGCCACAATGCCCATATGCTCGACGCTGGAGTAGGCCAGCAGCCGTTTGTAGTCGCGCTGCTTGAGGATGAAGAGCGTCGCAATCAGCAGCGACAGCAGACCAAAGCCGAGCAGCAGGCCGCTGGGGTAGGCTCGGCCCAACGATGGCGTGGCCAGCGCGTAGTAGCGCAAGATGCTGTACATCGCGGTGTTGAGCAAAACGCCGGAGAGCAGGGCACTGATGGGACTTGGGGCCTCGCTGTGAGCGTCGGGCAACCAGGTGTGCATTGGCGCCAGCCCGGCCTTGGTACCAAAGCCGACCAGGATAAAGAGGAAGGCGAGCCGCATAATGCTCGGATTCAGCTGTGCCGTGACCGGCGCCAGCACCGACCAGGTGAGGTCGTAGCTGGTGCCAAGCACCTGGACGGCTGAATAGTAGGCCAGGATGGTGCCGAACAAGGCCAGCGCAATGCCCACCGAGCCGACGATGACGTACTTCCACGCAGCCTCGAGCGCCTCACGCGTGCGATAGAAGCTGACCAGGAAGAGCGAGGCCAGCGTCGTGCCCTCGATGGCAATCCACAGGACGCCCAGGCTGTTGGAAACGGGCACGACCAGCATGCTGAACAGGAAGATATTGAACAGCGCGTAGTAGCGGCGCAGCTCCCGCAGACCTGCGCCCCGGTGTACGTCCTGGGCTTTCATGTCCTCGCGCAGATAGCCGATGGAATACAGGGCCGCCGTGGCCCCAACGAAGGCGATGATCAGCAGGGTCAGCGCGCTCAGGGCATCGGCATACAGCCACACACCCAAGGCTTCGAGATGCCCGGCGGCCACGACCTGGGCGGTGGCGGCGATACCAAGTCCCAGGCAAGCAATCGAGCTCCCGAGCGTGATAAGTTCGAGCCACAGCCTGCCGGGAACGATCAGACACAGCAGCGCTGCCGCGGCCGGCACAAAAATCAACGGGATTAGCAGCACGGCGTCACCCCCGCAACTCCCTAAGCTCGGCGGTGTCGGCCGAGACGATGTTGCGCTGGATGAGTGTCACCAGCAGGCCCAACACGATGACCGCGACCAGGACGTCGAAGAGGATGCCGAACTCGACGATCAGCGGCATCCCGTAGGCGATGGCGACGGCGCCTGAGAACAGCCCGTTCTCAATGGTCAACAAGCCGATAATCTGCGACAGCATGTGACGGCGGCTGCTCATCAGGAACAGGCCAATCAGGACAAGCGAGAGCGACACGGCCAGCGGCGGCTCGTTGAGAAAGGTCCCAGGAGCCACCACGGCGGGAGAGGTCAGAAACGCAAGGATGACCAGGGCCACCCCGATGAGCAGCGATGTGGGCATATTCAAGACCGATCGTGGCCGCTGCCCCGGCAGCCGGCCCGCGACGACATGCAGGATTCCGACGATGGCGACCGCCTTGACGAGCACGGTCAAAACGGCGACCACGTAGAGGTCGACGCTGCCGGTGAAGGTTCCCACGACGGCGGCAATGAGAGCTACCGTCACCGACTGCGTGGCGTAGGCGGTCAGGTAATCGTGCAGCCGCCGCGCAGCCAGCATCCAGAAGACTGTTAGTAGGAGCACGGCGCCCAAGACCTGCAGGATCTGCGCAGCGCTGGTCGGCACGGGCGAGGGCATCAGGCCAACCCTCCGGCGGTCAGGTAGAAGGTGATCACCGCCAGTCCTGCCAGGATGAAGGCGGCGCCGAGGTACTCAGGAATGCGAAAGAACCGCCACTTGGCTACGCAGGACTCGATGACGATGACGATTCCGCAGATGATGAGCATCTTGACGAGTAAGGTGCCAACGGCCTCCAGCATGGTTAGACCGTTGGTCCCGCCCTCCGGCGCCAAGCCCCAGGGCGAGCTCAGGACATTCAGCAGGATTACCAGGAGCACGAAGAATTTCATCGCCCCGCCCCATTCGATGAGCGCCAGCCCCTGTCCCGAATACTCAAGTGACCGCGAGTGCTCAATCATCGAGAGCTCGAACTTGGAGGAGGGGTTATCGACCGGAATGCGGCCGGACTCGGCGAGAATTACCATGAAGAGCGCGGCCGCGAGCAGCCAATGGGCTGGGTGGAACAGATACGCGGGGCTGGCCAGTCGCTGATTGACGTCAAACGGGATGGTCGCTTGTGCAACCAGGGCCACGGTGAACAGCACGACGATCACCACCGGTTCGGATAGGAAGGACACCACCCGTGCCCGGCTGCTGCCCATGCCGCCAAAGGTGCTGCCGGTATCCAGGGCGGCCAGTGACGTGAAGAAAGCCGCCAAGCCCAGGATGAAGCCGCCAGCGAGCATGTCGCCCATGAACGCGTACGGCAGCGGATAGGCGGTCAGGACAGGGATGAGGGTCGCGACTAGGAGCGGCGTGACGAAGGCCAGGTAGGGAGCGACAAAGAAAATCCAGGAGGCGTGCTCCGACACGACGCTGCCCTTTCGGAGCAGCTTCCAGTAATCGAAATACGGCTGAAAGATGCTTGGACCGCGCTTGGACTGCACGATGTGCTTGCCGCGGTCGATGACGCCCTTGATAAGGGGCGCAAAGATCAAAACCGTGAGGATCTGGCTGACCTGGAGCAGAACGCTGGTGACGCTTGGCACCTACAACTCTCCGCACCCTTCATCAGGGACTTGGTAGGAGCCGTCAGCGTAGCCGCGGTTTCGGGAGCCTCCTCAGTTTGGCTGGCCCCCGTGGGCGGGACCCATCACCCAAGTGATCTAGTCCGTCACATTCTCTCCTTATATCACGGACGCCGAATCCGTCAATAGGTCGGACGTGACTCGATTCGCCGTTAGCAAGTTGCGATCCAGCAGACGAGTCGCCGTTCCGCTGTTCACGACCGCAGAGCGTAGCGTTCAACGCCACTGTGTTGTTATTCTGCGTCTGGACGTGCCCCTTCCTTTCTCACCGCTCGCAACGAGCTGGCTGGGATGCTTCACTGGAGGGGGCACGTCCGCGCTGAGGCGTGAGGCGTGAGGCGTGAAGCGACTTCCCCACTTGCGCTTGCCAAGTCGTAAATACTGGGACTATCCCTCGGTGAGCAGCCACAAATATGCGATAATTGGACCCGGAGCGATGAAGCCCGCTCTGACGACGTTATTCGTCGAAAGTGCCACTTCGGCTGATAGCTTCTACACGCTGATTGGGCCGTATGAAGCTTTGCGAGGTGTCACGATGCAAAAATGCTGCTAGCGCTTCTGCCGCTGGCTCTGCAGAACCGACAGTGTTCCGTTTCGATCCGGTGATGAGCCGGCGGGGTCAAGCTGTAACACAGGCTTCCGGTCCTGCTGGCATTTCGCTTGGAGGTTCAGCCATCAACTAGCGGTCTCGTGGATCGGCGCGTCCGGAAACGTTACAACGCGGTTGATCCGCCGTGGCCGTCATCGTTTCGAGCTGTCTAGCCCTCAACTGGCAAGGGAGCCGACGAATAACGCACAACATGGAGGGCATAATCTATGGACCGTGCCGCCCAAGGCAAACGCGTCCGAATTTACTTTGGTGAGCGCGACCACGCCGAAGGCCACCACACACCCCTGTGGGAGGACATCTTGACTCTCCTCCGCGATGAGGGCGCGGATGGCGTAACGGTATTCCAGGGACTTGCCGGTTTTGGGGCGCATGGGCGCATCCACACCTCTGGGCTCGCTGATTTTGCGCCGGACCGAACCGTCCTGCTCGAATGGATTGACGGCCTGGAACATGTGGAGCGGCTCCTACCCCGAGTCGCCGATTTGGTCGGTGCCGGCATGATTACGACCGAGGACGTCGATATCGTCGCGTACACGCATCGAGCACCCCGGTCCTTGCCGGGGGATACTGTCGGCGATGTCATGACCCGCGCCGTGGCCGTGCTCCATCCCAACACACCACTCGGTGAAGCCATCCGGATGCTGCTCGATCGCAACTATCGAGCGTTGCCAGTAGTGGACGACAGCAATCGGGTCGTCGGTATCGTCACCAATGGCGATCTCATACGGAAGGGGGGACTCAAGGCCCGCCTGGAGTTGCTCGGCGCGCTTACCACTCCCGCGGTGGAGAGAGAGTTGACACGATCAGGCGTTCGAGATAAGACCGCCTCCGATGTCATGACCAACCAGGTCGTGCTGGTCTCGGCGGGAGATTCGCTCAAGCGCGCGGCCGAGCTGATGCTCAAGCACCATGTCAAACGACTGCCCGTCGTGGACGGCTCTGGTTATCTGGCGGGGATGGTCAGCCGCATTGACCTGCTCCGAACCATGGGCGAGGACTACTCCAGTCCGATGGAGAGCGCCACTCCGGCAACCCCGACTCAAGCGCATACCGTCGCCGGACTGATGCGGAAGGACGCGCCAGCTATCCACGCGAACGCTGGCCTAGGCGAAATCCTGGACGCCGTCACCTCGACCCGATTGAACCGGGCCGTTGTCATCGATGACGAGCGGCGAGTCCTCGGCATCGTATCCGATGCTGCCCTGCTGCAGCAGCTCGATCCGGCTGCGGAGAGCGGCCTGCTCGACGCGCTCATGGGCCGCTACGGACCTATAAATTCAGCCCGTGTGACGGCCCGCGATCCCGTGCAGATGCCTCCCACTGTGGTAACAATCGACACCACCGTAGACCGTGCGGCGGAATTGATGCTTGACCAACAGGAGAAACTGTTGGTGGTCGTAGATGCGGAAGGATGCCTCGCTGGCGTCCTGGACCGAGCTGATCTTCTACGACATCTCCTCGCTACCAAGCCGCCGACTTGACCTGGATATTTCGGCTGACGAGCTGCAAGCCCGGCTGGCGGTCTGGCAGCCGCTACGCGCTACCGAACGGGCGTGTTCTCCAGATACGCCGCCGCAGTATCCTCGGCCGCGGAAGGCGCAGTCATGGGGCTTGCATCTGCCGGCGGAACCTAGGCGCTTGGTTCATTTCATAATGTCGAACCACCGGATGAAGCGGACCTCTCTCCTTTACATCGTCGCGCTGGTCGCGCTGCTCGTTTCCTGCTCTGGACCGCCTACGACTCCTGGAGGTGGCGCCGAGTCGAGGTCAACATCAGCCATCGCCAAAAGCGGGCCTGGATCTGCGGCCACGGAACTCGCAACCCCAGCTTCGCAGCCCGGTCAAATCGAGCTCAAGGAAATAGCTAGTGCGAGCCTTATCGCTCCGGATTCCGTGACGGTGCTGGCCTTCTCGCCTGATGGAAAAGAGCTGGCGCTCGGCACGCGCGCCGGGGTCGTGGCCGTGTATCCGCTTCAACCCACCACCGTGGAGGACGCGCCGCGGACGCAGAAGATGCACGCTGGTCTGGTGAGCTCGTTGGCCTGGGCACCCGACGGAACTAAGGTGCTGAGCGCCGGCGCCGACGGAACAGTGCGCGTCTGGGACCACCGGACGCTGCAACCCGCCCAGCGGTTCAACGCCTTTCCCACCTCGCACCCAGCTGCCGTGTGGTCTCCGGATGGCCGCAGGATTGCCGTGGCGCAAGGCCGTGATGCCATACAGCTCTTTTCCGCAAGCGACGGCCAGCTGGTAGAGACCTTCGACTCACCCGGCAAGACCAGGGCGCTCATCTGGCCCTCAGCCAATGACATCATTGGCGGCGACGATCAGGGTCGGGTGAAGTTCTTCCAACCTGGCGGGCGGGCGCCAGTGCGCATGTTTCAGCCCGCTACGCCTCATCGCGCCGTCAACAGCCTCTCGCTCTATGGAGCCGCGAGCCTGCTCGCTGTGGGCTACGACGACGGCGACGTGGTCTTGCTGGAGCGCGGCAGCGCCAAGCAAGTGCAGGACGTGCCGTTGACACGTAACATTAATGTGGCGGCCTGGTCGCCCAACGGGCAGATCTTGGCGGTTTCGGCGGAAGATTTCGTTGTGAGGTTCTTCGACGTACAGGGGCGCCAAGGCGGCTCCTGGAGCAACGGCTACGATGTGGACGGGCTGTGCTGGTCCGCTGACGGCCACTACCTCGCGGGGGGCGTTGAGGACCACACCTTCAAGATCTGGGAGGTGTCGCCCAGGCAGCCCCCCGACCGGCCAGTAACCACGCCGCCAAGTTACCAGGGCCAATAACGCGCATATTTCTCGTAGGTTTTAAGAGGTAACCGCACCCATCTCGTGGTCAATGACAAATGATCACCCCCTCGGAAAACTTCGGCGACGGGTGTCCTTAGGCAGTAACCCACACTAGACGGGTGTGGCGAAAGGATTCGGCAGGTGGCCCTCAAGTGCATGCTGACTGGTTGTTTGGCGGCGCTATCGCTGGTTGCGGGCCGGCGACCTCGGCGGTTCCGACCCTACCGGCACCCACCGTTACCGCGCCGTCCTCGTCCGGTCAGCTCGTGATGAAGGAAATCATCTCCGAGCCGCTCAGCCAGGACACCGTGGAAACGATCGGCTTCTCACCTGATGGGCGGCCTACTCGATTCTTTTGATAGTGAGCTTGAGCTTGCCCGCTGGGACTTTCACGTCAACCCGATTCCCCGACCTCTTGCCGAGCAACGCTGCACCTACCGGTGACACATTCGAAATCCGGCCAGCGGTCGGGTTGGCCTCGGCCGAGCCCACCACGGTGTAGTAGTCTCTCTCCCATCTTGATCGACTGTCGCGACCGTACAAACCGGGTTCCACGCGCTCTGGCGCACGCCGCTTCCGCCCGCCAATCAGCTGTGGGTGCTGCAGGGCACGGTCGTGTCGGACAAGGAGATTCAGAACCTGGTGGGCTTCTGGCAGCACCAGGCGCACACGGCCTGAAAGAAGCGGTGAGTATGGAAGAGCTCGAGCAAGCGGCAGCCGACGAGGACATCGAGGACGCGCTGCTCGAACAAGCACGCGATATTGTCACCGCTACTGACCGGGCCTCCACGTCGCTGCTGCAGCGCAAGCCGCGCCCGGCTACAACCGGGCCGCTCCGGCTCATCGACCTCCTGGAAGACGAGGATGTCGTTGGCCCGCCGGAGGGCAACAGCCGCACCCGCGAGGTGCTTATGCGCCAGGCAGCGGCCATCCGGAGGTGACGAGGAGTAGCAGCCTAACCACCGAGCCAGCAAATCCCCGTTCGCCTGCCTAACTAAACCCTCGACCCGAAACCTTCACCCGCTCGGCGGTTTGCTTTCAGGGCAACTTGGTGTGCGCCGAGGCGAAGCCTCATCCATCCAGAGGGTGGAATTCCCTCCCCGGCAAGGCCCAGCCAGCCACCGGGAATCGAGTCTTGCGTGGTGCAGGTAACGAACACCACGAAGCGTAGACAGAGCGACAGGCAGGCCGTAACGCAAGTGAAGCAATGGAGCCTCGTTACAACCGAACAAGCAGCGGCCGACCGTGTGCTAGGCCGGGAAGGCAACAGTAGGCGCGGGTTAGCGGCGACCGCGCTGGAGACGCTGCCGGGGTCAGAGAGCAGGGCATGCCTGGAAATGGAAGGGTGCAGGAACTCGGGAAGCCCATGGAGGTCTCACGCAAGTGAGTAGCGGGAGCGAAGCAAAGCCGAGCAAGCGCGATGCTTCCCTGGGTGGCGGATCTCCCCGTAGTACCGAAGAGGCGGGGCAACGCCCGCGGAGGAAAGGGGGAGAGCAGGACAAGTTGTTCGGCGGGGGCTCCACGGCTGCACCAGAGGCAGACCTACCCGTGTCCCCGAAACTCGCCGAACTAGCCGCGCGAGCGAGGAAGGAGGGCAGACTCACCAACGTCGTCCAGTTTGTGGACGAGGAGCTGCTGCGGTTGGCGTTCAAGTCCCTGCGGAAGCAGGCAGCGCCAGGCGTGGATGGACGAAGCTACGAAGACTATGCGACAAACCTGGATCAGAACCTCAAGGATGTGCACCAGCGTCTGAGGACCGGCCGCTATCGAGCACCGGTGGTCAGGCGGGTGTATATCCCGAAGGCGAGCGGTGGGCAACGGCCATTGGGCATCACGACGGTCGAGGACCGCATGGTGCAGAAGGCTGTTGCCTGGGTGCTGTCAGCGGTGTTCGAGCAGGACTTCTTGGACTGCTCGCATGGTTTCCGACCGAGACGGAGTGCGCACACGGCGTTGCACCGCTTGCGCGAGGGAATGATGCAGCACTGGGTCAAGTACGTGGTAGAGGTGGATGTGGTGTCACGGATCGGAGTAGTGTGATCCACATCGTGATCGGGGATGTGATCCAGTCGATGATCGGGCATGTGATCCAGGCCATGATCGGACGATCTGATCCAGTCCGTGATCGGATGGTGTGATCCACCTCGTGATCGGGTGATCTGATCCACGTCGCGCGCTCCAAGCAGACATAGAGCGTTGGTCTCCAAGAAACAGGAGACCAGATTGGAGCGACTACACATGCATGCGATAACCGACATTCTGAAGCGCCTCGAGCGGGGCCAGAGCGACCGCGCCATTGCCCGCGACCTGCACCTGTCGCGGCTGACGGTGCGCAAGTACCGTGAGCAGGCCGCGGCCGGGCCGCTGACCCAAGCAGCAGCGACGAGCCTCAAGGGCAGCAACCCGACGGGCACGAAGATGTCCACTGTGCTGGCGTACCAGGCGATCGTCGAGCAACTCCTGGCGCATGGCGTTCAGGCGACCACGATCTACGACCGGCTGTGCGAGGACCACGGCTACAGTGGCAGCTACGGCTCGGTCCTGCGCTTCGTACAGAAGCTGCGGCCGATGCTGCCCAAAGCCACAGTGCGAGTGCACACCCAGCCCGGCGAAGAGGCCCAGGTGGACTTTGCCAACGTGGGTCCCTATGTGGATCCCAACAGCGGCTTCGCACGGCCGGCGTACGCCTTCGTCATGACCTTAAGCTTCAGCCGGCACCAGTACGCCGAGCTGGTGTTCGACCAGAAGGTCCCCACCTGGCTGGCCCTGCACCGCCGTGCCTTCAACAGCTTCTCGGGCGTGGTGGAGCGGGTAGTCGTCGATAATTTGAAGGCGGCGGTGCTGAAAGCCTCGCTGCACGACCCGGTGCTGGGCGAGGCCTACAAGCGTTTCGCCCGGCACTACGGCTTCATCGTCAGTCCCAACCGGCCGCGGACGCCCGAACACAAGGGCAAGGTCGAGGCTGGGTGCAAGTTCGTGCAGCGCAGCGCCCTGGCTGGACGGGAGTTCTCCGACATCCGCGAGGCCAACCGCTGGCTGGCGACGTGGGTGCGGGAACGCGCCGGCACGCGCGACCACGGCACCACTCACCAGGCGCCGCTGGCCATGTTCGAGGTCCAAGAGCGCGCCACGCTGCAGCCGCTGCCGGTCGTCGACTTCGAGGTGACCGAAGTGCGGCTGGCCACGCTGCACCGCTATTGCCACGTGGTCCTCGACGGCAGCTACTACTCGGCGCCCTTCCAGCACGTGGGCCAGCGTCTGGAGGCCTACATCTTCGAGCGGGTGGTGTAGCTGTTCAAGGGCACGGAGCTGCTGGCCACGCACGTGCGCGCCAGCGAGAAGGGCATCTGGCGCACGAATCCCGACCACTATCCACCAGCCAAAGCCGCCTACCTGGAGAAGACGCCACGCTTCTGCCGGGACACGGCCAGCCGAATCGGACCGGCCACCTTGGAGG
>Ga0102924_1005772_pt1 | contig 11826 bp, 14 predicted proteins | sample PaiPotPPM11metaG_FD_80116 | JGI IMG/M metagenome (GOLD analysis project Ga0102924, IMG submission 80116) | Iron sulfur acid spring bacterial and archeal communities from Banff, Canada, to study Microbial Dark Matter (Phase II) - Paint Pots PPM... ... | reverse complement strand
GCTTGGGGGGCGCGGGTACTGGGCCGGGGTGGTGGCCGGGATCGTCGGGCCGGGTGCGTTCACCGCGGCCTGGGTCACGGCGTCGCTGGTTCAGGCCGGCCATTCCGCGGGCGCAGTGCAGATCAGCGGGCTGGCGGCGGCGGACGCCCGCGACCCGTGGATCATGATCGGCGGGTTCGTCGTGCTGGGCGGCTTGGGCACGGTGGCGGTGCGGCTGCTCGCCCCGGAGCCCGAGCCGGAGCGGTCCGCGGGCGGACGGTAAGCACCGCCGGTTATCGTTCTGACATGCCGGAACGCAAGGAGATCATCGAGGTCGCCGGGCGCGAGGTGCCGGTCAGCCACCCAGGCAAGGTCTACTTCCCGCGGACCGGGCACACGAAGCTGGACCTCGTCCGGTACTACCTGAGCGTGGCCGACGGCGCGCTGCGCGGGATCGACGGGCGGCCGATCGTGCTGAAGCGGTTCGTCAACGGCGCGGAGGGCGAGGCGTTCTTCCAGAAGCGCGCGCCAACGTCGCGGCCGGCCTGGATCGAGACGGTCGAGCTGAGCTTCCCGTCCGGGCGCACCGCCGAGGAGGTCGTGCTGCGCGACGCGGCCGGGCTGGCCTGGGTGGTCAACCTGGGCTGCATCGACCTGAACCCGCACCCGGTCCGCGCGGACGACCTTGATCACCCGGACGAACTGCGGGTCGACCTCGACCCGGTGCCGGGGGTGGAGTGGGCCCAGATCGTCCGGGTCGCGCTGGTCGCCCGGGAGGTGCTCGCCGACTTCGGGCTGACCGGGTGGCCGAAGACGTCGGGCTCGCGCGGGATGCACGTCTACGCCCGGATCGAGCGCCGCTGGACGTTCAACGAGGTCCGCAGCGCGGCGGTCGCGCTGGCCCGGGAGATCGAACGCCGCGCGCCGCAGGATGCGACCTCCCGGTGGTGGAAGGAGGAGCGCCACGGCGTCTTCGTCGACTACAACCAGAACGCCAAGGACCGCACGGTGGCTTCCGCCTACTCGGTCAGGCCGACCCCGGACGCCCGCGTGTCGATGCCGCTGACCTGGGATGAGGTTCCGGACTGCCGCCCGGAGGCGTTCACCATCGACACCGCTCCCGAGCGGTTCGCCCGGCTGGGCGACGTCGGGGCGGGCATCGACGCCGCGGCCGGATCGCTGGAGCCGCTGCTCGAACTGGCCGCGCGGGACGCGGCCGCCGGGCTGCCCGACGCCCCGTGGCCGCCGCACTTCGACAAGCAGGCCGGCGAGGCGCCGCGGGTTCAGCCGTCCAAGCGGCGCGCGCCGGCCTCGTCTGCCGCCGAGCCTCCCCCGCCCGCTCCCGGCAAGTCCAGCGGGCCCGCCGGCCGGCGGCGCAGCTCCATGCCGCTCGTCGAGGTGGCCCGGGCGGCCACCAAGGACGAGGCCCTGGCCGGCCTGGACCGCTGGAAGGAGCGCCATCCGGCGGCCTGGTCCCGGCTCGAGCCCGCGGACGTGCTGGTCGACGCGATGCGCGGCCGGTCCTCGGTCTGGACCCGGATCCGCCTGAACCTGCGCAACGTACCCGAGGCCGAGCGGCCGCCGCAGGAGGCCCTCGAGGTGGACTACGACCCCTGGACCCGAGGCTGAGCGGTCCGGCGGAGCTGGCCCCGGGGCCGGGCTCAGGACCGGCCGAGCTTGAGCAGGAACTCCAGCACGCCGTGGTTCTGCGTGGTCACGAACCCGGTGAAGCTCGGGTTGGGGATGTCCCAGTTGGCGAACAGGATCGGGATCGAGCCCGAGACCTCGATCCCCTGGGCGGTGCGCTCGGCGGTCAGCGGGAACGTGACCGGGCGGGTGTGCCCGCGCAGGGTCAGGTCGGCCGCCGCCGTGTAGGACTTGATGTCGCCCAGGGCGGGCAGCGGCGCCAGCGCGATCGGCCGGGTCAGCGTCAGCGTCCCGGCCGGGTAGGCGGAGGTGTCCATGATCCGGCCGCGGAACTGCGCGTCGCGCTCGCTCTCATCGCTCTTGATCGTGGCCATCCGCACGGTGAAGGCCCCCGCGGTGACCGTGCTGCCGCTGATCGTGATGTGCCCGGTGACCGCGCTGGTCCGGCCGACCGCGACGTGGTTCTGCCCGAAGAGGATCTCCTTCACCCGGTAGCCGACGACCGAGCCGCTGCCCGCGTTCCAGGTCCCGGCCATCGACGAGCTTGCCGCGGCGGCGTTCGGGGTCGCGCTGGCCCCGGGCGTGCCGGTGGCGCCGGCGCTGCGCAGGCTCAGCGGCGCCGGGGTCGGCCCGGAGATGAAATGAAAATAGACGAACGTACCGCCCACGGCGAGGATCACGACCGCGGCAGCGGCGCCGGTCAGCCACAGCGCCCATCGGCGCGGCCTCGAGTGCCATGCGTGACTCCTCCCTGCGTTCGTGGTCCCGGCAGCGTGGCAGCCTCGGCTGACCGGCCGCTGGGCGTGACCTCTGCGCGGCTGCTGAGCCACCGCTGGCCCGTTGCCCCCGCTATCCGCGCGGCGGCTAGACGCGGGGCAGCACCTCGGCCGCCAGCAGCTCCAGGTGATCCAGGTCCTGCAGGTCGAGGACCTGCAGGTAGAGGTGCTCCGCACCGAGCTCGGCGAACTTCCCGATCTTCTCGGCCACCTCGTCCGGGGTGCCGGCCAGCCCGCCGTCCCGCAGCTCATCCGGCTTCTGGCCGATCGCCCGGGCCCGCCGCTCCACCTCGGCCGGGTTACGCCCGCAGCACACGGTCTGCGCGGCCGAGTAGATCATCGAGGTCTCGTGCCGCCCCGCCGCGGCGCAGGCCTCGCGGACCCGGCCGAACGCCAGCCCCGTGTCGTCCAGCGTGCTGAACGGGACGTTGTACTCGTCGGCGAACTTGGCGGCCAGGCGCGGCGTCCGGCGCGGCCCGGTCCCGCCGATGATCACCGGGGGCCTCGGCCGCTGGACGGGCTTGGGCAGCGCCGGCGAATCGGCCACCGTGAAGTACTCGCCGCTGAACGAGAACGTGGCCCCGTCCGGCACGTCCCACAGCCCGGTGATGACCTCAAGCTGCTCCTCGTACCGGGCGAACCGCTCGTTCAGGTCGGGGAACGGGATGCCGTACGCGGTGTGCTCGGCGTCGTACCAGCCGGCCCCGAGCCCGAGCTCCACCCGCCCGCCGCTCATCTGGTCGACCTGCGCGACCGTGATGGCCAGCGGCCCCGGATAGCGGAACGTCGCGGCGCTGACCAGCGTGCCGAGCCGGATCCGCGAGGTCTCGCGGGCCAGGCCGGCCAGCGTGGCCCACGCGTCGGTCGGGCCGGGCAGGCCGCTGACGTCGCCGAACTTCAGGTAGTGATCCGACCGGAAGAACGCGTCGAAGCCGAGGTCCTCGGCCGCCTTGGCCACCCGGAGCAGGGTCTCGTAGGAGGCGCCCTGCTGCGGCTCGGTGAAGATTCGCAGTCGCATGGGTCCCATAGTGGCCCAATCTGTCCGCCGGGCGGGCCCGAGCCGGCATTCTGCTCGCCCGCCGGGACACGTGGAATACTGATGGGCGCTACGACGGCAACGGCCTGGCCGCGCGGCTGCGCGGCACCGCCTATCCCGTCCCCCGGCAGGCGGACGAGCCGCTGTACGCCGCCGTCTACACCGCGAGCGAGCCGGACGAGGCCGAACTGGCCGCCCCCGGTCGTCCAGGTCCCGCTCTCGGAGTACGCGGCCGAGGGCTCCGATTCGTTCACGGTGGTGACCAAGGCGATCCCGCCGAGCGGCCGTGGCCTGCACGCGCTCGTCGTCCGGGCGGCCCCGCCCGCCCGCGGCGCCGATCCCGGCCTGGCCCGGGCGCTGGGACAGGCCGCGCTCGGGCTGGCCGCGGAGACCGACGGCGTCTGCATGGACGTCTTCGGCTTCCGGGTGCTGCACCCCGACGACCTCATCATCCGCTGAGGGACGAGGTGGCCGCGGCACAGGCCGGATTGCCGCGAGGCGCCTTAGGGACGCGTCAGCGTGGCCAGGCACTCGACGTGGTGGGTCATGGGGAACGCGTCGAACGCGCGTAGGTCCTCGAGGGTCCAGCCGGCCGTGGCGAGAACGCCGAGGTCGCGGGCCAGAGTGGCCGGGTCACAGGAGACGTAGGCGATCCGGCTGAGCCGGCCGGCGCCGGGCGGGGGGGGCGCGGACAGCAGGTCGAGGACGGGGCGGGCGACTCCGGTCCGGGGCGGGTCCAGCACCGCGAGCGACGCGCCGGACAGGCCGGTCCGGGCCAGCACCTCGGCCGCGTCGCCCCGGTGGACCCGCGCCCACGGCGTGGCGCGAAGGTTGTGCCGCGCGTCACGCACGGCCGCGGCGTCGGACTCGATGCCGATCACGGCGCCCGCGGGCCCGACCGCCTCGGCGAGGACCCCGGCGAACAGCCCGGCCCCGCAGTACAGGTCGAGCGCCACGTCGCCCGGCTGCGGGCGGGCCGCGGCCAGCACGGCGGCGGCCAGCGTGTCGGCGGCGCCCGGGTGCACCTGCCAGAACCCGGCCGCGCTGACCCGCCAGTCCCGCCCGGCGGCGCGCTGCCGCAGGTGCCCGGGGCCGCGGGTGACGGTGGTCCGGGCGCGCGCCCCCGGAGACGGCCGCCGGCCGGGGCGCCCGGCCGGGCCGGGCCGCCGGACCAGCACCGTGTCCGCCTCGATCTCCGGGCCGCCGCCAGGCTCGGGACCGCCTGCTTGGTCGCTGCGCCAGGGCGCGGGGCCGCGTCCGCGAGCGGTGACGATCACGGCCCGCTGGTCCGAGCCGGGCGCGGCCGCGACCTCGACCGAGGCGACCTGAGGCCAGGGCCGCCGGGTCGCCCCCGCCGCGGTGACCAGCGGGTGCGCGATCGGGCACTCGCCGATCTCCATGACCTCGTGCGACCGGTGCCGGTGCAGCCCGGCGACGCCGCCGGGGCCGACGGCGAACTTCACCCGCGTCCGCCAGCCCAGGCCGGCCTCGTCGCCGGGTACCGGCTCGACGGTGACCTCCCGCTCGAGGCCGGCGATCCGCCGTAGCTGCTGCCGGACGACCGCGGCCTTCAGCGCGCGCTGCGCGGGCAGGCTGGCGTGCTGCCAGTCACAGCCGCCGCAACCGCCGGGACGCGCGTGCGGGCAGGGCGGGACCACCCGGTCCGGCGACGGGTCCAGGATCACCGTCGCGTCGGCGCGCGCGAGCCGCGAGGTGGTCTGGGTGATCACGGCTCGGACCCGCTCGCCGGGCAGCGCGTGCCGGACGAAGATCACCGGTCCGGGACCGGTCCGGGCCACGCACCAGCCGCCGTGCGCCGCCTCGCCGACGCTGAGCTCGAGCACGTCGCCGGGCTCGGGCAGGGGCTGCGCGGATGCCGTCACAAGGTCATGATCCCGTGCCTCGCAGCCCCGTCGCCGACTGGGTCACCGGCCGGTCTAGCCCGACTGCGCAGCAGGTAATACCGTGATCGGGCATCATTCTCGCGGGAAGGAAGGCCGTGCACATTGTGATCATGGGGTGCGGGCGTGTCGGCTCGACGATCGCTCATATTCTGGAGGACCAGGACCACTCGGTCGCCGTGATCGACCAGGACCCCGATGCGTTCCGCAAGCTCACCGCGAGCTTCAAGGGCAGCAAGATCACCGGGATCGGCTTCGACCGCGATGTCCTGATCGAGGCGGGTATCGAGCACGCGGACGCGTTCGCTGCGGTCAGCAGCGGCGATAACTCCAACGTGATCGCCGCGCGGGTTGTCCGGGAGTCGTTCGGCATCGGCCGGGTCGTGGCGCGCATCTACGATCCGCGCCGGGCCGAGGTGTACCAGCGGCTCGGCATCCCGACCGTGGCCACCGTGCGCTGGACCGCCGACCAGATGCTGCGCAAGCTCCTGCCCGAGGGCGCCGAGCCGCTCTGGCGCGACCCGACCGGCGCGATCGTGCTGGCCGAGGTGGCGTACTCGGAGCGGTGGCTCGGTGAGAAGGTGACGGCCCTGGAGGAGTCGGCCCGGACCAGGATCGCTTTCATCTCGCGGCTCGGGGAGGCCATGATCCCCGGGCCCAGCACCGTTCTGCAGGAGGGCGACGTGCTGCACGTGATCGCCGAGGACCGCGACCTCGAGCGGATCTCCAGCACGTTCGCCCGACCCGCGCCGGGGAGGGGGCACTGATGCGCGTCGCCATCGCCGGGGCGGGCTCGGTCGGCCGGTCGATCGCCAAGGAGTTGCTCGGCAACGGCCACGAGGTGCTGCTGATCGACAAGGACCCGAAGAAGATCAAGGTATATAACGTTCCGAGCGCGGAGTGGCTCCTCGCCGACGCGTGCGAGATCGCCTCGCTGGAGGGCGCGGCCCTGGAGCGCTGCAACGTGGTGATCGCCGCGACCGGGGACGACAAGGTCAACCTGGTCGTGTCGCTGCTGGCCAAGACCGAGTACGGGGTCCCGCGGGTGGTGGCGCGGATCAACCACCCGAACAACGAGTGGCTGTTCAACGAATCGTGGGGGGTGGACGTCGCCGTGTCCACGCCCCGGCTGCTCTCGGCCCTGGTCGAGGAGGCGGTCAGCGTCGGCGACCTGGTCCGGCTGATGACGTTCCGGCAGAGCGCGGCGAGCCTGGTCGAACTGACCATGCCCGCCGACGCGCCGCTGGCCGGCCAGCGGATCGGCGGGATCGAGTGGCCGGCCGACACCGCGCTGGTCGCCATCCTGCGCGACGGCCGGGTGATCGTGCCGAACAGCGACGACCCCCTGGAAGGCGGCGACGAGCTGCTGTTCGTCACCAGCGAGGACGTCGAGGAGGAGCTCGGCACCCTACTCGCCGGCGGCGGGTGACCCTCTACCTGGTCTCGGTGATCTCCGGGCCGCGCTCGAACGGGTTCGGGAAGTCGGCGCCCGCGGCCTCCTGATCGAGCTGGTCCTGCAGCGCCTGGCGCGCCTCCTCGGGCAGCCGGATCTCGAGCAGGTCCCTGGGCGGCGCCGGGTGATCCCCCCGCACGACCACGACGTCGGCGAACAGGTCCTCGAACGGCCGGGCCAGGTCCGCCTGGCGGGCCGCCGGCCCGCTGATCACGCCCCGCAGGAACCAGCGGGGGCCGTCCACGCCCATGAAGCGGACCGGCTCGAGTTGCTGCCGGCGCCCGGCGCCGCCGGGCCGGACCTGCGCGTGCAGCTCGGCACCGAACGGGCCCTCCACCTCCTCGCTGTGGCCGCCCGAATTGGCCACTTCCTCCATGATCTCCAGGCGCACCTCGTCCCAGAGCCCGCTGGTCTTGGGCGCGGCGAAGGCCTGGAGCTGCAGCGCGTTGTCCCCGCGGACCACGGTGATCCAGACACCGGTGTCCTCGGCCATGTTGACCTGGACGTCCAGGCCCTCGCGCACCGGTACGAGCAGGCTGCCGAAGTCCAGCCGTTCCCGCTGCGGGAAGGTCCCCGCGCCGTCCCACGGCCCCGATCCCTCGGATCCGTCGTCCACCGCGCGATGGCGCCCCGGCCCCTCGCGCGCCGCGGGCGGCTCGGCCGGAGCGGGCTCAGCCTCGTCCTCCCACTCGTCCTCGTCGTCGTCGTAGCCCTCGTCCTCCGCCAGATCGTCCGGTTCCTCGTAGAACTCCGGATCGTCCTGGGCGGTGCCGGAGTCAGATCCGGGCCGGTCCGCTTGGTCGCGGCGCCGCCGTCGGAACACCCCGCACGCTCCTAACTTCCTTACGGAATCTCGTCCTAGCCGACCGGCTGGCCCGCCGCGGCGTGCCCGCCGGTCGAGCCGAACCCGCCGTCCCCCCGCGCCGAGCCCGGCAGCGTGTCAACCTCGTGGAACACCGGACGTTCCACCCGCTGGATCACGAGCTGGGCGATCCGGTCCCCGCGCTGGAAGCGCACCGGGTGCTCGGTATCGGTATTAAGCAGGGTCACCCTGATCTCGCCACGGTACCCGGCGTCCACCGTGCCTGGCGCATTGACGATCGTCACGCCGTGCCGGGCGGCCAGGCCCGACCGCGGGTGCAGGAACGCGGCGTACCCGTCGGGCAGGGCGATGGCGACGCCGGTGGGCACCACGGCCCGCTGCCCCGGGGCGAGTTCCACGTCGGCCGCGGCGCACAGGTCGGCGCCGGCGTCGCCGGGGTGGGCGCGCGCGGGCAGCGGCAGGCCGGGATCCAGCCGCTGGATGAGGACGCCGACGCCGTCGGGCTCGAAGGTCATGGGCGGCGGCATGGGTCATCGTCCTCCGGGCAGGCCAGGTTCACGGAGGCGACCTTACCGCCGAGCGCGGCTAGGTGTCCGGCGGTGGCCGCCCAGACCGCAGATGCGGCCACGCGTAGGTGATCGCGGCCGCGGCCGGGACCGCGACGATCGCTCCCGCGATGCCGGCGACGATCCCGCCCACCGCCAGGACCAGGATGATCGCGAGCGGGTGCAGCCGCACGATCCGCCCGACCACCAGCGGCTGCAGCAGATGACCCTCGATCTGGTTCTCGGCCAGGAACACGGCGAGCAGGATCACCGCGGCGAGCCAGCCCTTGGTGCCGAGGGTCACCACGATCGCGAGCGCGCCGGCCACGAGGATCCCGACCAGCGGCACGTAGGCGGCCAGGAAGACCAAGATCACCAGCGGCACGAGCAGCGGGACGCCCAGCAGGTACAGCGCGACGCCGATGAACACGGCGTGGATGGCGGCTACGGCCGTGGTGCCCCGCACGTAGTTGACCAGCGCCGTCCACGCGGCCGGGCCGGCGTTCTGCGCGCGCCGGCGGCCCTCGGTCGGCAGCCCCTTGAGCAGCCAGGCCCAGATCCGGTCGCCGTCTTTGAGCAGGAAGAACGTGACGAACAGCATCAGCACCAGGCCGGTCAGCAGCTCCAGGATGATCTTGCCGCCGGTCAGCACGGTCCCGGCGATCAGCGACTTGTGCTGGGAGAGGAAGTGGGTGATGTTCGTGGAGTACTGGTCGAGCCGGGAGTCGCTGAGGTGGAACGGCGGGCCGGCCAGCGAGGCCTGCACCTGTTTGGCGGTGTGCTTCACCTCGGTCTGCAGCCGCGGGTAGTCGGCGCTCACCCGGTTGGCGGCCAGGATCGAGATCCCGGCCAGGACGATGACCGCGGCCAGGACCGTGCACCAGGTGGCGGCGAGCGCGGGCATCACCCGGCGGAGCCGGCCGGTCAGCGGCTGGAGCAACGCGGTCAGCAGCAAGGACGCGATGCACGGCAGCACGACCAGGCTCAGCGCGATCGCGACCCGGAACGCCACGTAGACCAGCAGCCCGACCACGAGCAGCCGCCACGACCAGGCCGCCGCCCGCTGCAGGACGGCCGGCACCGGCGGCCGCGGCTCGGCCGGAGCCTGCCCGCCGCCACTGGTCGCGCCGGCGGCCTGGCCCGCTGCGTCGCCCGCGGCCCGCCCCGCCGCGTCGCCCGCGGGCCCGCCCGCCTGGCCGGCCTTTTCCGCCCCGTTACCGGCCTCGTCCGCCGCGCCAGGGTGGGCCGCGCCCACGGCGCCGCGGCTGGCCTGGCCTCCGTGGCCGTCTGCCGCGCCCGCGCCGGGCCCCTCGTCCGCCACCATGCCTACCCCGCTGCCGGCCGCTGGGCCGGCCGCGTCGCTGCTCTGGTTGCCGCGCCGTGCCCACCGGCCCATCACATCTACATGTAACCAACTACCTTGGACTGATGCGCAGCTACACCGAACACCTCCGCGCGCCGGCCGGGTTTTGGGCGCTCGGGATGACGTCGGCGGTCATCTTCGCCAGTACCGCCTGGGCCGGATTCAACGCGCTCGTGGCCATCGCCTCGTACGTGGTGATCTGCGGCGGATGCGCCGCGACGCTGCTGGTCTGGGGAAACGCCCGGATCGAGGTCTCCGACGGCGAACTGCGCGCCGGCCGGGTCACGCTGCCGCTGGCCCTGGCCGGCGAGGTCGCGGCGCTCGACGAGGCCCAGGCCACGGCGCTGCGCGGGCCGCGTGCCGACCCCCGGGCCTACATGCTGATCCGGCCGTACCTGAAACTCGCTGTGTACATCGAAATTACCGGGGAACATCAGGAACGCCCGTACTGGCTGCTGGGCACCCGGCATCCGGCGGAGCTGGCCGCCGCCATTGAACGATCTCGGCCGCAGGCCCGCACCGGCGGGACCGCCGTGGGATGATCGGCAGACTGCTCGCGGAGCTAGGAAGGATCTCGAATGTCAGGTAAGCGGGCCGACGGCGGCAACAAGCTGGTCACCGGCCTGGCCGGCTTCGCGGCATCGTTCGGGGCGAAGAAGGTGATCAGCTTCCTGTGGCGCAGGGTCACCGGCCACGAGCCTCCCGAGCATCCCGAGGACCCGCAGGTCGCGCTGGGCGAGGCACTCGCGTGGGGCATCGTGCTGGGGGTCGGCGTACAGGTCGCCCGGATGCTGGCTACCCGCTTCGCGGTCCGGCGGACCGAGGGACCGGTCAGCCCGGCGGAATGACCGGGCGGGCATGACCGCGAAAGACCGGTCCCGGCTGCTGTTCAAAGCCGGATACGCAGCCCGGAACCCCGGCCGTATCCTGCCGTTCGCGCGCCGGCGGGCCCGCGACGCGTGGCTCGGGCTGCGGGCCCGGGATCACCTCAGCTACTACCGCGCGGTAATGGCCTCGGACACGGCGCGCGGCCACGACGGCGCGGTGGGCAGCAAAACCCGCGATTCGTGGCTCAAGATCGGCCAGATGCAGTTCGACTACCTCGTCGGGCACGGCCTGAAGCCGGGCGACCGGATGCTCGAGATCGGCTGCGGCAACCTGCGCGCCGGGCGGCTGTTCATCGACTACCTGGAGCCGGGGCACTACCACGGCATCGACATCTCGCCCGACATCCTGCTGGCCGCGACCGATGTGGTCGCGGAGTTCGGCCTGCAGCCGAAGCAGCCGCGCCTGACCCTGGTCCGGGACATGAGCCTGGGCTTCCTGCCCGACGGGGAGTTCACGGTGGTGCACGCGCACAGCGTGTTCTCGCACTCGCCGATCGCCGTAATCGACGAATGCCTGAGCCATATCGGCCGGGTCATGGCCCCGGAGGGCTTCTTCGACTTCACCTTCGACCGCACCGAGGGCGCCGAGCACCAGGTGCTGCGCGAGGACTTCTACTACCGGACCGAGACCCTGATCGAGCTGGCCGAGCGGCACGGCCTGCGGGCCCGGTTCATGGACGACTGGGAGCTGGGACCGCACGAGCAGTCCAAGCTGCGGGTGACGCACCGGCCGCGACCTGACGCGGCCCAGGCGCCGGCTGTTCACCAGCCGGCCATATCCATGCGGCCCGCCGGCGGGCCAGGATGGGGACAGAGCAGGTAAACCGGGCGGGAGGCGGGCGGATGGCCGAGCGGCGGGTGCTGGGCATCGTGCTGGCGGGCGGCGCGGGGACGCGCCTGGCCCCGCTCACGGCGGACCGGGCCAAGCCCGCGGTGCCGTTCGGCGGCCTCTACCGGCTGGTCGACTTCGCCCTGTCGAACCTGGTCAACTCCGGCATCCGGCGGATCGCGGTGCTGACCCAGTACAAGAGCCACAGCCTGGACCGGCACATCACGACCACCTGGCGGCTGAGCAGCCTGCTCGGCAACTACGTGACCCCGGTCCCGGCCCAGCAGCGGCTCGGCCCGCACTGGTACACCGGCTCCGCCGACGCGATCTACCAGTCGCTGAACCTGATCTTCGATGACCAGCCGGACACCGTGATCGTGTTCGGCGCCGATCACGTGTTCCGGATGGACGCGACGCAGATGATCCACCAGCACACCGCCTCCGGGACCGGCGTCACCGTGGCGGCCCTGCCGGTGCCGCGGGAGGAAGCCACGGCGTTCGGGGTCATTCAGACCGAGCGGGACGGGCGCACGGTCGCGGCGTTCCTGGAAAAGCCGGCCGACCCGCCCGCCCGCTCGGTCTGAATG
>Ga0102924_1005771_pt1 | contig 11830 bp, 10 predicted proteins | sample PaiPotPPM11metaG_FD_80116 | JGI IMG/M metagenome (GOLD analysis project Ga0102924, IMG submission 80116) | Iron sulfur acid spring bacterial and archeal communities from Banff, Canada, to study Microbial Dark Matter (Phase II) - Paint Pots PPM... ... | reverse complement strand
GTGTGCGGCCGTGACCGTGTGGCATGCGATGTTCGAGCACGCCAAGCTCAAGGCCGGCGACACCGTGCTCCTGCAAGGCACCGGCGGCGTGTCGATCTTCGGGCTGCAATTCGCCAAGGCGACGGGCATTCGCGCCATCATCACTTCGTCGAGCGACGAGAAGCTCGAGCGCGCCAAAGTGCTCGGCGCTGCGCATGGCATCAACTACAAGACGACGCCGGAATGGGACAAGGCGGCGCTCGACCTAACCGGCGGCGCCGGCGTCGATCATGTGGTCGAAGTCGGCGGCGCCGCGACCTTGACGCGCTCGTTCGGTGCGCTGCGCCCCGGCGGCAAGGTCACGCTGATCGGCGGTTTGAGCGGTGGCGCGACCGAACTCAATCCGGGACTCATCTTCTCCCGCCGCGCCAATGTCCAGGGCATTTCGGTCGGCTCGACGCAGATGTTCGAGGCGATGAACCGTGCTGTCGAGGTTAATGCGATCAAGCCCGTGATCGACCGGGTCTTTCCCTTCGGCGAGGCGAAGGCCGCCTATCATCGCATGGCCTCAGGCGCGCATTTCGGAAAGATTGTGATCGGCGTCGGTTAGAGTTAAGCGGCGGTGTTCTGCGCCTTTGGCGCCGCCGCTTCGTCGCCGGCGCTGATCCGGAAAATCCCTGCCTGTTCGCTCATCGACGCAGCCTGCGATTCCAGCATTCTAGCGGTCGCCGCGCTCTGCTCCACCAGCGCCGAGTTCTGCTGGGTGATCTGGTCCATCTGGGCAAGCGCCTTGTTGATCTGATCGATGCCGCTCGATTGCTCGCTGCTGGCGGATGCGATTTCGCCGACGATCGCGGCAACATCCTTGATCGACTGGACGATGCCGCCCAGCGTGCCGCCGGATTGGTTGACCAGATCAACGCCTTCCTGAACCTGGTTGTTGCTGGTGGTGATCAGTTGTGCGATGTCCTTGGCGGCCTGCGATGATCGCTGCGCGAGATTGCGCACCTCCGACGCGACGACGGCAAAGCCGCGCCCCGCATCGCCGGCGCGTGCTGCCTCCACCGCGGCATTGAGCGCGAGCAGGTTGGTCTGCCGGGCGATCTCGTCGATCAAACCGATGATGTCGGCGATCTTGCCGGAGGAGTCCTTGATCCGCGCCATGGCATCGACGGTGTTCGCCACCACCTGGCCACTGCGTTCGGCGAACTCGCAGGCGCCGCTCGCCGAGCGGCTGGCGTGCTGCGCGTTCTGCGCGTTGCGCCGCGCCGTCGAGGAGACTTCCTCCATGGCCGCCGAAGTCTGTTCAAGGCTTGCCGCCTGTTCTTCAGTGCGTTGCGACAAATCGGTCGTGCTCGACGAAATCTCGCGCGAGGCGCCGCTGACTTCGCGCGTCGTTTTGACAATGGCGCCGATCGTCTCCTGCAGCCGGGCCACCGCGACGTTGAAGTCGTCGCGAATCTGCCGCGTCGATGCAGTGAAGCCCTCGCTCAGGCGGATCGTCAGATCGCCTTCGGACAATTTGGTGAGGCCGTGCGCCAGCGCGTTGACGACTCCAGTCTGGGCCGCGGCATTGCGGGCGCGCTCTTCCTGCATGTGGCGCTCGGTGTCGCGTTGCGACGCCTGCAAGCGCCGCTGCGCATCGCGCGCCTCCTGGCGCTGCTCGGCGGCCTGGCGCTCGGCATCTTCCTTGGCCGCGCCGGCTTTCTTGAGTTCGGCGAGCGCCTCGCGCATCTGCGCGATCTCGTTGCCGGATTGCGACACGAGTTGCGCGGCGTTTTCCTCTGAGACCACATGCGGCGTGCCGACATAGAGGATGCCGATCACCTCGCCGTTGAACAAAACCGGCTCGTAGATCGAGAAATAGAGCTTGCCGAAGATTGTCGCATCGCCGCGGAACGTCTTGCCCTGTTTGAGCACGCGATCGTAGACCGGGCCGGGCGCGAGCCTGGTCCCGAGAATCCGCTCTCCCTCGGCATTGCGCACATTGGTGGTGACGCGCTGGTCGCCCATGAAGATCGAGACCAGCGTGCCGTGCTGCCCGCCGACGCTGTCGGCGAGGTCGAGATCGTTGTTGACCGGCTTGTCGCCGAAGAAGAACAGATCGCTTTCGCGTCGCGGCTCGCCGCGTCGATAGAGCGTCTCGCGCAACTCGTCGAGGTCGACGTCGAGGATCGCAAGCGTCCTGGCGTCGAGTTCCTGCTGCGTCGTCGTCTTCGCCATCGTCACCAGTTCGCGCTTGACGCCGCCGATCGGCGCAAAGACGCGGCGGACCAGAATGAACATGATGAGGCCGCCGGCCAGCACGGCGAGCAGGCCGAGCTCGATATTCGTGGTCAAAAGATTCTGCAGGACGCCGAAGAAATCGGTTTTCTTGACGCCGACATAGGCTATGCCGACGACCTCGCTGCCGCTGACGATCGGCTCGTAGATCGTCAAATAGGTCTCGCCGAGGATATTGGCTTCGCCGCGATAGGTTTCGTGCCGCGTGAAAACGGAATCAAAGGCCGGCCCGGGCGCAAGCTTGGTTCCGACCGCGCGCGAGCCGTCGGGCTTCATCACGTTCGTCGTGACGCGCTGGTCGCCGAGAAAGACCGTGGCGGTGCCGCCGGCGACCGCCTTGACGCGGTCGACGGGCTGGAAATTGCCGTTGATCAGCGTCGAGCCGAAATAGAGCCGGTCGCCCTTGCGCGAAGGCGCGCCCAAGTCGGCGAGAACGGAATCGAGAAGCTTGATGTTGATCGCAAGGTTGGTCTGCGCACGCCGGTACATCTCCGCCTCGGTGATCTTCACCGAGATCCAGATCGACAGAGCAACGGCAGCGAAAATGCTGAGCACGCCGATCAGGGTCAGCCGCGGCACGATGCCGAGCCGCGGCACGAATCTGCTCAGCCGCCGCGCCCGCGCGGCCCCGTTTTGGGACTTATCAGGTGTCGCAGCGCTTTCGCCCGCGGCTTTCTGGGCGACGGCAGGATCGGTCATAACGCGATAACAGCTCCGCTTGAGAACTCGCAGCGGCCGAGATTGCAGCCACGGAGACTGCTCTGGTCGCGAAACGGCATTGCATGGCTTTGCAGACGGCGTTTCGACCGGGAAACGATCCGGACTTCCAAGTACGGAATGCTCAGGACCCGCGCGCGCCGGCCACTTGGCACCATGACATTCGCGGCACGGTACCACCTGAGACTGCAAAATAGAGAAGCGCAATATCGTTAATTCCGGGTAACTACGTGGGTCGGGCGGGAGTCCGAAACGGCGAAAACCGGCGCAAACCGGCCTGAAAGCGTGGTCCAGAAACTGCGGCAAAATGCGCGGGCTAGTTGGCTGCGGCTCCGGACGCGGCTAGGCCTGAGGCTTAGCGCGCTTGCGCCTTGCTCCCTTGCCGAGGATGTCTTGCAGGACCACAGCATGGTTCGCTTGGGGATCCCGCGCCCCGTAGACGAGCGTCACGCGGGCGTGTCTGCCGAGGCCGCGGAGTTCCGCGACCTCCGGATTGCCGGAGAGCTCCTTCACATAGCGCTTCTTGAATTCGGCAAAGCGCTCGGGCCGATGGCCGAACCACAGCCGCAGCCGCGGAGACGGCGCGATGTCCTTCATCCATTGATCGAGATGCGCCCTCGATTTCTTCACGCCGCGCGGCCACAGCCGGTCGACCAGGACGCGGGTGCCGTCGGACGGCGCGGCGGGCTCATAGACGCGCTTGATCTGGAACGTCATTGCGGCTCGAACGCCTCACGTTACGGCGTAGCTCAGTGAGTCGGCGTTGCGGTCCTTGAGATATTGGTCGAGGCCCCAGCGCTCAACTTGGGCGAAGACTTCGTCGAAGGCTTCAGTTGGCAACGGCGCGTCGACGAAAATCTCGCCGCGGCCGAATGTCGCAAAATCCCAGGGATGGAAATCCTCGAATTCGTCCGGCACCGCGAGCTTCCACAGCGGCAGATATTTGGAAAGATTCTCGGTCAATGCGCGCTCGGCGCGGGCCAGCGCGCGCATATAGCCGTCGACGACCTCGGGTGACGCGTGGGCCGGGACCCACCACAGTGTCTTGAAACTGTCCTCGATGACCTTGCGCAGCCCAAGCTGCTCGGCCATCGCGATCTGCGGCGGCAGCAGGCTCGCGGCTTCAACCTCGCCATCCAGCAGCGCTTTCAGGCGCGCGCCAAAGCCTCCAGTATTCACCGTCTTGATGTGCTCGAGCGGCAGGTACTTTTCGAGACGATAGGGGACATTGAAGTGGCTGCCGGCGCGCATGCCCACCGCAACCGGGACATCTTTCAGGTCCTCCGGCTTGCGAATGCGCGAATCCGGCCGCACGAAGATTGCCCACGGCGAGACGCCATAGCCTGCGGTGACGGCGCGGCCCATGCCGGCGCTGGCATTGCAAATGGTTCCCCACAAGCAGGCGCCCTGCACGACATCCTCTTTGTCCTCCGTATAGGGACGGTCTTGCGGCCTTTGGAAATAATCCAGGTGTTTCCAGCTCGATTGCGTGCCGCGGAATGTCTTCCAGTCGAAGACGACGTCGAGCCCTTCGGCTGCGAAGAAGCCCTCTTGCATCGCAACGAAATCGTTCAGGCCCATGCCTTTCGGCGCGACTTTCACCTGCGTCATGCTGGCGGCCATTTTGTATCCTCCCGTTTGAAGCTTGTTATGCCGCGGCTTCAGTGCGTTAGTGCCAAAGCGCGATCTCCGCTCTCTATGGACGGCTTCGAAGACCTGAAGATAATATCTTCTACGTCGGATCGAAAATGCAACAAGGCAACGCCATGATCAGGCGGGTGATTCGCTCTGCTCCGCTGGAACAAATGGACGCACATATGCGCGCCGACATGGGACGACGCCCGCGTGAAGCACGCTGCGTCCGGAAGCTGATGCCTAAGATCTGACAACGGTGCCGGCAGAATGTCGCAAGCGCAAGATTATGCTGCCTCGGAACGGCTGCGCGACGGGCGGCGGGTGGCAATCCGCGCACTGAGGCCTAACGACGAGGCCGCTCTTACCGAGGCTGTGGAGGGACTGAGCGCGGAGAGCTTGCATCGGCGTTTCTTCGCCGTGAAACGCAATTTCTCGGACCGCGAAAAGGCATTCTTTCTGCATGTCGACTTTGTCAATCATGTTGCCCTGGTCGCCGAAATCGCGGACGGACCTGACGTCAAGATTATCGGCGGAGCCCGTTACGTCGTCAGCTCGCTTGGCAGCGCCGAAGTCGCTTTCGCCATCGTCGATGAATTCCAGGGGCAGGGACTCGGCACTCTGCTGATGCGTCATCTGCTGACGCTCGCGCGTGCTGGCGGCCTCGATACGCTTGTCGCTGAGGTCCTCGCCGAAAATGCCGCGATGCTGAAGGTCTTTGAAAAAAGCGGGCTTCAACTGCAGACCAAGCGCGATGCCGGCGTCGTGCATGTCCAGATGAAAATTTCCTGATGTATCGGCCTAGGTGCCTCTCTCCGTGAGGGCGGGGTCAAAATTGCTATGGCGCCTAGCCGGATTCTCAGTCATCAAGGCGAGGCGCTTTATGCAGGATGATGGGAATGCCACAAACCGACACGGTGAATGAAACCAAGCTGCGCGAAGAGCTCGTCGCGTGCACGCGCATGATGGTCATGGCCGAGCTCCTGGATTACAGCGGCCATGTCAGCGCGCGTCTTCCCGGCGCCGATCGATTTCTGATCCCGGCGCGCGATGCAAGCCGCGCCGGCATCGGGGCCGACGATATCCTGGTCGTCGATCTCGCCGGCAAGGTTTTGGACGGCAACGCGCCGTGCCCGGCAGAGACGCAGATCCATGCCGGCGTCTATCGGGCGCGCGATGATGTGAAGGCCGTCGGCCACGGCCATCCGCCGATGTCGACCTTATTCACGATGGTCGACCGCCCGATGATCGCGATGCGCAATTACGGCTACCGCTTCGTCGGCATGCCGGTACACCCCGATCCGACCCATATCCGCACTGTCGAGCAGGGCGATGCGGTGGCGCGCACACTCGGTGTCTGCAGTTGCTGCCTACTGCGCGGCCACGGCAGCGTCGTTGCCGGCAAGACGGTGTCGGAAGTCTTCCTCGACAGCCTGGAAATGGAAGAGAACGCCCGCAGCGCTGTCCATGCCGCAAGCCTCGGTCCGCTCAAGCCAATTACGCCCGAGGAGGGCGAGCTTCTCAAGGCGAGCTTTGCGAAGAACGATTTCCGCGCCGCCAAGGTCTGGGATCATTACAAGGAAAAAGCCAGGATCGCAGGCCTGCTCTAGCCGGCCACGGTATCGGCGTGCCGACGGTCGTGCCGGAGTCCTGCCGTTAACGCTGCCATGATAGGTTCCGGGCGCACGGGCCGAGAGTGGCCTGCATGTCGCGTTTTCACCAAGGCCAAATGAGCTTGTGCCATGCTTCGAGGATCGATCAGAAACAAGATCGTGAGCATCGCCATCGGACTGATCATTCTCATGGTGATCACGTCCGCGCTGTCGATCGTGATGGCAGGCACCGTCAGCCATCTGCTCGGCGAACTGACCAACAAATACATCCCGGCCTATGGGCATCTGGCGCGCGCCGACATTCGCTCGGTCGAGCGCGGCCTGGCGCTGCGCCAGATGGTAATCGCCAAGATGCAGAATCCGCCCGACGAGGCGGTCTATGCCGAGCGCCTCAAGGTGTTCGAGGAGACAGATCCGCAAATGGATCAGGAGGCGCAAGCGGCGCGCAAACTGATCAACTCGATCATCGACGACAAGACCACGCCCTCGAACAATATCGCGCTCGCCCGGCTCGACGACCGCATCGACACAGCGGTCAACGACCTGCGGCGCCATTTGAACGAAGACGATGCGCGCCTTCTTGAAGAGCTCAAAGCGCAGGATTTCGCCGCGGTCAAGGCAAGGCTCGCGCAGGTGGACGAGCTGCGCGCCGAATTCAACCGCAAGCTCGAGGACATCCGCAGCGATATGCTGACGCAAGTCTATGCCAGCGCGGTCACGGTCATCGGCAACCAGCGGCAGGCGGTCGTGATCTCGATCATTGTTACCATGCTTGCCGCCATGCTCGGCTTTGTTTTTGCTTTCCTCGTCAGTGGCGGCATCACGCGCCCGGTTCTCTCGCTGCTGGCCGGCACCCGCGAAGTCGAAGCCGGGCGTCTCGACGGATCGATCCCGGTCACGACGCATGACGAGATCGGCCAATTATCGGCGGCGTTCAATCGCATGGTCGAACAGCTGCGGCAAAAGAAGGAGATTCAGGAGACCTTCGGCCGGTATATCGATCCGCGCATTGTCGCCGGCTTGATCGACCAGCGCGGTCTGACCGCCACCGAAGGCCAGCGCCGCGTCATGACCGTGATGTTTTGCGATATGAAGGGGTTCAGCAAGCTGAGCGAAGGCATGACGCCGCAGGGCCTCGTCAAGATCATGAATCATTATCTCACGACCATGTCGGGGCCGATTCACGATCACCGCGGCATCATCGACAAATATATCGGCGACGCCATCATGGCCTATTGGGGGCCGCCCTTCATCGAGGACGCCGATCAGGCGCATTTCGCCTGTCTTGCCGCGGTCGACATGATCGGCCGCATCGAGTCGTTGCGGAAGGATCTGCCGGAACTCCTTGGCGTGCGGACGATGCCGGCTGATTGCGACCTGCGCATCGGCGTCGCGACCGGCGAGGCGCTGGTCGGCAGCATCGGCTCGGAATTCATGATGAACTATACGGTGATGGGCGACACCGTGAATCTCGCCTCGCGTCTCGAGGCCGCTAACAAGCTCTACGGCACGCATGCGCTTGTTGCCGAGGACACGGTGCGCAAGGCCGGCGCCGATATCGAATTCCGCGAGATCGACCGCGTGTTCGTCGCCGGCCAGAGCCGCCCGCAAGTGGTGTTCGAATTGATGGGGCGGCGCGGCGAACTGACGCCGCATCAGGATCTGCTGCGCGCCCGCTATGCCGATGGACTCCTGGCCTACCGCGCCGGCCGCTTCGACGAAGCGCGTGCCGCGTTCAAGGCCGCAGTCGATGCGGTGCCGGGCGACGGGCCGTCGGCGGCTCTGCTGAGTCGCATCGAAGCCTTGCAGAAAAATCCGCCGGCGGCCGATTGGGACGGCGCATGGCATATCGACAGCAAATAACGGGCAGCCGAGGCAGCGATGTTTCGGCGCAGAGTTGAATCATGAAAATCACTGCCGTCGAGCCGTTCCACATCAGCGTTCCTTACGATTTCGGCAATACCGCGCAAAACGCGACGGCCGTGCAGTGGAAGACGATGGAGACGCTGTTCGTCAAAGTGACGACGGATGAAGGCCTGGTTGGCTGGGGCGAGGGTTTTGGGCTCGCGACCTGCGGCATCACCAGAGTTGCCGTCGAGCGGGCGGTCGCGCCGCTCGCGATCGGACGCGATCCGACCGATATTGCGCGGCTGACGGCCGACATTGCCTATCGGCTGCGCGGTTCGGCGCGCAATGGGCCGGTCGCCTTCGCCCTGTCGGCGCTCGATATCGCGCTGTGGGATATCGCGGGCAATCGCGCCGGCCTGCCGCTTTATCGTCTGCTCGGCGGCACGCAGCCGGTAGAACGCGTGCAGGCCTATGCGAGCCTGTTGCGCTACGGCAATGCCAAGCTTGTCGGACAGAACAGCGCCAAGGCCGTCGCGCGCGGCTACACCAACATCAAGCTTCATGAAATCGGCGCCGCGGAAATCGCCGCGGCGCGCGCAGCGATTGGTCCCGATACAGTGCTCACCGTCGACGCCAGCTGCGCCTGGTCCGTGCCGCAAGCCATCGCCATGGCGAAGGAGCTGAAGCCTGAGCACCTCACCTGGCTTGAAGAGCCGCTATGGCCGCCCGAAGACTATGCCGGCATGGCGAAACTGAAAGCAGAAGGCGAGGGCATGCCGATCGCCGCCGGCGAGAATGCCGGGACGCTCACCGACATCGCACAATTCATCGACGTCGCCGGCGTCGATTACATTCAGCCGAGTATCACGAAAATTGGCGGCGTCAGTGCGCTGCTCACGATCGCCGATATGGCGCGCCGCGCCGGCATCAAGATCGCTCCGCACTCGCCCTATTTCGGCCCCGGCCTGATCGCGACCATCCATTTTGCCGCGAGCCGTTCCGAGCGGCCGGTGATCGAACGCTACTATGTCGACATGGAAGCCAATCCGCTTGGCGAATTGGTCGACGCGCCTGGCGGTTTCATGCGCGTGCCCCACGGACCCGGGCTCGGCATCGAGGTCGACGAGGCGGTGCTCAAGAAATATCGGGCAAGCTGATAGTTCGAATGTCTCGGACAGAGTCACTTCAGCCGGAACATGCCAGCTAAATGTCGCCGGTGCCCTTCTATCGCCATCAATTCAGAGAGATATTTGCTGCCTTGATCACGTCACGCCATTTCTGCATTTCACTTTGCATGTAAGTCGCAAAACTTTCAGGCGTGCTTTGTATCGGCTCGATACCGGCGGTCTGTAGTTTTTGTTTGATCGTAGCATCGGCGAGAGCCGCGCCGATTTGTGCGCTCAATTTCTCGACAATCCCATTTGGCGTTTTTGCGGGTGCGACGATGCCCTGCCACGCAGAGGCCTCATAACCGGGGAAGCCGCTTTCCGCGATGGTCGGCACATTGGGAAATTCCCCGGAACGTTCCGATGAGGCGCTGGCGAGTACCTTCAACAAGCCGGCCTTGATCGGCTCACGGGCCGTTGCCACATCGAGCATCATGACCGGCACCTGACCCGCGATGACGTCCTTGAGCGCGGGCGACGCTCCCTTGTATGGCACGTGGACCATCTGCACGCCTGCGCGATTCAATAGTAGTTCCATCGCCATTTGATGCGGGCTGCCTGGTCCGGCCGATGCAAAGGCGATCTTGTCCGGTGTAGCCTTGGCCATCGCAATGAGCTGATCGAGAGAATTTGCAGGAAATGCCGGATTAGCCACCAAAAGAAAGGCAAAGCGCCCAGTGAGCGATATTGGCGCGAAATCCTTCGCCGGATCGTAGGACAATTTATTGTAAAGGCTCGGATTAAACGCAAAGGTCGTCAGCGAGGTGGACAACAGAGTGTAGCCGTCCGGGTTAGCCCGAGCGACAAGCTCGGCGCCAATCTGAGTGCCGGCGCCCGGCCGATTCTCAATGATGACCGGTTGATGGAGAGACTCGGAGAGCTTCTCGCCGATGATCCGAGCCAAAAGATCGGTGCCGCCGCCGGGCTCGAACGGCACTATGACCTTGATGGTGCGCGATGGATATTCGTCGGCCCAGGATCTTATTGGCAGAAGCAACGCCAGAGCGAGCGCTCCGAACGTCGCAAAGGCAACCGTGAATTTATTTTGCAACAGCTTTGCCTTCGTAGTCATCAACGCCTCGCACCGATACATGACAGAGTAACTGGAACTGTGTTGACGCACCGAAGCGTCATTTTGCTGCCGCGGCTGCTGCGCCCGCGCCGGAGACCTGGACATCTTGTTCGCCATTGCCGCCGCTTACGCCGATGGCGCCCACAAGCTTGCCATCGATCACGATCGGAACACCTCCAGGCGCTCCTGCGACGCCGGGAAATGTGAGGAAGAATTGATGTCCGGCTTCTATGCCATCGTAAAACGCCTTGGTCGGCCGCCGATATCGCGCAGCCGCTACAGCCTTCTGTTGCGCGAGCTGAATTGCGGAATAGGGCGCGCCATTCATCTTCACGAAATAGACGAGATCTCCCGTCGGCTCGACCACGGCGACTGCATTCGGAACGCCAATCTCGCGGGCTTTAGCCATTGCGGCTTCCGCGGCCTTTTGCGCCTGCTCGACCGTTATCGGCGATCCGAAGGGCGGCGCCGGTGGCGGTGCCGGTTGAGCGACGGCGGCCGGCGGTGTCGTTTGCGCCGAGGCCGCGCCCAAGATCGTCAACAAAATCGCCACGACTATTGTGATCGCCTTCACCGCTTTCTCTCCCGTCTTGTGTCCCCGTCCGCCAGGGACGTCGGTCGGGGTGGTTGACTTTGGTCTAATTGTATCGTTTCATTCGAAACGAAAATCACACAATCGCGCTCGAGTCAATGCGCCGAGCGCAGGTCACATAAGCTTGTGATTGGGGTCTTGCGCCTTGGAGCCTATGACATGACGCTCACGAAACGCCGAACCGCCGCTGGCGCGGCACGATTAACGCTTCGCGATTTTGTACCCTATCGCATCGCCGTTTTGGCGCGCGGCGTCAGTATTTCGCTGGGACGAAAATATCAGCAGGACCTTGGCATCACGATCCCCGAATGGCGACTGATAGCGCATCTCGCAGAGGTAGGTACCTGCTCCTCAGGTGAGATTTGCGCGCGAACGGCGATGGACAAGGCGAAGGTGAATCGCGCCGTGATGCGGTTGGTGGCGGCGGGACTGGTTTTGGCCGGCACGTCTTCGCGAGACCGGCGAGTCAATACGTTGAAGCTCACAGCGCGCGGTCAGAAGGTCTATGAGCAGATTGTGCCAATGGCGCTTGAACATGAGAGGGCTTTTCTGGAACCTCTCTCGGATACAGAATTCAAAGAGCTCATGCGGATCCTCGGCAAGCTTCAATCGCAAGTGAATAGATTGTGGACTACGGAAAAGCCGGCCGAGTGAGAATCGATCTTTGGCGCTCGTGCTTTCGGGAATGAGCAGATGAACGTTGATGTGCATTCTCATATCGTCGACAGGAAATATCTCGACGATTTGATTTCGACATTACGGCTCGACACCGAGACGACCGACGACGGCAAGTGCCTGCTCAGAAAAAACGGGAGCACCATCGCGTGGTCGCGCGCGGACATGTTCGCGGTCGATCAGCGCCTGGCTGAGATGGACAAAAAGGACATTGCGGTACGCATTTTGTCGCTGAGTGCACCCAATGTTTATT
>Ga0102924_1005770_pt1 | contig 11830 bp, 8 predicted proteins | sample PaiPotPPM11metaG_FD_80116 | JGI IMG/M metagenome (GOLD analysis project Ga0102924, IMG submission 80116) | Iron sulfur acid spring bacterial and archeal communities from Banff, Canada, to study Microbial Dark Matter (Phase II) - Paint Pots PPM... ... | reverse complement strand
GTCGAGATTGGCTGAGAAGTACGGAACTCCGCTTTATGTTTACTCGGCAGGAATGATCGAACAGCGATATCGGGAATTTGATCGCGCCTTCCGCGACATACCGCACACGATCTGTTATTCGGTGAAGGCCAATTCGAATCTCTCCATCCTTCGATTCCTGGCAAAGAAGGGCTCGGGATTCGATATTGTCTCGGGCGGAGAATTAGACCGGGTGCTGACTGCCGACCGCAAGGCAGCAAAAAGAATCGTATTCTCTGGCGTTGGCAAAACGCAGGAAGAACTGGCGGCGGCGCTGAAGGCCAGGATTTTCTTGTTCAACGTCGAAAGTGAATCTGAACTGTGGGCGCTGGCAGCGTGTGCAGGGCGGTTGCACACGATTGCGCCGATTGCCCTGCGGGTAAATCCTGACGTCGCTGCGGAAACTCATCCTTATATTTCGACGGGATTACACAAACACAAGTTCGGAGTTCCCATCGGCGAGGCGCGTGCTCTTTACGCGAAGGCCTCGGGCATGCGGTATCTGAAGGTGCGGGGAGTGAGCGTTCACATTGGCTCGCAGATTACCGACGCTGCTCCTTTTGGCGAGGCCATGGGGCGCGTGGCGGATCTCGTCCGCGAGTTGCGCGCCGATGGTCATCAGATCGACTACGTAGACGCTGGTGGCGGCCTGGGTATCTCCTACGATAAACCCGCTGACGCTGCGGCCTCAGTGGGCGGGTACGCACGCGCCCTCGCCGGACCGCTTCGAGATCTCAAGGTGCAACTGCTACTGGAGCCGGGCCGCTCGATTATCGGACCAGCTGGTGTCTTGCTGACCTCTGTGGTGTACAAGAAAACGAATGAGAGCAAGCGCTTTCTGATTGTGGATGCCGCGATGAACGACCTGATCCGCCCTGCGCTGTATGGGGCATATCACGAAATTGTGCCTGTGACGCTAGCGACCGACCTGCCGAAGCGAAGCGAAATCGTGGATGTGGTTGGTCCAGTATGCGAGACCGGCGACTTTTTCGCGCGCGATCGCGAACTGCCGCCTGTGCAAGAAGCCGATCTGCTAGCTATTCTGGATACAGGTGCCTACGGAATGTCGATCTCGTCGAATTACAACACGCGCATGCGGCCAGCCGAGGTGTTAGTTTCCGGCAAATCGGCGAAGTTGATTCGGCGGCGGGAAAAGCTTTCGGACCTGCTTCGCGCGGAACTCCAGACCTAGCGTTCGCCCCATTTCAACTTGCTGCGCAGCACCTGAAAGAAATCCGATCCAGTTCGGAATAAGTTGACCTGATGCTCCGAACGTCTACAGCGGACACGATCACCATCGCTCAGGTCGAGGCCAGGCTGTCCATCCAGACTCAGATACGCTACCTCTTCCTCGCTGCGCAAGAGGATCTCAATTTCCACTGAATCCGGCACAACCAGCGGCCGGTGGGTGAGCGAATGCGGCGCGACCGGCGTAATTACCAGCGCACTGACCGTCGGCATGAGCACCGGGCCGCCCGCAGATAAAGAATAGGCCGTCGATCCCGTTGGCGTGGCGACGATCATACCGTCGGCACGGTAACTGGAGACGAATGCTTTATCGATAAAAAGGTCATACGTATTGAGCCGCGCGAGCGTTGTCTTGTTGACCACGGCGTCGTTGAACACAAGATAGCTGCCGCGTACTTGATCGCCGCGCAACAACTCGCACTGCATTAAAGAGCGGTGCTCAATGGGGGCATGCCCCTGGGCAATCGCATCCAGCATGTTATAGAGCGATTGCGGTGGAACCTCGGTCAGGAATCCGAGCGATCCCAGATTCACCCCAAGCAGCGGCACGTCGATGGTGGCGGTCACCCTGGCCGCTGAGAGCAAAGTCCCATCACCGCCCAGCACAACGACGAGATCGAGCGCCCTTAACCCCATTTCTGTACGAGGCACGACCTCCTGCCCGCTGGTGTACTTGGCCGTTTCCGCGTCCGTAACGACCTGATAGCCGTGTTCGTGAAGCCAGCGCAACAGCCCGGGGACGAGCTTCCCTACTTCCGAGCGATCAGGCCGGGAGATAATGGCTGCAGTTTTAGGTGTGGCTGGTTTCGGGTCGGCCATGGCCATGAAACTGTGATTGTATCGGAAGTGCGGGACCTCCCGACAGAACACGCAGCAGATACCGAGGATCAGAAAGAGCAGTAAAGAAGGAACTCACGATTCCCCTCTGCTCCGAGGATTGGTGAATCGATGACGTCGGTGTGTTTGGCGCCCAGGCCCAGCAGCGCCGTTCGCACTTTTTCGACGGAACGCTCTTGCGCTTCTTCGTCGCGGACAATGCCACCCTTCCCGACAAATTCCCGGCCAACTTCGAACTGAGGCTTGACCAGCACTACCATCTGACGACCAGTTCGACGCGGGGGCAGCGCAGCTTCAACCAACGCGGGAAGTACCAAAGTGGCAGAGATGAAAGACACATCCATGCAAACGAAGTCAGCGAACCCGCCGATCGCGTCGTTAGTGAGATAACGGGCGTTCGTTTTCTCCAGCAATCGCACGCGCGGGTTCTGGCGGAGCTTGAAATCCATCTGCCCATACCCGGTATCAACGGCGATCACGCGCGCGGCCTTATGCTGTAGCAGGCAATCGGTGAACCCTCCGGTGGACGCGCCGACATCGAGACAAACCTTTTCACTGACATCGATCTTCCAGTAATCCAGGGCGCGCTCCAGCTTTAATCCACCGCGACTGACGTACTTCAAGTCTTGCTCAAGCAAACGGATGACGCAGTTCACCTCGACCTGCGCCCCAGCCTTCTCGACTTTCTGATCATCAACGAGGACTTTGCCAGCGAGTATCAATGCTTGCGCACGCTCACGCGATGCGACCAGGCCGCGATCCGCGAGCAATCTGTCGAGTCGAAGCTTCAACGAATCTTTCGGCCGCAATGTGCCACCAAAGTGCCAGCACCCGCTTCAGTGCAAAGTGCTGAACCGTCTCTTGCACAGCCACTTACAAGAATAGCGTGTCCCTTTTCCACAGAATTTTCCACGGACATGTTGAAAACTTTGGTACGCCGAACAAAATAAAAACCGCCCAGCTTGTGGGCGGCTCTCGATCTTGATCGCGAAATTATCCCGCGACTTCTTCCAGCAACTTCTGATCGATGTCGAAGTTTGCGTGAACGTTCTGCACGTCGTCATGTTCTTCGAGCGCTTCCATCAGCCGGATCATGGTGTTTGCCGCCTGGCCCTCCAGCTTGATGTAGTTTTGCGGAATGAAAGAAACGCTGGAAGCCGCCGGCGTAATGCCAGCCTTCTTCACCGCTTCGAGTACCGCTTCGTAGGCGGAAGGCTCAGTCGTGATCTCCCAGTTGTCGCCGTCATCGTGCAGATCCTCACCGCCGGATTCCAGGATGATATTCATGAGGTCATCCTCTTTCGCCGCAGCTTTCGGCACGATGATGTCGCCCTTCTTATGGAACATCCAGGAGACGGCGCCGGCTTCCGCCATGTTGCCACCGTTCTTGCCGAACACATGGCGAATTTCGCTCACGGTGCGGTTGCGATTGTCGGTGTTGATGTCGAGCAAGATCGCGACTCCGCCAGGACCGTACCCTTCCAGGGCGAACTCTTCATAAGTGGCGCCGGGGAGTTCGCCAGTACCCCGCTGGATGGCTCGTTTGATGTTGTCGGCGGGCATGTTCTCCGCCTTAGCGGCCACAATGGCGCCACGCAGACGCGGATTCGTATCGGGGTCGCCGCCGCCGTTCTTCGCGGCAATGCTGATTTCTTTGATGAGACGGGTGAAAATCTTGCCGCGCTTGGCGTCCAGCGCGCCCTTCTTGTGCTTGATTGTGGCCCATTTGGAATGGCCGGACATGGTTCGACCTCGTGTCTAGAAATCTTTCTTTAAAGAGCGTTGGATGGCGCAGGATTCGCCTTTAGAGGAGATCACAGGATTGCCTCGGTATTCATGCAGGCGAACAAGCATTATAGCACGGAGACGGGGGCGAAACTCGCCTCGATATTCGCCACCGCAAACCTTGCATCTTTCCCGGCAGATTTCCAAATAATGCAGTTGACGCCGAAAAGGCCTCGCCCTACCATTCCCACGCGCGGAATTCCTATGATCGGGCAGTTGGTCGGGCACTACCGGGTCCTCGAAAAAATCGGTGCAGGGGGGATGGGCGAAGTATTCCGCGCGCGCGACGAGCGACTCGGACGCGACGTCGCCCTGAAACTGATACGGCCGGCCTCCAGCGATAATCCCGATCATCTACGCCGCTTTGAACAGGAAGCCCGAGCCGCGGCCGCGCTGAACCATCCCAATATCCTGGCCATCTACGACGTCGGATTTGAGGGTACAACTCCTTACATTGTCTCGGAGTTGCTCGAAGGTAAAACCGTGCGGCAGCGGCTCGTCGACGGCCCGAAAATCGAGGTCCGAGCGGCGTCCGAGTATGCCCTTCAAATCACGCATGGTCTCATCGCTGCTCATGAACGACATATCGTTCATCGCGACCTGAAGCCCGAAAACCTCTTCATCACCAACGATGATCGAGTGAAGATACTGGATTTCGGCGTCGCCAAGCTCCAGCCGACCCCTGACGAAAATCGCTCGATCGAGAGCTTGACGACGGTCACGAAGCATGGCGCGGTGATCGGAACCGTCGCGTACATGTCCCCGGAGCAACTCCGGGGCAAGCCTGTTGACCATCGCAGCGACATCTTCAGCTTCGGCGCGATTCTTTACGAGATGATGGCCGGCTGCCGCGCTTTTCGCGGCGAAACTGAAGTCGACACCATGACGGCAGTCCTGCGGGAAGAACCGGCCTCAGCCAACCTGGAGCAGGCTGCCATCCCAGTCGCGTATCAGGATATTGTTCGACATTGTCTGGAGAAGGAACCGGAGAACCGCTTCCAATCGGCCAAAGATCTGGCGTTTGCTCTGCAAACGGTTTCCGGCTCTTCGCAGCTTCGCATCGCAACCCCGCCAGGACCGCGGCGCACAAGAAACGCCCTCCTGCCATGGGCGATCGCCGCGATGTTAGCGCTCGCAACAGTTCTCTTGGCCGTCACGCGGTGGTTCCATCCTCCCGCATCCCCGCCGACTTACCGCCGCTTGACGTTCGAAGCTGGCACTGTTTATGCCGCGCGCTTCGCTCCGGACGGACAGTCTATCGTCTACAGCGCAGCGTGGAACGATAAGCCGGTGCAGCTTTTCTCTACGGTTGGCAATTCCCTGCTCTCGCAACCCCTGGAATTCACCGACGCGAATCTTCTCGGCGTTTCCCGAACCCACGAGTTGGCGGTGGTGCTGCATGGCACACATTCCGGGCAGCTCGAAACGGTGAATGGAATGCTTGCGAGCGCGCCGCTGGCGGGTGGGTCACCGCGCGAACTGCTTTCCGATGTCCGCTGGGCCGATTGGGATGAAGGTGGCAAACTGGCGATTGTTCACTACGTGGAGGGGCACAGCCGCCTTGAATATCCGGTCGGAAAAGTGCTCTATCAAAGTGGCGGTTGGATCAGCAATGTTCGCTTCTCTCCGCATTACGACCGTATCGCATTCATGGACCACCCGGCGTTCTGGGACGATCGAGGCACGCTGCAGATCGTAGACTTCGCCGGCCATGTCCAGACTCTTACCCAGGAATGGGAGTCGGAGAGTGGGCTGGCGTGGCGGCCCGACGGAAAAGAGATCTGGTTCACCGCAATTGAAAAGGGAAACAACCGCAATCTCATGGCAGTCAACTTGTCGGGAACCTTGCGCAGACTACTTGATCTGCCGGTAGCCATCACCCTGCAAGATATTGCCCCCGACGGACGAGTCCTTGTCTCTCTCGAGTCGAAGCGACTGGGCATGGGGTATACCACGCTGGGGAACAAAGATGGAGTTGATCTCGGCTGGCACGATTGGAATTCTGCCCGCGACATTTCAGGAGACGGTCAGTTCGTATTGTTTGAAGACGCCAGCGAAGCCGCTGGGCCGAATTACGCCGTCGTCGAGCGCAAAGTCGACGGCACACTTCCAACTCGCCTCGGCGAAGGGAGTTCCGGAGGTTTATCGCCGGATGGGAAGTGGGCTATCTCCATTCCTCCGGCCCAAGGCCCACAGGTCACCTTGCTCCCTACCGGAGCTGGGCAGCCACGCTCTATCGAGGTGAGTGGACTGGATCACGTTCGCGCGGGATGGTCTCGCTTTATGGCTGATGGGCTACGGATCGCCGTGAATGGCGATGCCGGCGGACATGCCGCCCGGTGCTACATCGTTGACCTATCTAGCGGCAAAGCAAAAGCTGTCACTCCCGAAGGCGTATTATGCGGTCCATCATCTCCCGACGGCCGCTCGATTATCGGGACAGCCGCCTATCGCTCGATCGCAATTTACAACATCGACGACTCTGTCGTCCGAACCATTCCTCACATTGATGAAAACTTTGTCGCCGTGCAATGGTCTGAGGACGGTTTAGCTCTGTACGGCTATCATTCCGGCGAGTTTCCCAGCAAGGTGTACAGAGTTGAGATCGCGACGGGAAAGACGAGCGTCGTGCAAGAGTTGAGGCCCGGAGTCTCCGCGGGCGTGGTCATGGTCGGGCCCGTGGTAGTAAGCCGCAATGGAAAGCGATTCGCCTATAGCTACAATCAGACCCTGTCCGTTCTCTATCTCATCTCAGGTCTGCAGTAGCCGAAGTTCGCCGTTAGTCCAGGGGACCTGCGAAATCCGCCGAAACGTAATGGAAGAAAATCGAGGTAGACGTCTGCCCGGCCCGGAGTTTTTCACGATAGTGTGGCAATCGGGTTCCGCGATACGCCAGGCCGTCTCCCAAAGCCTGGTGAACTGCGACTGTGCCGGCCGGCGTATCCAAATGAATCGGCCAAGGGGTTGCGAGCGCCGGTTCCGGGGAGAAATCCAGACTCAGCGTAATGCTGAACTCGCACTGCTCACGATCGGTGTGTTTCTTTAGCTCCGCTGCTCCAAGGTACGACGCGAGATATACGTAGGAAGGCTTGAGTGGCTCCCCTGCTACGGCACTCAACGTAGAGGTGATCTGCTGGTGGAAGAAACGCGCGACCGGTTCATTATATGCAACGTACCGAAGCGGGTTCTGGCGATCGCCTAACTGAAAAGCGCCTGACCGAATCTGATGCCGATAATACCGGCGCAATGCGGCAACATGAAATGGATGGATCAGGCCGACGAGTGGAGCATAACCTCTCTCCCGAAAAAGTTTGCTGGCGATTCCAATCTGCGTGCGGCCGTTGAGAAGGCTCTGCGCCGCCGCTTCTTCGGAAATAAGGATGCCCGCTCCAGCAAGTACCGACACCATGTTCGCCGGCAAAGAGGCCGGAACCGGCTGATCCAGGCGTAGTTGCCTGAAGGTGGCCTCAAATTCCGGGCCCAGCCAGAAAGGCAAGAGCGATCCGCTTCGAGCGTCGCGAACCCACGCTATCTTTCCTTGGATCGCAAAGCCAGAGAACATTTCTTTTTGATTGAGGAATTCACGCGGCAGATTTTCAGCAGAACGCAGTTCGCAGTCGGGATTCCGATAGAACGTTCTGGAGTAAGCTGCCGCCTTTCTTCCCGCGTCCAGCGCGTGACGGGGAATCAAGTGCAGCGGTAACTCATCGAGCAGACAGTAAAATCGTTCCGGGGGAAATGTCGCGGCATGGGACTGCCGCGACACTCCTCCCATCAACGTCTCAATCCACTCCAACCACGCCGAGTTGTTTATTGACGTAGCCATCCGTTGAGGGTAAAGCGGCTATCGGCGAAGAGCTGCGACGAACACTTCACCGGTGTAATTTCATGCATCAATTCGCAAGGGAAGAAAACGATCTGGTTCTGCTGTGGAACGATCGTCTGATAGCTACCCTCGCTGACGTAAGTTCCGTCCTCAAGCCTTGCGTCGTGAATGCGTAATTCGCCACCTTCAAACTGGCGCGGCTCGCGGTGGAAGAAGTAAACGAACGTAAGATGGCGCGACGCCACCCGTTCGCTGCCATTGTCGCTATGGAAGTGGAAGAAATCTCCATCGTTGCTCGCCGTGACTTGCGCCTCGACACTGCCGATGCTGAACTCTCTCATGCCCAGTTTCTGTAAGACCTGCGGCAAGGCAGCCTTGATGCGCTCCAAGATGATCTCCTGATGGTGTCCAAGGTCCATCAGAACGCGCGACCGGCGGTGGTCATAGTTAATTACTCCATTTTCTGCACTAGGAGAAATGACTTCACTGGCTTGGAAATCCGGCTCGTGCTCTAGCGTGAATCTGGTCAACTCGGCAACTTCTTGAGGCGCCAGAAATTCATCCAGCACTACACAATTCGCAGCCAGCTTCTCGGGCCGGTCGGCGACGGCTGTAGAGGTCTCCGCCACTTCTTTCGTTGTGTGTCCGTGGCCCGGTGTCTGCGGCTGTATTGGAATATCGCGCCTGGTGGGCATGCCCGGCGTCTGCGGTTGCGGCGACGGTGGCATCGGAGTGTCGCGCCTGACCGGGATACCCGGCGTTTGCGGTTGTGGAGATGGAGGCTTCGGCGAGTCGCGCCTGGCTGGGGTACCCGGCGTCTGCGGTTGCGAGATTCCCGGCGTTTCCGGTTCCTTCGCATTCGATATAACTTCGGCCGTTCGCGCAGCCGAAGGTTCCGCAGCCGCACTGCTGTCAAGAATTTTCTCGACGATGCTTGCGCCCAACACCGCAAATGCGCGCTGTGCGACCGTCTCGCCAATCGCCGACGCGATTACCGCCCGCACCGCCTGCTGCGTTTCAGGGTTGGTCCCTGCGGCTGCCTTGGCATGTTGCAGGAGCGTCATCACCAGTGCGCGCTCTTGCGTACTCAGAATTCGCTCGTCTCGCATCAACGTCTCTGAAAAAGAATCCAGAATTTGTTTCGCAGTCATTTGAGACACGCCTCCCTGCGTGTGCCTGGACGACAAAATGAAGTTGGGGACCGCACTACAGGGGAAGAAGGGATGACGATATAACGAAAACCTGTTGATCGCCAAGAAAATTCTTGGTTCGCGGGCAAAATGGGATTAGCGGGTGACCAAAGCGCCGACCATTGACTGGAAAATCTTCATTCCGTCGGTGCAACCGAGTTCTGGCTCCGCGGAACGTTCGGGATGAGGCATCATCCCCAGGACATTCCCGCCGGCGCTACAAATCCCGGCTATATTGTCTAGAGAACCGTTAGGATTGTCTGCTTCTGTAATCTCACCCGCCGGCGAGCAGTACCGAAACACAATGCGATTCTCCCGCTGTAACTCTTCCAGCGTCATCCGGTCGCAAAAGTAATTCCCTTCCATATGGCCAATTGGGATCGTCAACACCTCTCCGCCAGCACATGTGTTCGTGAAGGGAGTCGCCGCGTTCTCCACTCGCACTTGCACCGGCTTGCAGATGTACTTCAGGCCGACGTTACGCATCAATGCTCCGGGCAGCAAGCCGGATTCACACAGAATCTGAAAGCCATTGCAGATGCCGAGCACCAATCCGCCGTTCGCCGCAAACTTGCGCACTGATTCCATTACGGGCGAGAACTTGGCGATCGCCCCCGTGCGCAGATAGTCTCCATAGGCGAACCCCCCGGGCACAATGATGGCGTCACAGTTTTCCAGTTCATGCGATTCATGCCACAGGAACGTAGCTGGCTGCTTGGCTACGTGCTGAATCGTCCAAAAAGCGTCGTGATCGCAGTTGGAGCCAGGAAAGATAATGACGCCAAATTTCATAAATCTCCTGAATTTACTGGGTTATTTTTTAGTCTAGCACGCTCGACAAGAGCGAATCTGTACTGCCCGGGCCCTCCCCGTTGCGATGTTCTGGACACAAGCAAAATGTGGCTGTATTGTCTCGCTCGAATCGCGCTGAGTGCTCCCAGTACAGTGCTACTCAGCGCGCGGCAGATCTACTGGCCCTTGGGCGGCAGGAGCTGCCGATTGTCATCGCGGGGGTTGCGGAGTGACGGCCAGCGGATTCTCCGGATCCATCAGTGCGGCGGGCACGGATTTTGACGGCATTTCTTCCTTCGATTCCACCCTACCCTGCGCATTCGCATAAGCCTCCGGTGGATACCCCTTCGCCTGCACAATCGCCCAGTGCCACTCTTCGCCCGGGGCAATATCCAAATTGAGGGGAGCACTGAACACCGCTCGCTCCCAAGGTGGCGCAGCCGTCCGCATACGGTAAATGACGGTCACGTCCGGCCGCTTCTCAGCGCGAACCTGCTGGAGCGCATCACTCTCAGGCGACTGTCTCTTCAATGCGCCACCGCCTTGAGGATCGGAGGACATCAGGCCCGATAAATCGACAGGCTCACTCTTGCGAATGACCGTCAACGCCACTGCCAGCTCGCTGACATGCCAGTCGGTGCCGTTGAAAACGGGCACAGTCAGGGCATCGCCCTCGATTGTGGCCTGCCCCTGGAGTTTAGAGATCTCACTGGCCGGAAGATCCATCTGTGCGTATTGGCCCGACAGCAACGACTTCACATTCGCGGAGAAGGAGAGGCTGCAGGTGACGTCGGGTGCGGAAACTTGGAAGCCCTTGTTCTCTCCTGCCATCAGGAATTTGAGGGCCGAGCCCGCGCTGTGTTCACTCTCGGCTTTCTCCATCACCTGGGGAAGATTGTCGTCATCAATAACGGGCTTCACCTGCGGAGACTTCTTGCGCAGATTTCGTGCTACATCCCCCAAAGGCGCGTCGTTCGCATCGTCCTGCGCGGTCGCACACATCGGCGCTAGCACCGATAACAAAGCTGCCATCATTAGCAGGGATCGAATTCTTCGTCGGGGCATAAAGGCTCAGACCGAATAGCGGATCGCCTTTGCGAAGAGTTCCATAAAACACTCATCGGCAAAACGTCACTGAGCCAATTGTATTGAGAGATGGAAACAACCGGGATGAAACAGGCAAACCTTAGTAACAGTACTTTGGAAGAAAGCAAAGGGCGCGCGTTGACGAAATGGAGGCGCAACGGGTGCGCGCGCCCAAGCCTAGAAAAACCTTACAGAAGTCCTTGCGACCGGAACCGCGTTACTGGATCTACAACCGGCATTGCTTGCCGCCGGAAAATCCAGCGGGCCACCGCAAAGCCAATCGCCGCGTAACAAAGGTGCATTACTCGCATAAACACCCCCCGTCCGGCCTACTCGCTCACCTTAGGGGAGACATCCATGAACTCTATCGGCACAATAGCAACGCTTCCGCGAATGAACAAGGCACAACCGTGCCATGAAGCTGGCACGGAAGTAATTGGAGTAATTCGTTAGACAGCTTGTATGACGAAATCCCCGGCAGGTATGGCACCCGCCGCGGGTCCAAACATCAATCACTTGAGTTCCAATTAGTGTGCCGCGACCGGTTCCTCCGTCGATCGTCCTGCCGGCGGTACCATCACCGTCGACAAACTGCCCTCCGCTGCAAGCTTCTGAAACGCCGCCAGATCCCGCCGCTGCAGATCTTCCCAGCGGGAGATCAGTTCGCCGCTCTGCCGCTTGAGCTTTTCGAACTGCCGCTGCTCTGCCTCAGTGGGCGCCGAGTCGGCGCTACCGGCATCCATAGCGAGAAATGCGAGCTTAGCGTCGAGTTGCGGGGGATACGCCAAGGAATCTTCATTCGCGCTGATATCCAGGTTCACGATTTCATCGCGCACCGCGACCAGTTTTTTCTCGAGGTCGTCCGCGGCGGTCATAATCGTCTTGGCTGAAGCATTCTCTGGCAAACGCCGCTTCAGTCCTGATAATTGCGAGCGCACATCCTGAATTTGATTCACCGTGTCGTAGACCCTGTTCAACTCGTCCCGCGTCTGGAGCAGCAGATTGAACTGTGCTTCGAGGTCGGCCTGACTGACCTTCACTCGCGGAT
>Ga0102924_1005767_pt1 | contig 11838 bp, 10 predicted proteins | sample PaiPotPPM11metaG_FD_80116 | JGI IMG/M metagenome (GOLD analysis project Ga0102924, IMG submission 80116) | Iron sulfur acid spring bacterial and archeal communities from Banff, Canada, to study Microbial Dark Matter (Phase II) - Paint Pots PPM... ... | reverse complement strand
TTCCCGGAGGGCGGTCTTGTCGACTTTCAGCATCGCGGTGAGCGGCAGCTCGTCGACGATCTCCACCCGGTCCGGAGCCTTGTAGTCGGCGAGTCGCTCGGTCACCCAGTTCCGGACGTCCTGGCTGGTCGGGGGCCGGTCCGGATCGCAGGGCACCAAGAACGCGACGCCGATCTCTCCGATCACAGGCGCCGGCACACCGACGATCGCCACCTTGTCCACGCCTGGGTGCTCGGACAGCACCTGCTCGACCTCCAGCGGATAGATGTTGTAGCCACCGCGAATGTACAGATCGGTCGTGCGACCGACGAGCACCAAGTTGCCGTGGCTGTCGAGGTAGCCGAGATCCCCGCTGGACAGCCACCCGTCGGACGAGAGGACCCCGGCGGTCAGCTCCGGTTCCCGCCAGTAGCCGCGCATGACGCAGCCGCCGTGCACCCGGACTCGCCCCACCTGACCAGCGGGGACCGCTACGCCGCGCTCGTCCGCGATCAGGATCTCAACGCCGGCTTGGGGACGGCCAACGGTCCTGAACATCACCTCGGGAGGATCATCGGGATCGGTTCCCGTGATGCTCGGCGACTCCGTCATGGCGTAACGCACGACCATCGGGCAGCGCAGCCGGGCGGTGACGCGTGCGATCAGCTCCGGCGCAGCCGGGGCGGTCGCGGCGAGGCACAGGCGCAGGTGCGAGACATCGGCGCGCTCGAGACCTGGGTGCTCCAATAGCTTGGCCCACTGGGCCGGGACGCCCCCGGCCACCGTGATCCGCTCCTCGACCAGCAACCGCAGCATGTCGTCCGGTGTCCACGGGGTCGGGCTGATGACGACGGTCGAGCCCCAGGCCAGCTGATCCCATAGCTTCGCCATGTAGCCGGCGTGCGGAAATGGTGTCCCGACCAGCCGCCGATCGTACGGCGCGCTCATCACCCCTGCGCTCCGAACCGCCGCTTCGAGGTTCCGATGATCGAACCATGCCCCCTTCGGCACCCCCGTCGTCCCGCTCGTCCAGATGATCACCACGGGATCAGTTGGATGAGGGGAGAAGGGTGCCCTCGTTTCCACACGCGCGCCCGCCGATGAGATCTCGTGCCGGCCAAGGCGCGGGAGCGCGGGATCAACACCACCGTGATCGAGAGCGCCGTCGGTGATCATTAGACGGGGCCGGGCCCGCTCGAGGATCGCCTCGACCTCGCGGGGGCCGAGCCGTGGGTTGATCCCCGTCGCCACCGCGCCCGCCCGAACAATGGCGGCGTACGCGACCGCGTAATCGATGGACGTCGGAAGGAGGATCGCCACGACGTCTCCCCGGTCCACCCCGCGGCCAGCGAGCACGCCCGCGAGGCGGTCGGCCCGCGCGATCCACTCCGCGAAGGAAAGCCGTTCCGACCCCTCGACGTAGGCATCCCGGTCACCGTGTTGGTGCGCCGCCGCATCCATCGCCTCGACCAGCGTGCGGGGGGCGCCTCCCAACGGGGGCACGAGCACTGTCACGTCACTGAGCGGCTGGCAGTGCGATCAGACGGGCCAGCTGGCTTCGGACGTCACCGAGGGTCCAATCGAGCACGTGGGCACGCTTCAGGTACAGCTGAGCGTCGTGTTCGAACGTGTACCCCATGCCCCCGTGGATCTGGATGTTGTCACCGGCGTTGCGGATTGAGGCGTTCGCTGCCACTGCCTTCGCCGAGGCCGATTGGAACGCGGCGTCCGAGCGAACCTCGTCGACGCTCAGCGCGGCAAACGCCATCTGCGCCGACGCCGCCTCAGCTCGCATTGCCATGTCGGCGCACCGGTGCTTGATCGCCTGGTGAACACCGATTGGTTTCCCAAACTGCACCCGGGCCTTGGCGTACTCCGCAGCGGCATCGCGAGTGGCCTCCGCAACGCCGACTGACATCGCGGCCACGAGGACCAACCCGCGCACGAAAATCGACTCGATGTCCACGCCGACATGGGCGACCGGCGCCACCGCGTCGAGATGGACCCGACCCAGACGCAGCGCGGGATCGAGACATTCGAGGACTTCGATGTCGGTGAGATCCTCGGCGGCGACGAGCGCGGCGCCGGCCGGCGTGACCGCGAGGACATAGGACGCCTCAGGGGCATCGAGCAGATCGAAGTCGCCGCTGACCCGACCAGAGCGAATAGCCTGGGGATCCCGGGGCTCGGCCCAGCCCACCACCGCATGCCCGCTGAGGATCTGGGCCGCGAGCTCTTCGCGACCGGCAGACGCCGCCACGCGGGCCCCCAGGGTGCACGCCAGGAACGGTCCCGGAGCGAGATGGCGGCCGATCTCCCGGAACAGCAGCGCCTCCTCGATCAGCCCATAGCCGACGCCGCCGTGCTCCTCGGCCAAGCCGAGGCCGAACCAGCCGAGCTCCGCGCAGTGCGTCCAGGTAGCTGGGTCGTGCGTGGACGGGTGGGCACGGATCTCGCGGATCCGGGAGATCGGGAACTGCTTGGCCAAGAACGCGGCGACGGTCGAAACGATCTCTTGCTGCTCGGGGCTGGGGAGCAGATTCACCGAGGAAGTCCCAGCACGCGCTCTCCGATGATGTTGCGCTGGATCTCGGAGGTACCGCCGCCGATGGAGATTGCATAGGAGTACAGGTAGTTCCCGGACCAGCCCCCGGGTCGCCAGCGTGACAGGAACTGCAGGGCATCGATCCCGACGATGTCGAGCGCCAGCCGGTACACCCGTTGGGCCAGCTCCGCGTAGTACAGCTTGATAATCGATCCCTCGGGGCCGGGCGATCCCTCGACCATGCTGCGCGAGACACCGGCGTACGTCATGGCTCGCAGGGCCGCGACCTCCGCACGGGCGGTCGCGAGGCGGCGGGCGATCTCGTCGTCGGCGAGCGCGGGGCGCCGCCCGTCGGGGCCTGTCCTCCACCGGGCCTCGTCGATGAGATCCTCGACAACCTTGGCCAGGCGGACCTGGCTCAAGGTGAACGCCGTCCCCCGCTCGAACGAGAGTGTGGACATGGCCACGCTCCAGCCGTCATTGAGATCGCCGACAACGTTGCTGAGCGGGATCCGGACCTCGTCGTAGAAGACTTCGCAGAACTCCTCGTCGTGATCCATCGTCTCGATCGGCCGCACTTCGATCCCGGGCGTGTCCATGGCGCAGATCACCCATGTGATGCCCTTGTGCTTGGCTACGTCGCTGTCGGTGCGTACCAGCAGTTCCTGCCAGTCGGCGACGTCGGCGAAGCTCGTCCAGATCTTCTGGCCGGTCACCACCAGCTCGTCGCCGTCGACCTGGGCTCGGGTGCGCAAGGAGGCGAGGTCCGAACCGGCCTCCGGCTCGGAGAACCCCTGGCACCAGACGACGTCACCCCGCAGGATCCGCGGGAGATGGAACGCCTGATGTTCCGCCGACGCCCTGGCCATGAGCGTCGGGCCAGCGTGATTCAGCCCGACGAAACAGGCGTCGATCCCCGGCAGGCCCAGAGCCCCGTACTCCTCGAACCAGATCAGCTGCTGCAGAACGGGCAGGCCACGCCCGCCGTACGGCGTCGGCCACGAGATCCCGGCCCAGCCACCGTCCCATTGCGTGCGCTGCCAGGCCAGGTCGTACTCCCGCATCGCCTTGCGGTCATGCGGACGCGGCTCCGCCGGAGCATGTTCGCGGAGCCAAGTCCGAACCTCGTCGCGGAACGCAACGTCGTCGTCAGAGAACCGGAGATCCATCGTTTCCCCCGTCTCTCGGCGATCGTCGAGTGTGTGACACCGCCGTCAGATGATAGCGGCCTCGACGCCACGGCCCGCCGGCCCACCCCCGGTTTTCCATATCCCATAGGATTGGCGCAGTGGCATCGGCGCGCGTGGTCCCGGGATGGGTCGGAAGGTACTTCGAGGACTTCACCGTCGGTGACGTCTACCTGCACCCGCTGGGGCGGACGGTGACGGCGACCGACAACAGCTGGTTCACCCTGCTGACCCAGAACACGGCCCGGCTACACTTCGACCAGCATTACGCGGCCCAGACCGAGTTCGGCCGTGCGCTCGTGAACTCGACGCTCACCCTTGCCCTGGTCACCGGGCAGAGCGTCATCGACGTGTCCCAGAACGTCATGGCCAACCTCGGGTGGGACGAGGTGCGCCTGCCCCATCCGGTGTTCGAGGGCGACACCGTCTACTCCAGTTCCCGGGTACTCGGCGTCCGCGAGAGTCGCTCACGACCCGATGTCGGCATCGTGGAGGTCCAGACCACAGGATTCAACCAGGACGGCCAAGAGGTCATCGTGTTCCGGCGGACGCTGCTGGTGTACAAGCAGGGTCACGGCCCGAAACCGCCGACGATCCCCACGTCGGTCGCCAACCCAGCTGACCTCGGCGGTGGTAGCTGAGGTGGCAGCAATCACGGCCGAAGAGCGCGAGATCGTCGAGTTGGTAGCCAAGTTCGTCGACTCCGAGGTGCGCCCGGCGGTCAACGAGCTCGAGCACGCGAACACCTATCCCGAGGCCCTCATCGACCAGATGAAGGAGTTCGGAGTCTTCGGGCTCGCCATCCCGGCCCCCTACGGTGATTTCGGCGTCTCGACCAGCTGCTACGCCCTCGTCACCGAAGAACTGGCTCGCGGCTGGATGAGCCTCGCCGGTGCATTCGGTGGGCACTCGGTGGTATCGAAACTGATCCTGCGATTCGGCACCGACGAGCAACGGAAGCGGTACCTGCCGAAGATGTCGACCGGTGAGGTCCGGGCCACGATGGCGCTGACCGAGCCCGATGGAGGCTCCGACCTCCAGGCGATCCGAACGGTCGCTCGCCGCGCCGAGCACGGCTACGTGGTGAACGGGTCCAAGACCTGGATCTCCAACGCCCGGCGCTCCCAGGTCGTCGCCTTGCTTTGCAAAACGGACCCGAGCGCCGAGCCCGCCCACAAGGGGATCAGCATCTTGTTGATCGAGAAGGGCCCCGGATTCGAGGTCGCCCGCGACCTGCCCAAGCTCGGGTACAAGGGGGTCGAGAGCTGCGAGCTGCGCTTCGACGACTTCGAGGTGCCGCCGGACGTCGTGCTCGGCGGCCAGGAGGGCCAGGGCTTCGCCCAGATGATGGCAGGCCTGGAAGTGGGGCGGATCCAGGTCGCCGCTCGTGCGATCGGCGTTGCCAGAGCGGCATTCGACGATTCCCTTCGCTACGCGCAGGAGCGCAGGACCTTCGGCAAGCCGATCTGGCAACATCAGTCCATCGGCAACTATCTCGCCGAAATGGCCACCGACATCACCGCCGCCCGCCAGCTGAACCTCTTCGCTGCCGAGAAGGTCGACGCTGGTGTCCGGGCGGACATGGAGGCCGGGATGGCGAAGCTCTTCGCATCGGAGATGGCCGCAAAGGTCACGCTCAACGCGGTGCGCATCCACGGGGGCTACGGCTATTCGACCGAGTTCGAGGTGGAGCGCTACTTCCGGGATGCTCCGCTGATGATCGTCGGCGAGGGAACCAACGAGATCCAGCGCAACGTGATCGCCCGCCAGCTCGTACAGCGCGGCGGGCTCGGCTCCTAGGGTGGCCACCGAGACCCATGATGCTCGGCTGACGGCGCGCCACAGGCCTCGCCGCCAGCTCAGTGACGAGGTCACAGGGCACATCCGGGAGCTCATCGTGAGCGGTCAGCTGCGACCGGGCACGTTCATCCGGCAGGACCGGATCGCCGAGGAGCTGCAGTTGAGCGGGACACCGGTGCGCGAGGGCCTCATGGCCCTGCGGGGGGAGGGCTTCGTCGTGCTCAAACCCCGGCGGGGGTTCGTGGTTGCGCCCCTGTCGGGACGAGACATCCACGACCTCTTCGTCGCTCAGGCGCTCCTCGCGGGGGAGCTCGCGGCTCGAGCGACGGATGAGCTCGATCCGGCCGCAATCGCGAGCCTGGAGGAGATCGATGGCGACGTCAACCGCGCCGCGGCGAACGGTGATGTGGCCGAGGTCGAGCGCCTCAACCACGAATTCCACCGCTTCATCAACCTGCGCGCGGACTCCGCCCGTCTGTCGTGGATGCTGTCCGTGTCCGTCCGGTTCGCTCCCCGCCGGTTCTATGCCACCATCCCCGGCTGGGCCGAAGCCTCAGCCCGCGACCACGAGGCCGTTCTCTCGGCCTTCCGCGCTGGGGATGCGGAGGCCGCCCGCACGGCAATGCGCACTCACGTCGAACACGCCGGAGTCCTCCTTGCCCAGCATTTCGATCGGCCGGACAACCCTGCCGGCACGGCCCCGACGAGCGGCTAGATCGCGCCGTCGCGGCGGAGGCGCTCGATGATGCTGTCGTCGAGCCCGAACTCGCCGAGCACCGCGTCGGTGTGCTCACCGACTGCGGGCACGGGCCCCATGCGGCTGCCCACGCCCGCGATCTGCACCGGGGGTCGCAGGGCGCGAAGAGGGCCGACGGGCGACCCGATCTCGGTCCAGCGGTCACGCTCGGACAGCTGGGGGTGAGCGAGAAGGTCAGCCACCCCGTTGAGCCTGGCGTTCGCGATGCCGGCGGCGTCCAGGCGCCCGACGACCGCGGTCGTCGCCAGGGCCCCGAAGGTCGTTTCGATCGTGTCCACCAGCTCGGCCCGGTGCTCGACCCTGCGGGTGTTGGTCGTGAACCTCTCGTCAGTGGCCACCTCCGGCTGCCTCAGGACCTCGACGCAGAACCGAACCCACTCGCGCTCGTTCTGGATACCCAGCTGGACCGTCCCGTCAGCGGTCCGGAAGCTGCCGTACGGCGCGATCGAGGAGTGGCTCGTCCCCGTGCGCGCCGGCGGTTCGCCGGTGTACATCCCGTAGTACATGGGGTGACCCATCCACTCCGTCAGGGAATCGAACAGCGACACCTCACATGAGGCCCCCAAACCTGTGCGTTCGCGGCTGTAGAGGCCACTGAGGATCGCACTGTAGGCGTACATGCCCCCCGCGATGTCCGCCACCGAGATCCCGACCTTGGCCGGCGCGTCGGGAGTGCCCGTGACCGAGAGCACGCCCGTCTCGCATTGGATCAACAGGTCGTAGGCCTTCTTTTCCCGGTACGGCCCGGTCGAGCCGTACCCCGTGACGTCACAAACGATCAGCGCCGGATTACGGGCCCGCAAGGCTGCGGCGCCGAGCCCGAGCTTGGCTGCCGCCCCCGGAGCCAGGTTCTGGACGAATACGTCGGCGCGGGCGAGCAACGCCTCGAGTACGAGAGCAGCGTCGGGATGTTTCAGATCGAGAGTCAGCGACTCCTTGGACCGGTTCAGCCACACGAAGTAGCTGGCCATGCCCTTGACCTTGCGGTCGTAGTCGCGGGCGAAGTCGCCGGTGACCGGGCGCTCGATCTTGATGACGCGCGCCCCCAGATCCGCCAGCTGCCGGGTGGCAAACGGTGCAGCCACCGCCTGTTCGATCGAGATGACCGTGATCCCCGAAAGTGGGAGCGGGGTCGTCACCCGAGGACGAAGGGGTCGCGAGTGGCTCCGGTCGTTTCGATCCACACCGCCTTCTCGACGAGATAGGCGGACATTCCCTCGAGCCCGTTCTCGCGCCCGAAGCCGCTGCTCTTGACCCCGCCGAACGGCATGGCGTAGTTGACGGTGCGGTACGCGTTCACCCACACCGTTCCGACCCGTAGGGCGCGCGTCATCCGGAAGGCGCGACGGATGTCAGCCGTCCAGATGCCTGCAGCGAGGCCGTAGCGGGATGCGTTGGCGACGTCCACCGCTTCTTGCTCGTCGGAAAAGGGCAGGACCCCGAGCACGGGACCAAAGATCTCGTCCTGGCACACCGCAGCGTCGTTCGTGACGTTGGTGACGATCGTCGGCTCGAAGAACAGGCCCCCCATGCCCCGGTCCCCGCCGCCGATCACCTCGGCTCCGTCGGCCCGGGCCCCATCGACATAGCCGCGGATCTTGTCGAGCTGACCGCGAAAGCAGATCGGCCCCATCTCGGTGTCGGGATGCTTTGGATCTCCCATCTTGATCGTCGCGGCCCGCTCCGCGACGCGGGCCACCACCTCGGCGTAGACATCCTTGTGGACGAGCCCCCGGGACCCGGCGATGCAGGTTTGGCCCGCCGCGGCGAAGATGCCGGCGATCAACCCGTTCGCGGCCGCCTCGAGATCGGCGTCGGGGAACACCACGTTCGCGGACTTCCCACCGAGCTCGAGCGTGACGCCGGCCAGGTGCGAAGACGCGGCCCGGGCGACGGCCGCTCCGGTCGCCTCCGATCCGGTGAACGACACATGGTCGACCTTGGGATGGCTGACCAGCCACTCCCCCACCTCACGGTTCAGCCCGCTCACCGTGTTGAAGACCCCCGGCGGGAAGCCGGCGCGGTCGAACAGTTCCGCGAAACGAAGGATCGACACCGGCGCCTGCTCGGACGGTTTGACGACGACGGTGCATCCCGCGGCAAGGGCCGGGGCGAGCTTCCACGTGAGGAGGAGCAGCGGGGAGTTCCACGGGATGACGGCAGCCACGACACCAACCGGCTCCCTCGTGACGAACCCGAAGTAGTCCGGCCGTCCGGTGTCTACGACCCGACCATCGATCTTGTCGCACAGGCCCGCGTAGTACTCGTACCAGGCCGGCAGTGCCCGTATCTGGCCCTGCATCTCGCGCAGGAGCTTGCCGTTATCACGGGTCTCGGCGAGCGCAAGGTCGTCGGCCGAGGCGTCGATCTCTTCAGCCAACCGGCGCATGAGGCGGCCCCGGTCCCGACCCGTCATGCGCCGCCACTCACCGCCATCGAACGCGGCGCGAGCCGCGGACACCGCATCGTCGACGTCCGCCCGGGACGCCTCGGCGACGCGAGCCCAGGTCTCCCCCGTGTACGGATCGACGCTGTCGAAGGAGCCCGTGCCCATCCGCCATTCGTGGCCCACTCGCATGCGGAGTGTGTCCATAGTCGTGTGCCCTCCTCCCGAAGCGCCTCCGGGCCGGCCGTCGCCCAGTGAGGTGGCCGCGTTTCGACATCCTATATTCTGTGAGATAGCGTTGGTCATTCGATGAGCCCGCGCGACGGAAAACGCGATGGAAAACGCGATGCAAAGCGCGATGGAACGCCGGAGTCCGTCGACGGCGGGGTGGTGCTGCGAAGCGAGTTCGGTGCGGTGCTGGTTCGCGTCGACCGACGCGGGAACGGCCCGAGGCTGCTCGTCGAGGATCTGGAGGATGGCGCCCAGGTCCACCTCGATCCTCTCGAGCTTTCAAGCTTCTGCCACACCGGCGACGACGAGCGGGTCGGATGGCTCCTCGTCGGTCCCTACCGCCCTGAACACCGGTGATCGACCCGGCTCTCATCGGCCTGGGCCTGACCCCCATGTCGGTCCGTCCCGGCGGGGGCGCCGAGGCCCTCGCTCTCGAGGCCGTCAGAAGAGCACTTGAGGATGCCGCGGTAGGCCTCGACGAAGTCGATGGTCTCCTCGTCAACTCCAGCCAAGGCATTCGTCCCGATCGGGTCGGCACCGCGCTCGCCCGCCACGGCGGGTTCAAACAGCTGCGGCTGTTGGAACACGTCGAGATCAAGGGCGCCACGGCTGCGGCGATGGTGCAGCGAGCGGTACTGGCGGTGCGAGCCGGCATGGCCTCGACCGTGGTGTGCGTGTTCGGGGACGCACCGCTGAGGCCCGGTGGCACGTCGGGCTCCACCTATGCGAAGAGCGGAGGGGTCGATGGGCTGCGCGGCCTCGAGCGCGCCTCCGGCCTGCTCGGATCGGTACCGACCTTCGCCCTTCTCGCGTCGCGCTACCTCGCCCTCACCGGAGGATCGGAGGCCGACCTTTGTGCGGTGGTCCGCTCGACCCGGGCCTGGGCGGTCGCAAACCCCCAGGCCGTGCAGCGGTCGCCGTTGACTGCGGCTGACTACGAATCGAGCCGTATGGTGTCGACCCCGCTCCGGGTGCTGGATTGTGCGCGCCCCGTCAACGGGGCGGGGGCGGTCGTCATCGGCGACGCGCGGCGCGCGGTCGAGGCCGGTCACCCCCCAGTCTTCGTGCGCGGGATGTCCCAATGGCACCCGATGCGACGGCGCACGGCACCCGGAGAGTCGTGGTTCGGTGGCGGGGCAGGGCCTGCGGTGGACGCTGCGTTGGCGATGGCCGAGCGGAGCCGGGCGGACATCGACGTGCTCGAGCTCTACGACCCGTTCTCCGTCGTGACGCTCTGCCTGCTAGAGGACTACGGCTTTTGCGAACTGGGCCAGGCCGGCGAGCTCGCCCGCGCGGGGGCCCTCGGGCCGGGCGGCAAGCTGCCCACCAACACGGGGGGCGGGCAGCTGTCGGCCTTTTATCTCCAAGGCATCACCCCGCTGGCCGAGGGCATCATCCAGCTCCGGGGCAACGGCGGGGAACGTCAGGTGGCGGGCGCCTCCACCGCGCTGGTCGCCGGCATCGGCGGCCGGATCGACCATCACGCCTTTGTCGTCCTCGACCGGGACGCGGCATGAGGGGCTCCGTGACAAGGGCCCAGGCGACGACGGATTGGTTGGTCGTCGACTCGCTCGCGCCGGCGACCGCTGGCGCCCTGGAGCCGATGTACGACGCCGCCGCGGCCGGGCGGCTGCAGATGCCCTTTTGTGCCTCCTGCCGGATCGCGCTCGAACTCGAGCAGCTGGTGTGCGACCGTTGCGGATCGGGGGGGCCGCAGTGGCAGGAGGTGGAACCGCGCGGCACCGTGCACGCCGTGACCACCGTCCACCGTCATGAACCATCGCTCATCCGAGCTCGCGAGCCGTACTCGATCCTCGACGTCGAGCTGGAGAGCGGCCACCGGATCATCATGACCACGACCGCCCCAGTTGGTGGGTACGCGGTGGGTGACGCCGTGGCGGTGACCTTCCGTACTGTGGGTGACGTGGCGATACCCGCCGTGTCAGCGACCCCGCCGGTTTGGGCCCATGATCTACCCGTCCAGCCCGGAGACGACTCCGCCGAGTCGACCACCAAGGAGCACAGATGACCGTTGTTGTGGGCGAACCCCCTGCCGGTGTTGCTGGCCTGGTCGAACGTGACCGTGTCCATGGGACGGTGTACACCTCATCGGAGGTGTTCGCATCTGAGATGGATCGGCTGTTCTCTCACGGCTGGGTGTTCGTCGCCCATGAGAGCGAGGTCCCCGAACCGGGTGACTACTTGACGCGCCGCATCGGTACGCAGCCCGTGATCGTCACGCGGGCCAAGGATGGTTCGGTCCACGTTCTTTCCAACCGCTGCACCCACCGGGGCAACCGGATCTGCAACCTCGAGCGGGGGAACGCCTCGTCATTCCGATGCCCGTACCACGGATGGACGTTCGCGGGTGACGGCAGGCTGGCTGCCGTCCCGATGAAGCAGGGCTACTTCGACCGCTTCGAACGCCTGCGGGAGGAGTTGGCGCTGAGCGCTGCGCCCCGGGTCGATTTATACGGCGGCTTCGTGTTCGCGTCGTTCTCACCGATCGGCAAGTCATTGCTCGAGCACCTGGGCCGAGCGACGACCGCCATCGACCGGCTCCTGGCCCTCTCCCCCACCGGATCGCTCAAGCTCACGGCCGGCTGGATGAAGCACCACCAGCAATGCAACTGGAAGATGGTCATGGAGAACAACGTCGACGGTTACCACGCGCTGTTCACCCATCAGTCTGTCTACGACGCGGTCAAGCCGGCCAAGGTCTCGCATCAGCCGGCCAAGGTCGATGTCGTCGTCAGGGACATGGGTGACGGTCACGCTGAGATCGACTACGCCGCCGAGTACACCAAGCTCGACGAGGAGTTTGTGTGGTTCGGTCGGACGACGCGCAGCGCCCTCGGCGCCTATCCGGCGGCCATGGAGGCTGCGTACGGGCCGGAGCACACCCACAAGGCCTTCGTCGTCGGCCCTCCCCACACCCTGGTGTTCCCCAACC
>Ga0102924_1005766_pt1 | contig 11838 bp, 14 predicted proteins | sample PaiPotPPM11metaG_FD_80116 | JGI IMG/M metagenome (GOLD analysis project Ga0102924, IMG submission 80116) | Iron sulfur acid spring bacterial and archeal communities from Banff, Canada, to study Microbial Dark Matter (Phase II) - Paint Pots PPM... ... | reverse complement strand
GTACTCGTCGGTCGATGTCGTGCTCACTGTCGCCGCCTTCATAGTGGAAGAGCTGCTGAACCTTGCTTGCGGCGCGAGGGCCACCATGGCTACGGCCGGCGGCGCCTGCGCAGCATCATGTAGGTGGCGAACACGGTGATGACGATGACCAGGCCGATGAACATGGCCAGCTCCTTCAGTGGCCCTGGGGCTAGCTGGCCGCCGACGGCGGATGCTCCCAGTGCAACCTCGTCGTCTCCAGCGAGTGGCCATTCGGGTCTTCCACCGCCAGCGCCACCATCCGCGAATACGACCCGTCCACTGGCAGGCTGGTGCGAGTGCTGAGGCCGGACCCCGTCGTGAAGTTCACCCGACCCCGCGGACTGCGGTTCGGGCCTGAAGGACAGCTCTACTGCGTCGGCCGGGACCACGTGGTCGCGTTCGACTACCCGACCGGAAGGTTTGTCGGGGTTATCGTGGAACTGCAGAAACTCAACGGCCAGGCGGTCCTGCTACCGCAGTAGCGCGGCCGGTGTTCGCCGTTCGGAGCCAGGGCGCACCGGGTGGCGCAGCTTCGTCGCGATCGCCACGTCGTCGCGGCTGGCGAAGTCAGCGCCGTCGCGCATCGCTCACGTTTGGTCCCTCGCCGGCTCGTAGGTGGCGATCATCACGCCGGTGGCCGTGGTGACGACGCCGGTAAGCCGGAGCGGCATGCGCGTGGCTCCGGTGAACAGCCGTCGTCCGGTGCCAAGCACCAGCGGGTGGATCATCAGCAAGTACTCGTCGACCAGGTTCGCCGCCATCAGCGAGCCGATCAGCACGCCGCTGCCCATGATCGCCAGAACACCGTCGGATCGCGCCTTCAGCGCGCCCACGGCATCAGCGACGTCACCGCGCAGCAGCGTCGAGTTGGGCCAGGGCAGGGGCTCGGTGAGCGTGGTCGACGCGACGTATTTGGGCGTGCTGTTCAGCGCGTCTTTGAACGGGCCGCCCCTATCGTTCCAAGTGGCTAGCAGGCTCTGGTAAGTCCACCGCCCGAACAGCCATCCGGCCAGGCCGCCGCCGGCCGCCATCCTCTCGCCCGTCGCCTTGCCCGTGGCGTCGTCAGGCACAGCAGACCGGCTGCCCCAGCCGCCTTGCGTGAACCCGCCCCGGGTGTCCTCATCCGGGCGGCCAGGTCCCTGCATCACCCCGTCCAACGTCACATGATTCATCACAACGATCCGGCCCATATCCGGCCTCCTTCTGATTCGCGGCGGCGCCGTGTCGCGCCGCCGGGCGGGTTGCGCGAGGCCGAGCAGTCATCAGCCTCTCGACTCCATGACGAACCGCGCGGGCCCGAATCGTCACCAGCCGCCCGGACGGCGGTAGGGCTGAGCGAGCTTCTAGGCGCTCTTGACCCGCGACGCGGGACCTGGGCTGCCGCGGTGTTCACGCAGCTCGTCGGCCAGGAACTGGTGCCAGGTCCTGACCCCTTCGGTGTGCCCCGCCGGTGGGAGCAGAGCGCCGTTGCGCACGGCCTTGCTTCCGGGTACCGGTATCGGCACCACCCATTTGCGCTGATCGGTGGCTGCCAGGTAGCTGCGGAACAGGTTCTTCCAGCTCGATACCTCCGGTCCGGACATGTCCGGAGCCCGGCCGACGGGCTCGCCAAGCGCAAGCTCGACGAGGCGAGCCGCGACCTCGCGGGAATCGACCGGCTGGACATGAAAGCCCCCAGGCACGGGTCCCACCAGCGGAAACTTAGCTAGCTTCCGGGAGTTCTCGAAGCAATAGCTGTAGAACTGCGTGACCCGCAGGATCGTCCACGGCAGGCCGCTGCTCTCCACGATCCGTTCGACCTCGAGCTTGGCCTTCACGTATCCCCATGCCGCCATGGCGTCGATGCCGACGATGGACGGCTGCACGAAGTGCGGGGAGCTAGCCTTGGCTGCCGCGGCCACCAGGTTCCTTGTCGCCTCTGCGTCGCCCTTCGTGCTGGTCGCGCAGTGGATAATCGCCCCGGCGCCACGGACGGCCGGGTCGATGCCCTCGCCCCGCCGAAGATCTCCGGTGAAGAACGTGACGTGCGGCTGAGTGTCGCGCTGGCGACGGGCGAGCACATGCACGTCTTGGCCGGCATCGACCAACCGGGCAACGACAGATCGTCCCAGGCGGCCGGTGCCGCCCGTGACGAGAACTGGCGATGTCATGGTCTTCTCCTCACCCTCGGCCCGGCCCGGCGGCCGGAGCCGGTTACGCCACTCGACTTAGTCCCTCACCTCTATGACGGCAGTCAGCAGCGGAAGGTGACGGGCTCCGACTCGGGCGGATCTGGCTTCCGCCACCCTGCGGTGCATCGATGCCCTGTCCAGACCGATCCTCCCGTGTCGCGTTCACCAAACCGAGGGAACCACCTCGTGGTCTCAGAACCCGATGGCCTGGTGGAGCAGGAGGACGGTGCCGCGTCCGGGGTTGGTTCCGGCGTTGAGGACGAGCAGACGGTTGATGGCACTGGCCGTCCGTAGACCTTCATCGCGCGGTCGTTTTCCAGCGGGAGGCAGTGCTCTTCGATGCGGCGTAGCGCGGTGGGCAGGTCGGGTACCACCTTCTGCGCCCCGACAATCCAGATCGCGCGCGGGGGGGCGCCGCCGGCGTAGGCGGGGAGCTGGCTTCCGCTGGCCGAGGCGATCACCAGGGAGCCGGTTTCGGTGACCGCGTGGACGCTGCCCACGACTACGTCAGGGGTGGAGATCAGCCGCCAGATCTGGTCAAGGTCCCTGACGCGGTCCAGCGTCAGGCTGCGTGGCTTCAGGGCGTCGTATCGCCCGCTGCTGTTGCCGGGTCAGTGAACGATGCGGCCGGAACCGAGGTAGTCATGGTGCCTCCCTGCTGCAGATGTGCTCGTGTCATCAGTACGACGAGGCAAAACGCCGGAACGTGAGGCGAGACGCTGATCTCACGTTTCGGGCCGCTGTCTGGTCGAAGTGGTGAGGGAGCTGTGAACGAGGAAGGCGATCGGCATCATGAGCACCCCGTCAGAGCCAGAAGGCGCCGGGCCCGGCCGAGGCCTGGACGCGGTCATGAGCGAGCGGCGCAAGTTGATCAGTCTCGCCTACCGGCTTCTTGGCTCCCTGGCTGAGGCTGAGGACGCCGTCCAGGAGACCTACGCCCGCTGGTACGCCATGCCGGCGCAACAGCAGGAAGCCATCCAGAACCCTGGGGCCTGGCTGAGCAAGGTCGCCAGCCGCATCTGCCTCAACCTGCTCGGCTCGGCGCGGGCCCGGCGGGAGACCTATGTGGGCGAATGGATCCCCGAGCCGCTGCCCGGACACGCGGAGTGGATCATCGGGCGGCCGGGCAGCACCACCATCGACCCGGCCGACCGCGTCACCCTGGATGAGTCGGTCAGCATGGCGTTCCTGGTCGTGCTCGAGTCGATGACCCCGGCCGAGCGTCTCGCGTTCATCCTGCACGACGTCTTCCGCTTCCCCTTCGCCGAGGTGGCCGAGATCGTCGGCCGCACCCCGGCGGCGGCCCGCCAGCTGGCCTCCTCAGCCCGACGCCGCATCCGCGCCTGCCAGGTCCCCACGACTCCGACCGCCCGGCAGGCCGATATCGTCAGGGACTTCAAGCAGGCCTGGGAGGCAAAGGACATCGACGCCCTCATCGGCCTGCTCGACCCCGGCGCCACGGCGATTGCCGACGGCGGCGGTCTGGTCAGCGCCGTGGCCCAGCCGGTCGAGGGCGGCGAGCAGATCGCCCGCGGCTGCATCGATTTCGCCAGCCGGGCCCCAGGCCTGAAGGCTCTGGAGCGCACGGTCAACGGCCAGCCCGGCCTGGTGGCCCAGCAGGACGGCGTCACTGTGGCGGTGGTGGCCTTCGACATCGCCGACGACCGGATCAAGCACATCTGGGTGGTACTCAACCCCGAGAAACTCCGGCCCTGGACGACGGGCAGCACGCCGGAAGACCAGTCCCGGCCTGCACCGGTAAGTCAGTGAGTGCGAGAGGATCCATGCATGACGAGCGACCGGCGAGAGGGCAGATCACGCGAGGGCGTACCGGTAGGTGACCCGGTGGTCGAGGTGACCGTCCGCCTGTTCCCCGGGGCACGCGACCCGTCCTGGCCGCCGCAGGGCGGCCCCTTCAGCGGTGCGGCCATCGCGTGGAGTTATCCCTGCTCAGCCACTCCCTCAGCTTTTGCACCGTGCTCCACGCCCACCACAGCGGCGAGGACGGCCAGCTCCTGCCCGCACTGCGCACCGCCGCACCCGAGCTCGCCCCGGTGATCGGCAACCTCATCGGAGACCACGTCCTGGTCGCCGGGATCCTCCGGCGGATCCGCGACCTGCTGACCCCGGGCCAGGCCCCGCCCGGCCCGGGCGTGCTCGCTCGAGAACTCGACGGGCTCACCGCGATCCTCGAATCCCACTTCAGCTACGAGGAGCGCCGCATAGCCAAGGCACTCGACATCCTGGGACCCCAGGCCTGGACCGCTGACGTTTTCACCCCCGGCCAGGCCCCAGGCCGGCCAGACGCGTGATGGCTGGTGGTCAGTCTGGCGCGGTGACGACTGGTCCCAGCGGGGCGGGAAGAATGGCTAGGTCGCGCAGTCGCTCGGGCGGAAGTCGGTCCACTTGCCTCTGCTGGCACGACCCGATTGGCCTGCAGCGCGCGGGCAGGCGGCGAGCGGGTTCGCTGAGGTACCAACGGCTCGCATCGTGTCGACGAGCGCTGTCCCGGCCGTGGCCGGGACTGTGCTCATGCGCGGGTGAATCGCGCCTTCACGGTGCCCAGTGCCGTCATCGAGGCCATGTGCAGCGGGCTCCAGGTCATGCCGAACTCCGCGCGGTCGACCCGGAGTTCGGCGCTGAGCACGGCGGCCTGCGCGGTCGCCTCCTGGATATGCGCGGTGAAGGTGACGGGCCTGGCATGGCCGGCCACGTCGAGGGTTCCCTGGCAGTCCAGCCTGTCGGTGCCTGCCGGGCGTGCCGAGGTCACGGTCAGGACGGCTTGGGGGTGCGGCTCGGTGTCGAAGAAGTCGGCGGAGCGCAGGTGCTCGTCGCGCTTCTTGTGGCCGGTGTCGAGCGAGCGGGTGTCGAAGCTGATCCGTGCCGTTACTGTGCCGCCGGGGCTGACGGCGGCCTCGCCAGCCATGGGTCCGGGCGTGCCGCGTACGGTGATGGCGCCCCAGAAGTGCCGGACGCGGAACTCGGCGGTTGACCCCGCGGGGTCGAGCACCCAGCTGCCGGCGGCAGTCCCGTCCGCCAGCTGCGGCGTGGCGCCCGGTGTCGTGGACCCTGTCATGTGCGGTTGACCCCTCTCGATGGATCGTTAGCTCGGTGGATGTCGTGCTCGTCTCATCGGTACGACAAGGCAACCCGCCGGAATGTGAGGCGAGGCGCCGACCTCACGTTCTGGTGCGCTGTCTCCTCGCCGGGCCCTCCTCGTCGGATGATATCTTTAGCAGAGCTAAGGAACTCAGTTAGGCGAGGGAGGCCAATGCGGGTCACGTCCGCAGCCAGCCGCGTGAAGATCCGGTCAGCGAAGATCGTCGCATCCCTGCGCCGGCGGAACTACCGGCTGTATTTCACCGGCCAGGTCATCTCGATGGCCGGGACCTGGATGCAGGCCGTGGCGCAATCGTTCCTGGTCCTGAACCTGACCCACAGCGGAACCCAGCTCGGGCTGACGACGGCGGCCAGGTTCCTGCCGGTGTTCTTGTTCGGGCCGGCTGGCGGCCTGGTCGCCGACCGGATGGACAAGCAGCGGGTGCTGTATGTCACCCAGACGCTGGCCGGGCTGCTCGCGGCGGCCTTCGCGGTCCTGGTCGCCACCCATTCCATCCGGTTGTGGATCATCTACCTGCTGGCCATCGCGCTCGGCTTCGTCAACGTGTTTGACAACCCGGCGCGGCAGAGCTTCATCTCCGAGATGGTGCCAGCGGGCGACCTGCCGAACGCGGTGACGCTCAACTCGGTCTCGATGAACATGGCCCGCGTCTTCGGGGCCGCGCTCGGCGGGGTGCTCGCCGCGTGGCTCGGGCTCGCCCTGTGCTTCGCGTGCAACGCGGTGTCCTTCGGGGCCGTGCTGATCTCGCTGGTGGCCATGCGCCGCTCCGAGCTGTACCCCGCCCGGCGGGCGGAGCGCCAGCGGCGGCAGATCCGGCAGGGACTCAGCTACGTGCGCAAGACGCCCGAGCTGCTCATCCCGCTCATCTTGATCGCGGTGATCGGCACGCTGGCCTGGGAGTTCCAGGTGACGCTGCCGCTGATGGCGAGCAAGGTCTTCCACGGCGGCACGGCCGCCTACGGGGTGATGACCTCGGTCATGGGCGCCGGCGCGGTGATCGGCGGCCTGGTCTCGGCATCCCGGCCGAGGCCACGGCCGCGAGCCCTGTGCCTGGCCGCCATCGGCTGGGGCATCGCCATCTTGGCCGCCGCCGCAGCCCCGAGCCTGCCGCTCGAGCTCGGGGCCATGATATTCGTCGGCTACGGCAGTATCACTTTCAACTCGTTCGCCAAGACCACACTGCAGCTCGCGGCCACGCCGACGATGCGCGGGCGGGTCATGTCGCTGTGGGGCCTGGCCTGGCTGGGTTCGACGCCTATCGGCGGGGCCATCGTCGGCTGGGTCGGCCAGACCGCGGGGGCGCGCTGGTCCCTGGTCATCGGCGGGCTGCCGACGCTGGCCTGCGGGGTGCTGGCGCTGCCCGCGCTCAACCGGATTGACCGCCGTCGCGGCGCTGAGGCGGACGGCGAGCCGCCGGAGCCCGCCAGCGGCAAGGCCTTTGCCCCGGCGGGCCGGGGATAGCTCAGGTTGCGGCCGCTACGTCCGCTACCACCCAGCCGCCCTCCGCCGACCCAGTTCAGGTCATCGATCCGTCTTGGGGCCGGCTACGTGTGCCATGTTGAACGCCGCGATCATCCCCGCCTCGGGGTCTACGATCCGGGCGCGCAGGAGGACCGCCGAGCCGCCCGCGTCGGTGATCAGCGAGCGCGCCCGGTGCATGACCCGTTCGGCAGGCACGGAGGATGGCAGCGCCGCGCACGCCCGTGACAGGTAGACGGCGTCAGCCGCGGTCAGCATCCTGCGGATTGTCCCGCGCAGCACGGTCGGCTTGACCGGGAACTGGTAGATGAGCACAAGCCACGTGGCAGCATCGGCGTCCGCAGGTCCTGGCATATCAGAGCGCTCTCAGAAGGCCGGCGAGCACATAAAGCAGGCCGAGGGCCGGACCAGGTCGGCCGGCCTACCCCTGCTGTCTCCGCGGCTCGTTAGCGTCCTCGTGGCCGAGGATTCGCCGCAGCACGTCGACGGGATCGGCCGGCGGGCCGTCGCCCGCCCAGGCGACGAACTGATCCGGGCGCACCAGGACCCACGGGTGCTCGTATCGATGACGTGCACCGGTATAGCTGTCGCGCACGACCGTCAGCGGGAGGGCGAACGACCGGGCGGCTCGCTCAAAGTGCTTCACGTGCCGATCCTCGGCATCGAAGGCGAGCAGGGTGAAACCCGTCCCGAGGCTCTCGAATACGTTGCGGCCGTATGACAGGGGCTGGGGGCCAGGTGATGCCCGGCCCGGGCCGCGCTTTCGCGAACCTGTACGGCCTGGCCGGCCAGGGCGGTGGGCAGCGTCGGGCCGGCGCCGCACCAGCGATGACCGCCAGTGGACACAGTTCTGAGGCGGGCCCCTAGAACCCGCTCAGATGGCGGGCCTAGTTGCCGCCCCCGCGGTGTGGTCGCGCGATGAAGGGCATCGGTTGATTGCCTCTTGTTCGCTGGTAAATACCGGGGGGCCGGCCGGGTCGAGGAGGGAAAGCAGGCGGCGCACTGGCGGCTGGGGCCCGGCCAGAAGCAAGTCACCGCCCGTTTTCCGGGCTTGCGCGCGGCTTGATATCAGTGCGTACGCGCTCGTGCAGTCCATGAAGGTCACTTCCGTCAGATCCACGATGATCCGCAACTGAGGCGCGATAGCAGCGCTGAGTATGCGCGCGGTACCCGCGGCGTTGGTTATGTCAAGCTCCCCGCGCAGGGCAACGACCACGCCCCCGGCGCGCGCACTGGGACTCACCTGGGTATCGGGCACCGGGCCTGCCTTCTGCCAAGCGGCCAGGCAGGGTCTCGACCCGACAGCTAGACTCACTAGCCTCTCCACAGCAGGCTACGCGGCGCAGTCTGCACTGTCACCCCGTACTGTCACCCCGTCCGGGTCGCCAGCCCCTTCCGGGCGCCCGGGCAGACGGCCCGGTCTCGATCGTGGGATTGCATCCGTGGCACGATGGGCAGACGGTTCGACGCTTGGAGGGTGACTCTGGTCATGGCACAGACCGATCCTGAGCCGGCCGTCCGCATCTCATCGCTTGATGGCGTCGCGGTGGCGACGCCGCCGGCTGAGGTTTGCTACGAGAACGCCTCCCAGGTGCAGGAGGAGCTTTGCTCGGCTGTCGATGACCACGGCATTGTCGTCATGGACATGAGCGCGAGCGAGTTCTGCGACTCCGCCGGGGTTGCCGCGATCGTCATGGCTTTCCGGCGAGCCCGGGCGGCCGGGGGTGATTTGCGGCTCGTCATGGGCGCCAGGACTGTTCGCAGGATCTTCAAGCTGACCGGGATTGACCGCGTGGTCAGTCACTTCGAGTCGCTGGCCGCCGCGGTCGCCGCGAGGCATCCAGCCGTCTCGGCGGCGTCGGCTCGCCCCCCGTCCTCCTGATAGGTGCCGGGTTTGCCGTGGAAGATCACGGTCAAGGGCTCGCGCCGAGGCCAGCACGGCGAAGGAATGCCACATGGTCATCCCCGGCTGGCTCACCGTCGTCTCCTGGATCTTCATCGGCGTCGGATTGCTGTCGGCGGCGCTCATCCTGGCCGATATCTACCTGCTGGGCTACCGCGAGCACGTGAAGATCATGGAAGCGGTGTGGCCGCTCACTGCGCTGTACGCCGGCCCGCTCGCCGTTGCCGCCTACTTCCGCTTGGGACGGCCGATGTCGCAGAAGTGGATGACGGCCCGGGGCGGTATGTGCGGCAAGCCGTTCTGGGCCGGGACGGCCGTCAGCGCCACTCACTGCGGCGCGGGCTGCGTCCTTGGCGACCTGATTGCCGAATGGGTCGTGTTCGCCGCTGGCCTGCAGCTGCTCGGCCTCGCGCTCCCGGTGGAGTACCCCTTCGACTACGTCCTGGCGCTCAGCTGGGGGATCTTGTTCCAGTATCTCGTCATCGTCCCCATGCGCCACCTGGCGGTCGGTGAGGGGCTCAAGCTCGCGGCCAAGGCCGATTTCCTCGCGCTGAGCGCCTTCGAGGTCGGGCTGTTCGGGTGGATGGCGATCATGCAGCTCGTCCTGTTCCCCTCGTCCCATCTGGCTACCGACCGCGCCGCGTTCTGGTTCCTGATGCAGGTGGGCATGCTCATCGGGTTCGTCACCACCTACCCGGTGAACTGGTGGCTCATCCGGCACGGCATCAAGGACGTCATGTGAAATCGGCGGCCGCTGGGACCGCAGCGCCGGCGCCGGGCTCCGCCTGCGACGTTGCGCCTGATCGAAGGCGCGGGCGAAGCAGTCCATGTTGTCGGTGGCGATCACCACCATCGCCTCGGCCCGCATGAGGCGGAGCAGCTCGAACAGCTCGGCGTTGACGCGCATCTGGGCGCAGTCGAGGTCTGGGCGGCGGGCCAGGAAGTCGTCGCGGAAGCGCCGGTCGAGCTGGATCCCCATCTCGTCGATGACCTGGCCGGAGGACAGAAGGCCCTTCATCCATTCGTTGGCCAGGCCCCGTTCGCCGTCAAAAACTCCGGCCAGGCCGGCTTCGAGCCTGGCGTGCAGCGGATGGGTAGCACTGCCCCGGATGGAAATCCAGAACGGGTCGCGGGAGAGCACGCCAGGCCAGTCACAGAAGATCACCCGGTCCCACAGCGGCATCTGTTTCATGCAGTTCCCTGGAAGGGGCGGTGCGACATCATATGCCGCAGCCGCGTCCCGGTCAGCCGGGTCAGCTCTGCTGGGTCCAGCGTGGCATCAAGCCAGGCCCGTCCGCAGGGGTCGGCACGTCATGTAACAGCCAGGTAACACGCCGGGATTACCGTACCGGCATGAGGCTCACCCAACGCGAGCAAGAGATGCTGCTCATGACCGTGGCTGCGGACGTCGCGGAACGACGGCGAGCACGGGGACTGAAGCTCAACTATCCCGAGGCGGTCGCGATCCTCACCTCATTCGTGCTGGAAGGGGCGAGGGAGGGCAGGTCGGTGGCGGACCTGATGGCGAGCGGGAGGCACCTTCTGACCCGCGACGATGTGGCCACGGGCGTGCCGGAGATGCTCGACCCGGTACAGGTGGAGGCGACGTTCCCGGACGGGACCAAGCTGGTCACGGTCCACGGGCCGATTCAGTGACAGGTCGCGAGGGGGCCGGAGCGGGACTGCCGGGCGAGATCATCGCGGTCGCGGGGACGATCGAGCTGAACCCCGGCCGGGATCAGGTCGAACTGCTGGTCGAGAACGGCGGGGACCGGCCGATCCAGGTCGGCTCGCACTATCACTTCGCCGCGGTCAACCCGGCGCTGGCGTTCGACCGGGACGCGGCGTGGGGGCGCCGGCTGGACATCCCGGCAGGAACCTCGGTGCGGTTCGAGCCGGGCCTGTCTAAGCGCGTTGCGCTGGTGCCGATCGGTGGCCGTCGGCTGGTGCCGGGCTTGCGGGCGGAGTGGGCCGGGCCGGTGGACGCGGGGCCGCCGGCGGGCGGCACGGGTCCGGCGGACGCGCCGCCGGAGCCTGGGACACGGAAAGGCGGGCCACGTGGCTGAGCTGTCGCGGGCACGGTACGCGGCTCTGTACGGGCCGACGGTCGGCGACCGGGTCCGGCTGGCCGACACCAGCCTGCTGATCGAGGTCACCGAGGACCGGTGCGGCGGGCCAGGCTGGCTGGCCGGCGACGAGGCGGTGTTTGGCGGCGGCAAGGTGATTCGGGAGTCGATGGGCCAGGGCACGGCCACACGCGCGGAGAACGCCCCGGACCTGGTGATCACCGGCGCCGTCGTGCTGGACCACTGGGGCGTGATCAAGGCCGACATCGGGGTGCGCGACGGCCAGATTGTGGCGCTGGGCAAGGCGGGCAACCCCGATACGATGGACGGGGTGACATCGGGGCTGGTGATCGGACCGTCGACGGAGGTGATTGCCGGCAACGGGTTGATCCTCACGGCGGGCGGCATCGATAGTCACGTGCACCTCATCGCGCCGCAGCAGATCCCGGTCGCGATCGCCGCCGGGATAACGACGCTGATCGGCGGGGGTACCGGGCCGGCCGAGGGCACGAAGGCGACGACGGTCTCGCCCGGCGCGTTCTGGCTGCGCGCGATGCTGGACTCGCTCAGCGCGTGGCCGGTGAACATCGCGCTGCTGGGCAAAGGCAACACCGTCTCGGCCGAGGGGCTCTGGGAGCAGCTGCGCGGCGGGGCCGCCGGGTTCAAGCTGCACGAGGACTGGGCACGACGCCCGCAGCGATCGACGCCTGCCTAACGGTGGCGCAGACGGCCGGCGTGCAGGTGGCCATCCACACGGACACGATAAACGAGGCCGGCTACCTGGAATCGACGCTCGCCGCGATCGGCGGCCGCCCGATCCACACTTACCATACGGAGGGCGCCGGCGGCGGGCACGCGCCGGACATCATCAAGGTAGCTTCGCACGCCAACGTGCTGCCGTCGTCGACGAACCCGACCCGCCCTTACACGGCCAACACCCTCGACGAGCACCTTGACATGCTGATGGTCTGCCACCACCTGAACCCGACCATCCCCGAGGACCTGGCCTTCGCCGAGTCACGGATCCGGCCGACCACGATGGCGGCCGAGGACGTGCTGCACGACCTGGGCGCGATC
>Ga0102924_1005765_pt1 | contig 11838 bp, 9 predicted proteins | sample PaiPotPPM11metaG_FD_80116 | JGI IMG/M metagenome (GOLD analysis project Ga0102924, IMG submission 80116) | Iron sulfur acid spring bacterial and archeal communities from Banff, Canada, to study Microbial Dark Matter (Phase II) - Paint Pots PPM... ... | reverse complement strand
GGGTGGGGGCGGGCGGCAACAGCGGCAGCGCGTAGAGGTAGATCGACAGCCCGATGCACATGCCGACGCCGGCGGCGGCAAAGCCGTAATGCCAGCCCGCCTTCTCGCCGAGCGTGCCGCAAATGAGCGGCGCCAGGAACGCGCCGATATTGATGCCCACGTAGAAGATCGAATAGGCGCGGTCGCGGCGATGGTCGCCGGGCGGATAAAGCCCGCCGACCTGGGTCGAGATGTTCGGCTTGAAGCAGCCGTTGCCGAGGATGAGCGCGAATAGCGCAAACAGGAAAAGCTGCTCGACCGCCATCATGAAATGGCCGATCGCCATCAGCACCGCGCCGATGATGACGGTGCGGCGCTGGCCGAGCACGCGATCGGCCAGGAGGCCGCCAAAAATCGGCGTGAAATAAACCAGCGCGGTATAGAAACCCCAGATCTGCGACGACAGCGGCTGCACGTCGAGCGGGCCGAACACGGCTTCGAGCGCGCTTTTCACCGTGAGCAAGCCGCGCACATCGCCCGAGTGTTCCGGCAGCAGCAGATATTTCGTCATATAGAGCACGAGCAGCGAGCGCATCCCGTAATACGAGAAGCGCTCCCACATCTCGGTCGTGAATAGGAAGGTGAGGCCCTTCGGGTGACCGAATATCTCGGACCTGCCATCGGTGCGATCGGGGATGACGGTCGAACTGCGATCAGACACCAAGGCATGCCTTGCATTTGTCATGGCCCGCGAAGGCGGGCCATCCAGTAATCGCGGATGGGCCTTGAATAAACTCAATGGCTGGTGATTACTGGATCATCCGCTTTCGCGGATGATGACAATAAAACGCCTTCGACGCCACGGAGGAATCATGCCCGCCACCACTCCCGAAGAAGCGAAAAACTTCCGGCTGCTCGGCCACGATGCCGCGGCGGCGTGGGGCGGCGGCAGCCTGATGCAGGTGCACAAGGGCCATGCCTATGTCGGCGCGGTCGGCGGCTCGAGCTACAACGGCCCGGAAGGTTTTACCGTCCACGACGTGCGCGATCCGACAAAGCCGCGCCAGGTCGGCGAATTCCGCGCGCCGCCCGGCATCCATTGCCACAAGCTGCGCATCGTCGGCGACGATCTGCTCTACGTGAATTCGGAGCGGCTCGCCGGCGACAAGGGCAAGAACGCCCGCGCCGGATTTTTCATCTTCGATGTCTCGACGCCGGCAACGCCGAAGCCGATCGGTTTCTACGACATGCCCGGCTCCGGCCCGCACCGCTTCGGCGTCGATCTGAAACGCGGCCTCGCCTTCATGCCCAACGACGCGCCGGGCTGGAACAAGCGCGTGATCTGGACGCTGGATATCAAAGACCCGCTCAAGCCCGAGGTGGTCAGCATCTGGGGCCTGCCGTGGATGAAGACCGACTCCGACGAACTCGGCAACGACCCGATGCCGGCCGAGGACGCGGTCACGCTGCACGGCCCGCCGATGATCCGCGGCAACCGCATGTATTGCGCCTGGTGGGGCGGCGGCATGTCGATCATCGACTGCACCGATCTGCGCGCCATGAAGCTCGTCGGCCACATCAAGTGGTCGCCGCCATTTCCCGGCTCGACACATACCTGCTGGCCGCTCGGCGACCGGCCTTATCTCATCGTCACCGACGAGGCGCGCTCAAAAGAAAAATACTGGGACGCGCAGTTCATGTGGGTGATCGACGCGCGCGACGAGACCAATCCGCTGCCGGTGGCGACCTTCATGCCCGATCGCGATAAATACTACGACCGGCCCGGCCGTTTCGGCGCGCACAACATTCTGGAAAACCTGCCGGCCGACGGACCGTGGCAGGACATCGTGTTCCTGACCTATTTCAACGCCGGGCTGCGCGCCGTGAACGTCAGCGACCCGCTGCACCCGAAGGAAGTCGGCTGCTACGTGCCGGAGCGGCCGGACGGCACACCGGGCATCCAATCGAATGATATCGGCTGCGACGACGAGGGCCGGCTCTACCTCATCGACCGCTGGGGCCAGGGCATGCACATTTTGGAATATACGGGGTGATTAATTTTCCTGCCCCCGCTTGCGGGAGAGACAGGCTCCGCTGGCTGACAAATTCCGAACCGCACAATCAATGCCGTCGCCACGATTAAATGAAATCGTTCCGGATTTCAAAACGCGGTGGCGTTGAATATTTCGGTGTTCATCCATAGCAAAGAAGCCCCGACCTGGCAACCGGGGCCTCTCTATTATGTGCTGAGGCTCAGACTGTATCCCAGCATGGGGCCTTGCTACCGCAAGGTTCCTACCAAAATCTAAATATCGGAACCGGTAAAACAGGGTATCCTGCTGAGATCTTGAACTCATACCAGCGGTAATAATTCTTGACTTGTCATGCTCCGCGAAGGCGGAGCATCCAGTAAACGCCGCCTGCGCAGTGATTACTGGATCATCCGCCGGAGCCTGTCATCGGGCCGGCCACTTCGGGCCGGACCCGTTGGCGGATGATGACAGGGCATGAGTCAGTGTTTATCGCCGCTGGTATCGCTCATCTTTCGCCGCGCCATAGCAGTCTTGGAAGCCAAAATTGGCGCTTTTGACGCAGGTTTGAATTATTGCTTTGACCGTAGAACTGATGACCGGGAAACGCCGCGCCAATTTTCGTGGTTTTGCGAAATCGAAAAAGTGTCCGCGGCAACGACACGATTGCGGCCGGCCCGTTTGGCTTCATAGAGCGCCAAGTCAGCCCGCCTCAATAGGCTATCAGTCGTGTCGCCGATTTCCCATTCGGCGACGCCAAGACTAATCGTGACTTCGACAACCGCCTTGTCGGCGGGGATTTTTAGTTGGCTGATTGTGCGACGAAACGATTCTGCGATTTCCATGCCGTCCAAAACGGCCGCCTCAACAATAATACCAAATTCCTCTCCACCCAGCCGGCCAACGATCCCATCCAATAGCGCAGCCTCCGCCGCGACGGTTCGAAGAACTGCATCCCCGACGCCATGGCCGTAGGTATCGTTGATCTGTTTGAAGTGATCGAGATCGCAAATAATGGCGGAAACCGCGCTGCCTTTCTGGGCTCGCTCACACGCTTCAACGACGCTTACGAAAAAGGCGCGACGATTAAGCAAGCCAGTGAGAAAATCAGTCGTCGCATAGCGGAACAGCTCGTCCTGCATCGATGTCACGCGGTCGGCTGTTCTGAGTCTGGCACGCAGTTCCTCGGCAATCGGCGGCTTGCAAATAAAATCATCCGCACCATTGTCCAAAGCTTGGACCAGTCTATTGTGTTCATCGCTCGACGACATGAGAAGAATGTAAAGCGGACGTCGTCCCCCCGCCAGCGCCCGCGCTTGCCTGCAAAGCTCGATACCGGACATCGATGCGAGTTCCGCACATGTTATAAGCGCGCGCACTTCCGGATTTGCCTTGATATAGGCAAGCGCTTCGTCGCCATCAGACAATGGGCAAACCTGGTAGCCGCCCTGCTCGATCAAATCGCTAACGATCCGGCGCACGGTGCGGCTTGGGTCCACCAGAACAATCTGCACAGATGCCTCCGTAAATGACATTTTCCTATCACCAACCCGGTTAAGACTTTCTTTGGGAGTTGCAATATTTCGGCAAACAGGCTCGAAAACGCGCGGATGTATTACCGGCGCGTTTACGAGTCCACGCGCTAATTCTTCGCGGCACCCGCTTGCCCGCGCCGCTGCACGCGCATTTCCAGCCAGCGCAATGCAGAAACGATAGCGAGCAGCGGCAGGATTTGCAGCACGCCGAGCGCGGCGACGGCGCCATAGCTGCCCCCCTCCTCCCACATCGTCAGGCTCACGGTGCCGAGCACGCTGGTGCCCGGCCCGACCAGAAACACCGAAGCGCCAAGCTCGCGCACCGAGAGCACGAAGACGTAAATCCATGCCGCCAAGAGGAACGGCAGGATGAGCGGCAACAATACGCGCAGGAAAATCTGGCCGAGGCCGGCGCCGGACACCGCGGCGGCTTCCTCAAGCTCGCGATGAATCTGCGTGATACCGCTCGAAGCGAAGCGCATGCCATAAGGCAGACACAGCGTCACGTAGGCGATGAACAGAATCCAGATGGTGTTGTAGACCGGGATCGGCACGACCAGATAGGTGAACAGCACGCTGGCGCCGACGATGACGCTGGGGATTGCGATCGGCGCCGAGGCCAGCGCATCGATGAGCCAAGCGAAGCGCGAGGCCGAGCGCCGCGCCATCCAGGCCATCACCAGCGTCAGCGCCACCACGAATGTCGCCGTCATGGCGGAAACGACGACGCTGGTTCGCACCGCGCCGAGGAAGACCGGATAGCGCAGGATGAAGCGATAGTTCTCCAGCGTCGCCGGCGCCGGCGAACCCATGAACGGCTGCGACAGATTGCCGAAGAACGATTGCCACGCCAGGGTGAACAGTGGCAGGCCGAGCGCGATCAGAAAAACAAACCCGATCGCCGCCGCCACCGGCCAGCGCCAGCGGCCAAGCTCGATGCGGGTCGGCTTATAACCCTTGCCGGTGATGGTGGCGAAGGCTTCGGCGTTGCGCGTGGCGCGGCGATAGAAAAACACCGCGACGAGGCAAACGGCAAGCAGCGTCAGGCTCAGCGCGCTGGCAACGCCGAACTCCGGCGGCGTGCCGGCGGTGGCGCCCTGGATTTCCGTGGTGAAAACATAGATGCGCGCCGGCCGGCCGATCAATCGCGGCACTTCGTAGGACGACAGCCCCATGATGAACAGCAGCAGCAGGCCGGACAGGATCGCCGGGCGCAACAGCGGCAGCGTGATTTTCGGCAGCACCTGCCAGTAGCGGCCGCCGGACATCAGGCCGGCCTCCTCCATACGCACGTCGAGCGCGCGCAGCGCCGGGCCGAGCGCGAGATAAGCCAGCGGGAAATAGTGGCTCGACAGCGCCCAGATCATGCCGGCCATGGTGTAGATGCTGAGCGGCGCGTTGCTCAGGTGAAACGCCGATTTCAGCACGGCGTTGAGCCAGCCGATATTGGGGCTGAGCACGAAGATCCATGCCATCGCCATCAGCAGGCCGGGAATAGCAAACGACAGCAGCGCCAGATTGTGAAACAGCGCGCCGCCCGGCGCGTCGGTGCGCTCGACCGCCCAGGCGACAAAGCCGCCGATCACAAAGGTCACGATCGCGGTGCCGAGCGCGTAGATCAGCGAGTTGGCGAACAGCCGCAGAATATGCGCGCTGCCGTAGGCCTCGGCGAAATTATCGAGCGTCCAGGCGCCGAAGCCCATCCCGGTGTCTTCGGTGAACGCGGTCAGCAGCAATGCCGCCACCGGCACCAGCACCAGCCAGGCGGCGATGACGACACAAACGATCAGCAAGACATTCGGCTGACGCCAGCGTCGAAAATATGGCGATAGGTCTGCGGGCTGTCCGATAGCAGTCACGCAAATCGCTCCACTCTGCCCGCTCGCTACTCCCTCTCCCCGCGTGGGGGGAGAGGGTGGGGTGAGGGGGCGCCGCCGCAAGGCTCAGAATCGCGGAAAGGCCCCCTCACCCGCCGCGCTTCGCGCGACGACCTCTCCCCGTACACGGGGAGAGGTGAAGATCACCGCCCCTTGAACAATTCGTCGAACCGCTTCTGCCATTTGTGCTCTGCTTCGGGCGTCAGCGTTACGGTGATCACTTTTTTCTTGGCGATCGCCTGGACGATGCCGGGTGGATTTGATTCCACATCGGCGCGGGTCGGGATGCGGCCGAACTTGGCGAGGAACGTCTCGCATTCCTTGCTCAGCAGGAAATTCGCCGCCAGCAGCGCCGTGTTCGGATGCGGCGCCTTGACGCTGATGGCGGCCGCCCCGAAGGTCAGCGCCACCGGATCGAGCGCGAAATACTCGATCGGGCCACCGGCGAGTTTGACGTTCATGGTCAGGTTGACGAAGTTGTTGAGCGACAGCCAGTACTCGCCGGAGCCGACCGAACGCGCCTGCGCCAGATGGCCGTCGGTTGTGACCGGCTGGATCGCCGCGACGATATCCTTGATCAGCGCCGTTGCTTTGTCCTCACCGTAATACTGGACCATGGCATAAAGCCACTCGCTGTCGGTGCCGTCGATCGCGACATGGCCGGCCCACTCCTTGTGCTTCGCGAAATCGCCGTAGGCCTGCGGCAGGTCGGCGGCCTGGACGTGCTGGGTGTTGTAGGCCGGCGAATTGTAATTGGCATAAAGCCCGTACCAGCGCCGGCCCGGATCGCGCGCATCGGGCGGAATGTTCTTTGCTTCCGCCGGATCGTACGGCAGCAGAAGCTGCGGCGGGATCTTGTCGATGGTTCCCATCTGCGCGACGTCCCAGGATTTCCGGTCGCCGCGGAATTCCAGCATCATGCGCGCCATCAAGGGCGGATCGGCGCCACGCACGTAATTGACCTTGATGCCGGTCGCCGCCGTGAAAATCTTCCACAGCGGCAGGCCTTCGCCCTCGTTGGTGTCCGAATAGATGGTCATCTCGCCGCCCTCGGCCTTGGCGGCTTCGAGCAGTTTCGCATCGAGCCAAGGATGCGCGTCCTGCGCCCAAGTCTTCGCGCAAAAAGCTTGCGCGCAAAAGCTGCCGACGAGCACCAATCCGGCAACCGCGGCGGTTTTGAATGAATGGAGCATGACCCCTCCGATCGACGTGTGTGTTGTTAAACGGCTACGATATCACCTGCGGCATTGACCACTCGGCTGTCACGCGTGCTTCTCGGATGCGTGCCAATTCGGTTCCTGCGGCGGCTCTTTCGGCGCGAACCCGAAGGCGCGCTCGAAGCGCTTGGCGTAGTCCGGCCACACCTGCGGATTGATGATCCGCGGCACCGGCTTGCCGTCAAGCGCGTCGAGCATCTGCTCGGCGGCGATCCGGCCCATCTTGATGCGCGCCTCGTCGGTCACGCCCGCCATGTGCGGCGTCACCATCACGGTATCGTATTTCATCAGCGGATGACTGGCCGGCGGCGGTTCCTTCTCCCACACGTCGAGCCCGGCGCCGGCGATTTTCTTGTCGCGCAACGCCTTTTCCAGCGCCTCCTCGTCATGGATCGAGCCGCGCGCGGTGGTGATGAAATACGCATCCGGCTTCATCAGCGCGAATTCACGCGCGCCGATCAACTTGCGCGATTCGTCGGTCAGCGGGCAATTGATCGAGACAAAATCGGCGCGCCGCATCAGCTCGTCGAGCTCGACCTTGGTCGCGCCGCGCGCGCGTACCACCTCGGCGCTGAGATAGGGATCGTAGGCCAGCACCTGCATGCGGAACAGCGTACCGGCGAGCTCGGCGACCCGCCGCCCGACATTGCCCAGCCCGATGATGCCGATGGTTTTCCCGAACGCCTCGCGGCCGATATAGTCGGCGCGGTTCTTCAGCGTGCCGGCGCGCAGCGCGCGATCGCTCTCGCCGACGCGCTTGACTAGGCACAGCATCATGCCGATGACATGCTCGGCGACCGCCTCGGCATTGCCGCCCGATTGATTGACGACCAGCACGCCGCGCTCGGTGCAAGCCTTGACATCGACGGTATCGTAGCCGGCGCCGTTGGTCGAAACGATCAACAGGTTCGGCGTCCTTCCCAACAGCTCGGCGCGCGCGTGGTAGTGCGGCGCCAGCTCGTCGCGGGCGGAACTGGTCTGATAGGCGTGCGCCGCGGAGAGAATTTCCAGCGCGGACGTGTCCGGACTTTTCTGCTCGAGCATGTCGAGCCGGATGTCGCCGCGCTTGCCGAGCATCTCGGCAAAACCCAGCGGCCGGTGCGGCTGGACATAAAACACGCGCTTGCTGTTGACCACGTTATTCATCGATTGCCATCCCCTTTTCACACACGACTGCACACACGACCAAACTAACGCTTTTTGACGCCGCCCTTCTTGCCGCCGGCCTCCGGAAAAATCCACATCGCCACGACAAAGAAAACGGCGGTGAGCAGCACGGCCTTGTCGAAGTCCGGCCGGATCGGCGACCCGCTCCAAAAAACGAGGCCGAGCGCCACCAAGATGACGGCGGCCGACACGGCGGCTTTGACATCGGTTGGCATCGCCACACTCCGCGCGTCAGTTCATGGCTTCAATTGAGCCCGACCGGTATGGCGGCGGCCTCTTCCGGCCCCTTCGGCCGCGCCCGCAATCTGCCTTTGAGGTAGCGCATCGAGTAGCCGTTGAAGAGGTGACCGAGCAGGCCGCGATCGAGATCGGAAGTGCCGAACGCCCAATCGGCCATTGGGAAGGTCAGGTTCATGTTCACTTCCATCATCAGCCGCGCATTGTGGTGCGCGGTGTGATGACGGCGCAGCGTGTTCACGAATGGGCAGTGCTTGACGAACCAGCTTTCGTCCAAGTGGCAGCAAAAATGCATGAACTCGTAGATCAGGTACATGCCGGTGGTGACGCACATGAACAGCCAGCCGGCATTCGGCGTGAAGATAACGCCGAGAACAAAGGCGGGCGGTATCGACATCAGCGTGAATACCACCAGCGCGTAGGGCGGGAACACGGTCACGCGCCAATCCTTGTCGTCGCGGAAGCGCATTTCCTCATCGCTGAAGAATTGATGGTGATTGAGCGTGTGCCGCTCATAGATGGCGCGCAGGCCCTTGATGTTTACCGGCCGGTGCATGACGTATTTGTGCACCAGCCATTCGAAGATATTGGTGAAGATGAAGGTCAGCGGCACGGTGAGCCATTCCAGCCAGGTCACGTTGTGAATATGCGAGACGTAAATGTAAAAAACCGCAGCCCCCATCGCGTAGATCAGCACGATGTGGAAGTAGCCGTTGTACCAGCCGACGATGCGCGACCGGTATTCGTTGCGGAAATCGATCTGCCGTTGCGAGATCATGGCCGATCCACCCTTGAGCGTCTGCGCGTCTGCGCGGCTAAGCGTCCGAGCCCGCCGCTGTTATTGCCGTGAGCTTAGCATACCGCAACGCCGCCGCGAACCGCGTCCCGAGCGCTTACTTTCCTTCCAAGGTGCGAACCGCGGTATCGATTTCGGCGCCGGTGAGTTGCCAGTCATTGTCGAGATTGGCCACGACCAGTTTCATGAACGGCCCGGAAAGCCGCACGGCGCGGTCCTTGCCGCCCAGATAATCCGCCAAGATCGCCAGCGCCAGCTGTTGCGGGCTGTCGCCTTCATAGGTCCATTCGAAGCCGAATTTTGTGAAGCGCTTGACCTCGTAATGCTCGGGCAGCGGTTCGCCGTCCACGGTCACCACCAGGCCGTCGATGGTGCGTTTGCCTTGGTAGCTCTTCATGGATTGCGCACCGGGGGGCTCACGTCACGCCTGCGGCACGGTCAGCGCCATCAGCTTTGCAACGTCGTCACTTTTGTCCACTTGCCAAATCGCGTCAATCAGCGGTGCGATGTCGTGGCGGGAATCCCAGGCCGCCGCCGCATCGCGTAATTTTTCCTCAAGGTCCTTATCGGTCATCGGATTGGCCGTGCTGCCGCGGGCGAAAGGCTGCGAGAGCTGAAACGTCTTGCCGTCGGCGGTGGTGATCTCGACGGCTGCGGCGGTGGTCTGGAAACGCTCATCTTTCACCACCGCCACCTTCGTGCGCAGCGCCTGGACTTGCGGATTTAGCACACAAGTGTCGGTGAACTGGTCGAGGCCAGCCTTGCCGGTAACCAAGGCGGCCGCAACGGCGTGCTGCACGCTGACTTGGGATTCGCGGCCGGCGGAGATGTTCGGGCGATCGGCGCGCAGCGCCAGCAACGGATTGCCGCTCACCACGACCTTTGCAACGACGGCATTGGGATGGTCGCGCCGCCAGTCCAGCACGCAATCGATCGCCGGGTGCAGAACGAAGCCGCACGGATAAGGCTTGTACGCCGTGCCCATGATGTCCCAGGTCTTGCCGAGATCGTCGGTCAACCATGCCAGGTCCGGCGTTTCGCCCATCGCCTTGTAGTAACCCTGCACGCCGTTGAGCGGCTCGGCCGGCCCGGCGAAATTCTTCGCCGCCAGGAGCGCCGACCACAATCCATTGCGCGCCGCATTGCCGACGCCGACGCTTTTTGCCGGCGTGCCGAGGCACTCGCACAGACCGGCCGACTGCGTCGCCGCGATGCCGAGCGCCCACACCATCTGCTCGGCGTTAAGCCCGAGCAGCTTGCCGCTGCCGGCCGCGGCGCCGAACACGCCGCAGGTCGCGGTGATGTGCCAGCCTTTGTTGTAGTGGTGCGGCGACATCGTCAGCCCGATCCGGCACTCGACCTCCTGGCCGAGCACGAACGCGAGGATCAGATCGCGGCCATTGATACGCTGCAGTTCGGCGAGCGCCAGGAGCGCCGGCGCCAGCGGCGCAGTCGGGTGGATCGCGGTCGCCACATGGGTATCGCAGTAGTCCAGCACGTTGGCGCCGGCGGCGTTGAGGAACGCGGCGTTCAGCGCGTCGATGCGCTCGCGCCGGCCGGCCAATGCCGCCTGCCGGCCGCCGGAAAAAGCGGCCAGCGAGGCCAGCGCGATCTCGAAGATCTCATCGCGGCAGCCGGTCAGCGCCACGGCGAAGAAATTCAGCAGCGAGCGCTTGGCCTGGTGCGTGACCTGTGGCGGCAGGTCCTCCCAGCGCGTATTCACGACGAACTTGGCCAAGCCTGCGGTGACGCCGGGATCGTGCGGCATTTGGTTATCCTTGCGACTGCCAGGAAGATCGACCGGTCCGCGCAAAAGTGCAATGATGCGAGTATCATCCGCCCCCGCGATAACAGGGAAGGAAAACCTCTCCCCGCGCGCGGGGAGAGGTCGAGTGAGCAAAGCGAACGAGGGTGAGGGGGCCTATCCGCGAGTCTGAGCCCAGCGGATAGGCCCCCTCACCCCACCCTCTCCCCGCACGCGGGGAGAGGGAGTCTCAAGGAGGAACGCGTGAACAAGTTCGGTATCGGCCAGCCCGTGCCACGGGTCGAGGACCCTCGCTTTATCACCGGCCGCGGCCGCTTCGTCGACGACATCGAGTTGCCGCACCAGTGCTTCGGCGTGGTGGTGATGTCGCCGCACGCCCATGCGCGCATCAAGGGCATCGACACGGCGAAGGCGAAGACAGCCGACGGCGTGCTCGCGGTGCTGACTGGCGCCGACGTCAAGGCCGACAGACTAGGCGGTCTCGCGCCGCCGATGCCCGAAGACATGGGCGGGCCGAAAGGCTTTCGCTCGCTGCGCGCCATCCTCGAAGCCGACAAGGTGCGCGCGGTCGGCGACCGCGTGGCTTTCGTCGTCGCCGAGACGCTGTTGCAGGCAAGGAGTGCCGCCGAATTGATCGAAATCGATTACGCGCCGCTGCCGGCGGTCATCACGGTCGAGGATGCGGTGAAACCGGGCGCGCCGGCGATATGGGACGAGGCGCCCAACAACATTTCCTTCACGCTGATGATGGGCAACAAGGATGCGACCGATGCCGCGTTCGCCGGCGCCAAGCACGTGGTGTCGCTGAAAGTCATCAACACCCGCATCACCGCCAATTCGATCGAGCCGCGCGCCGCGATCGGGCAGTACCATCCCGACGCCGACAACTACACGCTGCACTCGACCTCGCAGAACCCGCACGGCACCCGCTCCGCCGTCGCCGGCCAGGTGCTGAAAATCCCCGAAACCAAGCTGCGCGTGATCTCGCCCGATGTCGGCGGCGGCTTCGGCATGAAGCACGGCGGCTATCCGGAGGATGCGCTGGTGGTGTGGGCGTCGCGCCACGTCGGCGGCCGTCCGGTCAAATGGGTGTCGACCCGCGCCGAGGCGCTCCTTGGCGACGCGCAGGGCCGCGACCAGATCGTCACCGGCGAGTTGGCGCTCGACGAGCACGGCAAGATTTTGGCCATGCGGGTGAGCGCCTTGCACAACATGGGCTCGCACGTGTTCGGTGC
>Ga0102924_1005764_pt1 | contig 11842 bp, 10 predicted proteins | sample PaiPotPPM11metaG_FD_80116 | JGI IMG/M metagenome (GOLD analysis project Ga0102924, IMG submission 80116) | Iron sulfur acid spring bacterial and archeal communities from Banff, Canada, to study Microbial Dark Matter (Phase II) - Paint Pots PPM... ... | reverse complement strand
TACCAAGACCGGCCGCGGCACTTTCGACACCCTGACCGGGAATCCTTTGTCGCGATGAACCCGGCGGCGACGCCTCAAGCCAGCAATCGGAAAGCGACCGGGACCGTCGCCGATTCCACAGGCAACTGGGTCGATACGCTAGCGCCGCAATGGCTGCGGCCCTATCTGCGGCTGGCGCGGCTCGATCGTCCGATCGGATCCTGGCTCTTGCTGCTGCCATGCTGGTGGTCGTCGGCGCTTGCCGCGCTCGCCGCGCATCGTCTCGGCCCCAGTCCGTGGCATATCGTTTTGTTCTTCATCGGCGCTTTCGCCATGCGCGGCGCCGGCTGCACCTGGAACGACATCGTCGACCGCGACCTCGACGCCAGCGTCGAGCGCACGCGCTCGCGGCCGATCCCCTCGGGCCAGGTCAGTGTTGCGCAGGCCGCCCTGTTCCTGATCCTGCAGGCGCTGATCGGCTTTGCCGTGTTGATCAGCTTCAACGGCTTCACGGTCGGGCTCGGCATTGCCTCACTCGCCATCGTTGTCGTCTATCCGTTCATGAAGCGCATCACCTATTGGCCGCAGATCGTGCTCGGGCTCGCCTTTTCCTGGGGCGCGCTGGTGGGCTGGGCGGCCGCTTTCGGCCGGCTCGATTGGCCAGCGCTCTTGCTCTATGCGGGATCGATCTCCTGGGTGATCGGCTACGACACGATCTATGCCCATCAAGACCGCGATGACGACGCGCTGATCGGCATCAAATCGACGGCGCTCCTGTTCGGCGAACGCACCAAGCCTATGCTGACGGCGTTCTATGGGCTCGCCGTGATCCTGATCGGCGCCGCGGGCTTTACCGCCCATGGCGGTATTGTCTTTGCCTTGGCCCTTCTGGCTTTCGCCGCCCATCTCGGCTGGCAGATCAGACGCCTCGACATTTCCGATCCCGACAACTGCCTGATGCTGTTCAAGTCCGACCGCGATGCCGGCCTGATCCTGTTCGCGGGTCTCCTCGTCGATGCCGCGCTGCGGCATGTGCTGGCCAGCTGAGTTCCTCCGGCCGCTCAGGCAATCGCGCATTCCCGCTCCGCCCGGAAAGGCCTTGTGCAAGTTCCGGTCGCAGAGGCACAATGACGCGACTCTGCCCATAACGACGAAAACGCAGAGGACTTAGGGAGCGGGCAATGAAATCAGTCGTCATGCTTGGCATGACCGCATTGGCGGTCATGCTTGTCCAAGGCGCTGCGGCGCGGGCGCAAGGACCCGCCGCCATTTCCGGACAAGTCGCGTCGCAGGCCGAGGGCGCCATGGAAGGCGTCGTCGTCACCGCGCACCACGACGGTTCTACCGTCTCGGTCAGCGTCACCACCGACGCCAAGGGCCACTTTGCGTTTCCGGAAAGCCGGCTCGAGCCCGGCCACTACAACCTGGTCATCCGCGCCGTCGGCTATGACCTCCCCACCCCGGCCTCGGCCGACGTCGTCAGCGAGAAGACGGCCAATGTCGATCTCAAGCTCGACAAGACCAAGAACCTTCCGGGCCAGCTCACCAATGCCGAATGGATGATGAGCATGCCCGGCACCGAGGAGCAGAAGGCCTTCCTGCTCAACTGCGTCGGCTGCCACACGCTCGAACGCGTTGCGCGCTCGACGCACAATGTCGACGAATGGATGCAGGTGGTGTCGCGGATGATGGGCTACGGCGCAGTCAGCCAGCCGGTCAAGCCGCAGCCGATGCTCGACCGCTCGCGCGCCGGCAATCCGGAGCAGTATCGCAAGGCCGCGGAATATCTCGCCAGCATCAATCTGAGCTCGACCGACAAATGGGCCTATGAGCTCAAGACGCTGGCGCGTCCGACCGGCGCCTCGACGCGCGTGATCACGACGACCTACGACATGGGCCGTCAGACCACCGAGCCGCATGACGTCCAGGTCGATGCGGCCGGCAACGTCTGGTACACCGATTTCGGCGAGATGTTCATCTCGAAATTCGATCCGAAGACGCTCAAGCTCACCGAATATCCGATCAAGACGTTCAAGCCCGACGCGCCGGTCGGCCTGCTGTCGCTCGAGCCCGACAAAGCCGGCAAATACTGGTTCGACACGATGTATCAGGGCTCGCTCGGCAATCTCGATCCGAAGACCGGCGAGATCAAATATTATCCGCTGTCCGCGCAGTACAACGACAATCGCGTGCAGCTCAACTTCACCGGGCTGCGCCACGATGTCGACGGCAAAGTCTGGACCAAGAGCGTCGGTACCCAGGACATCTTCCGGGTCGATCTGGCGACCGGCAATTGGGAGAAATTCCACCCGACCGACACATTGCCGCCCGGCCGTCCGTACGGCATCTATCAGGTGATTTCGGACTCCCACAACAATCTGTGGATGGCCGAATTCAACGACGGCCATCTTGGCAAGATCGACGCCAAGACCCTGCAGGTGACCTGGTATACGCCGCCGACCTTGCATTCGCGCATGCGGCGGCTCGAGATCGACGACCAGGATCGCCTCACCATCGCCGAATACCGCGCCAACAAGGCCGCGGTATTCGATCCCAAGACCGAGCAGTTCACCGAATACGATCTGCCGCCCTACACATTCCCCTACCGGGCGCAGTTCGACAAGAACGGCGATCTGTGGGCTTCGACCATGAGCACCGACCGCGTGGTTCGGGTCAATCCGAAGACCGGTGAGAGTGTCGAATTCCTGATGCCGGGCGACGTCAATATGCGCACCGTGGCGCTCGACAATTCGACCAGTCCGGTGACCTTCTGGGTCGGCAGCAATCACGACCATTCGCTGGTCAAGGTCGAACCGCAGAACTGAGTCCGGAGTTCGGCGTCAATCATGGCCGGGCGAAAGCCCGGCCATTTTTTTGGCGGCCGCGCCCGCCCCTGTCATTGCTCACGACATCCGTGATGAACGGTCAACGAGCCAACCCATAGCTTCAGGAGGGACACATGAACCTCCCTCACATATCGATTGTCGGAGGTGGTATCGGCGGTTTGAGCGCGGCGCTCGCGCTGCAACATTTTGGCTATCGCGTGCGCATATTCGAACAGGCGCGGGAGCTTCGAGAGGTCGGCGCAGGTGTTGTCATCACACCGAATGCAATGCATGCGCTCGACTTCCTGGGTGTTGGCGAACGAGTCGCCAAAGAAGCCGGTCCCACCGAGACATTTGTTGTGAGTCGCCACTTTGCGACTGGCGAGGTGCTCAAGGCCAGGCCGCAAAACGATTTCGGCGAGAGATACGGGGCCGCCTACCATCAGGTTCACCGTGTCGATCTTCACACTGCACTGGTTTCGGCGGTCGCTCGAAACGATCCGGATTGCCTGCACGTCGGCCATTGCTTTGAGGCTCTGACGCAAGGATCCGAAAATCTCGTAGCGACGTTCACGAATGGGAAGACGTTTGCAAGTGATGTCTTGATCGGCTGCGATGGAGGCGCCTCAAAAGTACGAGCCTGTGTGTTCGGAGACGAAGTCGTGAACTACACGGGCCAGGTGGCGTTTCGTGCGCTGTTGCCGATGGCCGACGTACCGGCAATCATTCACGAGCATCCCTTTGCCATGTATGTCGGCCTCAATCGGTACTTTCTTCACTATCCATTGCGCCATCGAACGATGATGAATGTGATTGGGGTCGGCCGCGAACCGCGTTGGCAGGACGAAGGATGGCGGGTTGCCGCCACCGTGGACGAGTTTGCAAGCCACTATGACGACCTTTATCCCCCAGCTTTGCAACTGATCCACGCAATTACGCCTGGCGCTTTGTTCAAATGGGGTCTTCGCGACCGCGAACCGCTCAATCGCTACACGAAAGGACGAGTCACGATGCTCGGCGATGCCGCACATCCGATGACGCCATTCCTGGGTCAGGGCGCATGCATGGCCATCGAGGACGCGATGGTGCTCGGGCGTGCATTTGCTGCTTCAAATAGCTTCGAGGAAGCATTCTGCAGGTACGAAAATACACGGCGGGAGCGCGCCAACGGTGTTCAGCTCGCCTCACGCCGGCACGCCGATGAGATTCAGGGCGTCACGGCGAAAGGACCGAACCCCGGAGCAGACGCCTCGGATCGCGGCTTGTACTCATATAATCCCGTCACGGTCCCGCTGACGCGAGCGGATGAGACACATTCGACCACAAGGGAGCCGCTGAACTAAGTTCGCGAGGTCTCTGTCAAATGCCCGATCATGGCCGGGTTCTCGCCCGGCCATTTTCCTTGTCGGTGGGCCGCGCTTGCCCTCGCCCAAATTGCGCATTGTCGATCAAGAATGTGATAGATGCCCCATATATAAGAAACGCGCGGTGGCAAAGCGCCCCGCAAGCGGAGGGCTTCGTCGATGCTGACGCGCAAGGGAAAGTACGGGCTCAAGGCGCTGGTCCATCTCGCCGGCCTGCCCGAGGGCCGCCTCGCCTTTGTCACCGACATTGCCGAGGCCAACAATATCCCGAAGAAATTCCTCGACGGCATTCTCGGCGATCTGCGTAAGGCCGGCTTCGTGCGCTCGAAGACCGGCAAGGACGGCGGCTATATGCTGGCGCGGGCGCCGGAAGACATCCGCATCGGCCATGTGATCCGCGTGCTCGACGGCCCGCTCGCCCCGATCGCCTGCGCCAGCCGCACCGCCTATCAGCGCTGCGATGACTGCAAGAGCGAGAAGAAGTGCACGGTGCGGCTAATGATGCTGGAAGTGCGCAACGCCATCGCCACCATCCTCGACCACCGCACGCTCGCCGAGATGCGCGACCTGCCGGCGGCCAAGCGCACACTCGTCGCCGCCAGGCGTTAGCCTGGTTGACGCGCAGGGGTCAGATCGCCAAGCCGGCCTTGGCCAGACCGTCGGCGATCTTTTGGACATCCTCTCGTCGCTTGAACGGCAGCCGGCCGAAATGCCCGCTGAAGGAATAATTCGGATTGATCTGCATGAGTTCGCGCCAGATGCGCTGGGCCTCGTCAATCTCGCCAAGATGGCCAAGGGCCGACGCGAGCGGCGCCCGGGAAAAATCCGTTCCGGGCATCAGGCGAATGCGCTCCCTGAAATGCGTCGCTGCGGTTTCGTATTTGCCGGCCAACAGATATGCCATGCCGAGGAAGTGGAGATATTGCTCGCCTTGAACCGGGTCCAGACGCATGGCCCGTTCGATCATTGGAACGGCCTCAAGCGGCTCCCCCGAGTAGCTGTGAAGTGAGCCAAGAATGTTGAAGGCCATGGCGTAGTTCGGATTCAGCGACAGCGCCGTTTGGCATTCGGACGTCGCCAGATCGAAGTCGCCATTGCGCATTGCGGCCATCGCCGCGACAATATGCGCGAGGGGTTCGTTCGGGCCCTTTTCGATCGCCTGTTCGGCGTAACGCTTTGCCAGTGCAAGCGAGCGGTCGGGATCATCGCTCCAGCGATTTTGGTAGTCGTACATGTAGGCAAAGGCGAGCCCGGCATAGGCTTGCCCATAACCGGGATCGAGCTCGATTGCCCTCGTGAAGAACGATAATGATTGTTCGAACGTGTGGCGGCTCTTGGTGCCGCCGAACAGAAAATCGCGGCCGCGAAGACAGCAGTCGTAAGCCTCGGTGTTCGTCGTCCCGGTGTCGGTCGTCCGTGCATTCTCGGCCGGGCTTAGCGTGACTTTGAGCGCATCGACGATTCGGTGAGTGACGTCGTCCTGGACCTCGAAGATATCCGTCAAATCGCGATCGTAGCGGTCGGCCCACAAATGCGCGCCGTTGGTAGCGTCGATCAGCTGCGCCGTGACGCGGACGCGGTTGCCGGCGCGGCGGATGGAGCCTTCCAGCACGGACCGCACGCCAAGCTCGCGGCCGACCGTCCGAATATCGACCGAGCGGCCTTTGTAGGTGAAGCTGGAATTGCGGGCGACCACCATCAAGCCGGCGATCTTCGACAGATCGGTGATGATGTCCTCGCTGATGCCGTCGGAGAAATACTCCTGTTCCTGGTCACCCGACATATTGGTAAATGGCAAAACGGCGATCGAGGCGCCGCCACCGTTCGGCTGCGGTTTGGTCGCGTTGGATTGAGCCGCGCTCAAGGTCGTCGCGCTGGGGTGCCATTTCCAGACTCGGACCGGCCGATCGATATTCTTGACGCTGATGTCGCCGCCATCCTCGAATCGAATATCGATCCGATTGCCGACGCTCTCGTTGACAATTGCAGAAACGCATACTCCACCGGGCTCGGCGAGCGGCTCTAAGCGTGCGGCGATATTGACCCCATCGCCATAAATGTCGTCGCCCTCGATTATGACATCGCCGAGATTGATGCCGATTCGCAGCACGATGGCCGGTTGCGCCGGATCTTCATTCGGCGTCGCCGCCGCGGAACGTTGCACTGAAAGCGCACAGCTCACCGCATCGACCACGCTGCCGAACTCGGCGATGACGCCATCACCGATCAGCTTCACAATACGGCCGTTATGGGCGGCGACTGCCGGATCGAATATGATCTCGCGATGACGCTTTAGCGCGGCCAGCGTGCCCGCCTCGTCGGCCCCCATGAGGCGCGAATAGCCGACGACATCGGCAGCGAGGATGGCCGCCAGTCGACGGTTAATGCGCTGTTCGTTCATGAATGGCTCGCGCCGATTTGACTGTTGGCAGCTAGATTTAGGGATGCGCTCACCTTTACCGTATGCGAGCGGCAAGGCCTGCACAGACCATATGTAATCGTGCGCCAATCGGCCCGCACTAGGGTCTGGAAAAAATTTCTATGTCCCGCGCTCTCGCAAAGAGGAGAGTGCCGCGTCGGCGCTCCTCTGTGGATCAGCCTTGCTGACGCGCATCAGCCCGCGATCGGAATAACCCTCGTCGCGCAAGCTTTGCTTATCGCCGAGCTGGTCCGCAACGATCTTCTATTTATATATCGATTTAGTATACAATTTTCTGGCAGCCGGGGAGGCGCGCATGTTTTCGGAAGGCGATCGTCGGATAGTCATTATCGGCGGCGGCGCCACCGGCGTGCTGCTCGCCTGCCACCTGCTGCGCGACCGGGATCGGCGCATCGCCGTCACGATCGTCGAGACATCGGCGCAAGCCGGGCTCGGCCTCGCTATGCGACGCGCGATCCGCAGCACCTCCTCAATGTCCGCGCCAGCAATATGAGCGCGTTTGCCGACGAGCCCGGCCATTTCTCGAATTGGATCAGAGCCAACGATTTGCACGCCGCGCTTGTGCCAATCCGGTGCTGCGAAGTCTGTTGCGCGATGGCCTGATCCGGCCCGATCCGATCGGCATCGGACTCGATGTCACTGTGGATTGCGCCGTCATCGGCCGCGCCGTCACGGCGTCGGAACGCATCTTCGCGGTGGGCCCGCTGACGCGCGGCCGGTTCTGGGAGAGTACCGCCATCCCGGACATCCGCATGCAATGCGCGGCGCTGGCACGGCGCCTATGGGGCCGCTCGCTGATCGCGGCGGAGTAAGCCCTGCGGTTTTTGCCCGCCCTACGCCGCCGCCGTAAGGCGCTCCGGATCGAGCGTGAACAGCTCCTGCGGCTGCGCCACGCCGCGCAACGCATAGCGGCCGACCGAGACCAGCTGGTTCTGCTGCGGCCCGAGCGATTCAAAAAACGCTGACGACACCAGCACCGGCTGATCGATCAGCCGGCACATCGCCGCGATCCGGCTCACTTCGTTCACGGCCGGACCGATCACGGTGAAATCAAGCCGGTCGCGGCTGCCAAAATTGCCGTAGACGACGCGGCCGAAATGCAGCGCGAGATAGAGGTCGGTCGCCGGCAGGCCCGCGGTCTGGCGCTGGTCTTTCAGGTTGGCGACGCGGTCGAGCGCCTTCTGCGCGGCAGCCAGCGCGGCACGGCAGGCGGCGTCGCGATCCTCTCCGGTGAAGATCGCAAGCGTGCCGTCGCCGATGAGCTTGAGCACGTCGCCGCCGTTGTCGTGGATCGCCGAAATGACGGTCTCGGCATAATCGTTGAGAAACGGAATGATCTCCTCGGTCTGCGCATGGTCGCAGATGCGCGTATAGTCGTGCAGATCGCTGAACCACAGCACCGCGTCGATCGCTGCCGAAATGCCGCGGGTGATGCTGCCCCTGAGCACTCGCGCGCCGGGATCGCGGCCGAGATAGGTCTCGACCAAAGTCTTGGCGATGCGGCCGAGCGTGTCCGACTTGATCGCGAGCGCCAGCACCGGCGTCAGCCGGCGCAGCGCTCTCACCTGCCAGTCGGTAAAACCCGCCGGCGCATCGGTTGACCACGACGAGTAGACGCAATCCATATCGCCGATCACGGCATCGGTGCCGAAGCGGTCGACCACGGCCACGAACTCCGTCATGCCGGCGGTGAACAGTTCGGTGAAGATCGGAAATTCGGCGATCGTCTCCGCGCTGAGCTTGCGCCGCATCACCGGCTCGCCGGTTTCGAGCAGACGATAGAACGGGCTCTGCTGCCAACGCGCCAGCATTTCGGCGTCGCTCGTCTGCGCATATTCGCTGGCCGTCGTCGCAGCTTTGGCGGCATGCCAGGCATAAGCCCGGCCGCCATGGGTCGGATGCAGCGTATCGATGAAGACTTGCGCGCGCGTCAGCGGCAGACCCAGCGCCACAAGACGCGTGCAGAAATCCGTCATCAGCGTGGTTTCATCGACACCGCGCAGCCCGGCCTCGCTGACCCAACAGGCGATCTCGGCAAGTTGCGCGTCGTCCATCGTCGATTCCTGCTGGAAGGATTTGGCCTGACCGAAAAATAACGTGGTGAAATGGGCGTGGGCCGGCGCCGAAGGGAGATAAGCAGGGTTCACGTCCGCGCAAGTGCCTCCGCACGAATCACCTCGCCTCGTATATTCTGGACCTGGGGCGCACGCTCTTTGCGGAGCCGATCAATGCCGTCGTCACGCACCAAGCAGTTCATGGCGGCGGCCGTGCTGTGCCTGATGTCGGCTGGCCTCCTGTCCTGCGCCGGACAGAGCAGCGCCCTTCCCGGCAATACCAGGGACTATGGCGCTCTGTCCGGGAAGCTGGCCAAGGACATGACTGAAAAAGGCGTCGCCGATGCGCTCGCCGCAACGCCCGACAAGGTCGATCTCACCACCTGCACCGATCATGCCGGCAAGCAATGGCAATGCCGCACCTGGATTTTCGCCGGCGGCAAGCCGAACACCAACTTGCGCGTGGTGTTCTATCAGGCCGGCGACAGCACGTGGCACGTCGCCGCCTGGGACATTTTTTAGCTCAGCAATACGTGAGATCAGTTGCGCGCGATGATCTCGCGCTCACCGCGATACACGGTCGGCGCCGCGGCGAGCTTGCCGGCACGGCGGCGCATCATGCGCGCCGAGCGGCGGCGGCCGATCGGGGTGCGGCGGCGGCGGCGCCAGGTCGGCGCTTCGACGCGCACCGCGCCCAAGCGCGCGAACGGCTCGCGCAGGCTGCCGTCGCGTTCAGCGACCAGCAAAGGCAGGCCGAGCACGCGGCCCCAGGCCTGCCATTCGGCGACGATGTCATCGCATGCGGGAGAGGCAAATAGCGGCAGCGACAGAGCCGGATCCTCGTGTTCGAGAACGACGGCGATCTCGCTCGGCGGCGCATCGGGCTCGCCCTTGAGCCTGATGGCAACGCCGCGGAACGATGTGACCGGCATGTTGAGCGCCATGCGCATGCCGCGCACCGAACGCCGCAGCACCACGCGTTCGCGATGCAGCTCGACGACGCGCCGGCTGCCGTCGGCACCCGCGTCAGCGGCCTCGAAACGCACAGGCAAAGAGAAGGGGTCGAGCCGCGCGACGCGGCTCGACCCGGCAGTAGCCCTGCCGGCTTCCATTTTGACGCCTCAAACTCAGCTCCCCCCGGACTGTGCCGCCCGGTTGCCGCAACCATGCCAGAGTGCGGTCGCAATGAGCTTAAAATCCCTGGTTAAAGGCGAGTAGCACGACCCGGAACCGGCTGCATGATTGACGGAGGGTTGCCGGAATGCCGCGAATTTTCGGCAAGGCGGGTTGCATCGCGCGCGGCAAGCGCACATCTTGCCGGTACTCCGAGCCAATCGCTGCAAAATGCAGCTTGCGGACGCTTTCTTGCCTTTGCCGGCGTGCCTTCCTAGACAACTTGCCTTCCTAAACAAATCGCCAACAGAAATTGCAAACAGAACCAAAAGACCGAACGACAATGTCCTCGTCCTCGCTCCTCGATCAAACCGCCCTCTCCGATCTTGCTGAACGCCTTGTTGCCGCCGCGCGCCGCGCCGGCGCCGACCAAGCCGACGCGGTCGCCGTGCGCTCGGTATCGCTGTCGGTGGATGTGCGCGACGGCGCGGTCGAGGAATCGCAGCGCGCCGAGGGCGACGATGTCGGCTTGCGCGTTCTGGTCGGCCACAAACAGGCCGCGGTCTCGACCAACGACGTCAAAGGTGACGGCCTCGATGCACTGGCCGAGCGCGCCGTTGCCATGGCGCGCGCGGCGCCGGAGGATGAGTTCGCCGGCCTTGCCGATCGGTCGCTGCTCGCCCGCGACTTTCCCGATCTCGATCTGCTCGATCCCGACATGCCGTCGGTCGCGCTGTTGGAAAAGCGCGCACGGCTTGCCGAACAAGCCGGCCTTGCCGTGTCCGGCGTGTCGAAGTCGGGCGGTGCATCGGCGTCGGCCGGCATCGGCGGCATGGTGCTCGTCACTTCGACCGGATTTCGCGGCGAGACCATCGGCTCGCGCCACTCGATCTCGATGTCGGCGATTGCCGGTGAAGGCACCGGCATGGAGCAGGACTACGATTATACGTCGACCCTGCATGCCGCCGATCTCGACAAGGCCGAGGATATCGGCCGCCATGCCGGCGAGCGCGCGGTGGCGCGGCTCAATCCGCGCAAGGTCGCGACCCGCAAAGTGCCGGTGGTGTTCGATCCGCGCATTTCCGGATCGCTGGTCGGCCATCTCGTCAGCGCCGCGAACGGCAGCGCCATCGCACGCAAGACTAGCTTCCTGCGCGACAAGCTCGGCGAGCGGCTGCTCGCCAAGGGCACCGACATCATCGACGATCCGCGGCGTCCGCGCGGCCAGCGCTCGCGCGTATTCGACGCCGAAGGCGTGACCACGCGCAAGATCAAGATCGTCGAGGACGGCGTGCTGAAAACCTGGATCCTCGACAGCGCCACCGCGCGCGAGCTCAAGCTTGCGACGACAGGCCACGCCCAACGCGGCGTTTCCTCGGTGCCCTATCCGAGCCCGAGCAATCTGCATCTCGAGCCCGGACCGAAAACGCCGGACGAGCTCATCGCCGAGATCAAGGACGGCTTCTACATCACCGACCTGATCGGCCAGGGCGTCAACCTCGTGACCGGCGATTACAGCCGCGGCGCTTCGGGCTTCTGGATCGAGAACGGTGTGCGCACCTATCCGGTGAGCGAAGTCACCATTGCCGGGCATCTCACCGAGATGTTTGCGAGCCTCGTGCCGGCGAACGATCTCGTCTTCCGCTACGGCACCAATGCGCCGACTTTGCGGGTGGAGGGCCTGACTGTTGCCGGCCACTGAGCATGATCCGGAAAAGTGGACACCGGTTTTCCGACAAGATCATGCTCCACTAAAATGCAGAGCGACAATCGATTGAACATGGAACGATTTCGCTCTGAGGTCGAACTTGGCCGTTCCCATCTGTCGCAAGATGCCGAGCAGCTCACTGCAGCCTTCCGCGAGGCCGGGGAGCTTGCACTATCGCTGTTCGGCAAGCCGATCCGGACCTGGACCAAAGGGCCGTCGCAATCGCCGGTGACCGAGGCCGATATCGCCGCCGACGATCTCCTGCGCGAGCGGCTCAGCGCTATCGATCCGGCCGTCGCCTGGCTGTCGGAAGAGAGCGCCGACGATCCAGCGCGGCTGAACGCGCAACGCGTGTGGGT
>Ga0102924_1005760_pt1 | contig 11850 bp, 12 predicted proteins | sample PaiPotPPM11metaG_FD_80116 | JGI IMG/M metagenome (GOLD analysis project Ga0102924, IMG submission 80116) | Iron sulfur acid spring bacterial and archeal communities from Banff, Canada, to study Microbial Dark Matter (Phase II) - Paint Pots PPM... ... | reverse complement strand
TCCAGAAGCTCCCGGCGGCAGAGTTCGGGCTCGAACAGGCCGATCCGCAGGACATCCCGAATCAGCCTGGCTTTGTTGGCCAGCGTGCTCATGGGGATCCCGGTCAGGGCGCTCAACTGGTGCGCGGTCAGGTGTGGGCGCTGTGTCCGGTCGAACAGGAAGTTCAGGCTGCCGACAACGTGGATCACGGCCCCCGCCCAGATGCGCAGGTCGCCGCGCACCAGCGGTGAGGGCCGTTTGCGGGCCAGCCTGGCCACGAGCCTCCGGCACAGGTCAGCGTACTCCGCGTCCAGGTGCTCGGCGCAGAACACATCGGTCATCCTGAAGATCCTCTCGGTCTGGCGCCGGAGAGACTCTGGAATGCGAAGGCCCCCGCCCTTCGACGGTCGCCCCATGGCCTCCATCCCTCTCAACCCCCCAATCTCACACACTCACAAAGGTACACTCGGGCGGCGCAGTCAACAGCCTGCTCAGTCGTTGCCTCGAACGGACCCGAGGCAACGACCGAGAGCGCGTACTTATCGTCGCTGTACGTGTAGAAGGCGTACTGCCACCTATCGAGGCCTCCCAGGTAGCCCAAGCGGCACAGGCGCACGGGGGTGGCGGCGATCCGGGCCCGTTGCTCGGGCGTGTGCCAGGGCATGTGCGGGTCCTTCTTCCACTTCGTGCGCGCACGATGCTCCAGCCTGGCGCGCAGGGCGTCTTGCACAGCCTTCGGGATCGGGCCCCGCGGCGCGCGCACCCAGACCCAAGACGGCTTCCTCACCATCTGTCCCCCGTTCGAAACGCTCTATGCAGGAATCGCTGACAGCCGCCCGCAGGCTCCCCAAGGAATATACGAATCGCGGCAGCGCAAGTCCTGGCGGCCTCGACGAGTTGTTCGACCTCCATCTGCCGCCTGCCTCAGAGGGAGCTGCGTCATGCATACCGTGGGAACCGGCGGCGGGCGACCGGGCTCCCGAATCCGTTCACACGCCGGGCCGGACTGGCGGATACGAGGAGGTTCCACGGAGGCTGCCGGAGCACGCCGCGGCTTACAGGATAATCCAAACGCTGTCGCGCTACGTCAAGTTCATTTTTTAAGGATCATCCGGTAACACCGGGGTAGCAGGATAAGTTCTCGGGATAGCCCGGCGGATCACCCGCCGGGCCATGCCAAGAACGGGGTAACTGTCCGGAGATCCTCAACTATTATAAACACACATTACGGGAGCGCTTCCCCTTGAGGCGGAAATCGTTCCAACCAGAAACGTGCAATCTCATCACGGCGCGCAAACCAAACGGCGCCCCGCTGCTTCGCATAGTCGATGAACCGTTCAACCACCGTGGCGCGTGCCGGCCGACCAGAGATGCGCGTATGGAGACCAATCGGCATCATCTTCGGCACCTTCTCCCCTTCAGCATAGAGACAATCGAAGGACGCCGTCAAGTACTCGAAGAACTGTTGGGGCGTCGCAAAGCCCGGTGAGCTCACGTACCTGCCATCGTTAGTATCTGTTGCGTAGGGGATGACGAGCCACGGGCGCCCCAAAACCTCAACATAGTAGGGAAGATCGTCATTGTGGGCGTCAGCATCGTAGATGAAACCGCCTTCTTCAGCGAGCAGTCGGCGGGTACGCTCACCCGCCGCATAGCGGCAGCACCAACCGACAGGTCGTTCCCCTACACATCGCTCGATCGCGTCAACGGCATCTCGGATTTCTTTTCGTTCTTCGGCTTCGTCCATCCGAAAGTGCTCGCCCCAGCGATATCCGTGACTGCACGGCTCGTGCCCCAACTCTCTGATCGCTCGCCCAAGCATTGGGTTGCGCTCAAGCGCGCGGCCGCAGGCGGAGAAAGTGACAGGGATCTGGTATCTCGTGAAAATGTCGAGCAGCCGCCACACGCCCACCCGACTCCCGTATTCGAACAGCGACTCTGCTTGCAGGTCCCGAACACCGTCGGGGACCGGATAGCGGTTGAGTGATTGTGCGTCAGATACGCCGTCGCCATCGACGATGCTTCGTTCGGCGCCCTCTTCGTAGTTGATGACGAAGTTTACCGCGATGCGTGCGCCGTCTGGCCACTCTACCTTCGGTGGCCGCGGTCCGTAACCCACGAAGTCTCGTCGGCGTCCATCTGCGATCATATCATTCCTCCATAAGGCTCGACATGTATATTGATCTCTGCGCGCAGCCGTTCTTGGCAACCGGCATGCTGCTTCCGGAGAGGCACGCCGAACCGATTACGGTAGTTCCTTTCCTTGGGACTGAATGAACTCGCGCAGCTCGTCGATATTGTGCCAACCCATGGCGCGCTTGCCCTCTTCGATCTCGTAGATCATGCGGTGCAACCGAGTATTCAGCAGCAGCGGAATGCCGACAGCGGCGGCTTTTTCTTCAAGAGGGCCATCGCTCCACCGTAGTTCAGACTTACGGTGACAGCGTGTAATGTCCCAGTGATGCCCGGATGCCTGAAAGAGACACCGATACCCTCCCGGATGGACCTGTAGTCGGTGGTGATTCAATCGGCCAATGGCTTCATCGATGAATGCGAAGAGTCGCCGTGTGTCAGCCGGAGTTCGTGGAAAGTACAGTGCAGGATCGAAGAAAGGGCCGGCGGGGACCTTCACGCCATATGCGTAGGCGACCTCCAATCGCTCCCGTATCATTGGCGCGGAGACGTACCGGGCCCGTTCCTGCACCATGACTTCGTATGATGTGGCGTCAACCAGGGTGGTGGTCGCAATTTGAGCGCCGTGGCAGGTCTTGGCCCAAATCCGCGCTTTGATATCCGTCAGTAGATGACAATCTGCGACGCAGGAAAGAAGCTTATGGATGTCCTGGACGCGCGGTGTGATGTTGCCATTCAACTCTCCCACGTACACGGGACCATCGATCGCCATTTCCAGCTGGCCGGGGCCTATGTAGGCCCCGCCGTAGTCCGGCAGCGCCCCAACCGTTCGCTCGGTGCCCACCATGGAGGCGATTACATCTTCGTTCACCAACCCGTTTTGGAGTGAAACAACGAAGCCATCGGGTCGCAGCAGAGACGTGACCGGCTTCAACGCAGCAGTCGTGTGCTGTGATTTGACAGCCAGAAACACGCATTCGAGCGGTTCGTTCAATTCGTCCGGCGTCACCGCTTTTTGCGCAGGCACACGGTGTTGACCTCGAGCACCGTTAATCACTAATCCAGCCGTCCTTATCGCTTGCATATGATCGTGGTTTACGTCGACGAACGTCACGTCCACTCCTGACTTTGCCATCCACGCACCAGCGAGACCGCCAATCGTGCCAGCTCCAATGACGTGAACCTTCACGATTGCTCTCCTCCGGATGAACCGTTTTGCGTTGCTCCCATCGCCAGTCCGGGCTTGCTTAGCAAACCAGCACGGCGTAGGTAAAGATATTGACAGCATCGTAATGAAGGATAATAATGTCGTCAACATGATCAAATCCTCCACCAAGTCCTCCGACCAAACCGCAGCACCGTATCGACTCAACAAAGTCCGCATTGTGGAACTCCAGTAAATTGGCTGGCGCGTAAGCGGGCTTGGATGGCCGCGTCCACGTGAACGTGGGATCACCAGTTCGGATCGCTGTGATCGGCCTGGGGCGCTGGGGCACGCGCGCCCACTTCTCCGCACTAAGAGACCGTAACGATGTGGATATCGCGGGCGTCGTCGACCCCCTCGAAGAGAACGTGCGTGCGATCACGGGACGATACCATATCAAGGACGCCTATCTTGATGCCAGGACGTTGTTCCTGCACGTGAGAGACCTGGACGGCGTTATCGTCGCGACGCCGACGGACATGCACCGAGATCTTTGTCTTGCGGCATTTGATGCAGGCCTCCACGTCTTCTGCGAGAAGCCACTTGCCTACAATCTGGTGCAAGCCCGCGAAATGGTAGCGGCTGCTCGGTCCAACCGGTTGATCGGGAAGATCGGCTTCTTGTTCCGTCATTCTCCGGTGATCAGCCGGATGAAGCAACTCGTGGAGGAGGGATACATCGGTCGGGTCCACCTTTTCGAGAGCATCACTGTGAACCACCAGTTTGTCGATCCACAGAGACCTCTCCACTGGAAAATGCAACGTTCGCGGGCGGGTGGCGGCGTATTCGTCGAGTACGGATCGCACAGCATCGATCTCGCGCTCTGGTTCGGCGGTCCGATCTCCCGGGTGGTGGCACACGGTGCGACACTCATCCCGACACGTAAGACTGAAAAGGGTGCGCCGGCCGTCGTCGACGTGGATGACGCTGCATCGTGGATTGCGGAGTACGCAAATGGCGGGGAAGCGCTCTTTCGCAGCGGCTGGGCCTCATTGCCGATTGGCGGAGGGGGCGCGCGGGTCTATGGTTCTCGCGGCTCATTGGCCTGGCAACTCGATCCGACCACTCGCCGCTCGGAAAAGCTGCTGGCTTGGACAATAGACGAACCGGCGCCCCGTGTCCTTTTTGATTTCACGCCCCCTATTGACGTGCGGTTCGACGAGGGTCCGTACCCCATGGGCCTGCTTGCGCGCTACAACGCCGGGCTTGTGGACGCATTCATCAACGACATTAGAACCGGGCGGGGTTCCGCACCGAGCTTTGAGGACGGGCTCGCTGCGCAGCGAGTGCTGGCGGCGATTCGAACGTCACTGGACGAGCAGCGCTGGGTGGACGTCGAGGCGAACTAGGGGAGGGTCATTGGCCTCATACATTGCGCAACGGCTCCTTGGAGCGATCCTTGTGCTCCTCGGTGTATCGGTTTTCGTGTTCTCTATTCTCCACCTCATCCCAGGGGACGTGGCCTCGCTCCTCGCGGCGCGGTCGTTTGCCGGCGTGTCGCCCGAGTACACGGCACGGATTCGACACCAGTTGGGATTGGACAATCCGTTGTGGGTGCAATACTGGGATTTCCTTAGGAAGGCCCTCCTCGGCGATCTGGGACGCTCCTTCTACACTAACCACCCTGTCGCCAAATCCATCTTCGAACAGTTCCCGGCGACACTGGAGTTAACCGGTGCGGCGCTTGCGATTGGGGTTGGGCTAGGGCTGTTCCTCGGGATCTTCTCTGCCATTCACCACAACACGCTCATCGACAACCTGGCGATGGTGTTTTCCCTCGGCGGGCTTTCCATTCCCATTTTCTGGTCCGGTCTGATGCTCATCTACCTGTTCTCCGTACAGCTGAACTGGTTGCCGATCACTGCCGGGCACGGCTGGAAAACGATCATCCTGCCGGCCACCGTTCTCGGCTACGATGCCGCTGCCTTTGTCACGCGGATGGTACGGACGAGCGTCCTGGAAGTCTTGCGGCAGGATTTCGTGCGCACCGCGCGGGCCAAGGGCCTTGGGCAGCCGCTCATCGTTTTCCGGCATGTCCTCAAGCCTGCGATGATCCCGACGATCACGCTGATCGGCCTCCTTACCGGTCGCCTCTTGGGCGGTGCGGTCGTCGTGGAGACGGTGTTTGCCCGACAGGGCGTTGGCCGGCTCGCATTGGACGCCATACAGTACAAGGACTACTTCCTGGTCCAGGGCATCGTCCTCCTGGCTGCAGTGATTTACGTGCTCCTCAACCTCGTGGTGGATGTGTCGTACACATGGTTGGATCCACGGATCCGATTCCAGTAGGCGCCGGGGAGATTTTGTGAGCGCTCACGCCGCCGCGAAGGTCGACGACCGCGCACCGCTCCCTTCAAAAAGAGCGCGCCGTGTCGCCGCGTTCTATCGCCTGTTTGCGCGCAACCGGTCAGCCGTTACCGGCGGGGTCATCGTCGCCTTGGTCGTGCTCATCACGGTGCTCGCTCCGATGATCGCTCCCTACTCCTACAATCAGCAAGACTTCACCCAGTACTTGACTCCGCCGAGCCGGGCGCATCTTCTCGGCACGGACGAACAAGGCCGAGACATCTTGTCGCGCGTCATCTATGGCGGCCGACTCTCGTTGCCGATCGGCATTATCGCCGTCGCCATCGCCACCGTTTTCGGGTTCTTGTTTGGGGCGTTGGCGGGATACTTCGGGAGTTGGGTGGATGCGGTTGTCATGCGGTGGATGGACGTCATGCTCGCTTTTCCAACCATTCTTCTCGCCCTGGCCGTGATCACGATCCTGGGGCCAGGGGTCATCAATGTGATGATTGCTGTCGGAATCTCCTCGATCCCTTTTTACACTCGGGTTGTCCGAAGCAGCGTACTAACCGTCAAACATATGGAGTATGTGACGGCGGCACGCGCCGTCGGCTGCTCCGAGGTCCGGATCGTTGCGCGCCATGTCCTGCCCAACTCGTTTGCCCCCGTCATGGTGTTGGCTACAACTGGCACAGCCGCCGCCATCATTACCAGTGCCGCGCTTTCGTTCGTGGGGTTGGGCGCTCAGCCGCCCATCCCGGAGTGGGGGAGCATGCTCAACACGGGTCGCGATTACCTGCGGCACGCGCCATGGATGACTACGTTCCCAGGCCTCGCGATCGTCGTGACGGTCGTGGCCATCAACCTGCTCGGCGATGGGTTACGAGACGCACTCGATCCACGTCTGAGCTGAAGGGAGGGTGTCGAAGCTTCTCTGGTTAAGTCCGGCGTTGCTCGTTCCGCAATGTTCATTGACGGAAGAGAGGTGCATCGGGATGGATTGGGGTCAGCCAGAATGGGATCACCGCCACGCACTGCTGGAACGTCCGATCAGCCGACGCCAGATGCTCAAAAGTGCGGCGGCCCTTGGCGCGGCGTCCGTGTTCGGACCCGTTGTTTCGGCTAGGGCGCAGGGCCCGGGAAAGCCGAGTGGGAAAGTCACCGCCGCGATGTATGTTGATATCACCTCGCTCGATCCAGGGGCCACCGTCTATATTCCGGGGATCCTGATCCTGAAGAGCCTGGTCGAAACACTCGTAGAACTCGATGACAAGGGGAACCCGCGGCCGCGGCTCGCTACCAACTGGAAAGCCTCGCCGGACGGGAAGGTATGGACGTTCAGGCTCCGGGAAGGCGTCCGGTTCCACGACGGCACTCCGTTCGACGCCGAGGCGGTGAAGTTCACGTTCGACCGGATCCTGGATCCGGCTACCAAGTCACAGACCGGCGCGAGCCTGATCGGTCCCTACAAGGCAAGTGAGGTCGTTGACCCCCAGACTATCAAAATGACTTTCAGTGATCCCTATGCGCCGATCTTCGCCAACTTTTCGAACCCGGTCTTGGGCATTGTATCTCCCAGCGCCGTGAAGAAGTACGGCGCTGACTTCGGAGAGCATCCCATCGGCACCGGGCCGTACATGTTCAAAGAATGGGTGCATGGCGATCACGTCACCCTAACTCGCTATGACAAGTACGTCAATACGTCGACGCTTGTGCATCATAAGGGCCTCCCGTACCTCGACACTGTGGTCGTTCGCTTCATTCTCGATCATCAGACCCGGCTTGCGGCCCTTCTGGCCGGCGAAATCGATTTCATGTTCAATGTTCCCGCCCTGGACTCTGTCAATCTTAGGCACGATCCGCGGGCCCGGGTCGTCCAGACGATGTTCACGGGGTGCCCTACGGTTCAGCACGTCAATCGACAGCTGCCACCGACGAATGACTTGGCCGTGGCGAAAGCCATCCAGTTCGCTGTCAATCGAGACGTCATCGCGAAGATCGGGACCCAAAGCGTGTCCCCCGTTGCCTGGGGTCCGCTCAAGTCCTCGAACTGGGGCTACAATCCCCAGGTCAAGACCCTCTATCGATTCGATCCGGAGAAAGCGAAGCAGCTCCTCACTGAGGCAGGATGGGTTCCCGGCCCGAATGGCATTCGGGTCAAGAACGGCCAGGAAGCTAAACTGGTGAGCGCCACAAAGGATGATAAACTCGTCATTTCAGAGCTCGAAGCCATGCAAGGGATGCTGCGGGCGGTTGGGCTCGATCTTGAAATCAAGGTGATGGCGCTCGCGGCGTCAGAAGAGCTCGCCCGCCAGGGGAAGAACAGTCTTTCCCGGACCAACTGGTGGGGAACCGATCCAGACATCTTGACGACTTTCTATCATTCGAAAAGCATCGGCGGTTGGAACTTCGGCTATTTTAAGAACGATGAAGTCGACCGTCTGCTCGATACAGGGCGCGCGACGCTCGAGCCGAAGAAGCGCCTCGAAATCTATAACAGAGTGCAGATGCTGATCATGGAGCAGGCGGCGGTACTGCCACTTTACGACTGGGTGGCAATTAACGCCGCGAGAACCGGCCTCCAAGGCATTCGCTTCGATGCGACCAAGTACTACCCGGAATGGTACGACGTCACGTGGAAGTCGTGACGCGATGGGGGGCAGACGCTGACTTCAGCAGCAGTCCGTCGCGGGCGTCTACGACTCCTCGATTGGGTCACACCGTAGCATCAAGTCGCTAGCATCAGGCACGGCGTGGTCGCGGTCACGCCGGTAGCTCCAGCTCATGCCACCGGGGACGGCTGAGGCCGCCCCGGTGGCACGGTTTGTCGGCGCGTCGCCGTCCTCCACTGGATTCTTCTGTGGGGATCTGGACGACGTCCCGGCATAGGGGGGGCCAACAGTTGGGCAGGCTCGAGGGGAAGGTCGCGCTTGTGACAGGGGCGGGAAGCGGGATCGGACGGGCAATCGCGGAAGCCTTTGCTGGGGAGGGGGCACGACTGGCTGTCAACGACATCCGCGGCTCCCGAGCTCGAGCGACGGCTGAGCGTCTCGCCCGCCGCGGCGGCCATGCCCTTCCCGTTCAGGGGGACGTTTCCGTCGAGTCTGCTGTGAAAGACATGGTGCGGAAAACGCTCCGGGCGTTTTCCAGAATCGATATCCTGGTGAATAACGCGGGCGTGGTGACCTTCGTTCTCGTCGAACGGATGCCGCCGCGCATTTGGGACCGCATGATCGCAGTCCACCTCCGCGGGACGTTTCTCTGCACTCGCTATGTCCTCCCGCATATGCTCAAGGCAGGCAGTGGCAAGATCATCAACATCGCCTCGCAGCGTGGACAGAAGGGTGGCCCATGGCTTACGCATTATGCAGCTGCGAAAGCGGGGGTCATCGGCTTTACAAGATCTCTTGCGCTAGAGGTCTCGCGACGGAATATCAACGTCAACGCGATTGCGCCGGGTCCGATTCTCACCGGCGCGACTATCTCTGCGCGTTTCAGGCGAACGGTACGGGGACTGCCGATTGGTCGGCCTGGCCGTTTGGACGATATTGTTCCAACCGCGCTCTTCCTCGCCTCTGATGACTCCAGCTTCTATGTTGGCCAGACGCTCTGCCCGAACGGCGGTGATGTGATGCTCTGAGGTTGGGCATTCGTCTGGATCTTTGCTGCGCCGCACTAAAGCGAACTGTCACGGGAGGGCCGCTTATGCAGCCATTCTCTTCCGACTCCATCGCCGCGATCAAGCGAGAAGTGTGCCAGCGGATCGACTCCGCTGCCAGATCGCTGATCGACGTGTCGCGTCAGATCTGGGAGCATCCGGAGATCGCCTTTGATGAGCACCAGGCATCTGCGTGGTTGGCGCAGCTATTGAGTGACGTCGGCTATGAGGTGGAGCGCCGTGCCGGTGGTCTTGCTACTGCGTTCACGGCGCGCCGGTCCGGGTCGACGCCCGGGCCTACCGTCGGTCTCTTCAGCGAGTATGATGCGCTTCCGGGTTTGGGCCATGGCTGCGGGCATAACCTGCTCGCGATTTCGGGGGTAGGCGCCGGCGTCGGTCTGGCGTCAGTCATCGACGATCTCCCGGGTGTAATTCAGATTCATGGCACGCCCGCTGAGGAGGGCCCGTCCGGCAAAACACTGCTGCTGCGCGAAGGCGTGTTCGATCATCTCGACGTCGCGGTTATTTTTCACCCGGCGTCTCAGCCGAACGTGCTGGAACGAATGCGATCCGGCCAGGGGATTACCTTCACGTTCACCGGGAAATCTGCCCATGCCGCTTCCCATCCCGACCTCGCGATCGACGCCTTAAGCGGCGTGCTCGCTCTCTTCAACAACGTCAACCTGCTCCGCCAGCACTTCAGGCCGGACGTGAGCGTTACCGGGAGCATCCCGGAGGGTGGCGGGCAGCGTGCATTCCCGGTCAGGGCGACCACTCGCTTTGGTGTTCGCGTCTTCGAAGGCGAGAGCGATTTCGTCGCGCTCCGCGACCTCATCGTGGACTGCGCCCGCGCCGCTGCCATGGCGACGCGCACCCAGCTCCAGATCGAGTACGAGATTCTCGAGCGCGGCATGAAGCTGAACGCGGTTGTCACGGCGCTGGCTGTTGACAACGCACGCGACCTCGGCATCGAGTTGGGGACACGAGTGACGATGGGCGGGATGTCCGACTTCGGCAACGTCTCTCACAGAGTTCCGGCGACGCACTTCAGCACCGCGTCGTGGCCCGCGGGTGTGACCGCCCACACACCGGAGGCCGTCATCGCAAGTTGCCAGCCCCAAGCTTTCGAGGCCGCCCTTGCTGCCGCGAAGATCGAGGCCATGACGGCGGTAGATGTCCTGGTTCGGCCGGAGGTGGCACAGCGAGCGTGGCAAGAGTTTCAAGAAGATGATCGGGGTGTGATACCCGAGACACCTGAATCGAGTTAAGCGAACCGCTGGGAGGGCTCCGCCGCATCACCGGTGACAGCGGCGGTCGACGATGGACACGGGAGGGGGACGGCATGAGTCAGTTGGCCGGAAGGGTCGCGGTCATTACCGGTGGGGGCACGGGCATCGGGCAAGCGATCGCGGTGGCCTGTGCCAAAAAGGGGGCATCTGTGGTTGCAGTCGGACGTCGACGCGAGAAAGTCGAGGAGACGTGCCGAATCATCGACCGCGAGGGTGGCGTCGCTGTGCCTCTCGCTGTCGATGTGTCGAAATCGGAAGATGTTAACATCATGGTGGACACGTGTGTGGAGCAACTCGGGCGGTTGGATATCCTTGTGAACAACGCGGGCGTCCGCTTCCCAGGCGGGATCCTCTCGCTGACCGAGGAGGGCTGGGATTGGGTCATGTCCATTAATCTGAGAGGCGCGTTCTTGTGCTGCAAAGCTGCGGCACCGATTATGGTGCGGAACGGATGGGGGCGCATCGTGAATATCTCTTCGGCTGCTGCCATCACGCCTTCCCCGAACATCGCCTATAGCACCTCTAAGGGCGCGCTGGTGACATTGACGAAGTCCATGGCACTCGAGCTTTCTCCGCGAGGCGTCACCGTCAACGCCGTGTGCCCCGGCGCCATCGTTACCGACATGACCCGGGAGATGCTGAACGATCCCGAGGTGCGCCGATCCCAACTGCAGAAGTGTCGGACGGGACGTTTTGGCGAAGCCGCCGAAATTGCGGCGGCCGTCGTCTACCTCACATCGGCTGGCTCGGATTTCGTCACAGGGAGCGTGCTGGTTGTGGACGGTGGCTGGACGATCGTCTAGTGCCCAAGCAACTTGACGCGTCGAATTGGTACAAGGGACAGGTGGTGCTTGGCGCATGGCGATTGCGCCAGGTCAGATAGCGGCTGATCCGACGGCGGCGGACCAGATGGCTCGGATCGTCAGAGCCGTTGAGCACAAACCGTTTCATCACCCCGAGGTGCGCTTCGATGGCGTTGAGCCAACTGGCGTATGTCGGGGTGGGGACGATGGTCATCCGATGCGTGCGATAGAACCCTCGCAGGATCGGATGGCGATGCGTATTCAGGTTGTCCATGATGACGTACAGCCGTTGCCGGACCGGGTAGCACGCCCGGAGTCGGTGAAAAGGGGTCCTTGGGTGTGGAAACTCCTCCTCGGGGGCGATGTTGCTCAGGGGATCAGTGCCATGAAGAAATCGGCGCCCGTCCAGTCCGTGACCAGGTTCGACCCTCGCCCAGGTTAGAAGGTTACCATAGCATTAGCTTCGGAAGGCACAGAGAGGATGCGCGGCCTCACATA
>Ga0102924_1005759_pt1 | contig 11851 bp, 16 predicted proteins | sample PaiPotPPM11metaG_FD_80116 | JGI IMG/M metagenome (GOLD analysis project Ga0102924, IMG submission 80116) | Iron sulfur acid spring bacterial and archeal communities from Banff, Canada, to study Microbial Dark Matter (Phase II) - Paint Pots PPM... ... | reverse complement strand
GGGCGGTTTCTTCACCCGGCAACCAAATCGCCCGACTCGCCTGCGGATGGCACCCTCTTTCCGGTGCCGTACACCTCGTCACCGCTCGCGCATTTTCCGTAGTTCTGCCACGGGCTGCTAGGGGCAACTCCGGTCCGCACCGTATTTCCCAAGACCGCCTTCGATACCACAGAACAGCAACAATAACCAAGTACTAAGGAGAACGGATTATGTCGATTTTGGCCTGGATCGTGTTGGGGTTGATTGCTGGGTTCATAGGCAGCAAGCTAGTGAACAAGACTGGCGAAGGAGTATTCCTGGATATCGTGCTGGGAATCGTTGGCGCGGTAGTCGGGGGCTGGGTGTTCAGCATGTTCGGAGCACACGGCGTCACGGGCGTAAACCTTTATAGCCTTATCGTTGCTGTGATTGGGGCTGTGCTGGTCTTGGTCGTATATCACGCCGTGAGAGGCGGACGAGCGCGGGCGTAACAAAAGGCGGAATGCGTCTCCGGAGTCACACCTGCTTCGATGCTGGCCTAACTGGGGCCCGCACCACCCATTCTTGATCGCTCACTCGATCGCAGCGCGAATGGGTTCCCGACGTGAAAGTGGGCGCCTTCGTGATGTTCGGCAAGTACGCCGAAAACCAGAGAGCGAACACGTGGTTCCCTCCAGTCTGAAGAGGTGACGCGTCGCGCTGGCGGCGGTTTGGGTCCTCAACCAGGTGGAAACCGCCGTATTGTTTTCTTTAGCGCCTCCATCTATCTTCGCGGCATCTCATTGCATGCAAAGCGACGTCTGGAATGGTACAAAATGTGCCGAATACTTATTGTTGACGATCATGAGCCGGTTCGACGAAGCATTCAAACCCTACTCTGATCGCGCAAGGCCGACATCGCCATGTATCGTGCCAAGGCTCTGGGCAAGGGCGGTTGCCAAATCTTCGATGCAAAAATGCATGCGACCGCGATCAGCCGCCTACAAGTGGAGACGGACCTGAGAAAGGCGCTGGAGCGCCATGAGTTCACCCTCCATTATCAACCTATCGTATCGCTCGAAACGGGGCAGGTTGCGGGTTTTGAATCGCTGCTCCGCTGGAGGACTTCAGAGAATGGCCTAATTTTACCGAATCAGTTTATTTCCACAGCTGAGAGCACCGGCTTGATCGTCCCCATCGGCAGTTGGGTATTGCATGAGGCCTGCCGTGCACTGAAGTTGCTTCAGGAATTCTCCAACTTACCTCTGAGCATCAGTGTTAATGTCTCAGCCAAACAATTTAGCGGCAGCGATCTGGTCGCTGAAGTCTATTCCGCGCTTCGGGATACAGGCATTCGGCCTGATACGGTGCAACTCGAAGTCACAGAGTCGATTTCCATGGATAGTCAAGGCGCGATCAGCCGCATTCTCTCGAGTCTCAAAGCTGTGGGGGTTCGCATTGCGATTGATGATTTCGGAACCGGCTATTCGTCGCTCAGCCGATTACATCGCCTGCAGGCGGACGTGCTCAAAATCGACCGTTCGTTTGTGTCCCAAATGACCCGTGATAAGGACAACTACGAAATCGTGCGGCATATTATCGCCCTTGCTCGGAGTCTCGGTCTGCGCATCGTTGCGGAAGGCGTGGAGACTGAGGAGCAACTCAAAATGCTCTATAACCTTGCGTGCCAGTTCGGACAGGGGCATTTATTTTCGAAGCCTTTAGACGAAGCGTCTGCAAAAGTATTGCTCAGAGCGCAAGGTGTTATGCCGTCCCGTAGCCCCGCAGCTCAGCTATCGTTGCATCTAACTGAGCATTCAGTCGGCCGGAAAACGGAGTTCGTACCTTGGTGTAATGGGGATTAATGCGGGAGAGCGTTTCGTCGACGAATAAGGCTCGATGGGTCAAGAGTGCCCAGCGCAGAATTTCGGGCGGTAACAAATCGCAATGATATTGGCAGACACCACAAAGGGCTGGTTGCTTATGGAATAGCTCCTCGAGCCGCCTTTCGTATTCCCCTAGCTTGGGGAGATTCCTTTCCGTGCCGAACTCCCACATCATGTCTCCTGAGGCCCACAACCCTTTGTAGCCATCTTTTACAGCCTGAACGACTGCAAGTTCAAGCTTGTTAAGCATCTGTCCGACATCGAAGGCTCCTCCGGAAAGGTGCGCCTGATCGGATGAGAGCAGGATCCTGTTTTTCACTTTTTCTAGGGCAACGTCAACGCCCTGGGCTGCAAGATAGGAGGACATGCCAGCCAGCATTGCGGGGCTGTTCAGATAGAGACAGCGATAGTTCGCATGCAGCATTTCTCGCATCTTGGCAGCAAGAGCCGTGTTCTGCAAGATGACTTCCCCAGTGCGAATGTGCCAGCCAGTATCGGAATCGGTCAGCAGCCAACCCACGCCGGTTGTGGACCAGAACAGAACGAGAATGGGGAGCAGAAAGGCCAGATCAGATAGGGTTGGAATTAGCTGAGCAAAACGTTCAGGCCTCAGGACCGGAGTTGTGAGATGCGATTGTTCCCTTAAACCCATGAACGACACAACTGAGCCTCACCGTTGCCCGCGCGTCCGGGACGAAGTTCGGGTCTAGCGGCGCACTAGATTCGCCCCTTCGGCAGACGAAGCATCCCGAGCATGTAACGTCATGATCCGATGCGACGAAGGAGCACCTTCACAAGATCTGCGGCTCCACAGGTTGAACACATGAACGATGAGAGGAGTCCCTGTCACGGCAGCGAGCAACGCACCGGACGGGCTTAGGTGCAGGCCGCCTCCAAGAACAACGAGCAGGAACAGGAAAAGGCAAATAATCAATAAGATTTCTTTTGTCCGCTGTTGCATGTTGCTCCTCAAAGACTCTCGTCGAGACATTCTTCTTCGTTTAGGCCGACTGAACTTCGATCGCCGACCCGGGACGCGTGCTCGAAGCTTCGGTGAATTGGTGGGCACTTGATTTGCGCAGATAATGTGAATGAGCGCAACCGATGCAGTTCACACCGTGCGTGGCAGCCCGTATCACAGCCGTGAATTTCTCGGGGATCGTCAACTGCTCTCCGGAAAAGGTATAGAACGAAGGGATGACCTTGCCTGCCTGGGCCTTATCTCGCCTGGACAGGTCCAGTTCAAGGCGCCCGTGAACGCCGCGGAAGACAATCTCCGTTTCGAGCCGAGCGCGGGTCCCGTTGTCTGCTGAGCCTAGCCGATGCTCGGTGATCAACAGTTCATACGTACGGTCTTTTCGTAGGATGTCCACCCTGACGACCTCGGGGACAATGACGATCGCGTGCAACCCGTTCACCGCGATGGATTCAACCGGATGCAGGTACTCGAGCGGTTGCCCGTCCGTTCTCGCGAATGTCACGTAGCGGCCGATATCTCCGGTCGAGCCTCCAGATTCGAGGCCCCGCAGGACATAACGTTCTGCCAAGTGCTGGTGTTCGACGCTCACGATTGCGTGTGCGAAGATTCCTCGCTCCCGCAGTACTCTCACCGCCCGCCGTGGCAGTGGCAGGCCCGCCGTCCCGGTAAACTTCTGTTTAGGCATCGGGCATCGCCTCCTTCTTATACGGCTTGCCGGACGGGGATGGGACACCCCAGCGCCGCCCGAATGTTTTCCTTGGAACAACCCGCCCAGCACTGATAGAACCGGGGATTGGAGACAAGAATTGCGAGGTTGTCCCGGCCGCGATCGCGACCGGCGAGCGCACACGACGGACAGCGAGCCACGTAGTTTCTCCCCACAACTCTGGTCTCAGTCACATAGTCGAGGATGCAAAATCCACGCCGGCTTCTCCGAGTCTCGTGTGCGTTCAGAGCGTCGGTTTCCGGTCGGACCTTTGCAATGTTGGGTGGAAGCTCTTTTCCAGCCGTGAACTGGTCCAGTTGTTCTTCCGTCACTTTGCGCAGCCGGATGAGAAATTCAATCTGTGCTTCCAAGGTGTAATCAGCGCCGTAGAACCAGAAGCGACGTTTTGCGCCGCGATGGATGCCGAGCGGTCCCCGTATCGCGTTACCAAACGCTCCCTCTTGGATCTCGTCATGCTTGGGAAACACCTCGATCCCCTCAGCTAAACCAGATCCCTTTACCGGCACGCCCAACTTCTGTGCCAAGTCGTAGATGTAAACGCGGCATTCTCTTGCCAGCAGCGGGACCGCCAGGAATATCCAGAGGTGCCCTCCCCTTCTGCTCATCTCTAGTGCTGATTCGACACCGTCTTGGGTCAGCTGGTACTGAAGCTTGATGAGGTCATCCATGGCGTTCGTGTAGTCGGCGTCGATAGCGACCCACTTGCACCGCTGGTTCAGAGGGTTGATGGCGTAGAGACCGATCGTTATCTTTCCCTCCAGGTGGTCGGCGACGGTCTTTTCCGCGAGCAACAAGGGCCCACCTGAGTTCCGGTCCTTGGGGCGGTAGTAATAATGACGGCCGCTTTCCGGGTGCGGCCGCATGGACTGGAGAGTATAGGCGCGGCGATTGACGAAGAGATCGATGTAGGTTTCGACCAGCGCCGGAGTTGCACTCAATCGTCGCTTCACGATTCACCTCCTTTCCACGCGCACTGCTCGCGCGCTATGTGTAGATATGTCGGCGTCGAACTTTCGTCAAACGGTGGCGGCAAATACTTCATTTCGAAGGAGCCGCCATTTCAGCCTGTTTTCGTGGCTCCAGCAGCCACCCCGGAGTCGCCCGGAGCAGACCTGGGCGTTCGACCAAGCTCAGCAAGTCGTATTCGTGAACGAGAAGATCGAAATCGCTGGTGCTGTAGCCCCCGTACTGCTGGTCGTCGAAGTCAATCCAGAACCATGTGCCTGTCTTGCAATCCAGAACATAAAAGGCTCCCGACTCTGAATCGCCTTGAACTGTTACGAACAACAGAATTGCTGAACGGAACTCGATCCAACGTACTGGGCGGGCGTCATCGGTAATTGCGAGCAGGGCGGCTACCGCCTTATCAATCGAAGACGTTCCTATTGCGAGCATGGGCTGTGCTTTCATGTGGCCAAACATAGGTTTTCCTTTCTGGCGAGTGTCGCCCAGGTTTTGAGCAGTGGTGAATGACGGTGGATTGTTGATAGGTCAGCTGGAAATTACCGAAGTGGGTCGACTAGCAGGAACTTCCTTTGAAAAATGGCGAATACTCGCGCGGACATCACACGAGGATCCATCTCATAAAATGCCGTGGAAACTATCGGTACAACTGACTTTCGATTGCCGACTACATGGACAAGTGGTTTTGTCTTACCATGGCGATCAGAGAAAGCGCATGTTCGTCGGACACTTTGCCATCGGTTTCGGAGCTAAACGCTGGGCGCCAAAAACTTCCGTCGGCACCCTCATGTTCGCTACCCTGTTGGCCGATCTGTTGCTCTTCCTCTTCGTCGCCGTCGGCATCGAGCACATCAGCATTCGACCCGGCATCACCCGCGTCAACGCGCTGAACCTCTATGACTTTGCCTGGAGCCACAGCCTGGTGATGGACGTTGTTTGGGGCGCGCTCCTCGCCGCTGCATATTTCCTAACTCGTCGCTACAGGCGCGGCGCCTGGGTCCTGTTCGCAGCTGTGCTGAGCCATTGGGTCCTCGATTGGGCCAGCCACAGGCCGGACATGCCTCTGGCACCTGGCCTTCATCGTTATTACGGTCTCGGCCTCTACAACTCACCACTCGGATTACTGATCGTCGAAGGCGGACTTTGGGTGATCGGGATCATTCTGTATCTGCGCGCGACGCACGCGCGCCGCTTCGCTGGTCATCTCGTACTCTGGACAATCATTGCGGTGTTCACTGCGCTTTGGTTAATCAGCTTCAACGGCGCGTCACCACCAAGCGTCCACGTTCTCGTGACGGTCGATCTCATCCTCTTTCCGATCGTGTTCGGTTGGGCATATTGGATTGATCGTTTGCGACAGCCGAACGAGACCTCCGCGCACCTATAACGAGCAAATGCGGAAGCTGACACACCGAAGCGAGACGAAAGAATCCGGGCGTCGTCGATCAGAGACGTTTATGCGATAGGTTGTAATCCCCACGGGAGAGTGGAGGACACGATTGCCTGCCGGCAACAGTTCTACAGAAATCGGTTGAGATGCGTCATCGTTTCAAACGGCACTCGCAAACGCGCTTCGCACTAGGTTACGGTCGGACGATTGAATCAAAGTCGGCAATCAACTCAGCAGGAATCTGCAGCGACGCGGCCTTCAAATTCTCGCGGAGATGCTTGCGGGAAGATGTCCCCGGAATCAGGAGGATGTTGGGCGAGCGATGGAGAAGCCAGGCAAGCGCAAGCTGCATGGGCGTTACTTTGTGTGATGCTGCGGCCGTGTCGAGTGCCGACGATTGCAATGGGGTGAACCCTCCCAAAGGGAAAAACGGAACATAAGGGATCCCCTGAGAGGCGAGGTCCTCGATCAAGGCGTCATCTTTCCTTTGCGCCACGTTGTAGAAGTTCTGCACGCAGACGATCTTGGTGATCGCCTGTGCATCAGCTACCTGCTTCGCTGTTAGGTTGCTCAGACCAATATGCCGGATCAGCCCTTGCTGTTTGAGTTCAGCGAGCACGGTTAGCGGTTCCTCAATCGATCCCTCAGATGGTTCTGTAAATCCACCGACCCGAAGATTGACCACATCCAGAACGTCGAGGCCGAGGTTCTTCAGGTTGTCGTGCGTGCCGTCAATCAACTCCTGCCGGGAGAGAGCAGGAATCCAGGAGGCGTCTGCACCCCGTCGCGCGCCAAGCTTGGTAACGATCACCAGACCTTTTGGATAAGGATGAAGCGCTTGCCGAATGATCTGATTTGTAACGTGCGGACCGTAGTAGTCGCTGGTGTCGATGTGGTTCACGCCGGACTCCACCGCCTCCCGCAGAACTGCAATAGCTTCGTCGGTATCGCGTGGCGGTCCAAAGACCTGCGGGCCGGCGAGTTGCATGGCGCCGTAGCCCATGCGGTTAACGGTCAGCGATGTCCCCGGGAATGTGAAGCTGGCAGCAAGATCGTTTCCTTGAATCATCTACTTTCTCCTAATTCTGGTGGATAAGGAAGCCTAGAACGATTCCTTGACAAGTTCCTCGCTCTTCTTCCAGAGCGCCTCAGCATTGTTTGGATCAAGCGCATACGCGCGTACACCTTCGCTGATGACAGTGATGGGCGTGGCATCCGGCACGATTGTGCCCACGTGGCAATTTTCGCAGTACTGCCCCCCGACCTCATCGGCAGGAGCAACGACAGCGGCCCACACAGAAGTGGCGGCGCCTTGCGGCACGCTTTTCCATTGGAACGGGCCTTTACCTTCCGCCGCGAGTTGCTGATTGATCTGCGCCATGAGCTTCTCGATTCTGCCCGGTTCGCTGTAACGCCCAAGTTCCGTTTGAATGCCTCCGGGATGCACCGCCGCTGCCCGCACGCCACGATCTCGATGTCGCCGATCGAAAGCTACGGCGAACAAGATGTTCGCAGTCTTCGATCGCCCATAGGCAACAAACGGCTCGTACTGTGTCCGTTCAAAGTTTGGGTCTTCTAGGTTCACGTTGGAATAGCGATGACCTGCAGATGACAGGTTGATTAAGCGCCCACCGTCGCTTATCAGTGAGGCTATCCGGTTGACCAGAACAAAGTGGCCTAGGTGATTGGTGCCGAATTGAGTCTCAAATCCATCAACAGTGTGGCCAAATGGAGTGGCCATAACTCCAGCGTTTGCGATAATCACGTCGAGCGATTCCCCTTTCGCCAGCAACCGATCGGCGCAGACGCGCACGCTCTTAAGGCTGGCCAGATCGAGCTCGATCAGTTCGAGGCTGCCGCCGCCACCGATGGCGTCCTTGCGCACCTTAGCGCTGGCCTTTTCCGCCTTGACCAGATCGCGAGCCGCGCCTATAACCTGAGCGCCGTGGGCGGCCAATGAGCGTGCCGTCTCAACTCCAAGGCCAGCCGAGACGCCAGTTACAAGGATCCGTTTGCCCCGCAGATCGATCTCGGACAAAACCTCTTCTGTGGTTGATGTCGCTCCAAATCTGTTCGTCATTGTGCTTGCCATTTCTTCCTCCTGTACGCTGACATTGCATGCGTCCGCAGTTGGCGGAATGCCTAACTCTGGAGAACCGCAGTGGCCTTTTCCGTTTCGAAATATGTTCCACGCTCGAGGTCGTCAACCAATCCGACATGCGCCGGTAGCCATCCCAATTTCTCTCTCGTCACGGCGCTTGAGGCCACGACACCCATTCCAAAGAACAGCCCTATCCGGCCAAAATGCTCAGTTGCCTGCTCCTGCGATTTGCTGGCCATTGCCAAGTTCAGGCGGCGGCCGATCACTTCCGCGATCTCTCGAGTGGGCACTCCTTCGTCCCCAATGCCGTGATAGATACCTCCGGCTAAACCCTTCTCCAGCACGAGCCTGTAGAGACGGGCTGCATCGAGCCGGTGTACGGCGGGCCAGCGATTGAGCCCCTCACCGATATAAGCCGAAACGCCTTTCTCGCGCGCGACCTGGATCAACCTGGGAACGAATCCGTGATCGGCGTCGCCATGAACCGAGAAAGGCAGGCGCACTACCGACGCGCGCACGCCGCGGGAGGCGAACTCCATCGCCGTCTGTTCTGATTTGCGCGGAAAGTCTGGGCTAGGCGCATCTTTTTCGGTTGCGACCCGGCCAGGAGCCAGGAGCGCGAGTCCCGAGGTGACAATTAAGGGGCGCTTGGACCCTTCAAGTGCAGTACCAAGTGCCTCGATCGCACGCCGATCCGCTTCCACCGAAGGTCCGTAGTTGTTGAAGTTATGTATAAATGCAGTGTGAATGACTCCGTCGGATGCGGCCGCTCCGCTGCGAAGACTCTCGAGATCTTCGAGTGAGCCGCGGTGCACCTTGGCTCCCGTCCTGGCGAGAGATGCTGCGCTCTTATCGGAGCGTGCAAGTCCGAGCACCTCATAATCTCGATCGATGAGTTCCCGAACAATTGCAGAGCCTATGAAACCGGTGGCGCCGGTTACGAAAACACGCATGTTTCCTCCTACGTAGTTGCGAATTCAGTTGATGGCGACAAGACCTTCATGCGATTTGCGAGCCATGCCGAGGCCTTCACAGTTACCCACCGCCATTCGCGAGTTGAAGCGGGTAGATCCTTAGTGATTTCCAACTCACGCAACCATTGTTTTGCTGAGAACTCCGCCACTTCTGTTCCGAACAGATCTTTTACTGCACGGAAGAATGCCGTCAGCTCTCGTTCCGCCAAGTTCATCGATCCGGTGCAATCCGGATTTTTCGTATCTTGCTTTGTCGCGCTTTGATTCATTCCAGGCTAGTACTCCTTTCTGTCGTTGACGAAGATGCCAAGTTCGAATAAAACGGAGAACGTCTCCGAATTACCTGATAAGATAACCGGAGACGATCTCCGGTTGCAAATATTTTGAGATGGCCAAAAAGAGTACAAAACAAGCCGAGCGGAAGCCGCGCACCGACGCGCAGCGCAATCGCGAGCGCATCCTCGGAGTGGCGAAGGAGGCGTTCACACGTCGCGGTGCCAATGCCAGCCTCGACGACATAGCAAAAGAAGCAGGCGTGGGACCTGGAACGCTGTACCGCCACTTTCCCAGCCGCGATGCCTTGATCGAGGCAGTCTATCGGAGTGAGGTTGAGAGGCTGGCGGAAGCCCAGCGGAAGTTCGCTGAAACCATGCCTCCGATCGAAGCGTTGCGGGCATGGATGCTCCTGTTCGTTGATTACATTGCGGCGAAGCACATCATTGCGCCTGCCCTGAATACGATTGTTGGCGGCGCCGCGAAGCTCTACGAAGGCTCCCGGACTCAGGTCCAGGGAGCAATCGATGCGCTAGTGAAACGCGCCATCCAGAGCGGCGATATTCGCAAGGACCTCGAACCATTCGACCTGCTTCGCGCGCTGATCGGCGTATCCAATGTGGCCTCCACCCTCGACTGGCAGCAAAGCGCGAGGAGGCTCGTCGATATCCTCATCAGCGGTTCACGGCCATCCAAATAGGCCAACAAGCCAAACCTCCGACCCTTGCCGTCTACGCCGTGGTACCCAAGTAGTTCTTATCGCGCGCTGAATTCGCTATAGTCAAAGCGCAAGTCATTATTCCGCAGTGGCCTGCATCCACCCCGGTCACCACAAAGCCACCGCAATGACACCACAATCACACGGCAATGCGGGGAAAAAGTGTGCCGGTGTGCTGCGGGTCTTTGCCTTCCATCAGAGCCGAGCTCAGTGGCAAAGAAACAGGAGACCCGTTGGTTCTGACAGGCAGGGCCAGTGTCTGCTCGAGGAAGTCCCTCAGAAGCCCAAAGTAAAGCGTACGCTTGCAGCGCTCGAGCTTCTCCGCAACAAAGTGCAGCAAGTCGTGGTTGGGTGCTAGGTACAGGAATCGCGTCACGGACGCTTCCATTTCAATTCTCTGGCGAATGCTTTCGTAATAGTGCATCGCTTTCGGCGTCCGCTCGTACTCAAGGGCGAACCTGCAGTCTCGTCCGGCGAGACGAATCATGACGACCGCGTCATAGTATTTTGCGTATCCGCTAGAAGTCAGATCGCTTTGTGACCGTACTTCGGTTTCTGGGGTCCAGCAAACCAGCATACCGGTGCGCTTGAGCGCCAGATGGATCTGGTTCAGTTCGAGAAAGTGTGCAAGCTGACTCCGGCCGTTGCGTGCGCTCGGGTGTTCGGTCCACACAACACATTCGCCTTGGGCGACCAATTCCGATGCTCCGGTCTCAGAGATCGAATAGACAATGTCGCCATGGGTTGATGGCCGACGTTCGTGCCGGACCACGAGGCCGTGCTTCACCAAACGGAGGACACGATTGCTGAAGGCGTTGCGCGACGAGGCACAGTAGTCGAGTTTCAAGAATTCGAACAGCTGGCTGTGAGTAATAAAGCCGGAGTGCAGGACCTGCCGCAAGAGCGGATAATCGCGCGTGGGACTCAACGCAATCGAACCTTTCCAATAGCGCATCGAATGCTACCCTCACCCATTAGCGTGCAGCACCAAGCGCGGCGTCGGATATCCTGTTATCGAAGGCTCGAGGACGAAATTCCCGAGACTGGTTCGGATCCACTGGCCGACCGACATCAGCAACAGAGCCTCCTGCTGCCCATCGGACTCGCTCAAGGAAAGAAGCCAAGTGTCTGGAGATTTCCAACCTTCGTTTCCGACTGCGAGTTGGCCCATCCACTGCGATCTTGCAACCGTCAGGAAGCAATCGGGGTGTTGGTGCTTTGGCAGAATTCTCCTGAAGAGCAGCTTGTTCGAGCCCATCCAGACCGTCGGTTCGGCGCACTCGAATACGCACCCGATCATTTTGGAAGGGTGGTTGGGGTCGAAGCCGCCAACAACATCGAATCGGGCATATCCGCAAATCTGGCGGCGTTGGCGAACATTTCCGTTCACGGTTATGCCGGTCGTGTTGTAGTACACGGGCTGAGCGAAGCGATCATGGCTCTCTGTTCGCCCCAGCCTGTGCCGCCACACGCTGCCGAAACCAAGGACCGCCACGCGCATGCCTACGCACCTCTCAGCCTTCGGCTGCCTTTTCGCTCGGCGTACAACTGTTCCTGCAAATTGTTGATGTGGTTCACCAGCTTGACATCAGCAGGACGCGGATCCGCGGCGGTCTGGCTTGCACTGTGCGGCCCACCTTTACTCCCTGCCGACTCCAAGCGAACGGACATGTCGGCCAAGATCTCGGACTTGCGGCGCAGTTCCTCGCGCGCAACATCTCGATCTCTGATTGCCCGATCCCTTTCTTCGGCAACCCGCATCAACTCGGTGCGTAGCTGCTCGGTCTCGCTGTTACCTGCCGCCGCACCTGCGTTGGTTTCCCCTTGCTCGATGACACGGTTACAGCGTTCGATGTGTTTGTTGAAGCGCTCAATTGCTTCC
>Ga0102924_1005754_pt1 | contig 11862 bp, 9 predicted proteins | sample PaiPotPPM11metaG_FD_80116 | JGI IMG/M metagenome (GOLD analysis project Ga0102924, IMG submission 80116) | Iron sulfur acid spring bacterial and archeal communities from Banff, Canada, to study Microbial Dark Matter (Phase II) - Paint Pots PPM... ... | reverse complement strand
GGCTGGCGGGAGGGCAGCCGCCAGACCGGGATCCCCGCTCCGGCCAGCACCCGGGCCGCCTCGGCGGCGAAGTCCTCGCTGCGGTGCCTGGCGTCGCAGCCGATGACCACGCCGCGCTCGCGGGCCAGTCGCTCGTCTCGGCCCAGCAGCCAGCCGGCCAGCGCGGCCGTGGTGGCCCGCACCACGGCCCGGTTCATCCGGTTGGGCCCGGCGGCCACGGCGCCGCGCAGCCCGGCGGTGCCGAACTCCAGCCGTCCGGCGAACCGGTCCTCGAGTTCGGCCTCCGCCTCGGCCCCGTCGGCGTGCAGCAAATCGGTCAGCTCCTGCCGGTCGCGCTGGTCCGGGTCGTCGGCGGTCCACGCGGTCACCCGGGACCGCAACTCGTCGCTGAGCACCTCAGCCGGCCTCGGGCGCGGCGGCGGCCCCTGCGGTCAGGTGAGGCAGGATCCGGGCCAGCAGCGCGCCCATGCGAGCCGCGGCGGCCTGGCCGGTGGCCAGCACGTCGGCGTGATCGAGCGGCTGGTCGGACAGGCCGGCGGCGATGTTGGTGACCAGCGAGATGCCGAGCACCTCGGCGCCCAGGTGCCGGGCGGCGATGGCCTCCAGCGCGGTGGACATGCCGACCAGGTCGGCGCCGCAGGTGCGCAGCATGCGGATCTCGGCCGGGGTCTCGTAGTGCGGGCCCGGCAGGCAGGCGTAGACGCCCTCGGCCAGGTCGGGGTCGGCCGTGCGGGCGATGGCCCGCAGCCGGGCCGCGTACAAGTCGGACAGGTCGGTGAACCGGCCGGGGTAGCCCTCGGGCGGGGGCGGGCCGGCCAGCGGCGACCGGGCGGTCAGGTTGAGCTGGTCGCTGATCAGCACCGGCTGGCCGGGCCGCAGCCCGGCGCGGATGCCGCCCGAGGCGTTGGTCAGCACCACCACCCGGCAGCCGGCCAGGACCGCGGTCCGCACCCCGTGCACCACCGAGCTGACGTCGTGCCCCTCGTACAGGTGGGTGCGGCCCAGGAAGACCAGCACGCGGGCCGGGCCGACCTGCACTGAGCGGGCCATCGGGACGTGACCGGGCACCGTGGTGGGCGCGAAGCCGCCCAGGTCATCGAGCGGGATCTCGGCTTCCCCCCCACCCACCTCCCCCGCCCCCCTCATAGCATCGGCGGCGGGCCGCCAGCCCGAGCCCAGCACCACCGCGGCGTCGTGGCGGGGCTGCCCGGACAGCTGAGCCAGGGCCGCGGCGCTAGCCGCTGCGGCCTGGTAGGGATCGCCGTTCATGCCTTGACGTAAGGCCTTCCATCGGCCGCCGGCGCCCTGACCCGGCCGACGAGGCCGGCGACCGCGATGATCGTGGCCACATACGGGGCCATGTTCAGGATGTACGACGGGATCGGGACATTGAGGGTGCCAAGCACGGACTGAAGCTCCAGGGTGAAGCCGAACAGCAGCGCCGCGGCCAGCGCGCCGAACGGGGTCCACCGGCCGAAGATCAGGGCCGCCAGAGCAATGTAGCCCATCCCCGAGGACATGTCGGGCGAGAAGTTGCCCGCCGAGCCGACGGTCAGGTACGCGCCGCCGATACCGGCGATCAGGCCGCCGATGATCACCGCGGTGTACCGGGTGGACAGCACCCGGATGCCGACCGTGTCGGCGGCCAGCGGGTGCTCGCCCACGGCCCGGATGCGCAGCCCCCAGCGGGTGCTGAACAGGCCGACCTGGACCAGGATCAGCAGCACGTAGGTGATGTACAGGAAGATCGTAGAGTCGAAGAGCACCGGCCCGATGATCGGGATGTCGCCCAGCAGCGGGATCTTGAGCGGCAGGTAGGTGGCCGGCGAGTTCAGCGAGTTCTGGTAGGGCACCAGCGCCCGGTCATACAGGAACCCGGTCAGGCCCGAGGCGAAGACGTTGAGCACCACGCCCAGCACCACCTGGTCGACCAGGTACCGGATCGCGAACACGGCCAGCATCGCGCCCAGCAGGCCGCCGGCCAGCGAGCCCACGATCACGCCCAGCCACAGGAAGCCGAAGTAGCTCGTCGCCACGGCCGCGGCGAACGCGCCGAACAGCAGCTGGCCCTCGATGGCGATGTTGATGACCCCGGACCGCTCGCACATGCAGCCCGCCAGCGCGCCCAGGATCAGCGGGATCGAGGCGGCCAGCGTCTGCTCGAGCAGGTTGACCACGTTCACCGGGATCAGCTGCCCGGCGTCGGCCCAGCACAGCAGCGCGATCACGAACGCGAACAGGACCAGCCCGAGCAGCACCCGGCGCCAGGTCTTGCTCAGCGGCAGCGTCCCGCGCAGCACCCCCGCGACCAGGCTCAGCGCGCCGCAGGCATAGCAGGTCAGGTCGGCCGGCAGGCTCAGGTTGGGGATCGTGACCTTGGCGAACTCCGGCGCGAAGGCGAAGGTGGCGTCGCCGTGGTGGGCGTACATCCCGAAGCCCAGGATGTCGATCAGCCCGAACACGATGAACGTGGCCGGGGCCAGGATCCGGCGATCGAGCCGGAAGGACAGGCCGGCCGGCCTGGCGAGAGCAGTCACCCGTTCCACCCCTTGGCCAGAGACTGGGCCCCGCCGCGCGCGGTGGCCCGGTGCAGCCGGAACATCGCCCGCACCAGCGGCGGCGTGGCCACGAACAGCACCACCAGGGACTGGATCACCGTGGTGATGGTCAGCGGCGTGCTGGTGCTGGCCTGCATCGCGATGCCGCCCGCGTGCAGCGCGCCGAACAGCAGCGCGGCCAGCACCACGCCGCCCGGCCGGGCCCGGCCCAGCAGCGCCACGGTGATCGCGTCGATGCCGAAGGTGCCGTAGCTCTGGAAGGTCAGCGTGAAGTCGGTGCCCTGAACGACCGCGGTGGAGGCCAGCCCGGCCAGGCCGCCCGCGATCAGCATGACCAGGATCCAGGTCCTGGACACGCTCATGCCCGCGCTGCGCGCCGCGCTGGCGTTGGCGCCCACGCTCTTGAACTCGAACCCGATCGTGGACCGGTTCAGCAGCCACCAGACTCCGACCGCGCAGGCCAGGGCGACCAGGAAGCTGGCGTTGACGCGCAGCTGCGAGCCGAGCAGCAGCGGCAGGTGCGCGTCGTTGGCGATGAGCGGGCTGACCAGGTCGCTGCGGCCGGGCCGCTGCATGGACGAGGTGCCCAGGATCCAGGACAGGAAATCGGCCATCACGTAGTTGAGCATGATCGTGACGATCACCTCGTGGGCGCCGGTGGCGGCCTTGAGCCAGCCGACCAGCCAGCCCAGGACCGCGCCGCCCACGAACGCGCCCACCACGCAGACCACCACGTGGATGAACGGCGGCAGGCTGACCCCGAAGCCGAGCCAGGTGCAGACGATGGCGCCGCCGATGAACTGGCTCTGCGCGCCGATGTTGAACAGCCCGGCCCGGAAGGCCAGGGCCACCGACAGGCCGGCCAGGATCAGGGGCGTGGCGTTGACCGCCGTCTCCGACAGCGGGTTGAACACCTGGGCCACGGTCCCGTCGCTGAACGCGGTGCCGAGCGACTTCTGCTGGAAGATCGCGCCGACCGTGTGCGGGTTAAAGATCGACCCCTCGAACATGGCCACGTAGGCCCCGGCCGCGGCGTCCCAGGCCTGGGCGAAGGCATTGCCGGGATCGCTGAACAGCTTGCCCCACGCGCTCAGCACGGCCGGGCTGGTAAAGGCGATCAGCAGCCCCCCGGCCACGATGGCGGCCACGATGGCCAGGGTCGTGACGACGACCGTGTTGCCCTCGACGATCGACTCGATGACCAGCCGCCCGAGTCGCGGGCGGCGGCCTCCGCTGATCGCCCTGGCCTCGGCGGCGGGCGCGGCCGGCGCGGTGACATCGAGGGCGGCGGGATCCTCCGGCGGGATCGGCTGCTGATCCTCGGGCGAGACGGGCGGGGACTCGTCGCTCACAGAATCTCCTCCCCGAGGCCGGGCTCGACTGGCTCATCGGCCGGCTCGGTGACGGCAGGCCCCGGCTCGGCGCGCGCTGCCGCGCCGCTGCCCGACGGGTCGGCGCCGGCCATCAGCAGGCCAAGCTCCTCGACCGGGACCGACGGCGGGCGGAAGCCGGTGATCTGGCCCTCGTACATCACCGCGATCCGGTCGGCCAGCGCGTAGATCTCGTCCAGCTCGGCCGAGATGATGATCACCGCCACGCCCTTGTCGCGCTCGGAGATGATCCGCTTGTGCACGAACTCGATGGAGCCCACGTCCAGGCCGCGGGTCGGCTGGCTGGCCAGCAGGACCCGCAGGTCGCGGCCGAACTCACGGGCCAGGATGACCTTCTGCTGATTACCACCGGACAACGTGCCCGCCGGGGTCTCCACCGAGGTGGTGCGCACGTCGAACTGCTCCACCCGCGCCTGCGCGTTCTCCTTGGCCGCGCCCAGGTTGAGCGCGATGCCGCGGGCGTAGGGCGGCCGGTCATAGACGTCCAGGATCATGTTGTCGGCCACCGAGAACGCGGCCACCAGGCCGTCGGCCTGCCGGTCCTCGGGGACGTAGCCGATGCCGTCCCGGATCCGCTGGCGCGGTTTCTCGCTGGTGATGTCCCGGCCGCCCAGGTGCACAGAACCGGCGGTGACCGGGCGCAGGCCCATCAGCGCCTCGCACAGCTCGGTCTGGCCGTTGCCCTGCACGCCGGCGATGCCCAGGATCTCCCCCGCCCGGACCTCGAAGGTCACCCCGCCCACGGCCGCGTGGCCGCGCTCGTCCTCGACCCTGAGGTCGCGCACGTCCAGCACCGGCTCGGCCGGCTTGGCCGGCGTCTTGCTGACCTGGAGCACGACCTGCCTGCCGACCATCAGCGCGGCCAGCTCGGAGTCACTGGCCGTGGGGGGGAGCTGGCCCACCACCTGGCCGCGCCGGATGACGGTGACGACGTCGGCGATGGCCTGGACTTCCTTGAGCTTGTGCGAGATGAAGATGATGGACCGGCCGCCCGCCTTGAGCTGGCGCATGATCGTGAACAGCTCTTCGGTCTCGCCCGGCGTGAGCACCGACGTCGGCTCGTCCAGGATCAGCACCTGGGCGTCCCGCACCAGGGCCTTGATGATCTCGACCCGCTGCTGCACGCCGACGGGCAGCTCCTCGATCAGCGCGTCGGGGTCGACCCGCAGGCCGTAGCGCTCGGACAGGTCGAGAACCTCGCGCCGCATGGCCCGCTGATCCAGCAGGCCCAGGCCCCGGGTCCGCTCGCTGCCCAGCGTGACGTTCTCGGCCACCGTGAACACCGGGACCAGCATGAAGTGCTGGTGCACCATCCCGAAGCCGACCGCGATCGCGTCCTTGGGCGAGCGCAGCGTGACCGGCTCGCCGTCGGTCAGGATCGCGCCCTCGTCGGGCTGGGTCAGCCCGTACAGGACGTTCATCAGCGTGGTCTTGCCCGCGCCGTTCTCGCCCAGCAGCGCGTGAATCTGCCCTGGCTCGACGACCAGGTCGATTCCGTCGTTGGCCACGAGGGCGCCGTAACGCTTTGTTATTCCTCGCAGCTCAAGCCGCACAGTCAGCTCCTTCCGGCGCTTAGCGGAAAAGTCCTTTGTTGCGGATAATCCTGCATTATCGACCGACGGGCCGGGGCGGCGGCAAGATGCCGCGGCCCCGGCCCGCTGCGCCTGGCTAGACCGGGCTCTTGGTGGCCGGCTTGATCTTGCCGCTGATGATCTCCTGCTTGATGGTGTTCAGCTCCGACTGCAGCGCGGCCGGGACCTTGGTGGAGAACTGGTGGAACGGCGACAGCACCACGCCGTCGTTGGCCAGGTCGCCGATGTAGTTGCCGCCCTTGAACGTGCCGTGGGCCGCGGACAGCACCGCGGCCTTGACCGCGGCCTGGATGCCCTTGGTCACGCTGCTGATGAAGTACTTGCAGTACTGCGTGGCGCTGATGCAGCCGTCGGTGTCGACCCACTCCATGTTGACCTTCTGCGAGCCGGCCGACGCGTCGGCGTCCTGCACCGCCTTGGCCGCGCCCAGGCCCACGTTGCCCGCGACCGGGAAGATGACGTCGGCGCCCTCGCTGATCAGGTTCTGGGTGTCGGTCTGGCCGGTGGTCTGGTTGGTGAAGTTGCCGGTGAACAGGCCCTTCTGGGTCTTCTCGTTCCAGCCCAGGACCTTGACGTGGGTGTGGTGCTGCTGGTTGTAGTACTGGACGCCGTCGTAGTAGCCGTCCATGTAGATGGTCACGGTCGGCAGCTGCTGGCCGCCGAAGGTCCCCACCGCGCCGGACTTGGACATCCCCGCGGCCAGGTAACCGCCCAGGAAGGCGTCCTGCACGGTGTTGAACACCAGGGCGTCGATGTTCTTGATCGCCGGGCTGTAGGTGTAGTCGACGATGGCGAACTTCTGGCTCGGGTGCGCCTTGGCCGCGGTCTGGGTGTTGCCGCCCATCAGGAAGCCGACGGTGACGATAATCCCGCACTTCTCCGAGATGAACTGGTTAATGTTCGGGGTGTAGTCACTGCCCGTCTGCGACTGAAGGTACTTGACCGTGATGCTCGGGTCGGCGGTGTGGGCCTCTTCCATGCCCTGCCATGACGAGGCGTTGAAGGACCGGTCGTCGATGCCGCCGGTGTCGGTCACCATGCAGCCGAGGAACTTGGACCCCGTGGCCGCGGCAGTCGACGACGAGCCGGACGGGCTGCTGCTGGAGCCGCCGCTCGATCCGGCATTCGGGGCAGAGGTGCTAGAGCCGCACGCCGCGAGCAGCGCGACGGCGCTGACAGCGGCTGCGGTCCTGAGGGTCGCCTTCACCGGTACCTCCTAGGTCAATGGCAGCCTGGCTGCGCTAAGAAAGCCGGAACTGGCCGTCATCCTCGACCAGGATTGCGGCATCCGGTTAAATCCCCCCAAGGGATGCCCGAAGGGTAACGGCGTGTGAAGCCTCGCGAAAGACGGAAATCTCGTCTGAGGTGCCCTGTTGCACAATTGAGACCCGCAAGTCGAGCCGCCAGGGCTCGGGCCGCGACCGCGGAGGTTCCATGATCGGTTCGGAGCAGATCGACTGGCCAGCGCTGCGCGCGGCCGCCACCGAGGTGGCGGCGCGGGCCTACGCGCCCTACTCCCGGCTGCGCGTGGGCGCGGCCGGGCTGGCCCCGGACGGGACGCTGGTCACTGGCTGCAACGTGGAGAACGCCTCCTACGGGCTCACCCTGTGCGCCGAGTGCGGGCTGGTGTCGGCGCTGCACGCGGCGGGCGCCAGCCGGCTGGTGGCGGTCAGCGTGGTGGCGGGCGACGGGGCGCCGCTGGTGCCCTGCGGCCGGTGCCGCCAGCTGCTGCTCGAGGCGGGCGGGCCGGACCTGTTGCTGGACGCCGACGGCGGGCCGCGGACCCTGGGCGAGCTGCTGCCCGGCGCGTTCACCGGGGGCGACCTGGCTGACCGCCGCGAGGACGGGGCCTCGGATGCCTGATGTCGTCGACCTGATCCGGGCCAAGCGCGACGGCGGGCGGCTGTCCGGCTCCGACATCGACTGGCTGATGGCCGCCTACACCGGCGGCCAGATCGCCGACGAGCAGATGTCCGCGCTGCTGATGGCGATCTTCTTCCGCGGGCTGGACCCGGCTGAGCTGCGGACCTGGACCGCGGCCATGATCTCCTCGGGGGAGCGGCTGGACCTCAGCGCGGTGCCCGCGCCCACCGTGGACAAGCACTCCACCGGCGGGGTCGGCGACAAGGTCTCACTGATCCTGGCCCCGCTGGTGGCCAGCTGCGGTGCCGCGGTGCCCCAGCTGTCCGGCCGCGGCCTCGGCCACACCGGCGGCACCCTGGACAAGCTGGAGTCCATCCCCGGCTGGCGGGCCCGGCTGGACAACGCCGAGATCGTGTCGGTGCTGCGCACCGTCGGCTGCGTCATCTGCGCGGCCGGCGCCGGCCTGGCCCCGGCCGACCGCCGCCTGTACGCGCTGCGCGACGTCACCGGGACCGTGGAGTCGATCCCGCTCATCGCCAGCTCCATCATGTCCAAGAAGATCGCCGAGGGCACGGGTGCGCTGGTGCTGGACGTGAAGGTCGGCAGCGGCGCGTTCATGAAGCAGGTCGACGCCGCTCGGGAGCTGGCCCGGACCATGGTCGAGCTGGGCCAGGCCGCGGGCGTGCGGACCAGCGCGCTGCTGACCCGGATGGACACCCCGCTGGGCCGGGCGGCGGGCAACGCGCTGGAGGTCGAGGAGTCGGTCGCCACCCTGCGCGGTGCGGGCCCCGAGGACCTGGTCGAGGTCACCCTGGCCCTGGCCCGCGAGATGCTCGCGCTGGCCGGGATCCAGGCCGACCCGGCCGCCGCGCTGGCCGACGGCCGGGCCCTGGCCAGGTACCAGGAGATGATCGCGGCCCAGGGCGGCGACCCGGCCGCCCCGCTCCCGGCCGCGGCGCACACCACCGTCGTGTCCGCGGCCGAGTCCGGCTACCTGCGCGGGCTCGACGCCTTCGCGGTCGGCGTGGCCGCCTGGCGGCTGGGCGCGGGCCGGGCCCGCAAGGAGGACGCCGTGAGCGCCTCGGCCGGCGTCGTCTGCGTGGCTAAGCCCGGCGACCAGGTCACCGCCGGGCAGCCCGTGCTTGAGCTGCGCACCGACGAGGAGGCCCGGTTTGGCCGCGCCCTGGAGGCGCTGGAGGGCGCCATCTCCATCGGCCCCCGGCCGCCCGAGCCCCAGCCCGCCGTGCTGGAGCGGATCGGGTCCTGATCCCGGCTGCTCCTGTTACCAAGCCGGTCCTGTTACCAAGCTGACTCGTGATGCAGGGGCCCCCCGTCTGGGACAATGCCGCCATGACGCCTTCGCTGGCTGAGATCCGCCAGGTGCCCAAGGTCCTGCTGCACGACCACCTGGATGGCGGGCTGCGCCCGGCCACCATCGTCGAGCTGGCCGCCGAGACCGGCTACCGCGGCCTGCCCACCACCGACGCCGGCGAGCTGACCGAGTGGATGGCGCAGGTCGCCCAGCGCGGTTCCCTCGAGCTGTACCTCGAGGCCTTTCAGCACACCGTCGGCGTCATGCAGACCAGAGAGGCGCTGCTGCGGGTGGCCGCCGAGTGCGCCAGGGACCTGGCCGCCGACGGCGTTGTCTACGCCGAGGTCCGGTTCGCGCCCGAGCTGCACCTGACCCGCGGGCTCAGCCTGGACCAGGTCGTCGAGGCCGTCCTCGAGGGGTTCCGGCGCGGCAGTGCCGGCACCCCCATCACGATCTACGCCCTGCTCACCGCGATGCGGACGGCGGCCAGGTCGCTTGAGATCGCCGAGCTGGCCGTGCGCCACCGGGACGCCGGCGTGGTCGGGTTCGACATCGCCGGCGCCGAGGCCGGCAGCCCGCCGAGCCGCCACCTCGACGCCTTCCAGTACGTCGCGCGGGAGAACTTCCACATCACCATCCACGCAGGCGAGGGCTTTGGCCTGCCCTCCATCTGGGAGGCCCTCCAGTGGTGCGGTGCCGACCGCCTGGGCCACGGCGTGCGGATCATCGACGACATCTCCGTGCCCCGCGACGGCAACGCCACCCTGGGCCGCCTGGCCAGCTACGTCCGCGACCGGCGCATCCCGCTGGAGATGTGCCCGACCTCGAACGTCCAGACCGGCGCCGTGGCCTCGATCAAGGAGCACCCCATCGGGCTGCTGCGCGAGCTGCTGTTCCGGGTCACGGTGAACACCGACAACCGGCTGATGAGCGGGGTCACCCTGTCGTCAGAGTTCCACGCGCTGGGCGAGGCCTTCGGCTACGGCTGGGGCGACATCGAGTGGCTGACGCTGAACGCCATGAAGAGCGCGTTCGCCCCCTTTGACGAGCGCCTGCGCATCATCAACACGGTCATCAAGCCCGGCTTCGCCACCGCCCGCGCGGGCCGCTCCACCACCACCCGCCCCTAGACGAGTAATTCCAAGGGGTGCCTGCGGAGACGAGGCGAGGGCGTCCAAGATCCGTTTGTGATGACAGACCTGGACACCCTCGCCACCGCACTGTACGTGAGAACCGACGACTTGCTGAAGGAATCGCCGCAGGTAGCGCCGCTGCGCCCGGCTGTGGGAATTGCGCCGCAGCTCAGCGACGCTGAGCTGGTCACCCTGGCGGTGATGCAGGCGCTGCTGGGGTTCACCTCGGAGGCCCGCTGGGTCCGCTACGCGCACGCGCACCTGCGGCCATTGTTCCCGTACCTGCCGCAGCAGCCGGGATACAACAAGCGGCTGCGGGCGGCCCGCGGCCTGGTCCGGCACTGCGCCCGGGTCCTGGCCGCCAGCACCAGCCTGTGGTCCGACGACGTCTGGGTGGTGGACTCCACGCCGGTGGAGTGCGCCCGATCCCGGGAGACTGTCAAGCACTCGGAGCTGGCCGGATGGGCGCAGTACGGGTACTGCGCCTCCCATTCCCGCTGGTTCTGGGGACTGCGGCTGCACCTGGTTACCACCCTGCACGGCCTGCCGGTCGGGTTCGCGCTGGCCGGGGCCAAGGCCGACGAGCGGCAGGTCCTGCCGGGCATCGCGGGCGACCCCGTCCTGGCCGCCGGCCGGCCCGGCCAGGTCATCATCGGCGACAAGGGCTATCACGGCCGCGACTTCGAAGCCGTCCTCGCCGCCGCCGGCCTCACCCTGCTCCGGCCCGCCCGCACAGGCGAGCCGGACCCGGCCGGCCGGAAGTACTTCAAGTCATTGCGGCAGGTCATCGAGTCCGTCCATGACACCCTCAAGGGCCAGCTCGACCTCGAACGGCACGGCGGCCGGACCGTCGAGGGCGTCACCGTCCGCGTCCTGCAGCGCATCCTCGCCCTGACCGCCGCCATCTGGCACAACGACGCCACCGGCCAGCCCGTCATGCGCTCCCTGGTGGCCTACGACCACTGACCCCCTTGGAATAGATCATCTAGGTAGTCGGCCGTGGCCGGCCCAGTCGGGGGCCCCAAGTACGCCCTGTGCAAGGCCAACCGCGTCGGCTTGGGTCGGTAAGGCCTCCCCAGCGGGTGTCGAGGATCAGGGAGACGCCTCGCTAGCCACTTCAGATCGGATTCGTCCTGGCGGTCGGCCGCGGCCGCGCGCCGCAGGCGGGGCTAGGTGGGCGGGGTGATGGCCTGGGGGAAGTTGAACAGCTGGTGGGGGTCCCAGCGGCCCTTGATGCGGGACAGGCGGGCGTAGTTGGCCCCGTAGTAGGCCTGCCGCCAGTTGGTCAGGTCCGGGTCCACGTAATTCTGGTAGGCCTGGCCGCTGGCGAACGGGCGCAGCGCGCTGTGGTACTGGCGGATCCAGCGGAGCTGATTGGCGACGCCGCTGGCCGAGCCGGGCCAGTTCCATTCGGTGTAGTACTGGGCCTGGAAAAGGCCGTCGCGGTGCACGAACGCGGTCGCGTCGGGGCGCACCTCATTAATCTTGCCGCCCAGGGCGTCAAAGGCGATGGAGCCCGAGGCGCCCGCGGCCGCGGCCACGCCCCGGAACCGTTCGATGCCGTTGAGCAGGGCGGTGAGGCCACGCGGGCCGAGCTTATGGGTGAAGATGTCGGACTTGGCGAAGAATGGCACCCGGCCTAGGTGCCCGCCCTTGCCGGTGTGGCACTGGGGCACCGATAGCGTGGAGCAGCCGGCCTCGACCAGCATGGCCTGCAGGTAGGAGTTCTCGCCCAGGAATGAGGAGCTGGGCTTGCCGACCAGCGCGTAGAGCTTGTCGAGCTGGTCGGCGGCGCCGCCGACGCTGCCGATGTAGGTGCCGCCCACGCCAATGGTGGGCTCGCTCCCGCCGGGAGCGGCCGACAGGTGCAGGTTGGACCACAGGGCGTTGGGGGCGTGCGGCGCCCACTGCTGCCAGCCGTCGACCACCCGCCGGGCCTGGGACCAGGGCCAGCCGAGGAAGAACAGCACCAGGTTGCTGAGGCGGTGGGAGCGGAAGGTGAACGAGGTGGCG
>Ga0102924_1005753_pt1 | contig 11863 bp, 8 predicted proteins | sample PaiPotPPM11metaG_FD_80116 | JGI IMG/M metagenome (GOLD analysis project Ga0102924, IMG submission 80116) | Iron sulfur acid spring bacterial and archeal communities from Banff, Canada, to study Microbial Dark Matter (Phase II) - Paint Pots PPM... ... | reverse complement strand
TTCGGCGCCTACGTGGTGGAATACACGATCGCGATCATCGCCCAGCTCCGCATCGCCCTCAGCATCCGCAGGCGCCATCCGGTGCGGATAGTCCACATATGCAACCCGCCCGACCTGCTCTTTCTGGTCGCCTTGCCGCTGCTGGCGCTCGGATCACGGCTGATTTATGACCACCATGACGCCTGTCCGGAGCTGATGATGGCCAAGGGCCTCCGGCCGCAAAGCTGGCCGGTGCGACTCGTCAGGGCGTTCGAGCGCCTGACGTACCGGCTCTGTACCGTGTCCATCGAGACCAACGAAAGTTATCGCAGAATTGCCCTGGGACGGGGCAAGAAGTCGCCCGAGGATGTTTTCGTGGTGCGCTCAGCCCCGGAGAGCACCCGGTTCATAAACGCCCGGCCCGATGAGAAGTGGCGGTTCGGGCGCAAGCATCTCGTGGGTTACGTCGGCGTCATGGGCCTTCAGGATGGCCTTGACTACCTGATCGACGCGGCCAGGCTGATCATCAGCGAATGGCGGCGCGAGGACATTCAGTTTGTACTGGTCGGCTCGGGCCCGGAATATCCGCGGCTACGCCAGCGCGTCCAGGAGCTGGGCCTTAGCGACCAGGTTCTCCTGACCGGCAGGCTATCGGACGACGACCTCGGTGCGGTGCTCGCTACCGCCGATGTCTGCGTCAATCCGGACGAGGCAAACCTGATGAACGACATCTCCACTATGAACAAGGTCATGGAGTACATGGCGCTGGCCAAGCCGATGGTTCAGTTCGACCTGCACGAGGGCCGGTTTTCGGCTGGCGATTCCAGCCTGTACGCCAGGCGCAACGATGCGGCGTCCCTGGCCCGGTGCATCACGCGGCTCGTCGACGACCGAGTCGCCTGCGAGCGCATGGGCCTGCTCGGCCGTGAGCGGCTCACATCGACGCTGAGCTGGGAAGCCCAGATCCCTGAGCTCCTGGCCGCATATCAGCGGGCCAGCGGGAAGCGGGGCGGCTGGCGGTCCGCCGGCTGAGCCAGGCGGCCGCCGGGGGCGGACGGTGGATTTTGCAGCCGGAGGGCCAGTTCCGGCCACGTCGAGCGGCGCAGGACTGCCTTCAGCGCGGCCCGGTGGCCAGGGTGGCCTGATCTGACCAGCTCGCTGATGATCTGAGCGGTCCGGTAGGGCCAGAGCCATCTGCGGTGCTTGGTCACGTAGCGGAGTCGGCTGACGGCCATGAGGGCAATCAGCTCATCTGACTGTCCCGACCCGCCGCCGCGGTGAGTCGCTCGTGCCGCTGGCACATACTCGACCCGGAATCCGGCCGCGGCGGCCCGAGTGGCGTAGTCGGTTTCCTCCGAGTACAGGAAGTACCCGTCGTCCCAGGGTCCCACGGCGTCATCACAGGCCCCAGAGATCAGCAGCGCCGCGCCTCCGGCCCAGTCCACGGGATGCTGCCGGCGATAGGATTCCTCGTCCCGGACGATCTCACTGAGCCAGCCCGGGCGGCCTGGAAGCCGGCGACCGAGCAGGCCGTCCCCGATGGCCCGGCTCACAGTTGGGCGGCGGCGCAGCGACGGATAGCGACCGCCGTCGGCGCCGACCAGCATGGGGGCGACGATCCCGACCGCCGGATCGCCGAGGACGGCCGCCATCGCGCGGATCGCGCCCGGCTCCAGCACCAGGTCAGGGTTGAGCACGAGAAGCGCGGAATAGCGGCCGGCGTGCCGTCGGCCGATGTTGATGCCGCCGGCATAGCCGAGGTTGGCGCCCGCCTCGATGCATCGCACGTTGGTGCGGCGGCGTACCAGGTCGATCGTGGCATCGGCTGAGCCGTTGTCCACCACGATGGTCCGCAGGGTCAGCCCGGCCGCGGCGGCCGGCAGGGAGTCCAGCAGGCCGGCGATGTCGCGCGCGCTGTTATAGGTGACGATCACGACGGCGCAGTCAACCCGGTCGGCTCGGTCCGGAGCCGGGAGGTCCCCGGCGGCGTCCGCCGCCGACGCGCCGCCGGCCTGCGCCGCGAATCGATCAGGTCGCATCTTCGGCTGGTGCCCTTCCTCGCGATCCACGGGCCGCCTGCAGGTCACACCCGACGTCGTGACCGCGAGGCGGCCTCACCTCCGCGGGCCGGGCCGCGGGCGCGCCGGGGAGCAGCAGCGGGAACGCGCGACCCAGCGAGGAACGCCAGCCGCCGATGGGCTCAATCCCGGCCGCGACCAGGCGATCGTGACTCAGGACGCTCCAAGCGGGGCGGGGGGCCGGCCGCGGGCAACTGCTGCTGGTGGTGGCCCGCACGCGGGCCGGGTCGGCATCGAGCAGCCTGAATACCTCCCTGGCCAAGGCGAACCACGTGGCCTGACCGGCGCTCGTGGCATGGTAGATGCCAGCCGCGGCCTCCGCGCCGATCAGCGCGATGATCCGCTCGGCGACATCGACCGTCCAGGTCGGCTGCCCCCACTGATCGGCGACAACATCGACGCCATCCGGTCTTCCCGCCCGCCCCATCATCGCGTGCACGAAGCTGTGCCCGTGCGCTCCGTACAGCCAGGCGGTCCGTACCACGTAGCCCGAGTCGGGCAGGATCTCGAGCACGGCCCGTTCTCCGCCGAGCTTCGTGCGGCCGTAAGCGGTGCGCGGGGCCGGAGAGTCATCCTCGGCATACGGCTGCCTGCTGTCCCCGCTGAACACATAGTCGGTCGAGACCTGGACCAGCCGGGCGCCGACGGCCCGGCACGCGGCCGCGAGATGAGCCGCGCCGTCACCGTTGACCAGGAGCGCCTCCGGCTCATGAGCCTCGGCATCGTCCACCGCCGTCCAGGCCGCGCAGTTGACGACAACGGCCGGATGGTGGCGACCTAACGCTTCGCGTACGGCGCACTCGTCGCGCACGTCGAGGTCGCGGCGGGACAGCCCGGTCACATCCTGGCCGTGCTGGCGCAGCACGGCCATCAGGTCCTGGCCCAGCATGCCCGCCGCGCCCGTAACCAGCCACCGCCTCATGCCGACAGCCCGGGTCGCGGCCCGGCGGCCACGACGCGGGACCCTCCGGTCCTGGCGTGGCGGGCGGCCTCGGCCGGCTGCTTGAGCGGCTCCCACCACTGACGGTTGTCCCTGTACCACTGCACGGTGGCGGTCAGCCCGGCCTGGAACGGCGTGCGGGGAGCGTAGCCGAGGGCCCGCAGAGCCGAATCGTTGATGGAGTACCGGCGGTCGTGGCCCTGGCGGTCCGGCACCCGCGCGACCATGTCCCACCCCGCCCCGCAAGCGGCCAGCAGCGCCTGCGTGAGCTGGATGTTGGTCAGCTCCGCGTCGCCATCAATGTGGTAGACATTGCCGGGCCGACCGCGCTCGAGGACCAGCTGGATGCCGCGGCAATGGTCGTCTACGTGGATCCAGCTGCGGATATTCTCGCCGTCGCCGTACAGGGGGACCTTCAGTCCGTCAAGGAGATTGGTGACGAACAGCGGGATCACCTTCTCGGGGAACTGGTAGGGGCCGTAGTTGTTGCAGCAGCGGGTGATCCGGACATCGAGCCCGTAGGTCCGGGCGTAAGCCCGGGCCATGAGGTCACCTCCGGCCTTGGCCGCCGCGTACGGCGAATTTGGCTCCAGCGGGGCGTCCTCTGACCACGACCCCCGGGCGACGCTGCCGTAGACCTCGTCGGTGGAGACCTGGACCACCCGGCCGACCCCGGCGTCCAGACATGCCCGCAGCAGGAGCTGGACGCCGGCGACGTTGGCGGCGACGAAATCGGCGGCGCTGGTGATGGACCGGTCGACGTGAGTCTCGGCCGCGAAGTTGATCACGGCGTGGTGACCCGGGACGACTTCCGCCAGCAGGGCGTGATCGCAGATGTCGCCGTGGATGAAGGCCAGCCGGCCGCTGCTGGCGACCGGTTCCAGGTTGGCCGGGTTGCCGGCGTAGGTCAGCTTGTCCAGCACCGTGACCTCGGCATCTTCGAATCCGGGATAGCCACCGGCCAGGAGAGTGCGTACGTAGTGGGAGCCGATGAATCCGGCTCCGCCGGTCACGAGGATTCTCATGAGCTGATCTGGACCTTACTGTGATCGCCGAGGACCAGGCGGTGTGCCCGCGGCACCCTGGGTGCCGGGGTCACCTGAACGTCATGGCCGATAAGTGACGCCTCGATTCGTCGCACTCCGCGGATCGAGGCACCGGGCAGCATGATGGAGTACTCGATCTCGCTGTCGAACACAGTGCAGCCAGGGCCCACAGAGGTGAAGGGCCCGATGTAGGAACTGGTCACCCTGGCGCCCGCGCCGATGACCGCCGGGCCCACGATACGGGACCGGCTGACCTGGGCTCCGCTGTCGATGGCCACGCGGCCGATGAGCTCGGTGGCTGAATCCACCGTCCCGTCCTGCCGCTCGGGCAGGTCCTCCAGCACCATGCGGTTAACTTCGAGCATGTCGGCGACGTTCCCGGTGTCCTTCCAGTACCCCGAGACGGTGGTGGACCGGACCTTCCGGCCGTGATCGATGAGCCATTGCAGCGCCTCAGTGATCTCCAGCTCGCCGCGACCGGAGGGCGTGAGCCGCTGGACCGCCTCATGAACAGCGGGAGTGAAGATATAGACGCCCACCAGGGCCAGGTCGCTCTTCGGGTAACGGGGCTTCTCCTCGAGGCCGACGACCTGGCCGGCCTCGTCGAGTTCAGCGACGCCGAACTGGCGCGGATCAGGCACGGCCGTCAGCATGATCTGCGCATCCGGGCGGCTGATCCTGAACTCGTCCGTCAGCGGACTGATCCCGCCAACGATGAAGTTGTCCCCGAGGTACATCACGAAGTCATCGTCGGCGAGGTAGTCGGCTGCCACCAGGACCGCATGGGCCAGCCCGAGCGGCGCGCTCTGCCTGATGTAGGTGGCACTCAGCCCGAACTCCTGCCCGCTGCCCACCGCCGCCTCGATCGCCGGCGCGGTTTCTCCTACGACAATTCCCACGTCCTCGATTCCGGCATCCCTGATGGCTTCCAGGCCGTAGAACAGGACGGGCTTATTGGCCACCGGGAGCAATTGCTTAGCGGACGTATGCGTAATGGGTCGAAGCCGACTCCCGGATCCTCCCGCTAGCACGAGCGCCTTCATGAATGACAAGATAACGCCGCCGGGCGAATTCCGCAGCGGAGCCTGCAGGACTTCCTTCGAAAATCGAGAAAAGCGTCGGCGTCCAGGGCTCAGGTAGCAGCCGATAAAGGGCAGAGTGAGCAATATCTGCTCACGTAATCTCCCCGTGCACGGCCAGCCGGATATGCCACAGCTGATCGGAGAATTCGCTAGACACGATGCTCCCGAGCGCTGCGGCCGTACCATTCAGCGCCGCCTCCGCCCGGACTGGATCGCCAATTGTCTGGTCATCTAGCGCGGGGGTGAGACGCACGTCAATCTGAATTACCCGTTGATCGGCCCAGGCGGCGATATTCGCTCGGGCTCCGGGCGCGGCCTCCTCCGTAACGAGCAGTGTCAGCTCGGCGATGTCGGCCACGAGCAGCGCCTGGTCCGGGCCAAGCCCGGCCGCGATCTCGACGGTGGCGGGTGCGGCCAGCAGCCACGCTGTCCGCTGACGAATGACCTCGGTCAGCCCGGCTTGGCCCGGGCCGGGCGGCCCGGGCAGGTCGACTAGGCGGCGCAGGGCGCCCGATGCCGTGTCGACCTGCTGCTGCAGGGGGCGGGCGTGCGGCGAGGCAGGCGCTGTCCGCCGCATGAGCTCCAATTCCAGGCTGGCCGCGGTGAGCTCCTGAATCGGCCCGTCATGCAGGTAATCGGCTAGGTCGCGGCGCTCACGGGCACGGAGCCGGCGAACGATGCCGAGTAGCGGCCCCAACTGGGGCGCGGCGCTCGGCTCCGGCCCGGTCGCCGGCTGGGCTACCGGCCGCTGACTGCCGGGGGCGGCAGGAGCACGCACCTGCTGGCGAGGTGCCGCCGCCGTTCCTGGCTCCAGCAGTGCCCGCACGGCGGCGAGCAGGTCGTCTAGCTGGAATGGCTTGGTCAGGTATGCGACACCGTCGGGAAGCGCATCCACCGCTCCGCCGGTGATCACCAGGCACCGAGCCAGCGCGCTCTCATCCTGCGCTCCCAGCGCCGCGATGAGATCTGTACCCCGCTCGGCGCCCAGGTTGGCGTCCGCGATCACCGCGTCATAACCGGCGGGGTCCATCGCCGAGGCCTCCCCTAGGGTGGCGGCGACGCCGACCTCGTAACCGGCGCGGGCGAGCGCCCGGCGAAGGAGCGTGCGCAGGTCGGCTAGATCATCAACAACCAGAATTCGCTGGGCCACCTTGAGTCCTCCGCCCGTCGACTCGCTCACGACCGCCGGCGCCTGCTCATGCGGGATCTAGCCACTGAGCGTAATATAAGCACCACTTACTGTCAGCCTCGACGCTGGGCCTGATCACACCCGCAAATGGGCGATTGGTTTCCGGCGGCCCGGAAGGGAGAGGGTTGCGGTGAATGAGGCAAGTTCAGCTGGGATCGCCGGGGGCGAGCAGATCAGGGTGTTCCTGGTCGACGACCATGAGGTCGTCCGGCGCGGCGTGCGGAACATCCTGGATGCCGAGCCCGACACTGAGGTGGTCGGAGAAGCGGGCACGATGGCATCGGCCCTGGCCGGGGTGGCGGCGCTGCGACCGGACGTCGCCGTTCTCGACGTACGACTGCCCGACGGCGACGGCGTGTCACTGTGCCGGGAGATCCGCTCCGCCTGGCCGGGTACGGCATGCCTGATGCTCACCTCCTATGGCGATGATCAGGCCCTGCTGGGCGCGATCATGGCCGGCGCGGCTGGCTACGTGCAGAAGCAGGCTCCGGCTCCGGAGCTGGTCGGCGCCATTCGCCTGGTGGCGACTGGCCAGTCAACCCTCGACGCGCATGCCACCGAACGGGTCATGGCGCGACTGCGCGAGCGGACGACCACCGTCGACCCCCTGTCCGCGCTATCTGATCAGGAGAGACGCGTCCTGGAACTGGTCGCGGAAGGGCTGACCAACCGCCAGATCGCCGATCGCATGAGCCTGGCGGAGAAGACCGCGAAGAACTACGTGTCGTCGGTGCTGACCAAGCTGGGCATGCAGCGTCGCTCGCAGGCCGCGGCTTTTGCCGCGCGGCTGCCAGGCCAGCAGGACGGCTTAGCCTGGCGCTGCTTCGGCATGGTGCCGGGGCTGCCTGAAATGGCGTGTCCCGCATAGTCCTGGGTAAGTCCGGCGTCACCAGGAAAGATGATGGCCAGGTAGCTGCCAGCGGCCAGGATAGACGAATTCGCCGATTACTGCCGCCGCGGAAATGCTCGCTAGTCGTCTAGATCTATCTGTCGAAGCGCTTGACGGCACCTCGCTGTGTGCTTTATGAGCTGGACCGTCGAAGAGATATTGATATCTAGATGATCGAAATCCGTAAACATCTAGACGACCAAAGGATGACGGCCGGCCTGATGTGGCATCTCAGCGTTCCGGACTTCGCCTGATGAGATTGCAGCAAGTTGATGATCGTCGGCCGACGTATTGCTACTGTAAGCCGCGCCCATAAAAGCACGCCACTACTAGGGATGACCTAAGTGACTGTCGTGTGTTCTTTTTCTGCAAAGTCTCGGCCCATCCAGATGAAAACGGACATCAACGGCCCGCCGCAAGGGTCGCTAAGCCATTCAGCTGATGAGGTGTACTTCTCGGCACTCGCGGCCGAGAAGCGGATGCCGGCAAGATCGCAAGGCCGCCCGCGGGGGACTAAATGAGCGTGACCGGTGGCGCGATCGCCGCCAAGGACGATGGGGCCCAAGCGCGGGTGCCGAAGCCGGCCGCCTTCGACTGGGCTGGCACCTACCGGCGGCGTACGGCCGCCGCCGACTGTGCCTGTGCCCTCGCGGCCGGATTGCTGGCCGCGGGACTTCGCTTCGCCAGCACGGGCTACGTGCCAGAGATGTACCTGATCAGCACCGCCCTGTTGCCGGCGTTGTGGTGGGCGGCGGTCTCGCTGGCCGGTGGTTATGACGCGCGGTTCGTCGGGCTGGGCTCGGATGAGTTCCGCCGGATCCTCAACGCGGCGGTCAGCCTGACCGCTGCCATGGTCCTGCTGTCCTACGCCGCGAAGCTCGATCTGGCTCGCGGCTACATGGCCATCGCCCTGCCGTCCGCCGCGGCCCTCGACCTGATCGTCAGGTACGTGTTCCGCAAGAACCTGCACCGACTGCGCAAGCGCGGCCTGTGCACCCGCCGGGTGGTCGCCGTCGGCCACGCGCAGGCCGTCGCCGAGCTCGTCACCACGTTGCGCCGGGACAGCTATCACGGTCTTTCCGTGGTAGCCGCGTGCGTCGCTGACGCGGCCCAGGGTGATGAGGTGGCCGGCGTCCCGCTGGCCGGCGAGCTGGGCTCGGTCATCGCGGCGGTGAGCCGGTTCGGCGCCGACGGCGTCGCCGTGCTCAGCTGCCCCGAGATGGACGGCGTGCGCCTGCGTGAGCTGGCCTGGGAGCTGGAGAAGACGGACACGGATCTATGCGTCGCACCCGCCCTGCTGGACGTGGCCGGACCGAGGACGACCATCAGGCCGGTGGCTGGCCTTCCTCTCCTGCACGTGGACCATCCGGAGCTGGCGGGAGGGCGGCAGGTCGCGAAAGCCGCTTTCGATAAGGTGACCGCGCTGCTGGCGCTGCTCCTGCTCGCGCCCGTCCTCGCGGCAATAGCGGTGGCAATCCGCCTCAGTGACCGGGGTCCGGCCTTCTACCAGCAGGCCAGAGTCGGCCGAGACGGGCGGTGCTTCACGCTCTACAAGTTCCGGACCATGGTCGTCGGCGCCGATCAGCAGAAGGCGCAGCTGGCCGCCTTCAATCAGGCCGACGGGGCGCTGTTCAAGATCCGGCAGGATCCGCGGGTGACCCGCATCGGCGCCTGGCTGCGCCATTGGTCTCTTGATGAGCTTCCTCAGCTGTTCAACGTCCTGCGCGGCGACATGTCGCTGGTCGGGCCACGGCCGGCGCTGCCGGAAGAGGCCGCCCGCTACGCCTGCCATGTGCGGCGCAGGCTCGTCGTCAAGCCCGGCATCACCGGCCTGTGGCAGGTCAGCGGAAGATCCGATCTGCCCTGGGATGAGGCGGTCAGGCTCGATATACGTTACGTGGAGAACTGGTCGTTTGCCCTTGACCTGCAGATCCTGTGGAAGACCGGGTCCGCGGTCATCCACAGGTCCGGAGCCTACTAAGGACGCTTCAAACGCGGAGGTTGCGGCCGGATGCGAAGCTGAGGTTTGGTGTTGCGCCCGTCCAGTCGCCCCGGCTATGAATGGCTCGATGGTGATGACCTCGGCAGCACAGATGCCTGCTCCGATGGAGATGCCTGCTCCGATGCTGGCATGCCCGCGGACCCTCGTTCCATGGTTGTCTCGATGTGATAACCGGGCCGCATAGCACTGGTCGCGTATTCGATAGCCAGGTTGGAGCTGTCATAGGTTGTCCTGGCTGTCCGCAGTACGGGGTCCCCGGGCTTGAGTCCGAGGAGCGAGGCGTCATACTCATCGACCGCGCACGCAGTGATTGTCTGCCTGGCCCGGGCGATGCGAACCCCGCAAGAACTCTCCAGCCTGGCGTAGAGCGATCCGTCTAGCAAGGGCTGGGAAACCAGTCCGGCGAAGCGAGCGAACGGCAGCCACGAACTCTGCACCACGACCGGGGAGCCATTCACGACGCGAAGCCGCCGGATCAGCACCGCTACCGAGCACTCACTGAGCTGCAGGGCTTCGCCGGCTGCTGGCGGCGGCTGATCGACTAATGCCTTAATGACCCGCGTCTGAACGTCGTGGCCGTGCCGCTTCATTTCCTCCGTAAAGCTCAGCAGCCCGTCGGTGGTCCGGCTGGGGAGGACCTCGGTGGCGAAAGTCCCGAGGCCCTGGCGGCGAACGACCATTCCCTCGGACGCCAGGGCGCCGAGAGCCTGACGGATCGTCATGCGCGCGACGCCGTACCGCGCGGCCAGATCGGCCTCCGACGGCAATCGCTCGCCTGCCGCCCACTCGCCGGCCGAGAGCCGTATCCGCAGGTCGTCATGGATGCTCGTGTGAACTGGCCTGTTCATCTGTATCCCTGTCGTTGGCTCACATCGTGATACCTCGGCAGGACAGCCGAACACGGGTCCGGGGTTCGACTGGCTGGTTTGGCGGTATCCGGGCAAGTCTTAGGCAAGTTTATGGTAAATATTCATTAACGGTTCGGTCAAAATCGGGCTGACGACCGAGCTTGGCTTGCGACCCAGGTCGACAGCGAACCTGGGCAGGCCGGCCGATCGCGGAAAGCTTGCCGACATGTTATCAGAGCGTGAACTTGTCATCACGCTCTGAATCAGTTTTGCCGATAGCGGGAGCCAGCTTATTCACGCCGCCCAAATCATCTATACCTCCAGAGGTCTAGAGTGCTTTCGGCGCGCGGAATGAATGCATTACCCAGGGGACCAATTAAATCGCCATTCCGCTGGTCCGCGCCGAGCGTGCCGCCAGAGCCAGGCAGGCCGGGCCGTCCGGCCTGGCGCTCGTAAGCTCGTCATGATCGCACACCACCGCCGGTAACGACGCTCTGCATTCCGCGCCGCGGCGGGCTGAGGGAGACGCCATTTCAGTGGCGGCACCATGGCGGCCGCCGCCTCTAGAGCGTCAGCGAAGCGGCCGGCGGCCACGGCCCCGGCGAGCGCCGCGCCGCGCAGGCTCGCGTGCGAGTCCGCGGAAGTGCCGACCCGGGCGCCCCAGGCATCGGCCCGAAGCTGCATCGCGCGAGGCGAGCCCGAAGGCCCGCCGGCCGTGATCACGGCCGTGATGCTCGCGCCGATCGCCCGCAGGGCGTCAATCCCGAGGCGAACTTCGAACACGCCGCCATCCTCGGCGGCCCGGAGCAGGTGCGTCGGCCCGTGGACCGCCGAGATTCCATCGATGCGGCCTCGCAGCAAGGGGTTCCAGCCGGGGAGGCGGCGCCCGGTGAGCGTGGTCCTCATCAGCAGATCGCCGGGATCGGCGGCGGCCAGGCCGGGCTCCAGATCCTGGTACGCCGCAGCAGTGGAGGAATAGCCCAGCGTAGCCGCCAGCCAGTCAATCCCCCCGCCGGTCAGGCCCGTCGGGCCACCCGCCGCCCAGAGTGACTCCAGCACGTACGCGTTGAGGACCGTGCCCTGCCGGGCCGTGTCCACGGGCGCATCCGTCACGTGCAGCAGCACATCGGTCGTGCCAGCGATATCAATGGTGATGCCGGCATAACAGGCGCCTACTCCGAGACCGCCGACAGAGCCGTCAGGACCGCCGACGGCGACCGGCGTATGCCGGGCCAGGCCGGTTAGTTCCGCGGCGGCGGTGGTGACGCGTCCGGCTACGGCGGTCGCGGGGCGGACGGACGGCAGGATGCGCAGGGGCACGCCGGACTTCCTGGCTATCTCTAGTGACCAGCGGCGGCGCCGGACGTCGAACAACTGGGTGTAAGAGGCGCTGGCCGGGTCGGTGCACGCCTGGCCGGTCAGTTTCAGGGTCAGGTAGTCCTTGAGACTCAGCAGCCAGCGGGTCCGGGTGAGCGCGGCGGGCGAGACCTTGGCCAGTCGGCGGATTCGCGCGGCTGACGACTCGGCTGACGAGCGCCGTCCAGTGACCGATTCGAGTTCCGCGCCCAGCATGTCCTGAATATCCTGCGCCTCTTGCCACGCCTGGTTGTCCCGCCACAGCAGCGCCTCGGTCGTCGGCCGTCCGTCGCGGCCGACCAGCACGGTCGCCAGATGAGCCGTCAGCCCGACGGCCCGGACCCGCACTTCGCGGCTGGTCAGCTCGCGGATGGCGGAGGCAACTGCCAGCCACGTCAGCTCGGGATCGAACCCGTCATCCGCTGTCGGCTCGGGCCTGCTGATGAGGTAGCGC
>Ga0102924_1005752_pt1 | contig 11863 bp, 9 predicted proteins | sample PaiPotPPM11metaG_FD_80116 | JGI IMG/M metagenome (GOLD analysis project Ga0102924, IMG submission 80116) | Iron sulfur acid spring bacterial and archeal communities from Banff, Canada, to study Microbial Dark Matter (Phase II) - Paint Pots PPM... ... | reverse complement strand
TCCTCGGTCCGGTCGCCGGCGTTCGGCTCGACGATCATCCACGTGCCGTCTTCGGAGAGCGTCGAGTGCACGTGGCGCGCGGCGCCGACGGGATCGCCCATGTCGTGCAGGCAGTCGAACATCGTCACCAGGTCGTACCCGGTGCCACTGTACCCCGCCGCCGGCGCCACGCCGAAGGAGACGCGGTCGGCGATCCCCGCCTCGTGCGCCCGGGTGCGCGCCGTCTCGATCGACCCCTCGTGGTAATCGGACCCCACGAACGTCGAACTCGGGTATGCCTGCGCCATCAGGATCGTCGAGGCGCCGTGTCCGCACCCGACGTCGGCGACCAGCGCGCCGCGCTCGAGCTTCTCGACCACGCCGTCGAGCGCAGGCAGCCACTCGGCGACCAGGTGCGCGTTATAGCCGGGCCGGAAGAACCGCTCGCAGCCCTCGTGCACATCGTGGACGTGCTCGTGCCAGCCGAAGCCCTCGCCGCTGCGCGCCTTCTCGACGATCTGCGGGGAGTCGATCACCGACCCGAGCGCGATCTGAAAGAACCCCGGCAGGTATGCCGGGCTGCTCGAGTCGGTCAGCGCGACAGTCTGCTCGGGCGGCAGCGTGTAGCGGCCGCTATCGGCGTCGTAGGAGACGAAGCCGCCCGCCGCCTGGGCGTTCAGCCACTCGCGGACGTACCGCTCCGCGGTGCCGGTTCGCTCGGCCAGCTCGGCCGGCGTCAGCCCGCCGGCTCCGGCGAGCCCCCGGTACAGGCCAAGCCTGTCGCCCATCACGACGAGCGCGGCGTTCAATGTAGCCCCGACTTCGTCCACGGCCCGAAACACGAACTGCATCAGCTTGTCGCCGTCGACCTCGACGGCCTGCTCAACTGCACTCATGGTGCCCTCCTTGAGTAGGTGGTGTTGTCGAGGACGACGATCTCAGGCGACCGTGCGCGCGCCGCGAAGCCCGCGCGAATCCGCCGTGAAAGCCGGCTTGACGAAGGCGCGCAGCGCGAGATTCACCTGAACCGGCTTGCGCGCGTGGGGGTTGTGACCACCGTCGAGGACGGTGACCAGCCGGCCCCCGGTCGCATGTGCGAGCGCCTTGGCATCCGCATGAGAGGTGATCTTGTCGTTGGGACTCGAGATCACGAGCACCGGGCAGCGCACCCGCCGGGCCAGCGCCATCTGCGCCCGGCGCGTCGCCGGCGCCGCGAAGTCGCCGATGGCGCTCGCGATCAGCGTATCGGCGTCTGTCTCAAGCCCCCATCCGACCGCATCCTCGATCTGCTTGGTCGAATGCGGGGTGTTGCACGCTCGACGGATGAACCATTCGACGAAGTCGCGGTAATCGTCGCGCCAATGGATCGCATTGAACTTCAGCCAACCCGCCGCGACGGGCGGCGGGACGAACAGCGCGCGGCGCATCCAGGGGTGGGCCATGATCCGCCAGCGCAAGCCTCCTAATGGACTGGCTGGGAAGAACGGCCCGACGAACGCGGCGCCGATCACGCGCTCCGGATTCTCAGCGGCGACGAGTAGCGCGCTCTGCGCGCCGCGCGAGAGCGACACGAGGACAGCCCGCGCGGTATTGGTCGCGTCCATGACCGCGAGCGCGTCGGCGGCAAACTCCGCTGCTGCGTAGGCAGAAGGCTCGCGCGGCCTGTCAGAGCGACCATTCCCTCGCGGATCGAATGTCAGCACGCGACAGTGCCGGGCGAAATACGCGATCTGCGCCTTCCAGCACCGCGAATGGAGGATCGTCCACGTGGGCAGGAGCAGGATCGTCGGCTCGCCGTCGCCGTAGCGCTCCCAGAACACCCGCACCCCGTCGCGCTCGATGTAGCCGGTCTCATCGGGGTAGCGCGCGCGGATCACAGCATTTCTGCGATCCGCTCAGCTGCGCGGCGCGCTCCGTCGGTCTCGACGGGCGCGTAGTCGACTTCGCTGCCGATCTCTTCGGCGATCGCCTGAGCGATCGTCGAGGGCGTCGCGCTGTCGAAGTCCATCCGCCGGCCGGCGCCGTACCGCTCGAGGCGGTGACGTACGTGGAAGTTCTGCTCGAAGTGGTGCTTGAGCGGGAAGTACATGAACGGCCGGCGGTTGGCCGTCAGCTCCATCGCTGTCGTCAGGCCGCCCTGCACGACCGCCAGGTCGCACGCGGCCAGGTGGCGGTAGAGGTTGTGGACGTAAGGGCGGACCTCGAGTCCTGGAGTCGTGGGGAGCGATGAGGGATCGATCCTCGGTCCGGCGACGGCGATCATTCGCAGTGCGGGCACGAGCTGCTTGGCCTGCTCGAACGAGGCGATCACGCGTCGGAGCAGGTCGCCCCCGACGCCTGAGCCGCCGACGGTCACGATGCACACCTGCTCGTCGGGCGCGTAGCCGAGTTCGGCGCGCAGCGCCTCGCGATCGGCCAGCAGGGCGGGGTCGAAGCCGGTGACATAGCCCACGAAGTCGAAGTGCTGCTCGGTCCACTCGCGGATCGGCGGCAGGTCGGGGCCGAGGCGGTCGGGGACGATGTCGTCCGGGTTGCCGACGAACAGCGCCCGGTCGCGCAAGCGCGGGAAGCGCGCGATGTGCTCGATCATCTCGGCGTTGTAGTCGGCCGTCAGGAACGCCTCGCGCTCACCGCCGTCGGGCATCGGCAGCCAGCCGACGAAGTCCGTCAGCCAGCAGTATGCGGCGCGCTTGAGCTCAGGATTCTCGTGCAGGAAGTAGTCGAGCTCCCACGCCTCGTCGCCGATCCACAGGTCATAGGGCTCGGCCTCGACGACGTCGTAGAAGACCATGAAGTTGTTGACGAGGATCTCGTCCATGCGCCGCCAGGCCTGGAAGCAATGCAGGTCGTGCTCGGCCGATTCGGACTCGATGTGCGAGGACTCGTTAGCGAGCTCGGCGCTCGCGGGATGGATGCGCTCGCCCTCGGCCTCGAGCACGCGCGTCACGGGATCCTGGGCAAGCCAATCGATCTGCAAATCCGGATGAAGCTTGCGCAGCTCGCGCGCGATCGCCACGTCCCGCTGGGCGTGGCCCAAACCGATCGGGGAGGAGATGTAGAGCGCTCGCTTGGGCCGCGCCTTCGCCCGCGTCCAGGCGGAGGTGGGCGCGCGGCGCGGCTGAATGAGGTCGCGGAGGAGGAGATTGCTCTTCACCGGGTCGCGGGCGAAAGGGTTGTGCCCCGAGCCCTTTAGCGTTGCCAGCTCCCCGTGCAATAGCTCCGCCAGGGCAGCGCCGGACTTGTAAGAGCGGATCTCGTCGTCGGTCCCGTGGATCACCGCGACCGGACAGCGGTTGCGGGCGGCCAGCTCTCGAACGCTCTGCTCGTCGGACGGCCCCGGCCCAAGCGAAGTTGCAATCAGCGTTTCCGGATCGGTCTCGAGGGCCCAGCCGACGGAATCCTCGATTTGCTTCGTCGAATGGGGCTCGGTGAATACATGCGAGAAGAAGAACCAGAGGAAGTCCTCGTAATGGTCGATCCAATAGTGGCGGTTGAACTTCTCCCAGCCGTCATACGTGTCCCGGCGGTCATCGAAGCCCGCGCGGGCCCGAGCGCGCGGCGTGGAGGTCGCCAGCGGGACCGCCGGCCCCACAAACACCGAGCCCAAGACGCGCTCAGGGTGATCAGCGCCAAGCACGAGCGCTCGCTGTGCTCCTGCCGAAAGCGACACGAGCCAAGCGCGGTCCGTCCGCGTCGCGTCCATCACCGCGAGTGCGTCGGCGGCGAACTCGGTCTCGGCGTAGCGTTCAGGGTCCTGTGGCCGGTCCGACTTGCCGTTGCCGCGCCCATCGAACGTCAACACGCGCGCGTGACACGCGAAGTACGGAACCTGCGCCTTCCAGCAGCGGGAGTGGATGATCGACCAGGTGGTAGGAAGAGGACGGTCGGTTCGCCGTCGCCGTAGCGCTCCCAGAACACACGCACGCCGTCGCGCTCGATATACCCTGTCTCGTCGGGGTAGCGCGCGCGGGTCTGCTCGCGCGTGGGTGTCTCGACTGCGGTCATCGGGCTAGCGCGGGCATCCCGGCGATCGCCGCCGCCAGCCGTGTCATACCGTCGGCGATTGTCTCCGGCGTGTGGTTCGAGATCGACAACCTCAGCGATACGTCATCTTCGATGTCGGCGAAGAAAACGGATCCCGGCATGAAGAACATGCCGTGCTCCACTGCGCGCTCGAGCAGCGTCCTCGTGGACCACCCATCCGGCAGGCGGACCCACACAAAGATGCCGCCGCGAGGGTGAGTGAAGGCCGAGTCTTCAGGAAGCACGTTGGCGAGCCCGTCGATCATCGCTCGCATCGGCGTCGCGTACACAGCGCGCAGCTCCGACGCGCGTCTCATCCAGTCGACACCTTCGAGGTAGATAGCCGCGGCCGCCTGGTCGATGGTCGACGTGTTCATGTCCATCGCCTGCTTGACCGGAATCAGCATCTGGGCGACCTCGGCGGGCGCCAAGACCCATCCGACTCGTAGTCCCGGCGCGACCGTCTTGGCCAAGGTGCCGATGTAAAGGACGTTTTCACGCGACCGACTGGCGATCGGTGACGGCGCCGGTTCGCCGCCAAAGTAGAGCTCGCGATAGGGCTCGTCTTCAATCACCCACACTCCGTGACGCTCGGCAATCTCCGCCACCGCGGCGCGGCGCTCCACGGTCAGTGTCGTTCCGCTGGGGTTCTGGAAAGTGGGGATTGTGTAGATCACCTTCGGCCGGTGTTCGATCACCGCGGCCTCGAGCGCAAAGGGGTCGAGCCCGTCCTCGTCGCCCGGAACCGAGATGAGCTGCGCCTGGGCGAGCACGAACCGCTTCAGCGGTACCACGTAGGTCGGCCGTTCGACCAGCACGACGTCGCCCGGGTCGAGCAGCGCGTTACAGAGCAGATCTAGGGCCTGGGTCGCGCCCGTGGTGACGACGATCTCGCTGGGCTCGGCGTGGACGTCGAGCGCTGCCATGCGCTCGACGATCGCGGCTCGAAGTCGAGGGCTGCCCTCGGCCAGCCCGTACTGAAGCGAGCTGGGCGCCGCGTCGTCCGACAGCGCGGCTGCGAACGCCGCGCGGATGCCGCCGAGGTCGAATCCCGCGGGGTTCATGATCCCGGCGCCGAACGACATGACCTCGGGACGGCCGAGAACGGCTTGGAACATGCGCACGACAGGGTCGTCGAGCCCTTCTGTGCGAGCGGCTGGGGGCGGCTTTCTCGTCGACATGGGGCCAACCCTCTCATCTCGCCGTGCCCGCAGCGCGAAATCAGCGTGAAACACGTCTACGCTTGCCCAAATGCTGCGGGTCCGGGTGCTGGGGCACTTGACGATCGAGCTCGACGGAACGGCGCTCGAGCCGCCCACGAGCAAGCGCGCTTGTGCGCTGCTGGGGTGGCTGGTGGTCAACCCCCGGATGCACCCGCGATCGAGGCTCGCCGCGCAATTCTGGCCCGACGTACTCGACGAGAGTGCCCGCACGAGCCTGCGCAGCGCGCTATCGGCGTTGCGGCGTGCGCTGGGCCCTGACGGCGAGCAGTATCTGATCGCCACCCGGGACGAGGTCGGCCTCGCCGGCGACTCACTGGTGTGGACCGATCTCGCCGAGTTCGATCGTTGCGTGCATGAAGGGCGTCTGGAGGAGGCACTCGAGGTTTCGCGCGCCGAGCTGCTCCCGGGACTCAATGACGACTGGGTGTATGAACGCCGGGACGAGCATCGCGAGCGTCTGGCGGGCGTGCTTGCCCGGCTCGCGGCTGACGCTGAGAGCCAACACGACCTGGACAAGGCGATCGCCTACACGCGCCGGCAGGTGGCTCTGGATCCACTCGCGGAGGAACCCCAACGGGATTTGATGCGGCGACTTGCGGCCTCCGGCGATCGCGCCGCGGCGATCAGGACGTACGAGCGGCTGAGCGAGCGCTTGCGCGACGATTTGCGCATCCCAGCGTCGCAGGAGACGCGCGAGCTCGCCGAGGCGCTGCGACAGGGCGGCGAGGCCGTCGCGCGGGAGCCGGCCGTTCATGCGGCTGAGCCGGCGCCGGCCGTCGTCACATTGCTGTTCACCGACCTCGTGGGCTCGACGGAGCTGCTCGGCGAGCTCGGCGACGACGAGGCCGAGCGTTTCCGGCGCGTGCACTTCGGCTTGCTACGCGACGTTGCCAGCGTCCACGGCGGACAGGAGGTCAAGAACCTCGGCGACGGGCTGATGGTCGCATTCCCGAGCGCGGTCAACGCCGTGAGCTGCGCGATCGGAATCCAGCAAGCCGTCCACCGGCACAACGCCCGTGAGGGTGACGAGCGTCTCTGGGTTCGCGTCGGACTGAACATCGGCGAGCCAATCCGGGATGAGGACGACTACTTCGGCACGCCGGTCGTCGTCGCCAAGCGGCTCTGCGACAAGGCCGACGGCGGACAGATCCTGGCCTCCGAGCTCTTGCGGGCGCTGGTGGGTTCAAGAGGTGGCTTCGACTTTCGCTCGTGCGCCCCGATCGCGTTGAAGGGGCTGTCCGAGCCGCTGCCGGCATGCGAGATCGCCTGGGAGCCCGCCGCCGAGCGCAGGGTCGCACTCCCCGCCCCGTTTCTGGTCGACGAGCCGGCACCGCTTGTCGGCCGTGACGTGGAGCTTGCCGAGCTCAGTCGGCAATGGGGGCAAGCTCAAGCTGGTCGGAGAGGCGCAACGGTGCTCGTCGGGGAGCCCGGGATAGGCAAGACGCGGCTGGCGGCCGAGTTCTGTCGCGGAGCCTACGCCGAAGGCGCGTTGGTGCTGCTCGGCCGCTGCTACGAGGAGTCCCTGGTCCCGTACCAGGCGCTCGTCGAGGCGGTGCGCCACTACGTCTCCGAGACCCCGCTCGATGAGCTGCGTCTCCAGGTCGGACAGCACCGGGCGACTCTGGCACGGCTCGTTCCGGAGCTCGTCGAGCCGGGCGCTCAGCTCTCCGCGAGCGGGGCCGGGGAGTCCCAGGAGCGCGAGCAGTTCCTGCTGTTCGAGAGCGTGGCGTCGCTGCTGCGCGCCGTCGCCGAAGAGCACCCTCTGATCCTGGTCCTCGACGATCTTCATTGGGCCGACGGCCCGACGCTGCTCCTGCTTCGCCACCTCGTGCGCGCGACCGAGGGCGTGCCGCTGCTGATCCTCGGCACGTACAGGGAAACCGAGGTTGACGAGGCGCATCCGCTCGGGCAGGCCCTGGCCGAGCTGCGGCGAGCGCGCGCGCTCGAGACGGTGGCGCTACGGGGGCTCGGTCAGCAGGACGTCGCCGAGCTGATCTCGTCGCAGGCCGGGCGCGCGGCTCCAGCGACCGTCGCGCGGTCGATCGTTGACCGCACCCGGGGCAACCCGTTCTTCGTCGAGGAGCTGCTTCGTGACGTGGGCGCGGAGGGCGACTTCGCGGACGCGCTCACGCGGATCCCGGAGAGCGTCAAGGACCTGCTCCTGCGTCGCCTACGGCGACTCGACGACGACGCCAAGCGCCTGCTGACCTACGCCGCCGTCAGCGGGCGGGAGTTCGACCTGGACGTGCTCGAGCCGGTGGCCGGCATGCCGGCGGACCGGGTCATCGAGAGCCTCGAGAGGGCGATCGCTGCTCACATCGTCGAGGAATCGACTAGCTTGATCGGGCGCTACAGCTTCGCCCACGCTCTGATCAGGGACACGATCTACGAGCAGCTCTCGCGTACGCGCCGGGCGCAGCTGCATCGCCAGATAGGGGAGGCGATCGAGGAATCGATGGGCGATCGAGCCGCCGAGCAGTCGGAGGCGCTCGCGTACCACTTCTCGGCCGCCGGAGATATCGCCAAGGCATACCGGTACCACGCCGCCGCCGCCGACGCGGCGCAGCATGTTTACGCGGTCGAGCGTGCGGTGAGGCACTACACCGCCGCGCTCGAAGCCGCCGACGCGCTCGGTCTCGCGCCGGACGGCGAGCCAGCGGTGCGCCGTCTGCTGTTGCAGCGCGGCAGGATGTTCCTGCGGACGGGCGACGTCCGCTCGCGCGCCGACTTCGAATCGGTACTTGATGCCGCGCGGCGATGCGGTGATCGCGCGAGCGAGATGGAGACACTCAACGAGCTCGGCATCTTGCGGCTCCAGTCCGACGTCGGTGCGGCGGCCGAATCCCACCTGGCGGCGCTCGAGATCGCGCGCGAGCTCGATGACACGGCGGCGCAGACCAATGCCATGGACCGGCTGTCCGTTGTCTACTCGCACTTGCTCGATTTCGGCCGCGCGCTTGAGCTCGGCGAGCGCTCGCTCGACCTGGCTCGCGACGCCGGCGAGGCGGCTCTCGTGGGACGCGCGCTTGACAGCATCAAGCTGGCCGCTTGGCAGCTCGGGGACCTCGACCGGCTCGAGGAGCTCACCGGCGAGCTTGCGCGGCTCTGGCGCGAGCGCGACGATCTCTGGTATCTGCAGTTCACACTGCAAGAGTCGGCATTCGTCCCGATCGGCCGGGCGCGCTGGGATGAAGCCGCCCAGCGACTCGCGGATGCCGCAGCGATCAACAGGCGCATCCGGGATCCCCTCGCCGAGATCCTGATACTCCACGCGCTCTGCTGGCTGCACCGGAGCAGGGGGGCATATGAAGAATCGCTCGCAGCGGGCCGTCGAGCGGTTACGTTGGCCGCGGATACCACGTGGGCGGGTTGGGCGGCCGAGGCTCTCGGCCGGACATTGCTAGACCTAGGTGCAGCCGCCGAGGCGGCCGAAGTTCTCGAGCGCGGCCTCGACGCGGGCCAGAAGATCGGGGCTCTTAACGAGTCCGTCCGCTGCATGGGTCAGCTCGCTTGGGCACGCTTGGAGCTCGGAGCCGAGGACGAAGCCGTCGCGCTCGCCGCTCGGGCCGAGGAGTTGCTCGAGCGGGTCACCGGCGGCCCGTTCCTGTTCGGCGCACACGCCTACGCGTCGCTCGCGCGGGTGCTGCTCGCCACGGGCGCCCCGGAGCGTGGCGAAAACCTCCTGCGCCCCGTGCTAGAGGCCGCCGAGCGCTTCGGGTGGCTCGAAACCGTGGCCTTGAGCGAGCTTGTGCTGGGCCTCTGCCTGGAGGCAAGCGGCGAGCCGGATCAGGCCAGCGAGGCGCTCGCCCGTGCCGCGAGGCTTGCCGACGAGCATCAGATCCCAGCGCCAGGGTGGGAGGCGCACCTCGCGTTGGCTCGTCTGACCGACGAGCGCGATCAGCACCGCGCCTCAGCCGACGCGATCGTCGACCGGATCGCCGACGACATTAGGGACGAGACGCTGCGCGATGGCTTTCTCGAGCGGGCGACGCGGTAGTCCAGTCCACCTCATAGCCGAGCGCCTCGAAGTCGCTCAACGGCCGACCGGCGAGCTCTTCGAGCCCCGGCAGCTGGGTGGTGTACATCCTGACGGCAGCCAGCTTACGGGAATGGGCCTCAGCATCCAGCTGGTGAACTCTCGGCGCCAGCGCCTCGGTTCCGGCAAGAGCGTGGTCCCATGCCGCCCCCGCCAGGTCTTTCGAAGTCGGCCCGCGCTTGCCCGCGACCCACGCTGGCAAGCCGTAAAGCGTCGCGTGGGGAAGGTCGGCGTACAGAGACACTGTCACGCCGCTGGTCCGCAGTTCGAGCGCCGCGGCGCGAACGAGCGCGTGGTCGGTGTGGTTGGCGAACGCCGCGGGGGCATAGAGGTGCGCGCCAGGCACGAGCAGCCGCTCTATCTGTGACCTGAGCTGAGCCAGCGGCTTGGTCTGCCCGCGATACTGCTCGTCGAGGAAGCTCAGGTTGACCGAGGCCCGCCCGGCAACGGCGAGCGCCCTGCGATCCTCATCGATCCGCTCGCGCACGCGCTCCGCCGAGTCCGTTGCGCCCGTGTACCGATCCCACCACGCGGGAGCGCCCAAGTCTGTCGGCACGCCCGCGAACACGTTGATGACCAGCACCTCGCCGGGCTGATCGAGGAGATGCCAGCAGGACAGCACGGCGTCATCGAGGTGGGGGGAGAGGATCACGGTCGGCACGGATGAAGCGTCGCAGGCGGCCGTGGACGCAGCGTGAAGGCCGCGCGAAAGGTGATCCGCGACCGGACCCCTGCTAATATCGCGACGTGCGCTCGGAGCGCAATGTCTTGCGCTGCGTGCTGCTCCCCGGCGCGGTAGCGGCGACCTGAAGCGGTCGCCAGAGCCGACGCCGGCGGAATATTGTCGATCGATTAATAGAGAGCGAAGCGAGCGTGAAGGTACGACCCTCGGTCAAGCAGATGTGCGAGAAGTGCAAGGTCATCCGTCGTGACGGACGGGTGCTCGTGATCTGCTCCAACCCGCGGCACAAACAGCGGCAGGGCTAGACAGTGGCACGGATCTCCGGCGTAAATATCCCATTGAACAAGCGGGCCGAGATCGGCCTGACATACATCTTCGGGATCGGTCGCTCGACCTCGAACGAACTGCTGACGGAGGCAGGTATCTCGCGTGACACATACGTGCGCGACCTGACCGAAGACGAGGTCGTCAAGCTGCGCGAACTGATCGACGGCAAGAGCGTCGAAGGCGACCTGCGGCGAGAGCGCCAGCAGAACGTCAAGCGCCTCCAGGAGATCGGCTCCTACCGCGGCTTGCGTCACCGCCGCGGCCTGCCGGTAAACGGCCAGAACACCAAGACGAACGCGCGCACGCGCAAGGGCCCGAAGCGGATGCAGGTGGCCGGTAAGAAGAAGGCCGCCAAGAAGTAATGCCAGCCGCACGTAGACCGCAACGAGGCCGCCGCCGCGTCCGCAAGAACGTCCCGATCGGCCAGGCCCACATCAAGACCTCTTTCAACAACACAATCGTGTCGCTGACGGATCGCGAGGGCAACGTGATTGCGTGGGAATCGGCCGGCGGAGCTGGTTTCAAGGGCTCCCGCAAGTCGACCCCGTTCGCTGCGCAGGTCACCGCAGACGCCGCCGCCCGCAAGGGACTCGAGCACGGGATGCAGAAGGTCGAGGTGTTCGTCAAGGGTCCTGGCTCGGGGCGGGAGACCGCGATCCGCTCACTTCAGGCAGCGGGCCTAGAGGTCCTCGCGGTGCGCGATGTGACGCCGCAGGCCCACAATGGGGTCCGGCCGCGAAAGCGCAGGCGAGTCTAGGCATGGCGCGCGACACCGGAGCCCAGTGCAAGCAGTGCCGCCGCGAGGGCCAGAAGCTGTTCCTCAAGGGCGAGCGCTGCCTGACAGATAAGTGCGGCGTCGAGCGCCGCTCGTATCCGCCCGGCGAGCATGGCCGCGGCCGCCAGCGTCAGAGCGAGTACCGGCTTCAGCTGCGCGAGAAGCAGAAGGCCAAGCGCTACTACGGCGTGCTCGAGAAGCAGTTCCGGATTTACTACAAGAAGGCCTCGGCCCAGCCCGGCATCACAGGCGAGAACCTGCTGCGGATGCTCGAGTGCCGGTTCGACAACGTCCTCGTGCGGCTGGGGTTCGCGGCTTCGCGACGCCAGGCGCGCCAGCTGGTCCTTCACGGTCATTGGACCGTCAACGGCAGGCGAGTCAACGTCCCCAGCTATCAGCTGCGCGACAACGACGTGATCGCGATTCGCACCGGTTCGACCGCGAGCCCGGTGATTCGCGACGCGACAGAGCTCACCGGCCAGGTGCCGGCCTGGCTTCAGGCCGACCACGACGCGCTTACGGCGAAGGTGCTGCGCAAGCCGGAGCGGCGCGAGATCGCCGCGCCCGTGCAAGAGCAGCTCATCGTTGAGCTCTATTCGAAGTAACGAAACCTTGATCGCCGCGCCGCCCTCACACGGCTGGTACGGCGCCTGAACCCGACACAACGTTAGGACCCCGATGCTCGACTTCCAAGTCCCCCGAATCTCCTCAGAATCCGTCGACGACAACCGTGGCTCGTTCACAATTGAGCCACTCGACCGGGGCTTCGGCTACACATTCGGCAACTCACTGCGCCGCGTGCTGCTCTCCTCGCTCGC
>Ga0102924_1005751_pt1 | contig 11864 bp, 10 predicted proteins | sample PaiPotPPM11metaG_FD_80116 | JGI IMG/M metagenome (GOLD analysis project Ga0102924, IMG submission 80116) | Iron sulfur acid spring bacterial and archeal communities from Banff, Canada, to study Microbial Dark Matter (Phase II) - Paint Pots PPM... ... | reverse complement strand
GTGCAAATGTGCACCGCCGCGCATATCATCCGCGCCGAAGAAGTGGACGAACCCGGTTGGCACGGTTACGCTGCAACTTTTGATGATTTCGCGCTCCGCCGTGACGACGTGCTTCCGCCCCGCTACCAAGCGAGCTAATCCGCCACGACCAGTAACTCTCCCACCATTCGATTACAAAGCGAAAAGCCGTGTAGTAAAGCGGTGCTCTACCTCGACTAGCTTGCCCGTTTTGGGGGCTGCTGCTACACTGTGGCGGCAAGAGCCACTGCTGCTCCTGCCATACTGTTTGTAAAAGGTTTATCCATGTCCGGACATTCAAAGTGGGCCACAATCAAACATAAGAAGGCTGCTACGGACGCCCGCCGTGGCAAGGTCTTCACCAAGATAATTCGCGAATTGACCATCGCTGCGCGTACCGGCGGAGCCGATCCGGATACCAATCCGCGCTTGCGCACGGCTATCCTTACCGCCAAGGGCGAAAACATGCCCAACGACAATATCGACCGCGCCATTCAGCGCGGTGCCGGCAATCTGGAAGGCGAGATGCTGGACGAAGTAACCTTCGAAGGCTACGGCCCGGGCGGCGTGGGACTGCTGGTCCAAGTGGTGACCAGCAACCGCAACCGCATCGTCAGCGAAATTCGCCACATGCTTTCGAAAAACGGCGGCAACATGGCCGAGACCGGCGCGGTCGGCTGGATGTTCGAACGCAAGGGCGACATCGTGGTGCCCAAGGAAGCCGCGGACGAAGAAAAGATGATGAGCATAGTGCTGGACGCGGGCGCTGAAGATCTGCGCGACGACGGCGGAGCTTGGGAAGTAACCACCCCACCGGAAGCCATGGAAAAAGTCCGCGAAGCCCTGACCGCCGCTGGCATCAAACCGTCTTCCGCGGAGGTTGGCTTCATTCCGAAAAATTACGTGAAGCTTACCGGCACGCAAGCTCAGCAGATGGTTCGCATGATGGAAACGTTGGAAGATCACGACGACGTGCAGCACGTCTACGCAAACTTCGACATCGACGAAAAGGAAATCCAGGCTGCCGTGGCTGGGTAGTTCCCTTCGCGTCGCGTTTTGCGAAAAAACACTACCGCTGGTTTCAGACCCGCACGTACACTTGTGCCGGTCATGGCCTCGCATCCTGCTGAAAAAACAAAAACGAATGGGCGCGGATTGCGTGTGCTCGGAATCGATCCAGCGCTGGCTGGGGCCACCGGCTACGGCATCATTGAGTTCACTGGTTCCACGCCGCAGCTGATACGATTCGGTTCCTTCAAACTTCCTGCCCGCGCAACACTCGCCGCGCGGCTATACGAAATTCATTCGCTCATTTCGAAACTCGTTGCAGAGTTCGCACCCGACGCCGTGGCCGTGGAGTCCGTATTCACCGCGCTGAATATCAAGACCGCGCTGAAACTGGCGGAGGTACGTGGCGTAGTGCTGCTGGCGGCCGCGCAAGCTTCCATTCCCGCGCACAGTTATTCGCCTCGAGAAGTGAAATGCAGCGTGGCGGGATATGGCGCTGCGTCCAAACAGCAGATGCAACAGATGGTGACGTCCGCGCTGAGCCTGGCTGAAATCCCGGAACCCGCGGACGCCGCCGACGCCCTGGCCGTGGCCCTGTGCCACGCGCACCTTACCCGAGCGAACGAGCGCATGGAAGTTGCCATGTCCCTGAGCCCTGCCGCGGTCGTCTCGCCCCGAAAGATTCGTCCCGCGCAAATTCGCCCGCGTAACCAGGCCCGCACCGCCCACGTCTTTCATCCGTGATAGCATCGCTAGCGATGATTCAAGATTGGCATGGTCGCGTGGCGCGAAGCGCGGGAAGTATTCTGTTGGCGCTTCTTGCCGCCGGGATTGGATTCGCGAGTCCGCTTTTCGCCAGTAGCCCCGCTCGAACGAGCGCGCCATCCGCCATCCCGGCATCAGGCGACGCGCCCACCATCACTTACCGGAAAGTATTTAAGTCCAGTTATCCCGAGTTCGTCGAAATCAAGTTGAATGAGAGCGGGCACGGCACATTCGATATGCGCCAGCTCGACGAAGAAGCGAATCCGCAGCCTTTCGAGGTGAATGCTTCGCTAGCCGCTAGAATTTTTGCTCTCGCAGCGAAGCTGCACAATTTTCAAGGCGTGGATTTGGACGTCCACCGGCGCATTGCCAACCTGGGCGAAAAAACGTTGCGGTACGATAAGGGCGCGGAGACTCACGAAGTGAAGTTCAATTACACGCTCGACGACTCCGCCGGCCAATTGATGGCCATCTTCGAAGGATTGGCGCGGCAGGCCACCGATCTTTCCGATCTGGAGCGCACCATGCGTTACGATCGGCTGGGTGTGAACGACGTCCTGCAACAAATCGAGCAGGACTACAACAATAAACAGTTCCCGGAGCCCGAGCGGATGCTCCCGGCGCTCGATCAGCTCGCCGCTGACGATAAATTTATCGACATCGCACGCCAGCGCGCGCGAACTCTTGCCGGCAAGATTCGCTCTCGCGCTAACTGAAATGTAAAGTCTTGTAACTGTCGTGTTCTTTCTCCGCGCTTGTCGATGATTAGAAAGCGCTTATTTCCTGCCTGCCGCACGCTGGGATGGAAAACTGGCCTTCCGGTCAGGTTGACACTTTTTACAATTTCCGCCTATTCTTGATCCATCCCGTGTGAATACAATCTGCATCTGAATTAACTAACCCAATGAGACTAAAAAAACTATTTGTGATCCAGTGTACCGCGCTCCTTATCGTCCTTTCGATCCCCGTGCTGCAAGCTTCGGCACAAAACACCAATGTGCAGTCGCGCATCACGCAAGTTGTGGACGAAAGCAAACTCACTGTGTTGAAAGGCAACACGTATCCGCTCGCCCGCCCGGAGTTCGATCAAGGTGCCGCCCCCGCGAGCCAAGTGATGGAAACGATGATGCTTGGTCTTAAGCGCAGCCCCGCGCAGGAAGCCGCGCTCGAAAAGCTGATGGCCGAGCAAACCGACAAGTCCTCTTCTAATTTTCACAAGTGGCTCACGCCAGTTGAGTTCGGCAAGCAATTCGGCCCGTCGGACCAGGATATTCAGATCGTTACATCCTGGCTCCAATCACATGGATTCCAATCCGTTGAGGTGTCCAATGGCCGAACGGTAATTGAGTTCGGCGGCAATGCAGGCCAAGTGCAAAGGGCCTTTCATACCCCGATTCACAATTATTTTGTGAACGGGAAAGAGCACTACGCAAACGCAAGCGATCCGGCGATCCCGACTGCTCTTACTGCGGTTGTAACAGGTGTTGTGTATTTGCATAATTTCCACAAAAAACCAATGTATGTTCCCGGACATTCGAGAAAATCTGCGGGCACTGGCTCCCCATCTGCGCTCTATACGTTCGCCGGAGGATGCGACGCAGACAATAACTGCTACGGCGTGGGCCCGACGGATTTTGCAACGATTTACGACGTTACTCCGCTCTGGAATGCAGGGATTGACGGCACGGGACAAAACATAGCGGTCGTTGGCCAAAGCGACGTCGTTATGCAAGACATTAGTGCTTTTCGAAGTGTATTTGGTTTGCCCGCTAGGGCTCCGCAGAAAGTGCTGGCAGGCACTGATCCGGGCATCGTGAACGGGGATGAGACAGAATCCGATCTGGATCTCGAATGGTCGGGAGCAGTGGCGAAGGGCGCGACAATCATGTTTGTGACTTCCACTTCTGTGGATATATCCGCTCAATACGCGGTTGATCACACGCCGCTGATTGCTCCGGTGTTGAGCGAAAGCTACGGCTTATGTGAGCTACAGATCGGAACGACTGAAAATGGCGTGATTAACGCTCGATGGCAACAGGCTGCCGCCGAGGGCATAACAGTAGTTGTAGCTACGGGCGACGAGGGTTCCGCTGCTTGCGATATTACAGATTCAAACCTTCCGAATCCGCAATTTGCGGTAAACGGCTTGCAGGTGAGTGGTCTCGCGTCAACGCCCTTTAACGTAGCTGTTGGGGGCACTGATTTCGACGATGCCAACAACCCCACAACGTATTGGAACACGAGTAACACTTCAGGTACTTTGGCCTCCGCCAAGTCTTTTATTCCTGAAACAACTTGGAATAGCACATGCACCAACAGCGCGTTTGGGTCCGACCCTGAGACGAACTGTAACGACACGGCGAATAATCAATGGCAATGGACGGTGGCCGGCAGCGGTGGCTTGAGCAATTGCACTACTTCAAATGGAGTAAGTGCGTCGAGCTGCTCGGGCGGTTATTCCAAGCCTTCCTGGCAGGTGGCTACGGGAGTTCCGAATGACACTAAACGCGATATTCCCGACGTCTCGTTATTCGCCGGCAATGGATTTAACGGAAATTTCTACCTAATATGCGAAGCTGATCAAACGGGCGGGCAATCCTGCAACGCGAATAACTTCAATACTTTCTATCCAATAGGTGGTACGTCCGGATCGACTCCTGCTTTCGCGGCGATCATGGCTATGGTAAATCAAAAGACTGCAACGACACAGGGCAATGCGAATACCGTGCTGTATCCAATGGCAGCTTCGCAACCCGCGGCATTCCATGATGTGACTTCCGGTACAATCGCGGTTCTTTGCCAGGCCAACTCGCCAAATTGCGACAAAGCAGTCTCATCGGATACCTACGGAATTTTGACGGGATATAACGCGGGAGTCGGCTACGATTTGGCGACTGGACTGGGTTCCGTGGACGCTGCGAATCTAGTGAACAACTGGAATTCAAATTCTACCAGTCCGAACTTCACTCTTGGATTTAGTCCCAGCGCGATCACCATATCCAGTCCGGGACAGTCGGGGTCCGCTATGCTTACAGTGATGGCAACGCACGGTTTCACTGGGACGGTCACTTTCTCGTGCACCAATCTCTCGAATGACTTCGGATGCAGCTTCAGTCAACCGTCTGTCACGGGAAGCGGAACCACCACGGTCACTATCACTACCGTGGCCCCCAGCGCGCTGGCACCGATGCGCCGCCCAACCGGGCTCAATGGCGGAACGAAAGCGTTCGAGGTTTCATTCATCGCGATAGCGATCCTATGGATGGCCGCGCAGATGAAACGACGCCGATGGAGCTGGGTCGCCACCGCGTTTGCGTTTTGTTGCCTCCTGGGAGTTTCTGCTTGTGGCAGCGGCGGCAGCGGCACTCACACGACTGGTGGAACCCAGCCTGTTAATGGTCAGTCCGTAATTGTCAGCGCAACAGATGGAACGACTACTCACACCACTAATCTGAGCGTCACTGTTAATTGAATTCCTAGTTTCGGAGCTGCGCCGGCCCTATCTGACGATTAAGCTGGCGTAGCCTACTACTTCGTCGCGGTCGCCTGTGATGTCTCCGGAAGTCGCGTAGCGGATGAGTTCGGCCTGTGATGCGCCAAGGTCGCGCATGGCCACTAGCATCGCTACCGTGGCAGCGTAGCCGCACATCGAGATGTCCTCTGAGTTCACCGTGTCGTAGAGGCCTCGTGGGTCGAGCTCCAAAATTCTGTCGATGGCTTTCCGGTCTTTTTCGCGCGTGATGGCATCGCTTTCATAGTGGTTCATATCCGTGCTGGCGATCAGGAGCACGCGGCCCTTTTGCGCCGCCATTACTTTCGCAACAGTATGGCCTAACGCTTCGAGATCCGGGTAGCGGTGCGTAGCGAGAACCACTGGGACGAATCTTAAATTTGGCGCGAGGCACTGCAGGAATGGGATTTGCACTTCCAACGAATGCTCGCGCTGGTGCGCCACGCGATCTTCGCGCAGAAGCGGGCAAGATTGCTTTAGCTTAGCCGCAAGCTCCGAGTCGATTTGCGCATAACCAAAAGGCGTCTGCCAACTGCCGTCTGAAATTATTGCCATGGCTTCGCCGCCCGGAAAATGGCGCGGGCCTAACAGGATGCATCGAGCGGGTATTTCAATCGCCGAATAAACTGCTCCAGCTACGTGGCCTGAATACATATAACCAGCATGCGGCACGATGCATCCCAGGACTGGCACCCTCTTCTCAGCCTGTCCCGCTGCGGTAAATTGCTCGATTTCAAGAGCCAGTTTCTTTTTGTCCGAGGGATAAAAGCGGCCGGAAACAGCGGGAGGACGAATCATGGAATCAATCGATGCAACGAATCAGTGCAACAATATCTGAAACGGGCCTGCCGGTAACGGCGATCAGATAGCCTTGGAAGGTTTGCCTTTAATGTCGAGCGCCTCAGAACTGCCGGCCATCCACAGAACCTTAATGGAATCGCCGGTTTGATAGCCACCCGCATCCAGAATCTTGCTCATTTTCTTCTGCGCCTTATCGGCATAAGTAAACGTGTGAATGTTCATCTGATTTGCTTGCTCGCGCACCATCAGCGTGTGATTGTCGGCGTGGATGAATTGCGCCTTGAGCCACACAGGCTTTTGAGCCTTTTTCTTGACCACAATAGCGGGGCTACTGCTCATTTGTGCGCGCGCTACCGGCACGGACGCCGGCACGCATCCAACGACAAGCACAAGAGCTAACGCAGCGTAAAATTTAGAGTTCTTCATCGAATGAAATCTTCAGCGATTTCAGGAACTTAATGTCCTGCGGAGTGATTTCCACGCGCGGGGCCGCCACGGTCTCTTCTTCCAAAGTCTCGTCGTCCACGCGGATGTGCAGCGATTCGAGAAAACGGCGGTCCTGCGTAGTCATCTTGGCGTCCTGCTCGGAACGGCGCGCCAGGCCGATAGTGGCGTCCAGCTTCAACACAATATCGAAGCCGGCAGAACGCACACTGGAGATAGCTTCAGCGATACGATCGGAATCCGACACGCTATCGTTGATGGCGTGCCCCAGATCGCGCAATAACTGTTTCATGCGGTCGTCGAGTTGCAAGGCCGCCTCCTGTGAAAGGCCCTTCCTACACCAATTCTAGGGCCGCTGCAATCCCGAAACAAGACCCAGCTGCGGTGTTGGAATCGCGAATGTTACCTGTCCCCCGGCGCAGGTCATGTCGGGTTACAGGCGTGAGTGGTGAACTCCTCCGCCAACGTGGAATTCGGAGCACAGCACGTTGTCGCAATCTATACTAGAATTGCGATATGTCCGCAGGTTTCAGTTCCAATCTACTGAAGTCCTCCAAGGTAACTTGGCGCGTCTGGTGGCGCGCGGCTCGCCAGTTTTTCCACGAAGCGGTGGGCGCTCTTTTCGCCACTTTTGCACTTTACGGCGCAGTAGCCATTTGGCGCCAATGGCACACGCGGGTCGCTGCGTGGCTTTTGGGGTTCGCCATCGCTTACGCGATCACCATGGCTGTTTTTGCTTTCGCATCCTTCCGCCGAGCGCGACGAGTTCGCTGAACTATCCGATGCCCGAAGACATCAAAAAGCGCGTAACCACATCGGAACGAAAGCTCGCTTCCCCGTCCGGACTTCCCATGGAAGCCGTCATTACCCAAGAAAGTTTAGACGGTTGGGATCCTGAGCGCGATCTCGGCTATCCCGGCGAGTACCCGTTCACCCGCGGCGTCTATCCCACCATGTACCGCGGCCGGTTGTGGACCACGCGCCAATACGCCGGATTTGGCAGCGCCGTGGAATCGAACCACCGCTATCGCTATTTGCTTTCGCAGGGGCAGAACGGTTTGTCCGTGGCCTTCGATTTGCCCACGCAGATCGGACTGGATTCCGACCATCCGCTCGCGCTCGGAGAAGTTGGCAAAGTCGGCGTAGCAATCGACTCGCTCGAAGATATGCAAACCCTCTTCGACGCCATCCCGCTCGAGCGCGTGTCCACTTCCATGACGATTAATTCCACCGCCGCGATCCTGCTGGCGCTGTATGTCGCGGTGGCCAAGCAGCAGGGCGCGAATCTGAAACGTCTGGCCGGCACGGTGCAAAACGATATCTTGAAGGAGTACATTGCCCGCGGGACTTACATTTATCCGCTGCGTCCGGCCATGCGCATCGTCACCGATATTTTTGCCTGGAGCCGCACGGAAATACCGAATTGGAATCCGATTTCGATTTCCGGTTATCACATTCGCGAAGCGGGCTCCACCGACGTGCAAGAAGTTGCTTTCACGCTGGGAAACGGGATTGCGTATGTGTTGGCCGCCATCGAAGCGGGGCTCGCGGTGGACGAGTTCGCCCCGCAACTTTCCTTTTTCTTCAATTCGCACAACGAATTCCTGATGCAGGTCGCGAAATTCCGCGCCGCGCGCCGCGTGTGGGCGCGAACCATGCGCGACCGTTTCGGCGCGCGCGACCTGGGCTCCATGATGCTCCGCTTTCACGCGCAGACCGCCGGCTCCTCTCTAACGGCGCAGCAGCCCGAAAATAATATTGTTCGTGTCGCGTTGCAGAGCCTCGCCGCGGTTTTAGGTGGTTGCCAGTCCCTGCACGCTAACGCTTTGGATGAAGCGCTTGCGCTCCCCACCGAACATGCCGCGCTGCTTGCCTTGCGCACGCAACAGATCATCGCGCAAGAATCCGGCGTGGTGAACACCACCGATCCCGTGGCGGGATCTTTCGCTATCGAGAAATTGACCAACGAAATCGAAGCGGCTGCACAGGATTACATCTCGAAAATCGATGCCATGGGCGGAATGTTGCGCGCCATCGAAAGCGGATACGTCCAGCAGGAGATTCAGAAATCGGCGTACGAATATCAGCGAGCGGTGGATTCCGGCGAGCAAGTCGTAGTGGGCGTGAACAAGTTTCAGGCGGAAGAAGAGCGCCCCATTCCCACCCTGCAAGTCGACCCGGAAATCGAACAATCGCAAGTTGCGCGGCTGAACAAGTTGCGCGCGCGCCGCGATAGCGCGAAAGCAACGGCTGCTTTGGCGGAAGTGGAGCGCCGGGCCCGCGGCACGGAAAATCTGATGCCCGCTATTTTGCTGGCGGTAGAATCCTACGCTACGGTTGGCGAAATTTCCGACGCACTTCGCCGCGCCTTCGGCGAATACCGCGAGTCCATAGTAATTTGACGATGCGACGAGCATCGTCATCCCGAGGAACGAAGTGACGAAGGATCCTTTCCAAACGTTCCCGGTTTTTCGCGGCGCACTCGCGGAGCTGTCCTACGAAAATGCCTACGAAAACCCCTCTGAAAACAAAGTCCTGCGATGAAACTCATCCTTGCATCAGCTTCGCCTCGCCGCGCCGAAATTCTGCGAAACGCTGGAATCCAATTCGAGATACGCAGCGCGGGCGTGGATGAATCGCCGCTCGGCAAAGAATTTCCCGGTGATTATGTTTGCAGGCTGGCATTAGCGAAGGCGCTTTCCGCCGCGAGCGAGAATCGCACTCGTGACGGTGATTCACTCGTCCTCGGTGCTGACACGATCGTCGCTGTCGGCGGAGAAATTCTAGGCAAACCTTCTTCGCCAGACGACGCGCGGCGCATGTTGCGCCGACTTGGCGGGAACATTCACGAGGTCCATACGGGTCTTGCATTGTTACGAAATCCCGGACCGAAGCAGTATGTGGTCGAAGAAATTACGCGAGTGCACTTCGCAACTCTTACCGACCTGGAAATTGAGGAATATATTGCAACCGCAGAACCCTTCGACAAAGCGGGCGCTTATGCGATTCAGGGCGTGGGCGGACGTTTTGTGACCCGAATCGAAGGCTGCTACTTCAACGTGATGGGATTGCCGCTAGCACGACTGTATTCTTTGCTGCGCGAGTCTGGATGGGAAGACTCTCTCGCAACGAGAGACACTACAAAATAAAAACGGCGGCCTCAAGCCGCCGTCGATACCCTTCACAAAGTCCTTCGCAAAACCCTTTAGAAAATTAGCCCGTTACTTTTTGTCTTCGCCCAACGGAGGCGGAGCCGTCGTAACCGTCGGTGGATTTGCAGGTGGAGCGGGAGGCGGCGTTTGCGGATTGGCGTGCATGCCTTCTTTAAAGCTGCGAATGCCTTCGCCAATTCCGCGCATCACTTCAGGAATCTTCTTTCCTCCGAACAGGAGGACGATGATCGCCAGAACGATCAACCAATGAATTGGGCTAAATTCTCCCATGTTTACCTGCCTTCCCGAGGTCGCCGGCTAACGAAAGGCGTTTTGAGAGCCCGGGTGTCAACTTAAAGTATAACACGCTCGTCCCCGACCCGGCGCGTCAAGTGCTCCCGATCGAGGTACTCAAGCAGCGGAATAGCGTATTTGCGCGACACGCCTGTAAGTTCCTTAAACGTCCCGATGGGAAGGCGAGTGCCGCGTTCTTTGCGGTATTTAGCAAGAGTTTCCCGCAAGCCTTTTACGGCCATTTGATGGAAAACCAGGTCATCGGCCACTTTCACCAGCACCTTTTCTCGCAACAGAATTTGCAGAATCTTCTGCGCCCGTCGCGATTCCACCGGCAACTTGGCGAGCACCACGGCAAAACTCGGGACCGCCAGCCCGGCATTCGCAAATTCGCGTTCGATTAATTCCTTGGCGCGCGTTTCATCGGGTGATAAAGCTATTTCTCGTCCGGCTCGCTGGACAAGATCGCCCGAAATAAAAATTGCGCGTGATTTCAGCAAGTCTTCGAGCGCGGTTTCAAAAATCTCTGCGCGGGAATTTCCGGCTCGTCCGCGCAGCTCTTGCTTCGGAATTCCCGGCAACAATGGATTTGCGGCGTGGAAGGCGTCAATGGCTTTCCGGATTGTAGCCAGGGATTCCGCGAATACGGAAACCGACACAAGCGCGAAATCCGGCGAATTCAGATCGCCCACGATTCGCAGGCGTCGGGACTGCGCAAGTTTTGAAGCTGCAGCGCGAATGTCGCTTTTTATCCAGCCAGTGCGCGAAACCGTTTCAGTGCAAGTAAGTCCTCGGGGCGATGCTTCCGTCAGCGCAAGTAAACTCTCCTCGTTGTTTCCGCGCTCAAGCGTTTCCAGGAACGTTTTCACGCCAGCGGCATCGCGCCGGTGCCGGGCAGGACGCGTGTCGAGGATACGTCCACCTCCGATGGTCTCGACCGGGGAAAGCTGCCGCAGAATAAATCGATCCCCGGGCAGGACTAGCGCAGCTTCATCCAACTTAAATTGCGCAAATGCGGTTTCGCCGGCAGAATGTTCCGCCGCGCCGTCCAAGAAAATGATTTCGGCCACGGACTCGGCTGTGCCTTGATGCAAATGGACCCGCGCGCGATTTTTTAGCGACCGTGCGGAAGGCAGCAAGGTTATGCTCGCGTCCAAACGCGAACTCGGCTGGAAAATGCCCGGCGCTGCCAGCACCATGCCTCGTTTCACGTCAGCGATATCGATCCCGGCTAAGTTCGCGGCGGTGCGCTGACCTGCTACCGCGCGTGCGACTTGCTGTCCTCCAGAATGGAGACCGCGCACGCGGGCTCGTTTCTGCGTGGGATAAAGCTGCACTTCATCTTCGACACCCAAAGTCCCCGCCACAAGTGTGCCGGTGACTACCGTGCCAAATCCCTTCATTGCGAACGCGCGGTCGATGGGAAGCCGAAAGTGGCGCTGCTCGTCTCGCGACGAAACGGCACGCGCACTACGCTGCAATTCCTGTTTCAGCTCCTCGATTCCGGCCCCGCTGCGCGCACTCACTGCTATGGCAGGCGCATTTTCGAGAAAGGAGTCGCGCACGAATTCTTCGATTTCCAGACGCACCGTATCTAGTTCATCTGAACTGACCTTGTCGGATTTGGTGATTGCTATAATTCCGCGGGAAATGCCCAGCAAGCGGCAAATATCGAAATGCTCGCGCGTCTGCGGTTTGATCGATTCATCGGCGGCGACGACGAAGAGCACTACATCGATTCCACCCACTCCAGCCAGCATGTTACGAACGAATTTTTCATGGCCGGGCACATCGACGAAGCCAAATCTCACTCCATCGACATTCAGAAACGCGAATCCCAGATCGATGGTGATACCTCGGCGCTTTTCTTC
>Ga0102924_1005750_pt1 | contig 11866 bp, 11 predicted proteins | sample PaiPotPPM11metaG_FD_80116 | JGI IMG/M metagenome (GOLD analysis project Ga0102924, IMG submission 80116) | Iron sulfur acid spring bacterial and archeal communities from Banff, Canada, to study Microbial Dark Matter (Phase II) - Paint Pots PPM... ... | reverse complement strand
GCTCGCGGCATGGGTGATCGTTCCGGCTTCTAGCATCGCCATGGCAGAAGGAAAGGGCACCCAGTGCGGCTCGACGATATCTTCTCGGCTGCCCGGCAGCGGATCAAAGACAAGCTCTTCGGCGAGGAAAATATGATTGATGCTGGCGATGACCGTCGTAAACGGCTCGATGCAGCCGAGCGGGGTGAGCTTTTGCGCCCGATAGCCGGTCTCTTCCCGCAGCTCGCGTAGCGCCGCCGCGCTCGGATCTTCGTCCTCGTCGATGCCGCCGCTGACCAGTTCGAGCGTTTCGCGTTCGACGGCGTACTTGTATTCCCTTATCAGAAGAACCCTTTCACGCGCGTCGAGGGCGAGCACGGTGCTGCCGGGCTTCATATTGACGAGCCCAAAGATGCCCTTCTCGCCGTTCGGCCTGATGACGCTCGCTTCCTCGACGCGAATCCAGCTGTTCTGATATTTGATCGTCCGCGCGGTCTCTTCGAACGGTCCCTTCTTCATGTCGATACGTCGTGCGTTGGCATGATCAATCCCGTTCCGCGGGTCTCGCGGGCGCTCGCTCGCCGTCGTCGCAATCACGCCGCGCCCTGAATGCGGAAGATCGCGACGTCCTGCTGCACGCCTTTGAGATGCGAATGATCGCGCTTCTTGGCGTAGGGCGCCAGCAGGTCAGCGACCCCGGGCGCGGCATACACCTCCTCGGTGAGGCAGATCTCGTCGCCTTCGGCGAGGTGTTCGACCCGCGAGGCGATGTTGACGGTCTGGCCGAAGTAGTCGAGCCGGTCGTTGAGCGTCACCGCGATCGAGGGGCCGCGATGAATGCCGATCTTGAGGACGAAATCGCGCGCCGCCCGTGCCTCGTTCAAGCGCTCGATTTCGCTGCGCATCTTGAGGGCGGCGCTCACGGCGTCCGGCGGCGTCACGAACGCCGCCATGATCGCGTCGCCGATCGTCTTGACCACGGCGCCGTTGTGCCGGACGGTCACGTCGAGGAGGCGCTCGAAGTGGCGCTGCACCTGCGAATAAGCGTTGAGATCGCCGATACGGTCATATAGCTCCGTCGAGCCCTTGAGATCGGTGAAGAGCAAGGTGAGATCACGCACGCCGATCCCCTCAGTCGCCTCGATCACCTGGGAGCGGAACAGATTGCGGAACGTCTGGGTGGTCAGCAGCCGGCTGCCCGAGAGGAAGGGATCGTATTTGAGCGGCGGACGGTCGAAGATATTGACCTCCGGCGGGATGAGCGAGATGCCGAAGATGCTGCGGTAGTCGACCATACTCTCCACTTCGAGGACCAGCCGGCCCGGTGCGACCGTCGCCGTGTCCGGTTCGCAGCCGCTGTCGCTGAAGCGCACATGCACCGTCTGCTCCTTCGGCGCAGCAGCTGCGTCGACGTTGAACGCGAACCCGGCATCGGTCAGTGGACTCCAGCCGATCAGCAGTCCGGGCTTGACGTCGAGCGCGAAGCGGGTCACGGCGCCCGCGGGCAGGAATCCCACCGTCTGCATCGCATCCCTGATCATCGCCCCGAAGATGCGGCCGTCCGGGCCCTTGCCCTCCGGCGCGACGTTGTAGACGAATGAATACTCTTCCGGTGAAAGCTCGCCGGGGCGATGGAATTTGATCGGCCGGATCTGCGGCGAGACGGTGAAGCTGACGGCGATGTAGTCGTCGAGTTTGGCTTCGAGGTCGATGCGGCACAGATTGCAGTGCGGATGATCGTGGAGCTTGTTCATCGCGCTGAAGCTCTCGGTCACGCAGCCGCACTGCGAGCAGAGCAGCATCCAGTTCATCTCGAACAGCCCGTGGGCGGTGGCGTAAAGGAAGAGATCGATGGTCTCCGCCTCGGCCATCCCCTTGTCGGACGCGAACTTGATCGGATTGACGCGAAAGAGAGCGTCGTCCTCGCCCGACCGGATGAGCGCCTCGAGGCGCGAGACGACGCGCGGGCTCCATGAGCGCGCCGCTTCCAGCGTGCCGAGCCGATCTTCCAGGAGCTTCTCGTTGATCGCGGTCATCACGGCGGCTCGTTGTTCGTGTGTTTCAAGATCATCATACGTTTCGAGATGTGGAGAGTTTCAGACTGACCTTGGAACTTTTTCATTTTTGCAGCGCTGCTGCAAGGCGGCGCGGGCGTGGATAGCGTCGGGCGCTGCCCCTCGGCTTTCTTTATATTAGCGAGATGGTGCGCGCTGTGGGCCGGCTACTCCGTTCGTGCGCATCGCATCGGGGTTCGGCTTGCGCGGCCAGCTCAATAACACCTACAAAGCGCACCTGCGAGCATCGCAACGGCTGCGAGGTAACTTATGAAAAGACTAACCCCAGCACTGGGCGGCGCGATCCTCGCGCTCGCGTTGATGGTTTGGGCGGCAGACTTACGCAAGCCTGCGGCCGAGGAAGCTGGTTCCGCATCGCCGCCCGGAGGCGCTTGTCCGAATGCAGCCCCGGCCTTCACCGACCCGCTCAGTGCTCCCCATTGGAACGGGTGGGGCGTTGATCCGGCGCAGAGCCGCTTTCAACCGGCCGCGATGGCGGGGCTTGCAGCGGCAGATGTGCCCCGCCTCAAGCTCAAGTGGGCGTTCGGATTCCCCGGCGCAACTTTCGCCTTCGCGCAGCCGACCGTCATCGGCGGGCGGGTGTTCATCGGCAGCCAAGCCGGAAAAGTCTATTCGCTCGATGCGAGCATCGGCTGCGCGTACTGGGAGTTCGACGCCGGCGCGTTGGTGCGCGCGGCCGTTACGCTTGGACCGACTCCGGCGGGATGGACGGCCTATGTCGGCGATCGGCGCGGCAATCTTCATGCCGTGGATGCAGTGACCGGCAAGGCTTTGTGGACGACGCAGGTCGACGATCATCCGGCGGCGCGGATCACCGGTGCGCCGACGCTCGTCGGCACCACGCTGTACGTGCCGGTCTCCTCGACCGAAGAGGCCCTGGCCACCAATCCGAAATATTCCTGCTGCAGCTTCCGCGGCAGCGTCGTCGCGCTCGAGGCATCGACCGGAAAGGTGCTGTGGAAGAGCTACACCGTGGCCGAGGAGCCGAGGCCCGGCGCCATGAGCAGCGCCGGCGTGCAGCTGATGGGACCGTCCGGCGCCGCGGTGTGGTCATCGCCGACTTTCGACGCGGCGAAGGACATGCTGTACGTCACCACCGGCGACAATTACTCGGACCCGCCGACCGGCATGTCGGATGCCATCCTGGCGTTCGAGGCCGCATTCGGGACGCTGGCGTGGTCGCGGCAGATCACGTCCGGCGACGCCTTCAACGTGGCGTGTCCGGCGATGGGCCCGAACTGCCCCGCGGCCAGGGGGCCGGATTTCGATTTCGGCTCGTCGGCGATCCTGGTCAGCCTTGCGAATGGAAAACGCGCGCTGATCGCCGGACAAAAATCCGGCGTCGTCACCGCCGTCGATCCGGACCGCGGCGGAGCCATCCTCTGGCAGGCGCGCGTCGGTCACGGCGGCGCGCTCGGCGGCGTGCAATGGGGATCGGCAGCCGACGAACATCTATGTCGCGGTATCGGACACGAGCCTCCGCGTGGTGCCGTCCGGCACCGCAGGTGCGCAGACCATCCCGTCCAACCCGAACATGGCGTGGCTGTTGGACGGCAGCCGCGGCGGCGGGCTGCACGCGCTGAGGCTCGAGACCGGCGAGGAAGTCTGGCACACGCCGCATCCGGGCTGCGGCGAAACCCCGGGCTGCGGCCGCGCGCAATCGGCCGCTGTCACGGCAATCCCGGGCGTCGTGTTCTCGGCCGGCCTCGACGGTCACTTGCGCGCCTATTCCGCCGATGACGGGCGCATCATTTGGGATGTGGACACCAAGGGCGAGCACCGCACCGTCAACGGTGTCGCGGCTCACGGCGGTTCGATCGATGGGCCGGGCGTGGTCGTCGTCGGTGGCATGCTCTATGCGACCTCCGGATATGGCGCCTGGGGCGGCGCGCCGGGGAACGTGCTGCTCGCCTACTCGGCGGACGGCCGTTAAGCCGGCATCGCGGTCTTCGGTGGGCCGCGGGAATTGCGCTCCGCGGCGCGCGTCAGCGCGGTTGATCCTGCGCCGCCGGTCCGCGCGCCGAGCTTGCGGCGCTTTCGCTCTCGCCCGAACCTGCGCCTTCGGCGTCGGCGAGTTCACGATAATATTGTGCGATCTTCAGATACCGGTTGCGCACATCGGGCATGACGTTGGCGCCCTCGGCGAGCTGCGAATATTCCGTGGCGCAGAATCGGTACTTGCGCGCTCTCACCACGCGCTGCAAGTCTTCGACTGTCGCCCCGTGTGCAGCGTTGTTCTTCCGCTCTGCATTGTCCATTGCGGCGTTCCTACGCGTTCTTTGTGTCGGATTCGAGGTTATCGCGTTTGGCGAATGCGATGCGAAGGACGCGCGGCGGTCGCAGCGTCGCCAGGAGTTAGTACCGCGCGTTGCCTGGCGTTCGCGGGAACGGGATGGTGTCGCGCACGTTGGCAAGGCCGGTGACGTAGGCGAGGGTGCGCTCGAAGCCGAGGCCGAAGCCCGCGTGCGGAACGGTGCCGTAACGGCGCAGATCGCGGTACCAGGCGTAGTGCTCCTTGTCGATGCCGCGCTCGGCCATGCGCGCGTCGAGCACGTCGAGCCGCTCCTCGCGCTGGCTGCCGCCGATGATCTCGCCGATCCCCGGCGCGAGCACGTCCATCGCCGCGACCGTGCGGCCGTCGTCATTCACGCGCATGTAGAACGCCTTAATGTCCTTCGGGTAGTTCATCACGATCACCGGCTTCTTTGCATGCTTCTCGGTCAGATAGCGCTCGTGCTCCGACTGCAGATCGATTCCCCAGCGGACCGGGAACTCGAATTTCTCCTTGGCCCGCTCCAGCACCGCGACCGCTTCGCCGTAGTCCACGCGCACGAATTCCGAGTTGACGATCCCGGAAAGCTTGGCGAGCAGGCCCTTCTCGATCCGTTCGTCGAAGAAGGCGAGATCGTCCTCCCTTTCCTTCAGCAGCGCCGCGAAGGTGAATTTCAGGAGCCGCTCCGCCAACGCGGCGTTGTCCGCGAGATCAGCGAAAGCGATTTCCGGCTCAATCATCCAGAACTCGGCGAGGTGACGGCTGGTGTTCGAATTCTCGGCGCGGAACGTCGGGCCGAACGTGTACACCTTGGTGAGTGCGAGACAATAGGCTTCGACGTTGAGCTGCCCGGAAACGGTCAGGAACGCTTCGCGGCCGAAGAAATCCTTGGCAAAATCCACCTTGCCTTGCGGCGTGCGCGGCAGGTTGGCGAGGTCGAGCGTGGAGACACGAAACAATGCTCCGGCTCCCTCGGCGTCGGACGCAGTGATGATCGGCGTATTGACCCAGAAGAAGCCGTTCTGGTCGAAGAACCGGTTGATTGCCTGCGCCAGCGTGTGGCGCACCCGCGTCGCTGCCGCGATGACGTTGGTGCGCGGCCGCAGATGCGCGACCTCGCGCAAAAATTCCATCGTGTGCGGCTTCGGCTGGATCGGATAGGTGTCGGGGTCTTCGACCCAGCCGATCACCCTGATCGCGTTCGCCTGCATCTCGAACGGCTGCCCCTTCGCCGGCGAAGGTACGATCGTTCCCGTCGCCTCGACCGCGCAACCGGCGGTGAGCTTGAGGACATCGTCCGTGTAGTTCGGCAGCGTATTCGGAGCGACCACCTGCAGGGGATGCAGCGACGAGCCGTCGGACAGGTGCACGAACGAAACACCCGCCTTCGAGTCGCGCCGGGTACGCACCCAGCCCTTGACCGTGACCGGCGCGCCCGCCGGCGCCCGATTGGCCAAGATGTCGCGTACGTTGAACTCGCTGGTTGCCATGGATCGAAAGCGCTCGGGCCTTCGTGCGCATATAAGGTAGCGCAAGGTGCCCACACCGTCGCCACTTTGACCGATCCGCGATTCACGGACAAGCCGCGGATGCTTGCCGCGCGGCGACCGGGTCGGCGGCGGAACGGCGGTCGTCAGTTTTCGTCTTCGGCGCCAAGCATGCCGCCGCGGTCCGCACCGCGCACCTTCGCGCCGCGGTGCGCACGCGCTCCGGACGATCGCGGGGACAGGAGCGAAGCGCCACCCGCACTGTGGGCCCGATCGCCGGCCCAACCGGTGACGCGCCCTCGGTCGACCTAAAGTTGCCACGATAGGTCTCTTGGGTTTTGACAGCGGTCCGCCTCTGGACTCGTAGATATCGGGCGGGGCGCAGGATGTTGACATCGACCATGAAGAGGCGCGGGGAAAAGTGCAAGCGTCGGTAAAAGCTCACGTCGCGCCGTCGCGGATTGTTACGGTCATCGTTGCACAAGGCGAGGGAAGCGCGATGCCCTTCAGGAACCGCTCCGAAGCAGGCCGCAAGCTGGCTGTTGCGCTAGCCGGATACAAGGAGCAGCAGCCGGTGGTTCTGGCGCTGCCGCGCGGCGGCGTCCTCGTGGCGGCGGAGGTTGCCGGCGTGCTCGAAGCGCCGCTTGATCTGATCCTCGTCCGCAAGGTCGGCGTGCCCTTCCAGCCCGAATTGGCGATGGGCGGAGTCGTCGATGGCGGCGCAGCGATCGTGGTGCGCAACGAGGACGTCATCGCCCACGCCGGCATCGAGGATGCGGAGTTTACGGCCGCGTGCGAGTCCGAATTGGCCGAGATCGAACGGCGGCGAGAACTCTATCTGGGCAACAGCGAACGCGCCGAAATCGCCGGACGCACGGCTATCGTGGTCGATGACGGCGTCGCGACCGGCGCAACGACCCGGGCCGCATTGCGCGCCACGCGCCTGCGCCATCCGCACCGGCTCGTGCTCGCGGTGCCCGTTGCCCCCACGGACAGCCTCGCCGAATTGCGTGCCGAGGCCGACGATGTGGTCTGCCTCGAACATCACGAAATGTTTGGCGCGCTCGGCTACTACTACCGCGATTTTCGGCAGATCGAGGACAAGGAGGTGATCGAGATCCTGGAACAATTCCAGGCGACCTGAACGAGCTGCCTCGGCAAGCATTTGAAAAGTAGGTTGAAAATTGGCTTCGTTTCGTAAATACACAATCAATGAGTGTACTATCTTGTTCTACTAGCGACTATAAGGCCCGCGGCCCTATCGCGGCGGGCGGCCGCACTTCGCTCGTATCGGTCGAGCTTGAGTAGTTCCGGCAAGACCCTCCTCATGGCTTCGGCTGTGCGGTCGGGTTCCGATGAGGGCAGGCTTGGCGCTGGAGGGATAGGGATAGGTAAATCACATGGCGCCCCGCGAACAATTGATTTCAGGATTCGTTTGAAGTCGCCAGATGTGCCCAGCGCGTCGGGGACCTCAAGCACTCCAAATTCCGCCATTTGCTGAATCAGCGAAGTCCTCATTCGCCGGATCTGTGTGAGATCGAGTTGGGCTTGTGCGACGGAGCGGGCTTGCTCGAGGACTATTGCGTCGGCGCCAGCGCCGGCGATCTTGCGCGCCAACCTCTCGACGTGCTCGGCGCATCCGGGTCCGGGCGCGCCTACGGAGAGGCCGTGACGGTAGGAATTATCGCGTGCCCGTCTCTTCCCTGCGGAAGAGCGCGGACCGGTACTCTTTACCGCGTTTCGACGGTTCGCTGCGATTTGCCGTTCGGTTGCCATTGCTAGGCCGCCGGTTTTCGCACTTTGCTGCCGGCGTGCTCGAGTTTGAGAACTTTGCCGTCGACAAGTCGATCGCTACTCTCGCGCAGCAGAGCGCCGAAGTCGCCGCGATATTGGGCTATGCACACGAGTGCCTTGTCGCGGCGGGCTTCTGCTGAAGCCATAAGGCGGTCGATCCCCTCGAGGTCATCGGCCGATTTTCTGAACGCTGCTGCTTCAAGGGCAGTTTCATCGAGGTCAAATTCTCGGAGGAGCTCCGCGATCTGCTTTCTGACATTTGGGTCGGAGAACCATTCGCGTGCCAATTCCTCTGCACGGTCTTTCAGCTGGTGTTTATACTCCCCGGGTTTGCGCAGAAGCTGTGCGACGACTTCTGTCAACGCGTCGCGAAACGCCAAATTGATAATGGCTGCCTTGCTGCGTCTGAGGCGTAAGATTTCCCAGACGAGATAGGTGACATCCTCGACGTACATTTGCTCGATGATCCCGCGTGGCTTTATCTGGTCATTGAGATTGTCGCGGATGAGATCGAAATCGTCTTTAGATTCTGTGAGCAGCAGCGGCGACGTCGGTATTAGCGCTGAGCGCACCTGACCTGCTTTGGTCATTAGGATTTACTTCCTAGATAATTGAACACAGCGGACTATAGCATGAACATATCATGAATATAAAGCCCGATCTGTGGATGAGCGGAAGCGGGGCCGTCATGGCCGTGCCGAAGGCATTCGCCAACCGTCTGCGCGGTCGCTCAGTCGCCCTTCGATCCTTTTCTCGGCCGCCTCTTCCGCAATCGCACGCCCGCTCCGCCGCCGTTCTCGTCGAGGAATTCGATACCGGCAGATACAATTGCCGTCTGAATCTTTTGAGCTGTGCCTTTTCGGCCACCGAGCCAACCATCCATCGATTCAAGGCGCGCAATAGTGGGCTCTGAAACCCCCGATCGGTTCGCCAGATCCGCCTGAGACCAACCGAGCAGGGCTCGTGCGGCCTTAACTTGCCGGGTCGTGATCAACGGTCTGTCCCATACTACTTTGGTCTGACAATTGATAGAATTTCTATTGACATGCGGTGGCTCTTGATTTAATAGAATTTCTATCATTAGCGCTTTTAGGCGAAACGACGATGAGCCCCCCGCTGTTGAAACACGAAAGACCGAAAGACCGAAGCTCATTTATCGGCGGCTCCGACGCACGCATCATAATGGGAAGTAACGAGCCTGCTCTGCTGCGGCTGTGGCGAGAAAAGCGACGCGAAGTTGCGCCGGAGGACCTGTCCGGCAATCTCATTGTCCAGCTCGGACTCGCCACTGAGAGGCTTAACCGATGCTGGTACCAAGCCAATACTGGGCGCGTTGTCACGCACGTCCAAGAGTGGGTCCGCCATCCGACACTTCGATGGATGGCGGCGACGCTCGACGGTCGCATCGGCGGCGGTGACGTGTTTGAAGCCAAGTTCATGCTGCCATGGTCATTCTCGGAGGAGGGGGCGGCGGAAAAATACATGCCCCAGCTGCAACATAACATGTGGGTCGTTGCGGCGAGAAGTGCCGTTCTCTCTGTCATTACGGGTGGCGGCAAGTGGGTGGAAATCAAAACCCACGCCGACCCGCTCTATCAGCACCTCATCGTCACAGCCGAGCGGAAGTTCTGGCGATGTGTCGAGAGCGGCGAGCCGCCAAAGCTATTCGGTGTTGAGCCGCCGAAGCCGCGCATCGAGGCACTGCGTATCGTCGACATGAGCTCGTCTAATGCCTGGGCGGAGTTCGCCGCGATCTTCTCACGGACGAGGCCGGCTTATCTCGAGCACGAACAGGCCAAGGCTGAACTCAAGAGCCTAGTGCCCGACGATGCCCAGCAGGCGATCGGCCATGGGGTTCGGGCCAAACGGTCAAAATCCGGAGCCATCAGCTTCGACCTTGTCGTGGGCGCCGAGGGCAGCGGCCATGCAGCGCTGTAGCCCCTCGATTGGCACATTGGCTTCGGCCCTCGCCAAGGCCCAAGGCGAACTCGTCAACCCGGAGAAGTCACTGGTTGCCACCATCCGCAGCGGTGGACCAAGGGGGACGGAGCAAAGCTTTCGCTATGCGCCACTATCGAGCGGACTCGACATTGTGCGGAAGGTCCTGGGCCAGCATGAGATTGCAACGGTACAGACCACCTCCATTGACCAGACCGCAGGGATTATCAACCTCACCACCGTACTGGCCCATGCCTCTGGCGAATGGATCGCCTCTGACTGGCCGGTCTGCGCCGTCAGCGAGACCGCGGCACCGCAGCGGATGGGTGCAGCACTGACGTATGCCCGGCGCTATGCCCTGTTCACACTGGTTGGCATTGCCGGCGAGGATGACCTCGACGCGCCTGACCTGACGACGCAGACCGACCGGACGCCAGGACCGCAGACGCTGAAGGCGCATGGCAATGGACAGTTGAAGGGCACCCCGCATCCGTCGCCTTGGCAAGGGCGGCGTAACGCAGCTGACCATCGGCAAGCCACTCCGATCGCAGCAACGGAGGCATCTGCACAACTCCGAGATCGACTTCTGACCGAGGTCCACGAGCTTGGCTCGAGTGATGATGCCGCCACATGGGCTCACGGGAAACTCTCAGACAAGAACAAGCTGAATGCGGCTGATGCCCAGGCCGTGGAGAACGCCTTTAAGGCAAAGCTGGAGGCTCTCGGGGTCAGCGGGGCTCATTCATCTGAAGCGGGCGAAAGGGCTTCGGCGACTGCGTCGCGGGCTCATCCTGCTCAAGGAACGCCAAAGAACCGGCGGCGCTCCCGATCGATTGACAAGAGCGTGCTAGCCATGCCTGAACCTCGGCGGGTGCGTGACCGAGATCACGTCAGACTTGTAGCCCAGCAGCCCTGCCTGATTTGTGGCCGCCGGCCGGCGGACGCCCACCACCTGCGCTTTGCGCAAAGTCGAGCACTCAGCCGCAAGGTCAGCGATGAGTTCACGGTTCCTCTCTGCCGCGGGCACCATCGCGAGCTGCACCGCTGCGGCGACGAAGCCGCATGGTGGGGGAATACTGGTGTGGACCCGACCGTTGCGGCTCGCGCCTTGTGGCTAGGAAGCCATCCGCTGCGGATGGATCAGGAAGAGCCGACGTTGAACCAAGGCTCACTGTAGGAACGCCTCAAGCCATGAACGAATACCGGCGTCGACTAGAACGCACGCAAATTAAGTTCTGCGTTCTTCTTATCCTCTTACTATTCATCGGCCTTCTAATCCTGCCGCGCATCGGACAGATCGTTTGGATTGCCATCATTGCCGCGATCTATATCCGCGTAACCCTCGTCATCGCGAGAAGAGAGGAGTTACTCGAGGAGCAAGGCGCCGCGCGCGAAGATAACCCACGGCTCCACTAAGCATGATGTACTGGCGCGCCGCATTTTCATCTCGGAGGGACCAGCCGCCAATCCCGCCGAGCAAGCGGTCTCTCGAAGTTAGATGCGAATTGGTCAGTCGTCGGCATCCCGCCCTTGTTTGTTGAAGCGCAAACAAATCAGTGTCGCGCCATACTTCTCGGTATGGGGCCCCGTGCGCGCCAACATGCCTTGCACCGCGATCACAGCGCCGCGTATGTCGAGGTGGGCCCTAGTCTGTCGCCGCCAACGGCGATCGGAACAAATTCATCGTATTAGCCGTCAAGCCTCACCTATCGCTTCCATTCGGCTCGTGTTAATGAACTCCGCATTGAGATTGTAGGGAACTCATGTTCCGTATCGCAGCCTTAGGAGTAGCGCTTTTGCTCACAGGGTGTGGGCAAAGCTACGTCTATGTGCGCTCTGACGGGCAGGACATCGGCGCTGATCCGGCGCTTTATAAACAGTTTGAGACAGATAACATGATCTGTCAGGGCGAGACGCACCGGCAGGATGGTTCTCCTACCGGGCGGGGCGCTCGCGTCGGGGCAAGTAGTGGCGCGGCGAATGATTGTATGGCCGCGAAGGGCTACATCGTAGTTCAATCAGAGGTGGCGGATTTGAAGCGGCAAGATCTGGCTGCCAAGGCTGCCGGCGCGCAAGAGGCTACGGCCCCTGGCGTCGCGATGGAAAAGCCGAGGTCGCCGACCGGAGGAGCTGCAGCTTTGAGGGCGGCGCCCGCTGCCGCGCCGCCCGTTTTAGAGCAGTGTACCCGGATCTCAGACAAAGCGGCACGGTTGGAGTGCTTCGATCGAGCAGCCGCCAAGGACAATAGGCGGTAGATAATCATCTCCGGCCAGAGTGCGAAAGAAGGCCCAACGCGAGGCCGCCCGCCGCTCCGCCGCCTC
>Ga0102924_1005749_pt1 | contig 11867 bp, 9 predicted proteins | sample PaiPotPPM11metaG_FD_80116 | JGI IMG/M metagenome (GOLD analysis project Ga0102924, IMG submission 80116) | Iron sulfur acid spring bacterial and archeal communities from Banff, Canada, to study Microbial Dark Matter (Phase II) - Paint Pots PPM... ... | reverse complement strand
CCGTGCACGAGGGCGTGCTCGATGACCCCCCCGTGGCAGGCGGCCACGATGGTGCGCCCGGTGTAGGCATCGACCAGCCTGGTGAGGGTGCGGCCCACGCGGAGCCCGAACTCCGCCCAGCTCTCACCCCCCGGGGCCAGGGGCCGGTAGGGCTCGGCGGCCACGTCGAAGCCGCCGTAGCGCGCCTCCCACTCCTCCCAGGTCAGCCCGTCCCCCTCCCCCGGGTTCATCTCCGACAGGTCGGCGTCCTGCTCGATGGGGAGGCCGCCGAGGGCGGGTGACACCACCTCGGCCGTCTCGACCGCCCGGCGCAGGGTGCTCGACAGCAGCACCGAGGCACCGGCCAGCTCACCGGTGGCAGACAGCCGGGCGGCCAGGGCCTCGGCCTGGTGGCGCCCGAGCTCGCTCAGGCCTTGGCACCCTCGCTGACCGCCGGCCACGCCGTCCACCGTGGCCCGGGACTCGCCGTGGCGCAGGAGCACCACTCGGGTAGGCCCTGGCTCCCGTCCGACGGACCCGGTCGTCACGACGACGCCCGGCCCAGCAACCGCTGCACGGCGTTCTGCTCGACAGCGGCGGGGAACACCGCCTCGAAGGCGGTGAACGTCACCGTGATCTCGTCATCGCCGTGGGCGATCACGTACTCGTCAGCCGTGGCCTCGATGCTCTTCCCCGCCTCGGTGAACGTCGCCGAGTAGTGCGCCCCCACCGACGGATCGGTCCTCGCTCCGGGAACAGGGATCGCCTGGATCCGGGCATTGCTCACCCCGGCCCCCTGGGCCGCCACCGACCGCCCGATGGCCAGGCCCAGGCAGGGAAGGCCGCCCGGGGCCCGGAGGGCGGCGACCTCCTGCCCCGGCAGGGTGGCAGGGGACACGGCGGTGACGTTGGACGCCGCTCGCAGGGTCTGGCCGGCGCCGAACGTGTCAGACGCCACGTCGCTCAACTCCCGACGCTGGCTGATGGGCAGGTGCAGGCACGAGAAGAGCGCAGCGGTGACGGGGCTGGCACCGGCGGTCGACCCACCCGAAGCCAGCACCACCGTCCACCCCGCCGGCAGGTCCGACGCCTCGAGGTTGAACGGTGAGGCGTTGGTCACGGGAGCGGGCGCCGAGGGCTTCGGCCGGCTGACCTTGGCCTTGCCCCCGCATCCAACGGTGGCGAGGACGAGCACTGCCCCGACCGCAGCCGTCAGCCGCCGGCTCACTCGAGGATGTCGACGAACCGCTCCAGCTGGCGCAGGTTCCGGCACTCCCACACCCCGTCGCAATGGGTGCCGTAGTCGCCGACGATCGAGTCGCCAGTGTCCCAGTAGGACTTCGGCTCGGGGTTGAGCCAGTAGACGTGGCGGGCCTTCTTGCGTATCTCGGCCACGATCCAGGCGTTGGACGAGTGGTAGTTGTTGCGGGCGTCGCCGAGGAGCAGGACCGTCGACTTGGGGGTGATGTCCCGGGCATGCTCTTTCCAGAACGCCTCGAAGGCGTGCCCGTAGTCGGAGTGCCCGTCGACCCAGATGACGTCGGCCTCGGTGTTGACCCGGTGGACGGCCTGAGCGATGTCCTCGACCCCCTCGAAGTACGACGTCACCTCGTCGATGCCGTCGATGAACACCCAGCTGCGCACCTTGGAGAACTGGCTGGAGATCGCGTACACGAGGTGCAGGGTGAACCGGGCGAAGGCCGCCACCGACCCGCTGATGTCGGCCAGCACGATGATCTCGGGCTTGGCCGGGCGCGGGAACTTGAACTTGGGCTCGGCCGGTACCCCGCCGTAGGACAGCGAGTGGCGCACGGTGTTGCGGAAGTCGAGCGGCCCCTTGCGCCCGTGCCGGCGCTTGCGGGCCAGGCGCACCGCCAGCTTGCGGGTGAGGGGCTGGAGGGCCTTGCGCAGGGCGGCGAGCTCGTCGCGGGAGGCGTGCATGAAGTCCACGTCCTCGGGCAGGGGCTTGCGCAGGGTCTTGGCCATGGCCTCGGCCCCCCGGTCGGCCACCAGCCGGCGCCTGATCTCCGACTCCACCTCCTGGCGGAGCTGGGCGATCCGGGCCTCGTACTCGTCCTTCAGCAACCGCTCCTCCAGGGAGGAGAGGGCGGTGTCGCCGCTCTGCTGGTGGGCCTCGGCCATCAGTCGCTCCAGGACCCCCTCGAGGTCGAGGTTCCGCAGCGTGCGGTACAGGTAGTAGGTGCCGCCCACCGGCCGGCCCGGCTCCATGCCGGCGTAGCGCTTGACGGCCTGGCGGGCGATGGCCGCCAGGACCGCCTGGTCGCCCTGCATCAGGGCCTTGTAGAGCATCTGGGCCAGCTCCTCGGGGGTGAGCCCTTCCATGGCTCCGCCCTGCTGGGGCTGGCCCTGCTGGTCGGCCCAGATCTGGTCCATCAGCTCGGACAGGTCGTCGTCGGTCCCCTCGCCCACGTTGTACTCGGGACCGCGCAGCGAGAAGTAGACCTCGAACACCGTCTCAAACGCCTTCCAGTGGGCGTTGGACTTCACCAGGGTGGCGGCGAGCGCGTACTTGAACGCCTCCCGGTCCTCGAGGGGGATGTGCTGGACGGCTTCCATGGCGTCGAGGTTCTCGGTCAGCGAGACCGGCAGGCCGGCGGCGCGCAGCTCGGCGACGAACCCGTTGAGCAGGTCGAGCACGGGCCTAGGCCGGCGGGTCCGGGGCCATCACCGGAACGCCACCGAGCCGGCCGGCCGGCGAACCATTCGGAGTCGGGCTGACGATCACCAGGCGTACGCCTCCGGCGCCGGGCCGCCCGGGCCCGGGAAGATCTTGTCGAGGCGGGCGAGCATGTCGGCGTCGAGCTGGATCTCGAGCGAGCGCAGGGAGCCGTCGAGCTGGTCGGCCGTCCGGGGGCCGATGATCGGGGCGGTGACGACCGGGTTGGCGAGGAGCCAGGCGATGGCCACGTCGGCGGGCCGCTCACCCAGCTCGGAGCACAGCTTCTCCCACGCGTCGATCGTGTCCCGCAGCCAGTCGGCGGCGGCCTTCATGCCGTCGTTGGCCCGGCGCCCCTCGGTCGCCTCCCGCAGCGAGCCGGCGAGGAGGCCGGCGCCCAGCGGGCTCCACGGTAGGAGCCCCACGCCGTATGCCTCGCAGGCGGGAACGACCTCGAGCTCGATCGTCCGCGTCTTGAGGTTGTACAGGCTCTGCTCGGAGACGAGCCCGAACGAGCCGACCCGTCGGGCGGCCTCGTTGGCGGCGGCGATGTGCCAACCCGCGAAGTTGGAGCTGCCGACGTAGATGACCTTCCCCTGGGCCACCAGGAGGTCCATCGCCTGCCAGATCTCCTCCCACGGCGTCCCCCGGTCCACGTGGTGCATCTGGTAGAGGTCGATGTGGTCGGTCTGGAGCCGGCGCAGGCTGGCCTCGCAGGCATCGCGGATGTGGCGCGCCGACAGCTTCGAGTCGTTGGGCCAGTCGCCGGCGACGTTCCCGTAGACCTTGGTGGCGAGCACGACCTTCTCCCGCCGCCCACCGCCCTGGGCGAACCAGCGGCCCACGATCTGCTCGGTCTCGCCACCGCCGTAGCCGTTGGCGGTGTCGAAGAAGTTGATGCCGGCGTCGAGGGCCCGGTCCATGATGGCGAAGCTGTCGGCCTCGTTGGTCTGGGGCCCGAAGTTCATGGTGCCGAGGCACAGCGGGCTGACGAGCACACCCGAGCGACCGAGATGGCGGTAGTCCATGGGCCAACCCTAGGTCGTGCCGGCGTCTCGAGGATCCGAGCTCCTGAGCTGACAGAATCGGACATACCTGGCACAGTGGCCACGATGGCCGCTCGGCCGCTGGGGAGCGGCAGCATCCGAGCCGCCGCGGCGCTGGGCGTCGTGTCGGCGGTGATGGTGCCAAGAGTCGTCGCGGGCGCCGCGACCCCGGACAGCCGCGCCCCGAGCAACGCAGCCCCGAAGGCACCGACCGCCCTCACCGTCGACGACCTCCCCGATCCGGTTGGCCTCGGCCAGAACGACATCTTCTTCGGCTGGCACGTGAACGACCCCCGGCCCGGTGCCCGCCAGAGCGCCTACCGGATCGTCGTCTCCCGCCCGATCCTGGCCGGCCCGGCCCGCGGCGCTGCCAAGGTCGTCTGGGACTCCGGCGCGGTGCCTTCCGCGGCGGAAGCCTTCGTACCCTACGGCGGCCCGTCGCTCCAGGCGGACACCACCTACGGGTGGACCGTCCAGACCTGGGACGGCACCGGCACACCCGGACCGCTCGCCGCCGCGGCCACCTTCGACACCGGTCTCGCCGACGCCGACTGGCACGCCGACTGGATCAAGCGCCTCACCATCGAGCCCCAGGACGACGCCAACGCCTTCGCCCTCCAGAGCGGCTTCGGCATCTGGGAGAACAAGGACGAGTACACCTACGTCCGCAAGGAGGCGACGCTCGGCCGTTCCCCCATCGTGCGGGCCCGGGCCTACATCTCGGCCGACCAGCAGTACGAGCTGTACGTGAACGGCAGCCTCGCCGGCAAGGGCCAGGCCTACCAGTTCCCCGACTCGCAGTACTACGAGACGCTGGACATCACCAAGCTGCTCCACCCCGGCGCCACCAATGCGTTCGGTGTCATCTACAACTGGCAGGGCCCCGGGAAGGGCCGCCCGGCAGGGACGCCCGGGGTCATCGCCCACATCTCGATCCTCCACCGCGACGGCTCCGAGGATGTGATCACGACCGACGGGACGTGGCGCGTCCTCCCCGGCGCCTGGCTGCCGGGCACGCAGCGCGACGAAGAAGGTGACCCGGTCGACTACACAGAGAACATCGCCGGGCCGCTCATCCCGGTCGGGTGGGACCGTCCCGGCTATCTCGACGCGACGTGGGCTCCAGCGACGGTCATCGGACCGCACCCGACGGCGCCCTGGACCCACCTGGTGTCGGTGCGGACCCGCATCGTGTACGAGCCGGTGCACGCCGTCTCCGTGCACACGCTGGCCTCAGGCGCGCTCGTGGCCGATTTCGGCAAGGTCTACGCCGGGATCCCGCAAGTGACGTTCCACCACGGCCTGCCCGGTCACCTCGTCACGATGCACGCCGGCTTCCTCCTCGACCCGTCGGGAAGCGTGTCGACCAGCCAGGGCACGCAGCACACCGACATGAGCTACTCGTACATCCAGCGCGGCGCCACGGAGGCGTTCCGGCCGTTCGACTACCTCGGGTTCCGATACCTGCAGATCGACGATCCAGGTGAGACGGTGACGACCGCCGACCTCGTCATGCTGACGCGTCACGTGGCGGTGCCCGACGAGCACGCCGGCACGTTCAACTCCTCGGACCCGACGGTCGACGCGGTGTTCGACCTCGGCGCCCACTCGTCCCTGTTCACCATGCAGGAGCAGTTCGTGGACACGCCGACCCGCGAGAAGGGGTCGTGGCTCGGCGACGGCCGCAACGAGTCGCAGGCGGCGATGGACGCCTTCGGCGACGTGAACGAGACCCGCAAGAGCCTCCTCGAGTTCGCCCAGTCCCAAGCCCGCTTCTGGCCGAGCGGGGCGATCAACAAGATCTACCCGACGGCCCTCGGCGCCGGCGAGATCCCCGAGGGAACGGAGATGTACCCCGAGTGGGTCTGGGACTACTGGATGCACACCGGCGACGGCGCCACGCTGACCACCTTGTACCCGGCCGTGGCCAAGGTCTCCAACTTCCTCTGGAGCTACGTGGGCGGGCGCAACGGGCTGCTGACCAACATCGCCGGCTCGTCGGACGGCTCCCAGTACCCGACCGACGCGGCGCTGAACCTGCTGGCGGTCAACGTCTTCGACCGGGTTGGCGCCATGGCCACCGCCCTCGGCCGCACCGCCGACGCGGCCACCCAACACGCCAGAGCGGGGAGGCTGACGGCGGCGATCAATTCCCACCTGGTGGCGCCAGACGGCACCTACCTCGCCGGGCTCGACGCCAAAGGGGCGCCGATCACCACCGAGCCGGCATCGCTCAACGCCTTCAGTCGCCAGATCGTGAACGCCTACGCCCTGGAGTTCGGCGTCGTCCCGCCGGCACGCGCCGCCCTCGTCGAGCGCTCGGTGGCCGGCGCGGGGATGGCGACCCCGCCGATCTTCGCCGGTGACCTGCTCGACGCCCTGCGCGTCGCCGGCGACGACCAGACGATCCTGCACCTCCTGACCGACAAGTCCCAACCCGGGTGGGCCAACATCCTGGCCAGGGGCGCCACCTTCGGGTGGGAGGTCTGGAACCCCGATGACCGGGACCTCCCCGTCGGCGGGACGTTCGTCGGCTCGTTCTTCGGGAACGGCGACAGCATGTCGCACGGGTTCAGCTCCAACGTCGTGGTGGCGATCCAGCAGGCACTGCTCGGTGTCGTCCCGACCTCGCCCGGCTTCGGCACCTTTACGGTCACACCCCCCCTGCATACGCTGACCTATGCGGTGGGAACCGTGCCGACCCCCTTTGGCGCCATCGGTGTGCGTTGGAGCCGTGGCGCGACTGGGGCGTTCGCGGTGGAGGTCACCGTGCCGCCCAACACCTCGGCGACCGTGCGTGTCCCGGTCGCTCCCGTAGCGGGTGTGGCGGCGGCCGCGACGGCCGGTGCGTACTCGCAGGTCACCGTCGGCGCCGGCACGTACCGCTTCGCGAGCGCCGGTGGGCCGGCCACGGTGCCGTCCACCGCCGCCGTGCCAGGCAGCCGGCAGTCCCTCCGATCCGGGGTCGCCCCGGTGCCGGCCGTGGCCGTGGCCGTGGCCCCGCGCCCGAGCGCCCCGCCGGCCGACGACACGTGGGTGTTCGCGCTCGTCATCGGGGCGGTCGCCATGCTGGTCTGGGACCGCAGGCGGCGATCGGCGGCATGAGGAGACACCCCGCGGCGGTCCCCGTCCCGATCGGCGTCACGGTCGCCGCCGGCGCCGGCTACGGGGCGGCTCCGATCGTCACCGATGCCCAGCTGGCCGGGTTCTACGGACAGGACCCAGGGTTCGCCCAGAAGCGCGCCGACATCCCGGTCTGGTCGGGGCTGGCGCTCTCGGACGGCTCCGGCACCTACGGGAGCGTGCCCCCCTCGACCGCGCAGTGGCAGGGCACCGTGCGGGGTTACCGCCAGCGCCTCGACCTCGCGCGCGGCGAGATCACGACCGACGCCACGTGGGTGTCGCCGGCCGGGAGGGTGACCGACCTCTCGTACCTGGTCGTCGTCGACGAGGCTCGGCCCCACGTGGGCTGGTGAAGCTGACCTTCACGCCGCACTGGTCGGGCGTCGCGAGCGTCACCGACCTCCTCGACGGGCGGGACACCGACCTCGCCCAGGGCGACAACCCCTCGGACACCCTCAACTCCACGACGTCCCAGACCGTGAACGGGACCGAGGCGCAGCTCAGCGTGGGCACGGGCGTCGGCTCCGACCCCGCCGACGATCAGATCTTCGAGACGACGACCGCGACCACGACCGGGCTGGTCGTCGGCCTGGCCTCCACCCTGCGGGCGCCGAAGGGGGCGACCGTCACCCCGGCCCCGGCGCCCGCCCCGGAGTCGGTCGCCCAGCGGGCCCAGTTACGGGTCGTCGCCGGGGTCCCGTACACGGTGACCAAGTACGTCGGCGTCACCTCGTCGCTCGACGACAAGAGCCCGGCACAAGCCGCCCGCGCCGACGCCGACGCCGCCGCCGGCACCGGCTCCACCGCGCTGGTCGTCGAGCACGAGCGCGCCTGGTCAGCCCTGTGGACGTCGGACATCGAAGTGACCGGCGACCCGGCGCTGCAGCTGCAGGTTCGCGCCAGCCTCTTCTACCTGCTGGCCAGCACCCGGGCGGGAAGCGACTGGAGCATCAGTCCCGGCGGGCTGTCGGGCCCCGGCTACAACGGCCACATCTTCTGGGACGCGGAGACGTGGATGTACCCGTCCCTCTTGGCGATGCACCTCGATCTGGCTGCCGGCATCAACCGGTACCGGTACGACCGGCTCGGCGCGGCGCGCCAGTTCGCGGCCGAGGCGGGCTTCGCCGGCGCCCGCTACCCGTGGGAGAGCACCCTCACCGGCAACGACCAGTCCGAGAACGGCCTCCCGTTCTGGGGCGACGGGACCGACCCGTGGGCGTACGTTCCGACCCAGCTGCCGTCGATCAACCCGACCGATACCTCCGAGTTCGAGCAGCACGTGGTCGCTGACATCGCCCTCGCCCAGTGGCAGTACTACCTGGCCACGGGCGACCGGCACTGGCTCGCCACCCAGGGCTGGGCCGTGCTGCAGGGGATCGCCGAGTTCTGGGCCGGGCACGCGGTTCGCGACCCGGCGGGCGGCTACGACCTCGACAACGTGATGGGACCCGACGAGTACCACGGCGACATCGACAACAGCGCCTACGTCAACGCCGCCGTGGCGACGACGCTGCGGGCCGCCACCGAGGCGGCGCGCGTCACCGGGCACACCGCTGACCCCCGCTGGGCCACGATCGCCGACGGGCTCATCCGCACGATTCCGTTCGACAAGACGACCGGCGTCCACCCCGAGTTCGACGGCTACACCGGCGACACCGTCAAGCAGGCCGACGTCGTCATGCTCCAGTACCCGTGGGCGCTGCCGATGCCCGCCTCCGTCGCCCGCGCCGACCTCGACTACTACATGGCGCACACCGACCTCAACGGTCCGTCGATGACCGACGCCATCTACGCCATCGACGCAGCCGCCCTCTCGGTCCCCGGATGCACCGACGACTACTTCCTCCACCGGAGCATCGACCCGTTCCTGCGTGGCCCGTTCGACCAGTTCGCCGAGACCCGCAACGGTGGGGCGTTCACGTTCATCACCGCCGTCGGCGGGTTCCTCCAGGAGTTCCTCTACGGGTTCAGCGGCCTGCGCCTCGGGGAGCACGGCGTCGTCGTCGGCCCCCACGCTCCCGCCGCAGATCCCCGGGCTGACCCTCCGCAACCTGAGCTGGCAGGGTAGGCAGTTCTCCCTCGCCATCGGCCCGCAGACCACCACCCTCACGCTCACCAGCGGGCCGCCGCTGCCGGTCACGGCCGACGGACGCTCCTCCGTCGTCCGGGCTGACGCACCACTCACGATCCCGACGCGGCGCCCCGACCTCACCGCGACGACCGACGCCGCTCGGTGCCAGGCCGTGAGCGCGACCTCCACGGACCCGAGCTTCCCGGCCCTCGGCGCCGTCGACGGCGACCCGGCGACATCCTGGCGGGCGCAGGCGCAGCAGGCGTCCCTGCAGGTCGACCTCGGCGTGGCGCAGACGATCGGCCGCGTCGACATCGCGTGGGGAACCTCAAGGGCCTCGCGCTTCACCTTGGCGATCTCGACGGACGCCCACCACTGGACCACCATCGGCAGCGGGCACGACCACGCCACCTTCCCGCCGGCCCTGGCGCGCTATGTGCGGGTGGCGATCACGGCAACCACCACGGGCCAGCCGCCCCAGATCGACGAGCTCAGCGCCGGCCGGTGAGGCACCGGACCCGGCCTCCGCCCTCCGCCGTGCGCCCTCCGCCGGACTAGCTCGCCGACAGCTCCTTGGCCGCCTTGGTGCAGTGCATACTTACTACCGTTGCTACCCCCGGACGCCGGCCGATCGGGTCGATCCACGATCTATTGCGGGTCGCGCGAGAGCGAGAACGGAAACACTGCACCAAAAACGGCCGACGCCGGCCACTCGGTGGGCCGCGTGACCGCTACACCGACGGCAGGTGGGCTTCGACTCCCTTGGTCCGAAGGATCAGCCGATCCGGGTGGCCGTCGATCGTCTCGAAGCCGTGGTGCGAGTAAAAGCTCGCCGCCGCCTCATCGATCGCGTCGACAACGATGAACCGGCCTCCGGTCTCACGCGCCGCCGTCGCCGCACGGAGCACAGCGCTTGCGAGCACCTGGCTGCCGAGCCGCTGACCGTGGAGCGTGGAGGCGAGCGCGAGCTTCGTGATCAGGTACGCCGGCACTCGGTCCGGAAGGCCCCTGCCCTGCTTGGAGGTCAACGTGTCTCGCTCAATGAAGTACGGCATCAGCGCGTAGTAGGCGACGACGACGTTGTCCCGGCGATGGAACACGTACGTGCGGGTGATGTCCCGGCCGTCGCTGTCTCGGGCAGACACCTGCAGCCACCGGTCCAGGTTGTCGTTGCCGCATGCGAACGCTGATAGGTCGTGCGTGGCGGCGACAGCCTCGCACACGAACTCCACGGCGCGGCGCGCTCAGCCCTGTTCGAAGACGGGGTTGCTCAGAGCCGTCTCCAGCGGGATCGCCAGAGTGGCCGGTGCGTCGAGGGCGGCGAGGAGTTGGTCAAACGTGTCGGATGCAATGGTGAGTGTCGCGTGTGATCGAAGGACCTGCTCGGCGCGCTGGTCAGCGGCCGAGGTAACCAAGGCGGACACCGTGGTACCTTCGAGCGCGGCTGCCCGCTCGTAGGTGCTCCGCTGACGAGGGCTCAGCCGCACGTTGAGAACCTTCTCCTTCCGTTCCATGTATACACATCGTATAGACACGTGAGGCTGTCGGTCAAGGCTTCCGACGGTTGGCGGCGCGAGCCTGACCGACATGAGATGGACGACTGAGCGGACATGGCCGGGCGGACCCTGGGGGGAGGCGCTCAGGGCCGTGCGCCAACAGCAGTCCTTCTCTCAGCACGACCTCGCCGAGTTCCTGGGCACCGCCGTCGGGGCGGTCCGCAGCTGGGAGCGCGGTGACTCCCTTCCGGACCGAACCCTCTGGTCACAGCTCGAGGAGGCGCTCGGCCTTCGCGTCCCCGATCCCCGTGTGCCGAAGATCGCCGATGCTGATCGCCATATGATCGACGCGCTCCTCGCCGTCGTCGACGAACTGGGCTCCTCCGCCAAGAACTCCAGTCGACCGGGGTGCTGCGCTCCTCCACGCCGACCGCCGCCCCGCCACAACGCCGAGCTCATGGACACCAAGGACGCCGCGGCATACCTCGGCGTCAGCGTTGGCGCGCTCCGGGGCTGGACCTACCAACGCCTACTCCCCTACCACCGCCTCGGAGGGCTCGTGCGGTTCGCCACGCGAGACCTTGACGCCTTCGTCAGCGCCGCTCGGATCGCGCCTACCGGGCCCGTCGCTAGGCCCCGTCGCCCTTGCCCGGTCACGAGGCGGCCGCCAACAGGTGGCGGCCCAGATGCGGGCGTCCTCGTGCGGGATCGGGCCCGGCGTTTCGATGACGGCGCCCTCGATGATGCGGAGCACCAGTTGGCCGATGGACGGGTCGTCTCGGGCCTCCGGTGGGGGGCAACCCTCGCCGATCGTTGGCCGTTGGAGGATCTCGTCGGCGCGAACTGGGATCGGTGCTGAGCTGTCGCGTGTAGTCATGGGTCCTCCCCAGGCTCCGGCGGTTCCGGTCTGCTGTGGATGCCTCCGGGGCGCGTAGCGACGCTCGCTCAGGTCACAGGGCAGCACCGAGGTCGAGCGTCGTCTGGCAGTCGTGGATGAGGCGGCCTCGCGCCAAGGCGAGAACGGGGTGGTCGGGAACGGGCCCGAGGGCCCGCTCGGACGGTGCAGCCTGGGCCGGTGCGGCTGGGGAACCGTAGGGCAGGCCCAGAGTGTGGTGCCGCCAGGTCTCGATGTGCCGGGCTCGGCGCTCCCAAGTGTCGGCTGCGTCCGGGTCGTCGGGCCGGTGGCCGAGAAAGTCGGTGATGTAGGCGGGGGCGCTGGTCGCGATGCTGGCGATGGCCCGGTCGACCTGGAGGTCGAGCGCTTGGGTGATGAGCTGGTGACGATCGCGCACGGCGCAGTCGTCCCCTACGCCTCTTCGCGCCAGAGTCAGCTCGTTCTCGAGATCGGCGAGTGTCAACGGCCAGATTTTGGTCCTCGCTGGTGGCCAGCAAAAGTCCTCACCCCTCGGGGTGTTCAGGGCTTGGTCGAGCGGCGTCCTCCTGTTCGTGATCGGGCTTCGCGCATGCGGTAGCTG
>Ga0102924_1005748_pt1 | contig 11868 bp, 10 predicted proteins | sample PaiPotPPM11metaG_FD_80116 | JGI IMG/M metagenome (GOLD analysis project Ga0102924, IMG submission 80116) | Iron sulfur acid spring bacterial and archeal communities from Banff, Canada, to study Microbial Dark Matter (Phase II) - Paint Pots PPM... ... | reverse complement strand
GCGGCGGAGAGGAGAAATAGCTGACCCGAATATTGAGCTCGGCGCTGGAGGAAAACCAGTAGACCGAGTGTCAGCCAAAGAAACGCGACGATAGCGAATGAGGCATGATCGAAGAAGGCGACCTGATTACCCTTGCCCATCAGCACTTGCATCAGAGCGAAGACCTGGATCAGCAGCGCCGCGGCCGCGACACCCAGCACAAGGCGGTTGAGCGGTCGTTCCAGGAGCTCTGGCTCGAGCACGGGATGCTTATCGCGAATGACAACACGTTGGATCTGTTGCCACTCATCCATACGTCTGCTCCCTCAATCACGCAAGTATATCGCGACCATCAAGAAAACCGGCGGCGTATCTATAAATACGCCGCCGGGTGGTTCATGTGGCCGCAGCTACGTCGCCTGACGCGGAGCTGCGACAAAGAGCTTTATGAGCTGCCAAGCTCCTGTTTGAGTGTCTGAGCCAGCTGCTGCACCGCCTGCTGATCCTGCTGGCGAATCTGCTGAAACAGATCCCTGCACCGCTGATTGCTCTGGGCATCCTTCATGTACTTATCGAACGCCTCGAGTCCCTTCGACTTCTCATGCACGAGAGTAACCAGGTCGTAGGTGAGAATGTCGATCTGGAAACCCGCACCCGTCCGCGTCTCCTGCTGCATTGCCATCGTCGTCCTTCTTGACGTGTTCTAGGAAATGTTGGTGAAAGGACCGTGCCAGCAAGAGATGATCCCAAGGGCTTGAGACCGTGCGAAGGCGAGTAAAGGGTCAAGGAGCCCAGCGGTGTAGGCTGTGTCCCTCCATGGCCGGCTCTCGTTTCTTGCCAGGAGCGTCGCCATCTCCTGAGCAGCGTGAAGGGAAGGGCTGAGGCGGCGAGAGGGCGAGTGCCGCGTCGCACACTATCGAGTGGTGGCATCGTACCAACCTTGTGACAATCTCAAGAGCTCGCCGCTTAGAAGGTCATGAGCTGCAATCACTGAACTGTGCAAAAGGCGAGCCTCCCAAATAGAAGGCATCGCCTTTTCCCTGCTCATGGTGGCGTCCCTAGCCGGACTCGAACCGACGCACCTGGCTCCGGAGGCCAGCGCTCTATCCAACTGAGCTATAGGGACACGTGTTCTATTTTGGCTTGTAGACGCCAAAAATCGGCGTTTGTGTGGCGGAATTCATGACGATTGCCTGAACTGAGTATGGCACGTTTGGCCGTACGCGGTCAACATGTGCATGCCAAATTTGGCTCGCTGACGCCAAATCGCCCCTCTCGTTCTTCCGGTCGAGACGGGCGGCTCAAGCCGACCTATCCAACTTACGCGCATGGACACAGTACTGCCTAGAACGCATGTGCGACATGGTTACAAGTGGGCGTGGCTTCAGGAAGCTCCTCGACGCTATTGCTGTCGCAAACCCGGACGGGGACCTCTACTTGAGCGCAGCAATCTGCCTGCACCATCTCTGGCGGCCCACATGGGGGCTAGTCGAGCTACCGGGGCGTGCTGTGCACTTGCCAACACATGCGCAGTGTCGCCGTTGAGAGTGTAGGCGAGCCTTATGGTGCCCCGAGGAGGCGTACAGTGAAATCCTCTGGACCGCCGCAGATGAAAAACCGCGAGCAGATTCCAAAGATCGCTGCTCGCGGTTCCTAACAGTACTTTGTCGGCTCAGGAGGCGACAATGGGGACGGTGTGAAATCGACATAGAATTCAGGAGCAAAGAGCAGCTCACGGCCCATTTTGTGTGGAGGATTGCAACATTCTCGGCCTCGTAAAGGCGCATCAGCCGAACTCAACAAAGCACCGATTACAAGACCGTTACTTTGCCGTCAGGTCCTTGGTACAGTGCTCTTGGACAAAGTGGGAACACTGTATGGTTTGGGCGCCTACTCTTCCTGCCTTTCCGGGCCACAGCCTGCCGCTGGCATCACTCGGTGCCAGCGGCCCATCCCCACAAAGATTGGAGCTGGTGTCCGACTGAGCAGGATTGATGTGGCTCCCTCCACCGTTGCGCCGCTCGATCAGCGAGATGATGCGAGCGAGCCGGGGGAGGAGAGGTATCCGCTGAATGTGGTCACGGCAACCCCCACGCCCGGTCCGGTCAGCATATGGACATTGCTGTCGGTGCCGCTGCCTGAGGCGCCCTGGAACCGGCCGGTCCCACCCGTGACGACGTACGAATCACGGGCGCTACTGGTCGCGTTGTATCCGCACCCGGTGGCGCTCATCGTGATCTCATCCCCGTTGGCCGCCGTGAGCACGGTGCTCCGTGTCTCCGGGGAGCAGCCGTTGACGGAATCGGCCGGATTAATGTCCACTCGCACACTGGCGTATTCGGTCACCTCGCCCAGCTGGGTCGCCCGCCCCGTGCCGACCCCCGTGATGCACACGGTATACGACGCGCACACACTCAGCGTGTAGTGTTCGAATACGGAGGCCTGGAACGGCACCAGGGTTGCCGCGGACGCCCGCGTGGGCGCCAGCATCGCCAGTCCGAGCAGGGTCGCGATTGCTAGGATTCGTCCTCGATAGGTCATGATCTCTCTCCTTTGGTATGAGCTGATTGACGCGCGGGGTCTGTACTGGAGCGCTGAGTGTGGCTGGAACGCCTTGACTGTTCCGTATGGTTCATTCCTCCCTGCTCGATCCTGTCGTCGGTCAGTGGGTCTCGCCTGGATCACGAGATTCGCTGCTCGCCCTACTCGAGTAGGGCGGAGCCGCTGAGACTCTTATGGGCAGCGGTGCACCGTCCACTAGGATGATGTTGGAGATGGTTGCCTCCTGGTGGATGGTCCTTGCCTCGGCATACGCGGGTGAGCTCCACCACTGCTTCGCCTGATCCGCATCGTCGAACTCGATCAAGACAATACGGTTCGGCTTCCAGTTCCCTTCCAGCGCCTCGATCGGTGTGTCGTGGGGCAGCACATAGCGGCCACGATAGCGCGCCACCGCAGCCGAGGCGAGGGGCTGGTAGGCGCCAAACCCCGCCGAATCGGTGACCGAGAGCCGACCAGGAAGGGGCAGGGGACTGATCCCGCTGGACGGTAAGGGGCGAGCATGGTCGAGGTAGCAGCGGCATCCTTCGCCGCGCTGCTGAAACAGTATCGGGCAAGCGCCCGACTGATCCAGGGGGAACTGGCCGAGCGGGCAGGACTGATGTGCTGGAATAGGAATCAAGGGGCGCGCTCCGTTCGGCCCGGGGTGACCGGCTGCGATGTGGCGAGGATTCTACCATGTGCGTTGAGGGCGACGACCTCGACTTCGCGTGGAGTGCCGGCTATCCTAACGGTCGTATCAAAGCCGTTCCAGGGCACGGTGCGGACCGGTGCGAGCGCGCCCAGCTTAGGGCCTGCCAGGATTCGCCAGCGGGCCACGCTGGTTGGCCCGTTCCAGATCGCGTCGACGGTGGTGGTTCCGTTGGCGTTCGTCCAAGGGATCGCAGTTGGTTTCGTAAGAGGGTGGCCGGTCCATGCGAAACGGTAAGCGCGGTAGGTGTCATAGCCGTTGAGGAAGTGGGCATCTAGGAGGAGGTTGCCCCACGGACCGAACTCGGAGACGTACCCGGTGGTCCCCCAGCCGACCAAGGTGTCTCCGTGCGCCAGCGCTTGAGCGCTGCCCTCGAATTGCGCCGACAGGTGCCGGGGCTGGTGCACCGCTTTTACAAGCGTCACTGTCTTGTTTGCTTGATCCAGGTGGATCCAGATGACCCGTGACTCCGATTCAGTCGACGTCGTCGCGTCGTTTCCGTTGTCGAAGAGACGTATCGTGTTGTTGCCCGCCGTGATAGGGTCGTGCTGACCGGCGAAATGGGCGCGCGGTCCAAGCCTGAAGTTGCTCCTCTTGCCGCCGAGGCGCCAGAGGATACGGCCGCTGTGGCGATTGACCTTGTAGACGGTCCACGTGCTCCGTCCGGAAATCAAGAAGTTGCCGTCGCTGTCGATGCTGACGGCGTTGATTATGAAGTAGTTGTACGGCGACTGCACGGGTGCATAGCTGTCGGACAGCGGGACGTGGCCGAGGCTGTGCCATCCGAAGAGGACGCGCCCTGTCGCAATGTCGATCTCCTGGACGGCGCCGTCGATGACCTCGCCCTGCTTCGGTCCTCCGACCGAGGAGAGGTCGTACGGCACCTCGCGGTACGCCGTGATCAGCGCGGTCCCCTGCGGTGTCAAGAGGAACTCGTGACAATCGGTCACGAGCCCATGGCCAGCCCGGACGGTCGCGACACGTCGATAGGAGCTGTCGACGATGTAATCGGTGCCAGAGCTGATGGTGCCGAAAGGGCCTCCTTGACACCAGGTCAGCACAGGCTTGCCACGGTAGCGCTGCACCCGAAAGTCGTCGGCCTCGTCGCCCTTCGAGATAGGATCGAGCCAGACCCGGCCTACCCCGGTCGTCAACGATCTCCGGACCATCTTGTGCGCCGCTTCCTCTTTTGGGCGCAACAAAGATGTAGCCTGGCGCTGCAAGGGGGCTGCGCCGGGAGACGGAGAGCACAGGTGGGATGATCCGCTGTTGTGGCCGTGCGGTTAGGTGGGTAAGGCCAGCCCCTCGAGCATTTGCTCCCGTTAGTCCGGCAACGACGATGATGCTCAGTACGGGCACGATCCTCATGCTCGTCCCCGTAATATGGCGGCGGCTCGCCAAGCGCTCCAGAAGGACCCCGGTAACCACGATTCAGCGCCAGGACCCGACGATAGAGCCGGATGCAGTGAGTCGGTCGACGCGGCTGTTGAACCAATCGGCGACGTAGATGTCTCCCTGGCCATCCAGAGCCAGAGCAGCGGGACCGTGGAGCCGGAGAGCATGCCCAAGCGCAGGTCCCACTGATCGCTCGAAGCTGCCATCCACGGAGAACTGCTCGACGCGATCATTACCGAAGTCGGCGACGTAGACGCGGCCGGCCCCGTCCACCTCGATCGCCCTGGGCTCGCGGAACTGGCCGGGAAGCGATCCTTTCGTTCCCCATCGGTCCAGCGGCTCACCAGCGGGTGAGAAGTGCTGCACACAATGGAGAGCATCAGGCGCCTCGACGACGTTGCCGAAGCGATCAGTGGCGGCAGCCACCTGTGTGGTGTACACGTCTCCATTCGGACCCACCCCGATCCCGATGGGCGCCAGGAGCTGGCCCACGGACGGTGTGAGGGTGGTCCAGGCATCCAGCAGGTGACCGGTGGGCGAGAACTTCTGCACCCGGAAGTTAAGGGTGTCGGCGACGTAGACGTTGCCCGTCGCATCGGTTGCCAGACCTCCTGGTGCGGCGAAGTGTCCCAACTTGGTCCCGTACGAACCCCAGTGCTGGAGCGGGCGGCCGTCGGCGGCGAAGCGGTCGATCCGGTTGTTGCCGTAATCGATGACGTAGATGGAGCCGCCCCGCCCCACTGTCACTGTGCCGGGCTGGCGGAAGGGGACGTCCCGCCAGCCATGCCACACCTGGAGAAGGGAGCCGGAGGCGGAGAGCTCCAGCACCCGATTGTTGAGGGAATCGGCCACGTACATCAGGCGCCGGTGCACATCAACCGCGATACCGAAGGGGTGGCTGAGGTGGAGGCGGTTGGTGATCGCGAGAGGCTGGACCTTCTGTTCATGGGCAGCAGCAGGAAGTGTGTGGACGGGAAGGAAGGTGAGGGCGGTACCCAGGACAAGACCGGCAGCTGCCGCGCCGAGACGTGATACCACCATAGGTTTGACTCCTTTCCGATGCCGGGGCACTGCCTCCTCGCCACTGAGCGCCGAATGGTGCTATCCTGTTCATTGGTCAGTGACTGGAGAGTGAGGCCCATACTCTGGCGTTCAGTCTGCGCCCACCGCGGCACGATGCCCATGAGAAACCCACAGTTGACTCACCGATCACTCACCGATTTGTCACGGCAGGCGTTCCACGCGGCAGCCGTACGAGGTGCTATGATTCCGTCAAGGAAAGCGGCGCATCGTGGTGGCGTGCCCACCTGAGAGACGAGGTGCGGCGGGACAGAGAGGCGTGGCAGCAGTGGAGCCTTCGGCTTTTGGGATCCTTCTGCGGCAGTACCGTGTGGAGGCCGGGCTGACTCAGGAGGAGCTGGCCGAACGCGCGCGCTTGAGTGCGCGGGTGATTAGCGACCTGGAGCGGGGTGTGAGCCAGATGCCCCGCTTCCACACGGTTCGGCAGCTGGCCGACGCTCTGCAGCTCTTACCGGAGGATCGGAACAGTTTCACTAGCTCCGCGTCTCTGGGGGCAGGCTCAGCAGTCCGGTTCCGGTCGGCTGCGGAGATGGGAGCGGATGGGACTGGGCCCGCGCGCACGGCAGACAATCGCGAGCGAGTAGCCGCCTCCGAGCGTGCGGCGCCGCTAGCTGCGGAGCCCACGCCCCACCGCTCGTTGCGGGTTCCGAGTCCGCCTCCGGGCCCCGATGTCGCCGTTCTGCAAGCCCGGGCAGGGGTACTGCGCCGGCTGGCGAACATCCCGCTGGCTCTCGCAGGTGGGTTGACGCTGGCCCTGATGCTCGTTCTGATCATCGCCCTCGTCCACCCATTCCAAGCCTCCAGCGGCGCGTTCGGCAGCTTCCATCCGGTCGCGGTTTGGTCGGGGCAAGGGCCCGGAAGGTTCCAGAACCCGGACGGCGTGGCGGTCGACGCCCAGGGCAACATCTACGTGGCAGATCAGCTGGCCAATCGCATCCAGAAGCTCTCTCCCACCGGCCAACCGCTTGTGGAGTATGACCGCGCGGGAAGTGGCCCCGGCCAGTTCAGCGGGCCTGCCGGCGTGGCGGTGGACCGGCAGGGCAACATCTACGTGGCCGATACGGGCAACAGCCGCATCCAGAAACTCTCCCCGATCGGGCGGCCCTTGGAGCAGTGGGGAACGGCAGGCTCGGGGCCGGGTCAGTTCTCCTCACCCCTGGGCGTCGCGATCGACCGAAACGGGAACATCTACGTGACGGACGCCGGCAACGACCGCATCCAGGTGCTCTCTCCAACCGGCCAGCCACTCCATCAGTGGGGATCGCAGGGTTCCGGCCTGTTCCAGTACCCGGCCGGCGTGGCCGTCGACGGCGAGGGCAACGTGTACGTGTCGGACGGCCAGACCGACCGGGTAGAGGTCCTCTCGCCGAGTGGGAGGCTCCTCCGCCGCTGGGGCACACAGGGAGCCAGCGCCGGAGCGTTTGGTAACCCGATCGGACTGGCGGTTGACGGGGAGGGCAACGTCTACGTCGCCGACCAAACCAACGACGCGGTCCAGAAGTTCTCCTCCAACGGCCGTTTTGAAGCGATCTGGGGAGCGCAGGGATCGGGGCCCGGCCAGTTTCTGTCACCCCAAGCTCTGGCTGTCGACGGCCGGGGGCGTATCGTGGTGGCCGATTCGGGCAATCACCGTGTCCAGCAGCTCTCCCCGAGAGGCAGGCCGATTGCGACATGGACCCGGACGGGAGCGGTTTTGTTCTTCAATCAACCGACCGGGATCGCTTTCGATGCAGACGGCAGTATGTACGTGGCGGACGGGGCCGTCGACGGCCGGGTCTACAAACTCACCTCCTCGGGCGAGCCGGCTCCGGGCTGGACGCCGCAATCGGGCTCATCGAGCTATCAACATCAGTACAGTAGCGTGACGGTCGGCACGCGGGGCACTGTTTACGTGGCCGACCAGCTCAACAGCACCGTCCTGGTGCTGTCCTCCGCCGGCCGCCGTCTCGCGACCTGGAGCGGTCCCGCCTCCAAACCGTTCAATTCTCCCCAGGGTCTCGCCTTCGGGCAGGACTCAGTGTACGTGACCGATACTGTGAATGACCGCATCGTCAAGCTCTCATCGACCGGGAGGGTGCTAGCGGAACGGGGTGCCCCCGGCGCAGCCGAGGGAGAATTCGGCGATCCCACCGGCCTGGCGGTCGATGGTTCGGGCAACGTCTACGTCATCGACGCGCGCAACGACAGGCTCCAGAAGATTTCTCCCCAAGGCGAGTTCATCGCCCGGTGGGCTTCCTCCGGGTCAGGAAACGGGCAACTCAGCTCGCCGTCCGCCGTCGCGGCCGACACGCACGGCCATGTCTACGTGGCCGATACCGGGAACAATCGTGTCGAGGAGTTCTCCTCGGACGGCGCATTCATCCGGGCATGGGGAGCCAAGGGTTCGCACCCCGGCCAGTTCGAATCTCCCGGCGGCATCGCCGTGGACTCCCACGACAACGTCTACGTGGCCGACACTGGAAACAATCGTATTCAGAAGTTCGCGCCCCCGGGCTAACGCGGGCTCTCGCCGGCCCGCAGGAACCGACCTCGTTCGAAGCCAGCGTCAATGCTCGCTGATCGAGACGTTGGCCCAGTCATCGTCCTTGGGAACGAGATAGGGCCTGAGATCTCGATACACCTCGGTATACACCGCGGTACCGACCAGACCATGCACGTACGGCTTGACCAGCTCAAGCCCTTTCGCTTGCATCAGCATGACGATGGCACCCTGACTGAGCGCAATCTGCTGGGCCTCGATGTAGAGCTTCTCGCGCTCCTCCGGATTGGAGAGGGCATCACCTCGATCGATCAACCGGTCGTAGGTGGTGTCCTGCCAGGCGCCAAGATTGGCGGGCGCCCCCGAGTGCAGCAGGGAGAACAGGTAATCCTGCGCGTCGGGATAGTCCGGGACCCAGGGGTTCAATGCGATCTGTGTCCCGGTCTTGTCCAGTGGTTGGCTGAGGGTGGGCCCAAACTCATAGAGCGGCACCAGCCTGACGTTCATCCCGATGGCTCTCAGCTCTGTGCCCACGAAGGGCATCGCCTTGATCCCCCAGACACCGCCCGGGAACTTCAGCCGAATGGGAGTGGTCCGTCCGGGGCATTGTGCCAGCTCGGCTCGTGCCCGCTTCAGAGAGTAGTGGGGATCATCCTTGCCCGTGTAGTGGCCCAGCATGCCTTTGGGCAACACCCCATAGGCAGACCACTCGGCTCCCACCAGGACCGAGTCCGCGAGGGTCTTGCGGTCGATGGCATACGCGACCGCCAGCCGGCAGTGCACGTTGTCGAACGGGGCAAGATGGGTGTTGGGCACCAGGAAATCAATGGCCGACGAGGGGAACTGATGAAACTCCCTTTTGCCCTGCCATTGCCTTAGGTACGCGAATGGGATGCCGCTGGCGTCGAGCTTGCCGGCGAGGTAACGCTTGTAGCTGGTCTTGTAGTTGTCGAAGGGACCGAAGGCTGGAAGCTCCAGGCGGATGAGGGGCTTGCGCCCGTAGTAGTAGGAGTTTGGTACCAGCGTGTACGTCGGGATGTCGCCAGCGTAGAACGAGTGAAGGGTCGAGCTGCGGTCATGGCAGACGAACTCGAAGGGCCCCGCTCCCTGGTTCCCGATGCAGGTGTTGGTCAGGTAGTTACCGGCGGAGAGGCCGGTCGCGGGATCCAGAACTCCGATCGGCTTCCCAGCCACCACCGCCGGATCGAGCACGTCGCCCACGGGCGTCGACAGAGCGACGAGAAAGTAGCCGGCGGGCCGAGTGATCGTGATCTGCACGGTGAGCATCCCGAGGACCTTTACCCCGGCAAGCTGCTTCGCTTTGCCGCTATGGAAGGCGTCCGCCCCACGGACGAGATTGAGGTAACGCAGGGCAACCGGCGATGTAGTGGAGGGCGCCAAGTCCCGCTCGAGGGAGAAGGCCACATCCTGGGCGGTGACGTAGTGGCCGTTGCTGAACCGCGCGTTCTTGCGGATGGTGAAGGTATAGACCAGGTGGTTCTTGCTGAGCTTCCAGGTTGCCAAGTCCGGCGCTATCATCCCGTTGGGCAGGATATGGACGAGGTTGGCTTGCACCAGGGCCACGGCGGGAGGATCGCCTCCTAGTCCCGGGTCGAGGCTCCCCGCCAGGATGGGACCGGCCGCGTAATAGTCGAGCCGCAGGGTGGGCAGATCCTTGCCTACGGGGTACGCAGAGAGCGAAGCGGTCGCCGCCAGGAGGAGGGCCGCAGCAACAGCCGCTGCAAGGCCTACTCTTGCAAGGGGACCTCGACGCCATCTGAGCGCGGCCATTTGAGTCTTGCCTCCTCATCTGCAGGCGGCCGGCCATCCGGGGAAATAATACACGCCGACACACATCACGTCAATCGAGTCGAGAGAAGCGAGGTTCGTCAGTATTCGCATGTTCCGGGACCGAGCGACGGAGATGTTTCGGTCTGAGCATGTGATTCTCGTCTTGCGCGACGGGAAGCCAGCGGGCTTCTTCCCGTAGGATAAGCCCGACCTGCCCGTCGAGCTGCGACGCGAACTGTTTGCCGAACTCGGGGATGCTATCCGTGCTGAGCGCGAGGCGGCAGTGGTGACGGAAGAGGAGATTCTGGCTGACTTCGCCGGGTGGCGGGCTACCCGACGCCGTCGTCTCTGACGCCAACGTCCTGCTCTCGGCGGTCATTGGTGGTCGGGCACTCGACGTGCTGCGGGATCCCCAAGCGCCAGCGGGCTGGACGACCCCGGGAGTTCTCGACGTGGTGGCGGAGTATCTACCGAGCGTGGGAGCCAGGAAGGGTCTCGATGTGGCGCCGCTGCCCAAGCCGATCAGGTTCAGCGATGCCCCATACGTGATATCGTGCGAGAGTTGCGACTGTGGCGCGATTGGGACAGCAAAGACATCGGTGAATGACGCAGAAGGGACCGGGCGGCTCCATCAAGCGCCGCTGGCGCGACTACCGGACGGAGATGGGGCGGCGTCCGGTCAAGGAGTTCCTCGACGGCCTCGATGATGCCGACGCGGCAGCCGTGGCAGCCGCCATGAAGGATGTCCGGGAGCACGGGCTGGCGGCCGCTCGGCAGCTCCGCGGTGACATCTACGAGGTCCGCGCCAACGGCAGCCGGCAGACCTTTCGGATCCTGTTTGCCCAGGAGGGGGAGCACGGTCATGTCCTCCTCGCGCTCAGCGGCTTCTCGAAGAAGACGCAGAGGACGCCGCCGGGTGAGATCGAGCTCGCCGAGAAGCGACTACGCGGCTGGCGCGACCGAGGCTCGAAGAAATAGCGACTTTACACGACCTATCACGGATGATATGCTGTGCGTGGAGGCAACCGAGAGATGGCCAGCGACTACGACATCGACTTCCTCGACGAGGTCATTCAGGAGCGGAGCACGAGGAACCCCGCGTTTCCCGAGATGGTGGACGAGGCCTATGAGCGCCGCGTCTTGCTCCGGAAGCTTGCAGAGGCACGCAAGGCTGCCAAGTTGACGCGCACAGTTGTCGCCGCCCGCATGGGCACATCTGAGGCTGCAGTCGCACGGCTTGAGGCGGCCACGGTTGATCCCAAGGCTTCGACCATCGAGCGGTTTGCCGCCGCTGTCGGGAAGCGCGTTCGCTGGGAGCTGGTCGAAGCGAACGAGTAGGGGTCGCTGCTGCACGCTCGCGATGCGGCTTGCAGTGGATCATGGGTCAATTCGATCCCGATGACAACCGCCTGACCCCCGCTGATCTCTACCCCCCGTCGGCATAGTGGATGTCGATTCGAGTCTCCTTGCTCGCACCACCTCCGGCGCGGTGGTGTCCCGAGGCCACGACCAAGTGTGAGATCGGGACCGTCTTCCAGGCGGTGAGCGCCTCTATCCAAACAATCTTGTGTGACGCAATGTATGACGGAACCCATTCACACTATTCGCGCTATTCACAAAGGCCAGAGAAAAACCCCGCCAGGTTTCGGAACCTGTGCGGGGTATTCGCGCCATTCGCAGTATTCACATGTCAGGCTCTAACTGAGCTATAGGGACATGGTAGGTCTATTTTTGGCTTGCCGCCGCGCTATTTGGCGGCCCCTGGACCGGTTGACGACGATCCGCCAGCCCAGACAAGTATCCCACTAGCCCGTCTCCGTCGTCAACGACTCCTCCTTCTCGCCTAGGGCTTATGCGTGAGTTGGGAGGGGAGGCGACGAGGCACGCTCCTTTG
>Ga0102924_1005747_pt1 | contig 11868 bp, 10 predicted proteins | sample PaiPotPPM11metaG_FD_80116 | JGI IMG/M metagenome (GOLD analysis project Ga0102924, IMG submission 80116) | Iron sulfur acid spring bacterial and archeal communities from Banff, Canada, to study Microbial Dark Matter (Phase II) - Paint Pots PPM... ... | reverse complement strand
GGGTCGGTGAATTCGAGCAGTTCCATCGGCGCGCCGTTTTCGACGATGAACGCGACGCGGACGCCTTCGGATGGGCTGTTGAGAGGAATCAGAATTTCGCGGTCAGCAAGCTCGGAAGCGAGATCATCCACTTCAAACGCAACGTGCGGAACTTGCCGGACCAGATCAGGGACCGCCGCGTCCGCTTCGAAACGCATCCACTCCACGCCAAATTCGCTTTTCTCGTGGCTGACGACAAACAGTTTCAGGTGTTTCAAGTGGGTCTCGCCAGGTTTCACTTCAGTAGTGGGAATTCCGATGTGATGGTACTGACGCATGTTTTTCGCTCTTTGTGGAATTAACAATAATTCTACGGCGTCGTTACCGCATTTGAAACCGCGCTCTCGTGCCCGGACTTTTGAGACACAAAGTCAAATTGTACTTCACTGGTTTTGGCACAGGGCAGATGCGGAACGCATAACCGGCAAATCCCAAGGTAAGGTTTGCCGACCACTCGGAAAGGTGCGCATGGCCGAAGCTGCTCGGATGGCTGTGCTATTATCGGCCTGCAAAAATGAGCTCTAAACCGCACGCGTTGGCGAATCAGATGACAACCAAGCGCGCGAACTTCTGGCGTGAGTACTTTTATTTCTTCATGTCGCTGCTGATCGCTGCGACTGTGGTGTACAACTCGATTCTCAAGTCAAACTGCACAACCTAACTTCCCGCGCGGTCTGGGTTTTCGGAGTGAGTGACGGGCGTACCCAGAAGTCATGTTTTGACCGGGCCTTGCATGGTTGAACGCAGACTGAGAGTGCGACGAAATCATGTCTTTAGTTGTTGTTCCTGTGCATCACTGCTCAACTCAGCACCTCTCGCGTTTTTTTCAGCTTAGGTTTTTTGTTGTGCTAGGATTTGGGAGTTCGTCAAGCATCGGATGAATGCCCAACGGAGGATTTTCTTGCACAAGATAACATATTTCCTGTTCGCGGTGCTCTCCGCTTCGATCTTGATTCCAGCGATTGGCGCGCAAACTCCGGAGCGCCCGCCCCAGCACGGTGCCGAACATGAAAAACTCGCCTACTACCTAGGCAAATGAGCATACGAAGAAGATGTCAAGCCAACCGCTTTTAGTCGCGGTGGAAAATATATGTATACCGAATCATGCGAATGGTTCGCAGGCGAGTTTGCCATCGTTTGCCACTCGTATAACCAGAACGGCACGCCCAAAGGCTTGAGCATTATGGGCTACGACTTACGTGAAAAGACTTACACTTATTTTGGGACGCAGAGCAACGGCGAAAGCGGATTCCAGCGCGGAACCATTGACGGCGACACCTGGACATGGATAGACGATGGGAAGATCACTCACGGTCGCTTCACAGAGAAGACCGTTAACCCGGACATGGCCACCTACACATACGAAGTGGCGCACGGTTCCGAACCCTGGACCCTGGTTACGGAAGGCAAACAAACCCGCCAAAAGTAGCAGGTCCGTTCGCCCCGGAGAGCATTTGGGCAGAATTGAATCTTAGTCGTGTCAGCAAACAGTTGAATTCGGTTCACCTTTCTTCCGTCCGCGATCATCATTGTTCTTCGCTATTGCAGAGCTGGCATCGTTCCGGATTTCTTGTTGTGTGACGGTGCACGGCATGGTAGATTTCGCGAACCGCGAGCTTGGAGGCGCTGATGGAAGCAACTACTGACAGTTTTGCTCGCCCTTCTCTTCTACGTATCTTCGGGACTGGGCCAACAGCCGGCAAGTCAAGCCGCTGTGCAGTCTAGACCCTCCACAGCCTCCACCGAACTTGTGACCTTAACCAAGACATGGACCGATGCCATGAATGCCAAGGACCACGCGAAGATAGAACAACTGGTGGCGCCGGAATTCGCGCTCTACCGTCGGAATGGCGAATTGATGTCCCAACGGCATGACTGGCTGGATTTCCTCTACCACACCGAAATCAAGGAATATACGGTGCGCGATATCAGCGCGAAAGCGTACGGCGACTTCGGAGTTGTAACTCTGGTCTGCACCTGGAGCGGCGTTCACAATGGAGGCGCATTCGATGTGCATGCCGTGATGGTCGACACATGGCACCGCACAAAGGGAAAGTGGCAGGTCGTCGCCCGCAATAGTTGCACCCCAACTGCTGACTCAGCCGGCACGGCTGAGCCTTGTCCTACTTATCATTACTCGAAATAAGTTACGCGACTAAGAAGAGGCACCGCCTTCAAAGCGGGCGCGCAGCCGAGCATGCGTTCGGTAAGCCCAGATTGACATACTCCGACTTTCCGATTGAACGTCCATGCTCTTGTTTGGTTTGCGTGGGTCGGCAATTTTCTGGCCGGGCTACTGAGATCAAACGAAGCGGACGTCACTCAGTCAGTTGGTTTTCGATCCCGGTGGGTTCGAGGGTGGCTTGGCTGCAGTCGCCTCCGACTCCGCAAGCATTGCATCGAGCTTGCCACGCGACATGAATTTACCGCGGAGGATGACGGCGCGGATGGACATGGTGTTGTGTATGTCAGCGAGTGGGTCTCGGTCGAGCAGCACAAGGTCGGCAACCTTGCCCACCTCGACGGTTCCCCGACGCTCCGCCTGCCCCATGAAGCGTGCCGGGCCAATCGTCGCGGCTTGCAGTGCTGCCATGGGCGGCAAGCCCGCCTCCACCAGCAGCGAAAGTTCTTCGTGGAGGCTGAAGCCGGGAAATACGTAGGGATTGTAAGTATCGGTGCCCGCCAGGATGCCGACACCAGCTCGGTACATGCGCCCGACCAGCTTAAGTTCCTCAGGAAACTGGCGGTGAGCGTCAGACCAATATTGAGCGCTTCTTTGCTTGCCAGTGTCATCGCCCATCTTCTTCCAAAGATCGCGCGTATCGCTCGGAATGTATTTCAACCACTCCTTGTGCATGAAAATGCCATCGTCGAAATGTTCATAGGATCGATTCACGACCAGGGTCGGGCATTGCCATGTGCCATTCTTGATGAATCGAGCGAACAGCGCCGCGGCCCTGGACTCGTCATAGGTCGCGTCTGCACGCAGATCCCTCCGGAGAAAATCGCCCGTCTGAGTCCACTTCATGGCGAACAACGCCTCTTCCTCAGAAGAAGCGCCAACGGCCACGCCAGTCAGATGCTCGATGCTCTTCTGACCCGCGTCAGACGCCTCCTCCACTTTGATCGCATCGGGCACATGCCCCACGAACGAGATTCCGAGCTTGTGGGCTTCATCAACGATGGCGAAGTAGGCGTCGCGCGGCACGCCGTCATAAACCTTAATGAAGTCCGCTCCGTTTGCCTGGTAACGATCGACGGCCGCGCGTGCTTGCGCCGCATCGGTGACGGCGACACTTCCAGGCCAAGTGGGGTTGGGTCCGTCGATGATGGGGCTAGCAAGGTACACGCTCGGCGACGGCTTGCCATATTTGGCGTGCTGCGCACGCCAAGCGTGGGCGTCCTCGGGCCCAAACATCGCACGCACGCCGACGACACCGTTGGCCAGATGCAGCGGATACATCCACGTCTTACCCTCCGCCGTGCTTCCCGGCTCCGCAGAAAACCCATGCACGTGCATGTCTTAGAGGCCTGGAATCAGAAACTTCCCGCGGCCGTCGACGATCTGTGAGCCGGCAGGAGCCTTGACCTTCGTGCATGGACCGATGGCTACGATTTGATCTTGCTCAATCACGACGGTCATATCGGGTTGTGCAGGCTTGCCGGTGGCGTCGATCACCGTTACGCACCGGATGACGAGCGACCCTGCCCAGGCCAACGGACTAAGAAGGATGGACAGCAAGGCACAACGGACACACTTTTGCATGTCGACGCTCCGTCTGAGGAAGGCAGCCGGGATTATAGCAGCGCGTAAGTTATTGAGTGACTGGCAACCTTGAAGTAATCCCAAGGTAAGAGTTGCCGACAAACCGGGAACAACTGCGGTTGCCACAGCGTTGATCGACGAACTAAGTTCGGATCGTCGGGGAATGCTGCCCTCTACCGAAGCAATTGACTGTCTCTAAGCCGCGGAGTTCAGCGCTTCACCAAAATCTTGATAGGGGCAACTTTCCATGGGAAGAAAAACAGCGCCGGGAAATTCCCGGCGCACGCATCATATGCAAGTGCTTTGGACTAACGGCTCATGGAATCTCCCTTGGCCGCGGGTACATCCTTGGAAGTCATGTCAAAGGTGAGCATAAACCCGTTTGTTCCCTTGAACTCGTAGGCCTTGGGGCCCTCCCTATACGTTTCGATTTCGTTCGGCATCATGACAAAACCGTCGTTGCGGGGCGTGCCCCAATACTTGACGTTCTTAAGCACGGCCGGCTCGTCGGTCATTCCCTGAAATCGCGCCAACTTGATCTCTGCGGTCTTGCCGCCATTTAGCGTGGCGTGTGCGTGATCTTTGTCGAACGTCCAGGTATCGATATTGCCTTCGGCGATCTGTAGCGATTTCCACTTCACCGGAAACACATGCCCGATGATTTCCCCGAGCGCCTGCCGTTGTTCGGCGGTAGTCCCTTTGTCGAACGTCACCTGCGCCCAATCCATCTGTCCCTGTGAGAAGTCACCACCCAGATCCCCATTGATCCAGAACTTCGCGCCCGTCAGATCGACTGCGCCATAATTTCCCTTGTTCACTTTGTAAGCATTGTTGAACTTGCAAAAGTGTTCCGTCTTGCCGTTTTCGTGATGAGCTGCCGGATGAGAGTTGAAATAGCACATGCAGAAGTGAGGACAGCTGCACGCCTCGATTGCGGTTGCATTGATCGCCCAATCCGCTGTCGACTCGCCGGAGTGACCAGCGCTGACGGTGAGTAGGGCAAGGACGAGTGTTAAAGCTATTCTGTGCATAGAGCACCCCCAAAATGAGTAAGACAAAGCCATCATCGAGGTAAACTAGGACATCAAACATTCATTAAACGCGATCGGAGTTCATTAATTTATTCGTGTGTCGGGCCCTATCGTTCTTTTTGATTGCCGCGGTTCCGTGCGTCGCCCATGCTCCGATGAGCGATGGACTGATGACAATTCCATTGTTAGCAACCACTTCATCGCGAATCCGAAGGTCAAGGCCTTCGACTTCGACTTCTTCCGCGGTGGCGATTCCCAGCCTCTCCATAGCCGGCAGCAAACTTCGGACTATTTCTGGCAGCATTTTGTACGCCGGAGTATCCGGGCCAGCACCCACAGCAGCATCGAGACATCTGGATCAGCTGAACATGTGCGGCAACGGCCTGGGCATTTGTTGCTGCCCCTTCCATCACGCGGGGGGGTGGTATCGACAGAGCTGACATTTACTTTTCCTGCGTACTCGGGCCATAACCGGGTCAAGCCGTCTCCACTTGTCGCTCGGAAAGCGGCGACGGTCAATTCTTCGGCACTTCTCTTTCGATACCCTGGCAATCCCCTGATAAGTCATTTGCTTCCAACAAAATATGAGCGTCGTCGCTTTTGTGAGATCGTGCTAAACTTTCGAACAATGTGACATACGCTGATGCCGTCTACCCTCCCACCACTGATACGGTTCGCGAATTTCGAGGTTAACCTTCGCGCAGGAGAGCTCCGAAGAGAAGGCAGCAGAGTCCGGCTGCAGGAACAACCGTTTTCGGTGTTGACTGTGCTATTGGAATCAGCGGGTGAAGTCGTCACCCGTGAAGAACTTCGCAAGCGCCTCTGGGCGGAAGATACGTTTGTCGATTTCGACCATCGCTTGGCAGTGGCCGTAAGCAAGCTAAGGGATGCGCTTCGAGATTCGGCCGAAAAACCAACGTTCGTTGAGACCGTTGGTCGACGCGGCTATCGGTTCTTGGGCCACCTGGAATTCGATTCATTGTCTGCGGATTCCAACGGGGGAAGATGTGACAGTCCTTTGGCTTCTTCTCAACCTGCCGAGCGAGCAGAGCCCCCAAAACTGGCGCATTCGCATCCGACGCAATCTCAAATCTTCCTATTCTCCGCCGGATTCGTCATTCTCGTGGCAGCGATCGCCTTGCCGAAGCTCCTTCACATTCGATCTGGGAAAGGACCGACGACCGCTCCCCGGAGTTTGGCGATCCTTCCGCTCCAAAATCGTGGCGAAGATTCAAGGAGCGACTTTCTTGGATTGTCACTGGCGGATGTACTCATCACGAAATTGGCCTACGTGAGTTCCCTCAGCGTCCGCCCTTCGGCGGCGATTGAGAAATATCGAGGAACGGCCATTGATCTTCAGAAAGTTGCCGCAGATCTCAAAGTCGATACGCTGCTCACGGGAAGTTTCATTCGCGATGGCAACAACTTGCGCGTCACCTACCAACTGGTGGACGCCAAAACCGAAAATATTCTAGGCCAGGGAGTGATCGACCTCAAGTACGACAATCTTCTTGCCGTTCAGGATAAAGTTACCGGCCAACTGATTTCAGAACTGCAGCTGAACTTGTCTCCAGTTGAAACGGAGCATCTAAAGCCGGAAGCGTCGATCAATCCGCTCGCCTATGAATATTTTTTACAGGGACTTGACCTTTACGGACAGCACAAGTTTCCCCTGGCGATCCAAATGTTCGAAAAGACCACTGAGATCGACCCCAACTACGCTCCAGCGTGGGCCTACCTGGGAGCTTCCTATAATTCGGATGCGGCATTCGAGCTTGGCGGGCGGGAGCAATATAGCCGTGCCCAAGCCGCGTACGAAAGGGCGTTGGCGATACGACCAAACCTGATTGACGCGCAAATCTTCCTTGCGAATTTCCTGATTGACACGGGAAAGGTTGAGCAGGCCGTGCCCTTGTTGCGAGACGCCTTAAAAACGAACGGTAATTACGCCGCCGCTCACTGGGAACTCGGGTATGCTTACCGATTTGCTGGAATGTTGGACGAATCCGTGGCGGAATGCGAGCGGGCGCGTCAATTGGCTCCCTTCGTGAAGGGCAACGGTTCGGTATTAAACAGCTATCTCTATCTGGGGGAATACCAGAAGTTTCTGCAGAGCCTGCCGGTCGACGATTCCTCGTTCACCCTCTTTTACCGTGGTTTCGGAGAATTTCACGAAAAGCAGTTCGACCAGGCCTCAAGAGATTTTGATCGGGCGTACGAACTCGACCCAACTTTGTACACGGGAATTGGAAAGGCTCTGAGTGACTCGATTCATCAGCACGGAGCGGAAGGCTTGCAGCTGTTGAATGGACTTGAGCGAACGGTGAGAGAGCGAGGAGTCGGGGATCCGGAAGCCACATACAAAATCGCCGAAGCGTATGCCGTCTTGGGTAACCAAAGCTCCGCTTTACATGTGCTGAGAATGAGCGTCGAATCCGGTTTCTTCAGCTATCCCTATATTGAAAAAGACCCACTGCTGAATGATTTGCACGGCGAACCCGAATTCGCTCAGGTTTTGAACGTAGCGCATCAGCGACACGAGGCATTCAAGAATTCTTTCTTTCGCTAAGACGAGCCTTGCCCGACAAGTGTGCTGATCCAAGAAGATAAAGAAGGTCAGCGTACAGTACACAATGAAACGCTATCGTCTTACTGTTGGTTCCTGATTGCAGGTGACAGAAAACTCAGGTGGCATGCGCACCTAATCTAGGCTGCGTTCAGTATCGTTGTATCGGTCACGCGCCGAGCGATCCGTTACAACCTGCATGCAGGCGTTGTGGTTGTATTCTGCTCCTGTCCACGTGGTACTCTGTGCGCGTTTGACAACGGTTGTTAGTTGGGCGCGCTGGCGGATTGATTAGCAACGCACCAATCGGAGTGCCTGACCTGCGAGGCAGCTATGCGACATCTTCTCACTTTGATCATGTTCGTTTCTCTCAGCATCGGCAACCTTGCTGGTCAAGGCAGTAACCAAACACCCTCGGCGGACGCGCTCGCAAGAGCGGTGACAATCTACCGCGACACATTTGGAACGCCGCACGTTTTCGGAAAGAGCGATGCGAGCACAGTTTTCGGTCTGGCGTATGCTCAGGCGGAAGACAACTTCGCTCAGGTGGAGGAAGATTTCGCGCTTGCAATTGGGCGCGGAGCAGAAATTTACGGATCGGAGCTGATCGACGAAGATCGCCTAAACCGGTCCCTCGAGATCGAAAGGTTCGCCAAATCCGATTACGACGCGCTCGACCCAAAGATGCGAGGACTCTGTGATGCCTTTGCTGCTGGGATCACTTTCTACCTTCAACATCATCCCAATGTCCACCCGAAATTGCTCACAAGAATTGAAGCGTGGTATCCACTGGCGTTTATTCGCTACAGTTACTACCAGCACGGATTCGCCCGCGATCCTAAGCTGGGAAGCTCGCCCCTGCTAACCTCGCACGGTTTCGATTCTGTCGAGTTCCAAAACGGATCGAATGGCTGGGTCATTGCACCGTCCCGCTCGGCGACAGGACACGCAATGCTCTTCATCGACCCGCATCTGCCCTTCTTCGGGCGGAAGCAGGTGTATGAAGCGCACATTCATAGCGACGAAGGCTGGGACTTCAGTGGATATGCCCGGTTTGGCTTTCCATTCCCGTATGTCGGTCACAATCGCAACATCGGGTGGGCGAGCACAGATAATGACGCGGATTCAGTAGATGGTTATGCTGAGCATTTTGACGATCCTAAGAACCCGCTCTCATATCGTTACGGGGACAGCCACAAACTTGCCGAGGAACACACCGAAGTGATCCTCGTCAAAACTTCCAACGGGGCCGAACCGCGCACTTTCCGAATGCTGAGGACAATACACGGGCCTATTCTGACCTCGTTTGAAGGCCACCCGGTTGCAGTGCGGCTGCCGAAGTATGACTCCCATGGCTGGCTGCCGGAGTGGTACGAGATGACACACGCTCGCAACCTTGCGGAACTGAAGGCTGCGCTTTCGCACTTAGACATGCTCTTCGGCAATATCATGTCGGCTGACCGGGACGGTAACATCTTCTACGTCTATAACGCCGCCGTCCCTCGCCGCGATGAACAATTCGACTGGTCTCACCCGGTGGACGGAAGCGATCCCAGAACTGAATGGAAGGGTTATTACTCATTCGAAAAACTCCCGCAGCTTACGAATCCAGCGACGGGTTGGATGGAGAGCTGCAACACTTCTCCGTTTTTTCTGACGAGTTCTGGCAACCCCGACCCAAAGGATTATCCAAAATACATGGTGAGAGAAGCGGGTCCGGAGGCCAATAATCCACGGGGTCGTGCTTCGCAGCGGATATTAGGGACAACTACACGCTTCAGCTTCGATGATTGGAAAAAGGCTGTATTTGACACGCACGTAACCATGGCGGACGAACTTCTGCCAGAATGGCTGGCAGCGCTGCGGAAGAGCGCGATGGATTCGACGGTCGCGGAAGCCGTGGATGAACTGGAACGCTGGGATCATCGGAGCACGGCGGATTTCTGTGGCGATGACAGTCTTCATTTTGTGGCATCATGCCATTTGGCTCACAAAAGCGGCAACGCCAGAAACTTTTAACGAGACATTGCGAGGGGCCCTGGCAGACCTGTCAAAGCAGTTCGGCACGTGGCGTGTGCCCTACGGCAATCTGAATCGATTGCAGCGGTCGGTAGCCTATGGCAAACCGCCGTTTGCTAACTCTACTTTCGATCCGCCGTTTGGTACCCCCACTTTCGATGATGACGAGTCCAGCCTGCCGATTGCCGCCGTGCCTAATTATGAGGGAGCCCCGTTCACAATGTATTCAGTGCCGGGTAAGCAAGGGCGACAACGCTATGGCGTCCACGGCGATACCTACGTCAGCGTGGTGGAATTCGGAGCCACGACCAATGCGGCTTCCGTAATGACTTTTGGCGAAAACGCCGATCCGAAAAGCAAGCACTTCTTCGATCAAGCCCCGCTCTACGCGAAGGGAGAGTTTAAGCCAGCTTGGATGACACTGGAAGAGGTTAAGCAGCATACCGAATCGGCGTATCATCCCGGCGAGGAAGCCAATCATTAGACCATTGGCTATCGAATCGAGGAGGATCATCCATCAACACCGCCGGCGGGTGGCCCACCCTAGATTGTCTTAGCGCCACCACGAAAGCGGCGCCCCATCATTGCGTTCTTTGCAAGGGTGGGTACGATGCTACCGACACGACGGTTTTCCCCATCTAAACCCGGTTGTACATACGTTCGTGGTTCCCGCCCTTCGCAAAGTGCGCGAAGGACTGGGTACCCACGATGTTGCCGTTGGCGAAATCAAAAGCCCGGGCCACCCGCCCTTTTTAGAAATAACTGAGCCAGACGTCTTTGCGGCGATGCTTCAAGCCTGCAAACCAGCGGCACAGTGGATAAAGCGCAAGTACGACGCCGGCCCACACTAGATAGATGATGGGCAAGGAATATCCCCATCCGGGCGGTTGAAGGAACAGCGGGTCTTCGAACATCCAATGCACATGCCCATAGCGTGAATAGCACACCGCGACTGCCAGCAGGTGTATCAGGGGAATGTGGAGAAGGTAGTAAAACATCGGTACTTTGCCAACGATGAGCGTAGGCCGCAGCCATTGCGGCGTTCTCGCGTCCACTGCCCACAAGAGCAACAGCGCCGGACCAAGTGTCATCAACAGGAACAGTAACGAAGGCGGATATTTATTGGTTTTCAGAAATGAAAGCACAGTAAAGGCTGCTGATCTCTGCGGGGTCCAACGCTGCGGATCGCCGTAGATATTCACGGTGCGCAAAATGACAAAGGCGGCGGTCAATCCAACGCCTAGAGAGAGCAGAAACGAACGGCGGCGGACCGGCGTCCACGAGTAGCTCTGTCCCAGGCTGTATCCCACAGCGGTAACTCCAATCCAAGGAATGAGCGGGTAGGCCACATAAACCATGTGCGGATCTTTGATGATGAGACCAGGCGAATGCAGGATGGACCAAAGCGGATTGGTCCATCGGACAGAATCGAGCAGATTATGACTTGCGATCATCACTATGCCGAATGTCGTTACTGCCGGAACCGGCAGGTAAACCAGCGCCGAAAGTACGATCATCGCCCAGCCCAGCGCCCACAAAACGGCGAGCCCGGTCACGTTGTAGTCGAAGTTAAACCACCAACCCAAACAGCGCACCACCACAAGTTCCAGAAAGATCAGCCACAGCCCCCGAACGAAGAGGAATCGCGACAACTCGCTCTTTGATTTCTTCCGAAGCGAGAGGTACGCGCCGGTGCCAGTGAGCAGGAAGAAAACGGGCGCGCAGAAATGCGTGATCCAGCGCGTGAAGAATAGTGGGATGGTCGTGTGGGCGAGATCTTCGGGGAAGAAGGTGTGACTCCCGAAGAAGTCTCTTGTGTGATCGAGAGCCATCAGAACCATGATTACACCGCGAACCACATCGATCGATTCGATGCGGACGCGCGTGTTAGTATCCGTTTCAGCCATAGCGGACAGTCGCCATTCTAAACGGTCGAGCCACATCGGATGGTTGTTGTAAGCAAGGTCAAGCGCTCACCAACTAGAGTGGCTGGGTTCGCATCCCGGTTGACGAGCAAACCGGAAATAAGCGAGGGTTTGCGTTCTGATGGGCCACCGGTCCATGCCTGGGACTGGCGGAGATCAACGGGTCACTGGCAAGCAGCACGGCTGAGATTGGGGCCGACGCTAGGCGAACATCGGCGCTGGTCACAGAGTGGTCACAAAACTGGGACCACTCTGCAAAGTTAAGTTGTTGAAGGACAAGGGGGATACGCTGGTAGTACGCAGCCCTGAAAAGGCTGGCGTCGGCGGTTCAACTCCGTCCCTGGCCACCATCAAAATACCAGCGTAAACACTGCTTTCCGCAACAACCCGACCACGACCCGTGCAATCTCACAAATATAGCTCCATCCACGAGCGGCGGTGAAAACCTGAACTGCGCCTCGGCCAACGCGCAAAACCAACTCACCACCTGTTTCGCTTATGACGCAGCCGGAAACTTGATCC
>Ga0102924_1005746_pt1 | contig 11869 bp, 10 predicted proteins | sample PaiPotPPM11metaG_FD_80116 | JGI IMG/M metagenome (GOLD analysis project Ga0102924, IMG submission 80116) | Iron sulfur acid spring bacterial and archeal communities from Banff, Canada, to study Microbial Dark Matter (Phase II) - Paint Pots PPM... ... | reverse complement strand
TGCCTGTGCCGCCGCTACAGACCTGGCCAAACGGCTTGTTCACCTGTGGGACGCCTGCTGCACGACTTGCATGACCTGCATGAGCGCCACAGGCCGGTTACAGGCCGTAGCCGGTCAGGTTGCGCACGCTACTCAGCAGTTCTTCTTTGTCGAATGGCTTGGTGAGATAGAGGTCAGCCCCCTGTTGCAACCCCCAGCGTTTGTCGAGCGGCGTATTCTTGCCGCTGATGAGAATCACCGGGATGTTGCGGCTCTGCTCCATCTGCTTGAGCTTGCGGCAGACCTGAAAGCCATTCTGCTTGGGCAGCACGATGTCGAGCAGCACACACTGCGGTCGTTCGCGCAGCACCTTTTCCAGCGCCTCATCGCCATCCACCGCCGTGATCACATCGAAGCCGCTCTCGCGCAGCGGTGTGGCGATCAGCGTCAGATCGGTCCAGCTATCATCCACGACCAGCACTTTCGGTGTGGGCATTTCCGTCTCCCTTGCAGTCAGCTACCTGCGGAACACTTAGACACGTCGGTGCAGCCGCTGCTGCCGTTGGGCCGCGCGCCGGGCCGCCTGCTCGCGCGCCGCTGGCGTATCGAGATAGCGTTTGACGGTCTGCACTAATTCAGACGAATCAAATGGCTTCGTAATATACTCGGTAGAACCGGCGAACCTGCCGCGCATCTTATCGAATAGCCCATCTTTACCACTGAGCATGATGATCGGTAGATCGCGGTACGCCATGTTCTTGCGCACCACCTGGCAGATGTTGTAGCCATCCATGCGCGGGAGCATGATGTCGAGCAGAATCAGGTCGGGCTGTTCATCGGCGACGGCGGCGAGCGCGCTCAAGCCGTCACCCGCCGTCACCACCTGGATGCGTTCGCGCTGAAGCGTCAGTTGCACGATTTTGCGCACGGTGGGGCTGTCATCCACCACCAACACGACCGGTTCTGCCACCTGATTGCTCCTCCCAGGCGCTACCACCACCGTCGCGCTTTGCTGCGCGCTCCATGGCGTGTAAGCTGAATATGGCGTATATGGCGTATAGGCGTCATATCGCTGTGCTGGCCTGCGCGCCAGCACCCCCTCAGATTCCAGCATCATACCAGCCCGCCTGCCTCTCGTCCCCTGACACTCGCCACCCCAATCCAGTGGTCTCACCCAATGGTCTGCATGGTCTGCATGGTCTGCTCTTGCGCCGTTGGCGCTCGTGAAGTGCGTTCGTGTGTCACGTTTGTTGTGTCACCGCCGCCAGAAATATATCCCAGGATTACACCCGTAGTGGTGCGAACCGCCCGGAGAGGCGGCGTATCTCGTCGTCAATCTCGCGCAGGAACGCCGCCCACAGGTCTTCGTATTGCCTGCCCACACGCGATTTGCCCACCTCATCGGCCAGCATCTGATCGAACACCATCCGCATCAGTTGCGAGAGAAAGCGGACGGCGTCCCAGTAGCATTCCATGAGTTCCTGGCCGCGCACCACTTTGTGCAACATCTCCACATCATGGAAGTCGAGTTCGCCATTCGCCAGCCGGATAATGCCATCCATGCGGGGATACTCCTGCTGCACCCGTTCGAGCAATGGGCGGACGGTGAGTTCCACCTGGCGGGTAATCTCGCGGGGGGGCAGTTCGCCACGTCCGCGCAAGGCCCGCGCATAGATGGCATGGTGCGCAAGCAAGCCGTTGATGCACCCTCCCATTGTACTCGCCAGTGTCAACATGCCCTGGTCGGCTGTGGCGCGATTGCGCTGGGAACCGTTGGTGAGCTGGTGCTGGCTCTGCGTCAGCAGATTGACCAGACTATGTTCAAGCTCACCTTCCAGGCGTTGATCAACCAGTTCGATCAGGCCCAGATCGAGCAGCTTTTGCAGGATTGCGGCGATACGCGCTTCGGGCAGTTGCAGGCCATAGGCGACGGTGTAGAGGGTGAGTTGCCCGTTCGAGAGGCAGAGGACATTGACCTCATCGGCATTCAGGCCGAGTTGGCTCACATTGCCCTGAAACTGTGGCATCCAGCGGGCGGTGGTGTGGCGTGTGAACCCCGTCAGACCGCTATGTTCGCGTTCGTCGGCCATACGCAGCGCATCGAGCAGCACATGGTCCACATTGAGGGGCCGCGAGAAACCGGCCCGCGCCTGCATGGGCGCAATGTCACGGTGAAACTCGAAGTGGCCGCGTTCCCAGCGCACCGCGCGACTGAGCGCCAGAATGACCTGAGTCTCGACATAGCGGTGAGCCTCTTCGGCGGTCAGGATGTTCCACTGGCACATCAGCGGCAAAAGTGTGGCGGGATTATAGCCAACCACCTGGCGGAGTTTACGGGCGGCTGCGGGATCAAGGCGTCTGAGCAGGCGAAAGACTTCGATGAGATCGGGGGCTTGTAGTTGGGGTTCGTCGAGCGCGACGATGTGGCCGTTTTGCAGGGTGATGTCCATCAGCTCGGGACCGGACTGGATATGAAGAATGCCGGTTTTGCCGCCCAGCGCGAGCATTTTGAGCGTCGAGGGTAGCCCCAGCGTTTCGAGATCGCCGCCCATGATGTTGATACGCTCCGTTTGCTCCGTAACGCCAACGCCGACCGAATCTCCCGGTTCGACTGGCCCCAGTGATCTCATCTATCTCTCTCCCGGCACTGCGCCACTTCCCGACCGCATCTCTCCAGGCGTCGCTCCAGGCATCTCTCCACCCACGCCAGGCCAGTAAACATTGCCTGTATGGCCCCGCACATAGCCACAGACGAACCACCAGCCTGCCCCTTCTACGCCGCGCCAGAAAGACTGGGAGGTAGATTAGGTAGGGATTGACGCCGCCTGAGTGGGCCTTATGCTGGTCATGGGAAAAACGGGTGACTACTTCAACGATTGTATCACATGCGCACAGCGGAACATGAGGGTATTTGGCAGCTATTTGGAGCCGCTACCAAACCTGTCCAGAGATATATACCACATAGCTACCGGAATACCTACCCCCGAAACTGGCGCAGCGCGCAGCCAGGGGTTCTGGTAGATGTGGATATGCTAGTGTCCCTCTGGCGGAAGGTCGGCGCGCATGCGGTAGTAGCCCGGCTCTGGCCGATACCCCAGCTTGCGGTTGACCGCCAGCATCGGGGCGTTCTCCGCATCGTTGTTGGTGCGCAGATAGCGCACGCCAGAGCGTCGCGCCGCGCGAATGGCCAGCAGCTTGAGCGCCAGCGCGATACCGCGCCCGCGATACGCGGGCAGCACACCAGTGATGGCGTTATACATCGCCTCGGTGGCTTCAGTGGGGTCGAGCCGCGCAAGGCCCACCCACACCGCTCCATCCTGCGCGATGATCTGACAGTCTGGGCGATAACCGTGCGTCCCGCAGACCTGCTCATTGAAGGACTCGAACGGGCGCACCGTTGATGCAGAGAAACCGGGGATGTCGCGCGCCGTGCTGGTCTCCACGTCCCAGAGTTTGCGTCGCGCCTCTTCGGTATCGCCGAGATCGGCCATCGTCACGAAGCGGATACCCGCCGTCCGCCCGGCGTCGAGCGCGCTGAGCAGGGGCCGCTCGTCAAAGGCGCGCAGGTCGAGGGTGGACTCGAAGATATGGCGCTCGATCTGGTAGCCGTGGCGCTCGGCGAACTGCACACTCTGTGGCAGATGCTCATATACGGTGGTGAGCAGTGCGGTGGCGTCGCGTGGACGCGCCCAGTCGAGCAGCGCGTTGTGGATGGTCGAGCCGATTCCCTGGCGGCGCGCCGCATGCGCCACGGCGATAGTCGTCCAGAACAGGCCCGGCTCCATCCACTCGTCGCGCAGGGCGTGGCCATAGCCAATCACCTGCCCATCGTCCGCCTCCGCCACGAGCCGCCACTCATTGCGCGCGGAGTTCGCAGGCGCCGTCAGCCGCTCGCGCACCTGCTCCACGCCCAGTGGCTCCGGCTGATCGCGATTGATGATGTCTGTTACCACCTGCGCATCAGTTGGGGTACTATCCCGTAGACACACCATCTCACACCCCTTTCATGCGCTTTCTGGCGCTTCTTAGCCCAGACAAGGAGAGCACAATCCTGCCTGATGCGTCACATTGCCCCTACACCCGCTCGAGGCGGCGTAGGGTGGAGTTGATAGAGACGCGCAGACTCTCGATGACGCCGCGCCCACCGACGGCCACCGCCTCGAAACTGGGGCTGCGGAAGGGGTTGAGGTACTGCTCGAGTACGGGCACGGGCAGGATGTCGGGCAGGTCGCGCTTGTTCCACTGCATGATGATGGGGAAGTCGCCGGGATTTTTGCCCATACGACGTAACTGATCGGTCAGCTCATTGAAGCTTTCGATGTTCTCTTGCAGCTTGCTCGCCTGTGAGTCGGCGACGAAGACTACACAGTCGGCGCCCTTCAGCACCGAGATGCGTGTCTGCTGGTAGAGCACCTGCCCCGGCACGGTGTAGAGCTGAAAGCGAATCTGGAAACCGTGGATGCGGCCAAGCTCCAGCGGCAACAGGTCGAAGTAGAGCGTGCGTTCGGTCTCGGTGTCAATCGAGACCATCTCGCCCACATCGGCGGGACTGACGGTTTTGTGGATGTAGTAGAGGTTGGTCGTTTTGCCACTCAGGCCGATGCCGTAATACACCACTTTGCAATTGATCTCACGCTTGGCCATATTGATGAGTGACATCTCGGTGGCTCCTGCCTCTATCTTGTACTGGTATGACGATCTGACCACAAGCTGCCGGTCTGGAAGAACCACTGCCGCGCCGGAACCGAACGAACATGACATGACCGTATTCTACACCCGATACGCCAGCGGTAGGCGCGCCGACGCGCCAGACTGCCCGCGCCTGGTACCTTCAATACTCATCGGCTGGCAGTGATCGGGTGGCAGTGGTCGGGTAGCAGTGGTATTGTATGCAGCGTCGTGATAATATGCAAACTCCTGTGCCGTGTGGCGTCACAAAGACTGTGACGGGAAATGGAGATACCTGTGTTTCTGCCACCCATTGCCGCGCACCCGACGTAAGTCCCTGCGCGTCTTCGTTCGGACAGCTTTGATGCGGCAATTGCGCCAGGTTCGTCATCACAAAAGCGCCTCTCCACAGCGTCTGATCCCTCGGCTCGCGCCCCACCGGAACATGCGACTCGTTCCACGCTCTCGTCGTGTCGTTCGTCTCTCCGGCTGGGAGTTTCCGCATGTCCGTTTCGCCTCCGTTCGCCTCATCTGGGGCCGGTGATGCGCCTGATGCGCCTGATGCGCCTGCAATACCGCCCATTCCGCCCATATCGCCACCACCGCAACGCCGCTTTCTCGTCGAGTATGCCGCAGTGTGGCGCATTCCCGCGATCCGCTGGCTGGCGCTGGGCAATGGCCTCAGCAACATGATCTTCTTCAGCACGGTGATCGTGCGCTTCGAGCAGAGTCGCGGCCTCGATTTCACCGAAATCTTTCTGCTGGAGTCGCTGGTCTCGCTGTTCGCCTGGCTCTTCGACATCCCCACCGGCGTCTGGGCCGACCAGTTTGGCCGCAAGCGGCTGTTGCTGGCTGGGCGCGCACTGAACGCCCTCAGCCTTGTCGTCACCGTGCTGGCCCAGGGATTCTGGCCGTTCGCCTTTGGCTCGCTGCTCTTTGGCGTCGGGCTGGCGTGTGTCTCTGGCTGCGAGAGCGCACTGGTGTACGAGAGCCTGCCCGCTGGTTCATTGCAGACGCAGGCGCCATCAGGTGCGGCGGCCTTTGCTTTGCTGGGGACGGCGCAGAGCGGCGGATTCTTCGTCGGGCTGATCGCTGGGTCGGCGCTAGGCGCAGCCAACCTCACCTTGCCTGTCGCCGCCAGCCTTGTTCCTGCGGCGCTCGCCATTCTGGCGACCGGCTATTTGCCAGCCGATGCGCCAAACCACCACAAGGACGCAGCCACGCGCGCGCCACGCGCCCCTACACCTACGCTACCAGCGCCTACGCCACCAGCGCCAACAACATCACCTGTAACATCACCTGTCAGCGCCCAGCAGCTCATGCAGAGCGCGTGGGCGACGGTGCGGACACAGCCGCGTCTGGTGGCGTTGAGCCTGACACAGAGCGGCGCGTTTGCGCTGGTCAACGCGATCTTCTGGTACAATCAGCCATACTTTGCCCGCGCGAAGTTGCCGCTCGTCTGGTATGGTCCGCTGACGGCGCTGGCGGTGGGTGGTGGCATGCTGGCGCCACTGGCGCTGCCCTGGGCGCGGCGTCGGCTGGGGGCGCGCGGCGCGTTGGCGGTGACGCTGCTTGCGCCCGGACTAGCTTATGTGGCGCTGGCATTCGCGCATACATCGCTGGCTGTTGTGCTCTTGGTGGCGATTGTGGTGGGCGGCGCGGCCTGGCGCGATCCGCTGATTCAGGATGAACTGACCCGCTATGCGCCAGCGGAGGCGCGGGCGACGGCGCTCTCGGCGCTCTCCGCGCTGGGGACACTGGCTGGCGTGGCGCTCAACCCGCTGATCGGCGCGCTGGGCGATGTGAACCTTGCGGCGGTGGGCCTGGGCATCGGCGGCGCGCTGCTGGCGCTGGGGCTGTGCGCGCCCTGGCTGCTCTAATGTAAATAACAGTTATGGCTGGGCTTTCGAATCAACTTAAACTGTAATAAGAATTCGCTAGACATTCAGTAAACGCTTGAGTATACTCTTTATCAACCAGAAGGCATGCTGTATCTATTGTCCCCATCGAGGCATGCTGTATCTATTGTCCCCATCGAGGCATGCTGTGGTCTGGTCTGTGAGAGATGGGTAGCTGTACAAGCGCGAGGAGGTTGTCATGAGGTCTGCTGTTCCAATACGCAATCTCAAAGCACTGATAGTTGTCGCACTGATGGTATTTGGGATTTTTACCGTTATCGGCCCTGGTCAGGCGGCTCATGCACAAGCGGCCAGGCCAGACAATTGCGTAAGTAGTACGATGGCCGTGTACTCACGTTACGAGGATACCAGGTTTAATACGGAGGGTGATGGAAGTTGTGGCCTCTATTTCCCTACCGCGAAAGGTTTCGTTGATCCCTGTAACGGAAGCAGGGTCACAACCAACGCTGATATCTGGCTTTCTCAAGCCACTGTGCCTGGAAGTAAACGACTTGTAGAATCGGGGCGCACTGGCTATGTGACATGGACAGCCGATTGCAAGTCCCATCAACTGACTGCTGTGACAGGATGGAATCTGTACTATACAACGCCATTGTGGGCATGCGGTTGGTATGAAGATGCGGATACCGGAGAAGCATGGGACTATGTATGTTCGGCAGCATACTGAGCAGCCAGAACACAGGCCAGTTTCAACATGTGTACACGTAGAGGCAGAAGGAAGTAGGCGAACTCATGCGTAATACACGTTCTCTGCTCGTCACCATTGTCGTGGTAGGAATCGTTGCCGCACTGGTCGCTTTGACTATCGCGCAACATTACGCTGCAACACCTACCGGCTCGGCGTTGGGCGGGCAATATGGCCCTTCCCCCGCCTATGATTCCCAGTATGGGCAGGTGAGCGCCACACTTACATCACCTGATGGGGTGAACTATCGGATCGTTGCGATTGAACGCGGCGCCACCCGTTGGCTCTTTCATATTCACGCGCAGAATGTGAGCGGGAAGCCAGCCACGATCCTTGGGCAAGAACACTATTTCATGCTGTCCGGTCAGGGGACACCCGGCACACCCGTCACAGCCAGTCAAATCTTCTTGAAACTGGTTTCACCTGAGCAAACCGGGTTATCAGGCGCAGCGCTGGTGTCTCGCCCTGCGTTGCCAACGCTGGTAAGCGGAACGAGTGCTGGCGATGGATGGCTTGCCGCTGACCTGACCCACTTCAAGTATCCGCCAAATGCGCTCCTGTATGTCTATGGAACGGTGACTACTCCCGCTTGTTCCAACCCGCAAGATCAGAGCACCTGTCATCCCGACACCGGCTACCGAACGCTCACCTGGTTACTCCCCTAGCGTTTGCTAGAAGCAGCCCCGTCCCCGCTATGTGGGACGGGGCGTTTTGTTTACGCCTTCGCGCTTGACATTGGTTGCTGTGAGTTCTATGCTGCCAGCACAGACTGACATACGATTGGCGCAGAAATGCATGATTCTTTCTGTGTAGGGGCGCATGGCGCAATGGCAGGTGGTGCGTGTTCGTGGCCTGAAGGCCACGGGTAATCGTGAGGTGGACGCTCGGACGCGGTTGCTGTAGGGGCGCGTGACGCGCCCCTACAGCAGAGTAAAGGCAGCAACATACGGGAGGGTTGGCATGGGACGATTGAGCGGGCGCGTGGCGCTGGTGACGGGCGCCGGGCGGGGCATCGGCGCGGCCACAGCGAAACGGCTGGCGCAAGAGGGCGCAAAGGTCACGCTTGCCGACCTCGACGAAGAGGGCTGCGCGCAGGTCGCCAAAGAGATTGCCGCGCTTGGCATTGACGGCGCGGAGGCGCTGCCGGTGCGCTGCGATGTCTCAGATGCGGCGCTGGTGCAGGCGACAGTGGATAGCACGCTCGAACGCTTCGGCCAGCTTGACATTCTGGTGAACAACGCAGGCATCCTGCGCGACAATCTGATCTTCAAGATGGGCGACGACGACTGGGAGCGCGTGATCAACGTCCACCTGCGCGGCGCATTCCTCTGCGCGCGGGCGGCGCAGAAGCCGATGGTCGAGCGCAGGTATGGGCGCATCATCAGCCTCTCGTCCACCTCGGCGCTGGGCAATCGCGGGCAGGCCAACTACTCCGCCGCGAAAGCCGGCTTGCAGGGGCTGACACGCACGCTCGCCATCGAGCTTGGTCCGTTTGGCGTCACCGCCAACGCCGTCGCCCCTGGCTTCATTGATACCGACATGACCCGCGCCACCGCCGAGCGCATGAAGCTGACGCCTGAGCAGTTTCAGGCAGGCATGGCGCAACTGATTCCACTGCGGCGCGTCGGCCAGCCAGAGGAGGTCGCCAGCGTGATCGCCTTCCTCGCCTCAGACGACGCCAGCTATGTCAGTGGCCAGACCATTTACGTCGCGGGTGGCCCCGCAGGCGTGTTGATGTAATGCGTGCGCCGGGCTTTCCCGCCCGCGATCCACACTCACCCAATGGAGGGCGCCCGTTATGGACCTGGGACAGATGCTTGCCCGCACCGCCGCGCAGCAGCCGCAGAAGACCGCGATGATCTTCCACGATCAGACAACCAGCTACGCCGACCTCGATGCGCGCGCCAATCAAGTCGCCAATGCGCTGATCGGCCTGGGCATCCAGCCGGGGGACCGCGTGGGGTTGCTGATCCACAACCTGCCGCTCTTTGTCGAGGCATACTACGGCATCCTGAAGGCGGGCGCGACGGTCGTGCCGATGAACGTGCTCTATAAAGCGGGCGAGGTTGCCTACATCATGCAGGATAGCGGCGCAAAGGCGCTGCTGACCTTTGGGCCGTTCACGCAGGTGGCGCTGGCGGCGAAGGCCGAGACACCCACGCTGCACACGGTGATCGCCGCCGTTCCGCAGGAGGTTCCCGGCGCGCTGGCGTGGGCCGCGACGATTGGCGCCGCGGCCACCACGCCGCCGAGTGTGACGGTCAACCCTGACGATGTGGCGGTCTTCGGCTATACCTCCGGCACGACAGGTCGCCCCAAAGGCGCGATGCTCACCCACAACAACCTGATCGCCAACTGTGAGCAGACCAACGCCATCGAGCGCGTCAAGTTCCAGCCAGACGACATTCTCTGGCTGGCGCTGCCGCTCTTCCATAGCTATGGCATGAATTGCTGCATGAATCCCAGCGTGCTGCACGGCGTCACCATGCTGCTGATTGACCGGTTCGAGCCTGCCAGTTCGCTCGACGCGATCCAGAAACACCGCGCGACCGTGCTGGCCGCTGCGCCGCCGATGTTTGTCGCCTGGGCGCAGATACCCACGCTGCGCGACTATGACATGAGCAGCGTGCGCTACATCTCCTCCGGCGCGGCGGCGCTGCCCGTCACGATCATGAATCTCTTCGAGCAGTTGGCGCATACGCCGATCACCGAGGGCTACGGTCTCACCGAGGCGTCGCCGGTGATCACCACCAACGCCGCTGGCCCCGTCACCAAGCCTGGCACGGTCGGCCCGGCGATTCCCGGCGAGGAGGTCAGGATCGTTGACGAACAGGGCAATGAGCTGCCCAACGGCCAGCTCGGCGAACTGATCGCGCGCGGCCCCAACATCATGAAGGGCTACTGGAACCAGCCCGAAGCCACCGCCGAGGCATTGCGCGACGGCTGGCTCTACACCGGCGACCTCGCCACCCGCGACGACGATGGCTACTTCACCATCGTTGACAGGAAGAAGGATATGATTGTGGTGTCGGGCTACAATGTCTATCCACGCGAGGTGGAGGAGACGTTGTTCCAGCATCCCGCCGTGGCCGACGCCGCCGTGGTGCAATACCCCGACCCCTATCAGGGCGAGTCGGTGATGGCCTTCGTCGTGCTGAAGCAGGGGCAGACGGCCACCGAGCAGGAGTTGATCAACTTCTGCCGTGAGCGCATCGCCGTCTTCAAGTGTCCGCGCCGGGTCGTCTTCCGCGACGGGCTGCCCAAGAACAACACCGGCAAGGTGCTACGCCGCGAGCTACGCGACGAGGCGAAGGCGCTCGTGCAGACGGCGTGACCTCTGGCGCTGGATGGCAGGCGGGGCGATATGGGAGTGGTGAGGGCTGCTTCGTGGCCTGAAGGCTGCGTCCTGACAAGCGCCATGTAACTTGCTCATACACACGAAGGAGATTCGCTATGATCACGGCGCTGGTGCTGATCAACGTGCGGCGCGGAACCGTCAACGAGACGGCACAGGCGCTGCTGGCAATCCCCGGCGTGGCGGAGGTCTACTCCGTCACCGGGGAATACGATCTGGTGGCCGTGCTGCGGCTGGCGCAGTATGATGATCTGGCGACCGCCGTGACGGAGCGCATGGTGACGCTCGACGCCATCACCCACACGCAGACGATGATGGCGTTCAAGGCGTACTCCCGTGAAGACCTGGAACAAGCCTGGGACATCGGCGTGGAATAGGCTGGCAGACGCAGGTCAGCCCATTCACCGCCGCTGAACCGACCGGCTGAACCGACCGGAAATCTCTACGCCTCTCCTACATTTGGAAGAGAGGCGTAGACTGGCCAGAACCGGAGTTACGGCGCGAGCGCATAGAGATTGCCATCGAGGTTGCCCTCGTAGAGCACGCCATCGGCAATGGTCACCGCGCCCTCGAATGACTTGTTGGCAGGGTCGAAGAACCGGTAGATGGTCGCGCCTGTCGTGGCCGACATCACGATGATCGCGTTGCCCTGGCCAATCGCTACCACACCGGGAACGGCTGTGACGGCCCCCAGCACCGGACCAGAGAGCATGCAGTGCTGCCAGCGATAGGCGCCCGTGGCGGGATTGACGGCGCGCACGGTTCCGGCGCAATTCACACCGCTGATCGTACTATTGCCACCCGCGACAAAGAGCGTTGTGCCATCCCAGGCGCTCGGCGAGATGCTGCCATTGCCACACTGCGGGCAGGAGCCACCAACAGCAATTTTGTCTTCCCACACCGGCCCCGCATTGATGTTGGCCCGGTCAAGCGCATAGTAGTAACCGTTCTTGCCCGCCACGCCGACGAGCTGATGCAGGCTCCCGTTGATCGTCGCGCTGAAGAGCGTGGGCGTATTGCCGATGTCGCCATCGCCGACGTTTTGCGACGCGGGTATCTGCCAGTGGTGGATGAACGCCAGGTTCGCGGCGCTCAGTTCGACGACTGAATCGGCAAAGGACTCGTAGGAGCCGCAACTGCCGGGATTGCCAGTGGCGAAGTAGACCGTTCCAGCGGCCTCATCAATCGTCGGCGACCCCCAGACACTGCCGCCAGTGCAGCCGTTGGGAACCACGTTGTAGATGTGCTGGATGGCGCCGGTCG
>Ga0102924_1005743_pt1 | contig 11872 bp, 9 predicted proteins | sample PaiPotPPM11metaG_FD_80116 | JGI IMG/M metagenome (GOLD analysis project Ga0102924, IMG submission 80116) | Iron sulfur acid spring bacterial and archeal communities from Banff, Canada, to study Microbial Dark Matter (Phase II) - Paint Pots PPM... ... | reverse complement strand
GGAGTATTCTGATCTCACCTATCGCATGTACGATTATGGCCGCCTGACAGCTACCGGTGCGCCGCGCGAGCTGCATATTGAACGCTCGCTGGACGTCGCGCATTATGGCGCCTCGCCAGCCATGAAGGTACAGGTCGTCCCGCTCGTCCACAACACGCATTACGATGAACGCTGCCTCGTCGCCTGCCCATACTTTGTTATGCGCGAAACCACGCTCTTATCTGATGGCTATATGAAGGGCAAAACGGCTGGAAGCTGCATCATTCTGACTTCGCTGGGGGCCGAAATGCTCATTCGCTACGGAGATACGCTTGAGCGAACAGAAACGCTCTCACGCGGAGAAACCATGGTATTACCGGCTGACCTCGGCTTCTATGTCATCGAGGGCGAAGGAAAATTTCTGCGTTCCTATGTTCCCGCGCCAGATGACGACGCCTGGGCAGCGTGGCAACAGGTCAATCCGTAATTCGCAGGAGTCTCCATACTTATAGGGGTTGCATGGAGTTATGATTCGCGGCGGCGTTTTTTACGCTCTTTCTCCAGGTCGGTGATCGTGCCTTCGACGACCTTGCTCGTATCGACATCTGACGCGGCGGGACGATCAAATGAGCCGCTCGGCGTAAATCCCTGCCGCAGATCGTTGATCTCGGAGACAGCGCGCGCGACGCCTGAAAACACATTGAAGATGGACAGCAGAATCGCCATTCCGCCCCACACAGCGAGGCCAATGAGCAGCGTAAAACCGCCGCCAACAATGCCATTCATTATGCCTTCAGTCACCACACCCGCGATGATGAGTATCCAGAAGTAGCGTACCAGCACTTTCAACGACCAGTGTGTAAACCAGAACACGGCCTTGACGGGGTCCGAGGGCATATTCCAGGCAGGGAGCAATGTGTTGCGACGCCTCAGCCTCAATTTCTTCACGGCGAATGCTCCTTCCAGAGCTGTAACAAGATACATCTATTGTAGCACACATGCCCATAACCCACGCGTCCCATCAATTCAAGCGGCTGCGATCCTCATCGATCTGGCGAAACAACATCTGACGCATAAACGGCACTTCGCGGCGCAAGATAGTAATCACCTCCTGGAGACGTTGTCGCGTCGAAGTCAGCTCCAGAAAGCGCTGTTTCTGCACGTTCGGTACTTCCAGAAAATAGGCAATGAAATGAGACAATTCTTCAGGATCGTCCGGGACGCTGGCGTGGAGATCCTTCTCTGCCTCATTGGCAGCCTCAAGCAACATATTCAAGTACATGCTGAACAGGCTTCTCGCTTGTTTCGCAACGCCCAACAGACTATCCTCTGCTTCCCAAACATCCCTATATGGTTCTACGATGCCAGAGAGATACGGTTTCAGCCGGTGCTGGCGTAGAATGTGGAAACGTTGTTTGCCACAGGCCATGAGGATATAGCGGCCATCCTCCAGCCTATGGAGATCGCGCATCTCCGCCATCGTGCCAACAGGGTATGGCTCCTCCTGCAGCGGCAGGCTTTCCGGTCGGGCCAGCACAACGCCAAACGGTTTGCGCTGCTGCTGGCAATCGGCAATCATCTGGCGATAGCGCGACTCGAAAATATGCAGTGGCAAGACCATACCAGGAAATAAGACAACCTGTAACGGAAAAAGCGGTAATTCTCTGGCGCTAGCCGTCATGGTTTTCCTCCCGCGGTAGAAAACCGCCGCCGCCTGGGGTTCGTATGATCAGAACATCACCTACATGGACATCGAGTGTAATTTTCCCCGCGAGTTCCATAGTGTTTCCATTCCGTTCCAACAAATTGACGCCTACCGCTCCAGCCTCGCCGCCATGCAAACCGTAAGGCGCGCGTCTGCGGCGCTCGCTCAACAGGGTAATGGTGGCGGGAGCAAGAAATTCAAGTTCGCGGCACAGGCCAGCGCCGCCGCGATAGCGGCCCTCGCCTCCTGAACCCCAGCGCAGAGCGTAGCGGCGCACGCGCAGAGGTAGATCCATTTCCAATGCTTCGACAGGCGTATTCAGCGTATTGCTCATGTGGACATGCACGCCCGACAGGCCATCCGCGCCGGGACGCGCGCCCATGCCGCCTCCCATCGTCTCGTAATAGGCGAAGACGCTTTTCCGCCCGGCATCGTAACCGCCCAGCGTCAGGTTATTCATTGTTCCCTGCGACGCCGCCGGTATTCTGTCGGGCGCGAGCTGCGCTAACGCGCCGAATAAGGCATCGACGACGCGCTGTGATGTCTCGACGTTGCCCGCGGCGACGGCGGCAGGAGCCAGAGGACGCAAGATCGTTCCCTCCGGCACGCGCACCACCACCGGTTCCATGCAGCCGCTATTGACTGGCACATGCTCGCCGATCAGGCAGCGCACCACGTAAAACACCGCCGAGCGCGTAACCGCCTCCACCGCGTTGACGCAGCCCGCGCTCTGCGCCGCGCTTCCTGCAAAGTCAATGGTCATCTGACCATGCTCCACGCACATACGCACCTTGATAGGCAGCGACTCTGCTCCCCAACCGTCATCATCCAGGTAATCGGTAAATTCGACCTCCCTATCCGGCAGCGCGGACAGCGCGAGGCGGCTCAACTGCGCGGAATACGCGCACAGCGCATCGATGTGCAATCGCACAATGTTCGAGCCGTAGCGCGCAATGATCTCCTGCAAACGCTGCTCGCCGATGCGCGACGCCGCCATTTGCGCGTCCATATCGCCACGCCGCTCCCAGGGCGTGCGCACGTTGCGATAAAACAATTCCAGCACTTCTTCATTGATCACGCCGCCCTTCGCCAGTTTGAGCGGAGGAATGATCACGCCCTCCTGGTACAGTTCGCGCGACATGGGCATCGAACCAGGCGACATACCGCCGATATCGGCATGATGGGCGCGGCTGGCGACAAAGCCGAACATCTCGCCCGCGCGTCCATCGGGATCGGCAGCGATAAAGACTGGCGTGACGAGCGTGATATCGGGTAAATGCGTCCCGCCCAGGTAGGGATCATTCAGGATGATGATATCACCAGGCGCGAAGTGGGCAAAACGCGCAATGGCCGCCTGCACTGAGGCTGGCATTGCTCCCAGGTGAACGGGGATATGCTCGGCCTGGGCGATCAGGCGCCCCCGCGCGTCAAAACAGGCGCACGAATAATCTTTGCGTTCTTTGATGTTGGGAGAATAGGCAGTTCTGCCCAGCGTGACGCCCATCTCTTCGGCAGCGGAGGCAAAAAGATGTTTGAAGGTTTCCAGCGAAACCGGGTCGGGCGCGGCTATGGATGTGGAAGCAATCAATTGCGCTTCAACTTGGGCGTTGATATTGCCCCAGGCATCGACGACGCCCTCCCAATCTGGCGGCAATAGAAACGTGCTATCGCCCTGGACAATCAAGGCCGGGCCTGCAACGCGGTTGCCATGACGCAGCCGATCCCGATCATAGATAGCAGCCTGTTGCTCGCCAGCAACAAAGATCAGCGGGCGCGTCCCAATCAGCGCGTGATCGGCTGACGACCCAGCGAACGGCAGCGCCGGTAGTTCCGGCTGCGGCGGCTGCATGGTCGCTTTGATGCGCACCGCTACCACCTGGACAGGCTGATCGGGATGGCTATGGCCGAAGCGCTGCTGGTGCAGGGCGTGGAAACGCGCCAGCGTTTCGTCGAATTGCCGTCCCGCCGGAACGGTCAGCTCATACGCTTGCCCCACATAGCGTACATCACAAAATTGTTGCAAAGACAAGGCAGTGGACGATACATCAGCGAGAGACTGCGCGTCTTGTCGCATCTCAGCGGCGGCGCGCGCTTCGAGCGGCGCGAACAAGTCAGCGAAAGCGGCAGCGTCGATCTGCCCGGCGGCAAGCATGACCGTCTGCGCGTAATCTTTGACAATGGGAGCCAGCGTCATGCCGAGCGCGGAAAGCACGCCGGGATAGCGAGGAATGAATACTGATGTGATATGCAGCGCCTCCGCCAGTTCACAGGCGTGGAGCGGGCCAGCGCCGCCAAAGGGCAGCAGCGTATAGCGGCGCGGATCGTAGCCGCGTTCCAGGGAGATAGTGCGCAGAGCGCGTTCCATGCTGGCGTTGACGACGCGGATGATGCCAAGCGCGGCTTCCGACGCGCTGACGCCCATTTGTTCCGCCAGCGCGGCCATGCGCTGGCGCGCGCGTTCCGGGTAGAGTGGAAACGCGCCGCCCATGAAATAGGCCGGGTCGATACGCCCCAGCACGAGGTTGGCATCCGTCACGGTAAGTTGATCGCCGGAGCCGTAGCAGACGGGGCCAGGAACAGCGCCCGCCGACTCAGGGCCAACTACCAGCGCGTTACCCGCGTCCAGGCGCGCCAGCGATCCGCCGCCCGCGCCGACGGTATGGATGGCAACGGTCGGCACGGCAATGGGACAGCCCGCGACGCTGGCCTCGCCAGTTTCCGGGATCACACCAGGACACAGCGCGACATCGGTTGACGTGCCGCCCATGTCGAGCGTGATAATCTGCTCGTGGCCGGCCAGTTTCGCGACGTGAAACGCGCCTATGACGCCGCCCGCCGGGCCGCTCAGCACGGTACGCACCGCTTCCTGGGCCGCCGTTGCCGCCGAGATGCTGCCGCCCGATGATTGCATGATGCGCAGCGCGCCCGACACATGCTGGCGCAAATTGTCCAGGTAGCGCGCCATGATCGGCTGCACATAGACATTGACGGCAACCGTGCTGGTGCGCTCGTACTCGCGAAACTGTGGGAGCAGTTCGCTTGACAGCGTGAGATAAACATCTGGAAAACGATCGCGCAGCAGCGCGGCAAGCGCCTGTTCATGGGCAGCATTGCGGAAAGCATACAACAGGCAGACGGCGACGCTCTCAGGGTTGCAAGCGGCCACTTGCTGTAACACGCTCTCGAAAGCCTCAGCAGTTGGCGCGCGCCGAACATCGCCCTGATAATCGAGGCGTTCAGCCAGTTCCAGGCGGCGCTCGCGCGGAATGAGAACGGGCGGTCGCTGCTGCATGATGTCATAGAGCGCGGGACGATTCTGCCGTCCGATTTCCAGCACATCGGCGAAACCTTCCGTCGTAATCATGGCAGCGCGCGCGCCTTTGCGTTCCAGCAAGGCGTTCGTGGCAACTGTCGAGCCATGTATAATCGTTGTCGCCGGATCAAGTCCCAGCGCCTGCATTCCGGTCAGCAACGCCTGAGCAGGATTCCCTGGCGTACTCGGCGCTTTGTAGATACGCACCTGGCCCGCTGAGGATGTCAGGGCATCTGGCGGAACATAGGAAACAAAATCGGTGAATGTTCCGCCGATATCGACGCCGAGGATGCTTGAAACGTGATGTGTGCGCTGGCTTTGCATTTCTCTTCCCCTTACGTACCTAGAGGGCCATTCTCATTATATAGGAAATTGTATATGCTTGGCAGTAAGAACGCAAATCTTTTCGAGAACTGATCGTGGGGAACGAACGCTGATGCAGGTTCCTGAAAAGTTCAGGAATTTTTCATAACTCGACTTCCATAAAGTGATTATGTATAATAAGATGTGTAAAAGCCAATATGGAGAAATTGCTACCATAAAATAGGTCGTGTATGGTAAGATATACACAGACCAACCCTAGCGGGTTGCTTTTTAATATTTGAGTTAGGAGTATGGTAGTCATGAGTAATAGTACACCGTTACGACAGTTTAGAGAGGAACTTACCGACCCGAAGGTGTCGCAGGAGTATCTGGCACGAGAAGCAGGAGTGACATTGCAAACTTACCGTAATGCGGAAAGTGGCAAAAACTGCACGTATACTACTGCAACATCGATACTGGATGCTCTAAACTCGGAAAGACAAGCCAGAGGTAAAAGACTCTTAAGCCTCGATCAGCTTGGATTAAGTATTGTCTAGAAGTTTCACTGCGCTGGTATACCAGATTACATTACCAGCGTAAATCGGGTAGTTTAGTTGTTGTGTCAGGAGTGTCCAAGCCGGCAAGCCAGTCACCCCCAACCGTCGAACCTTGGCCGCGATGACCTCAGTTCTGTGTGTATTATAACATGTCTGAGGCCAGCGGTATACATGAGTATAAGAAAGGAGTATACCAATGGCAACAAGCATTCCCCGCTATGCCGCTTACGATCTGACCTATTATTACGCCGATCTGGCGCGCCTGCCGCGTCTTTCCAGTGAGGAACGCCAGCAGCTTCTCCTAACTGTGCAGAACCATCCCCAGGATATCCAGGCCCGCAACCGATTGCTGGAGAGTTGTCTTCCGCATGTGCTAAAGGTGATACGGTATCACTGTCCCGTCTCCTGCTGCCAGCTTTTGCCCGATATTGTCGAAGAAGTCAATCTGAGCCTGCTCCAGGTCTTTGCTCACCTGGAGCGGTACGAGATCAGCAGCCTGCGGGGCTTTCTCACGGCCTGGACGTAAGGAGCCATGAAGCACGCCATCACGGATCATCTCCTGATCAAAGTCCCGCATGTCACGCTTGGAAAGGCTATGCAGCAGGGAACGGTGCAGCGATTCTACAACATGCAGCCGGTGAGCCTGGACGCGCGGATGCAAGAGGATGAGACGATGAGGCGTGAAGAACCACTTGCCATGCCGATCCTGCCCACCGAGACCACGCCAGCACGCGACCCTGTGCTGCGCTCCCAGGTGGAAACCCTCCTCTCCTATCTCGCGCCACGCGCCCAGGCGATCTTACGCCTGCGCTACGGTCTCGCTGATGAGAATGAGCGGAAGCACACCACCCAGGAGACTGCCCAGCTGTTAGGGATAAGCCGCACAGCGGTCTTTGCTATCGAAAGCGACGCCCTTGCACGACTGCGGGCGCTGGTTGCAGGTAAGGCGACGCTCGGCAAACGGAAGGGAAAGCCCTACATTTACTACCCTGATGCTCGCCATCATCCCACCCTCACGCCTGAGCAAGAGGCGGCATTGCAGCAAGCGTATCGCGATCTTGAAGCGCGTGACGTGATCATCGATGAATGTTTGCTGGCACAGGCTGCCGGAACCAGCGTGGATCGCGCGCGCCTGTTCCTGCGCCGCTCCCGCACGGAATCCCCCAAAGCGGTGAGAGCGCGGCAACGTCAGTACAAGATGGAGCAGGTCTGTGCGCACCTGGAAACGCAAGGTGTGCGAGTAACGGGGCAACTTCTGGCACAGGAGGCCGCCGTGGCGAGGAAAACCGCTGTGGATTTCTTAAAGGCATATAGGGGCAAAAAGGGGGAAGAATTGGTGACTGAACTAGCAACGACAGCAAGCAGAGCTTTGTAGCGCGTAGCAACATCATTGGCAAGGGACAGGAATAGTTCTGTCCCTCTCATAGGGAACGTTATGCACCAGATCATCACTGCTAAACTCAAACTTGCGACTACACCAGAGCAAACGCAAGCATTACGAGCAACGCAACTGGCCTATCGCGACGGCCTCAATGCGGTCAGTCGCTATGCCTTTGCGCAAAGCAAAACCAGTAATGTGATGAAACTGCACAAAGGCATGTATACGGAGTTACGCGCACACTATCAGCTTCCCTCGCAACTAGCGTGCAGCGTGGAGCGTCAGGTTGCTGCGACTTACAAAGGGCTATGGACCAAACTCTTGAAGAACCAGGAACACCGTCGCAAACAGATCACCAAAAAACGCTTCAAGGGTCTGGATCAGCCCCCACACTATAGCTCTCCAACCGTGCAGTACACCTATGCGCGTGACTACACGTTCCAGAAAGACAGCCGTGTTAGTCTAAGTACACTCAAGGAACGGATCAGTATAGCGTACCAGGGCTATGACAAGCATATCACGCCCATTCACCATGGGGCGACTATTGGTGACGCCAAGCTCTGGTATGACAAACCAAAGAAAACCTTCTATTTACTCGTTTCCTTAACCATCGAGGTTCCTGAGCCAGCCGTTGAACAGTTCGCCGAAGTGGTGGGTGTAGATGTGGGTATCCGGTATCTTGCCGTGACTTCTACCTCCACCGGCAAAGCTCACTTCTATCCAGGGAAACGAGTCCGGCACAAAGCGAGCCATTACGCACGCCTGCGCAAACGCTTGCAGCAGAAAGGCACTCGCGGCGCGACACGACGCTTGAAGCGCATCGGGCAGCGAGAGAGACGGTTGAAACTGCAAGCCAATCACACCATTGCCAAACAGATCATCGAGCAGCATCCCCACGCGCTGATTGGGCTAGAACAGCTCACCGATATTCGCGAACGCACCAAACACCGGAAACGCAAGCGCCGGAGAAACGGCAAAGGCTATGAGCAAGTGTCCCCAAAGGCGCGCAAAGCCAACCGTGTGTACTCACAGTGGTCCTTTGCGGAATTGCATACGCTCATCAGCTATAAAGCCGTGCTTGCCGGTTCCCTCGCAATCAAGGTGGATGCCAATTACACCTCAAAAGCCTGTCCGATGTGTGGGCATAGTGCCGATGAGAACCGCCCAGGCAAAGGGTTGCTTTTCGTGTGCCAAAACCCGAAGTGTGGGTACACACTGCACGCTGATCTGATTGGCGCAAGGAATATTACCATGAGAACGCTCCTGGTTCGGCAGGACTGGATCAGGACGGGGCTTTTGTCAATGGTCCCTGATGCCTCGGACAAGGAAGCCAAAGCTGCACGCCTTTCCAGGTATGCAGAATTGCGGTGGAGTCCGGAGGTAAGCTTCCGCTCTGAGAGCGGAGGTGATTGACAGCTTAACGAATTTTTACCGTTCAGGCAAGCTATTATGCAGAGCAGCAACGCTATTGAAAAGTCGCGCCTACGGGATGTTGAGAGGTAACTGTGTGAGGGATTTTTGCGCCTGTGTTACGCGGGCATTCCAGCCGCTACCCAGCGGTCAAAAAGGGCGATTTGCTCATTGGGCCACGGCTCATCGCATGGCATTGAGCCTTCAGTCAGCCGTTCAAGAATCTCCTGGGCATTAGCTCGCACATCTTCGATGCTCCACAGGTCAAAAGCGAACTCCATAGATTCCCTGTCGATCTCACGGAACAAGGGTTGGATGTCGCGCGCATAACTGGGTGCGCTGTCTTGCGATGTCATCAAGTACACTCCTTATGATTGACCGTTCACATCATCCTGATATCATGTAAGGGCGCGATAAATCGGCCCCTACGAACCATACCGCTGCAATAACGTCTCGCGCGACATCCATAGTTCCTGCGGATACGTGCCGTAGGTCGTACCTTGTAGCAAGCGGCCAATTCCTTTGTCATTGTAGAGAACCAGCAGGCCGTTCATGAAGAAACGATCGAACCAGGTAAGCAGATTTTTGGGCCGCGGGTGCAGGGCAAAGCCGAGGCGGCGCGAACCGCGGCTGAGCAGTGACACGCCGTAGAGAGCGCGTGCGTCAATTGGGAAATCCGGCTGCTGCAACCAATGCGCGAGCGCGCGCATATCCTGGGCCATCATCTGCAAGAGGTCCCAGATGGAAGCATCAGCCGACATGCGCAACAAAGTTTGATTATTGAAATGGATTTCGATGATCGGATCATTTTTGTGAATAGCTGTGCCATCGGGAAGCGTGATCGGTTTGCCGTGATAACGATTAAAGCGCACCTCAAGCAGGCCATTCGGGGCGCCAGGAACGGGTTGCACATGCCAGATATGCATGGTGAAGCGTTCCCAGACAGGCCAGAAACGCAAGAAGCCGCGCGCTTTACCCGCCCGCGTCTGAAAAGCCAGCCGCCAGCCCCAGCCTATGCTGCGTCGGGCCATTCGCGCCTTCACCGGCAAGACTGGACGCTCCACTTCTTGCTCCCGCGTCTTCGCCGGAGCAGATGTCTGCGACTGAGCGCGTTCTCGCACGTAGAGAACGAAGAAGGCGCCTAGAATAAGAAAGAACGCGGCGGCGGTAAAGACGAGCCGGTAGCCAGTAGCAGTTTGCCCAAAACGATTGGCGAAGGTGATGATAATTCCGCCCAGGAGTGGCGCGGCAATGGCAGGAAGCGTCATCGTTGCGCTCCACAGGCCCAGGTCTTTCCCCACCGAGTCCAGCGATGGCAGGGCGTCAATCGACAATGCCCAATCGACGCTGCTATAGGCTCCGTAGCCCAGACCAAAGAGAATCCCCAACGGCCAGAGCGGGAATGTTCCCGGAAAAACTACGAATGCCAGCGCCGCCAGCGCCATACAGGTCGTCGCGACAGAGACCAGCGGCGCGCGCTTCACCCGATCCGACAGCACGCCAAGCGTGAAGGCGCTGGCGACCGCCCCTAGCAGCGCGAGGATCGCCACGGACGCGGTCGCCTGCACAAAATTCGTCTGGTGGGCAACATCCGCGAAGTAGTATTCGATAAACGTCATGAAGAGCGCCAGCCCCATCATGACGGAAAACCGGGTCAGGAAGACCACCGTGAAATTGAAGCTGTGCCAGGGTTCGATCCAATTATGCACCGCCCAGCGGTGCAGCCTGGACATGAATCTCTCCTGTGATGATCGAGTAGCTACCACGGAAGGCGTATATGGCTCTTCATGCACGCCAATAATCGTGATCGCGACGCCCACCACCAGGACAATCGTAGTGAGGATATAATAGACGGCCGCGCCATGCATAATGTCTCCGCTGCTGGCAGAAGTCAGGCTTATGCCGCCGAGCAACAAGGCCGCTAATCCCAGGCTGCATACATTGCCCAGGATCGTCATTAAGCCAACGTAACCGGAGGATTCGCCTCGCTGCTCCCGCGGCACAAGGTCCGGCAGCAGGCTCTGATACGAGGCAATGATGCCATTGTTACACAGTTGAAACAGCGCAAGACCGGCGATGAAGACGAAAACGCTGCCCGCTTTCGCCAGCATCACCATACTGATCAACAAGAAAACCGCGCCAACGATGATATAAGGACGCCGCCGCCCAAAATTGCTGCTTGTGTGATCGGAAACCAGCCCTACAAGCGGCGGGATGAAGAGGGACATCACCGCTCCCAACGTGGCAAGCCAACTGAGAAAAGTTGCTTGCTGGGCATTGCCCACCGCGCCCGGCGCGACGTACAGCAAAATCTGCGTGGGAAGTACGATTGGGAGCAACGCGGCGCTTTGGATATTCAAAGCAAACCAGAGGACGCTCAGTACAAGTTGTTCGCGAACAGAAAGATGGTGCTGCTGCTGAGAAGCCCGCAGATTCATGTGTCATGCCTTCGATTCCTATTTGCGGGGATATGCTGGCACGCGCGAGGACACGGACGCATACCTCATTCTCTCTCTATTACATCTATTATGGCCCATAGAGAGACATCATTGCAAATGACGTCGAAGATGCCGTCTGGGTGAGGTATTGGCAACCTTATGGTGTTGCCGCGTGATAATGCGGATGTTCGTGCGAGTGATCGGGCCAGTGCTGGTGATTGTGGGTGTGCATCACGCCCGGCGGCGGCAGTTCCCGCGGCGTATGGGTATGCGTTCCTTCCAGGTGACGAGGATGATCATGCCCATGCCAGTGATCCGCTGGCCGGTAATTGGCAACCAGCAAACTTTGCCCATGATGCCAGCGCGCGCGAAAGATGTCATAGTTCTTTTTGCTCTTTGTGGTCTGCTCTTCCTCGCTCAGGCTATACCATTCGCGATGGGGATGCTTCTGCAAAAGCGCCGCAACCTGCGGCAGAGCCAGCGCCCGGTAGCCGGACGTTTTGAAAAAGAAGCTAAGATGAATATCCATCAGCCGGTAAAAGCGGAACTTCTCATCGATCCAGCCGATTTCGGGCAGCAGCGCGCGGCGGAACGCCATCAGGTAGCCTTCGATAGCGTCAACTTCCGGGCCGCCTGCTTCATAGAACTCACGCAGATCGGTTGTCACCAATCCATACGGGCCAACGACGCCCACCTGGGGGTCAGACAATGCAGCTTCTAACGGCCCCCAGATGTTGCCCATGACTTCGATGGACGTATCCATAAGGATCATGCAACGCCCGCGGCTGG
>Ga0102924_1005741_pt1 | contig 11875 bp, 12 predicted proteins | sample PaiPotPPM11metaG_FD_80116 | JGI IMG/M metagenome (GOLD analysis project Ga0102924, IMG submission 80116) | Iron sulfur acid spring bacterial and archeal communities from Banff, Canada, to study Microbial Dark Matter (Phase II) - Paint Pots PPM... ... | reverse complement strand
TCGGCCCGGGCCGACGCGAACGCGGCGTCGCCGAGATTGACGCGACTCTGGTCCGCGCGGCGGTCCCGGTGCACCATGTCGGCGGTCGAGCGCGGCACGCGTATCCCAAGCGTCTCCTGCAGCATGTCCGTGGCACCGAGCAGCCGCGCCGCCTGTTCGTGATGGCCCTGCGCGGACGCGACCGCGGCCAGCCCGGTGAGGCACTCGTTGGCAACCCAGCGATCGCCGACCTCGCGGCACAACACGAGACTTTCACAATACAGTCCGGCCGCCCGGCCATATTCGCTCTGCGCCACGGCGAGGTGGGCGGTGAACCACAGCGTATACGCGATCGCCCACTGCCCGCCGAGTCCTTTCAAGATCGGCAGGCTCTCCGCGACGAGCGCCGCGGTCCGCTCGCGCTGCCCCTGGTGCCACGTCGCAAACCCGAGCTGGATCAGCGTGACGGCGATCCAGTACGGATCCCCCACCTTGCGGAACAAGGCCAGCGTTTCCTCGAAGCGCGCGGTGGCCTTCTCGTAGTCTTCGTGGTGTAAGATCACGAGGCCGGCGCCGAGCCGGGCCCACGCCATGCCCTTCTCGTCCCCCAGTTCCCGGCTCAGCGCGTCCAATCGCTCGTTCAGCTCGACGGCCGCGTCGTACCGGCCCTGCCGCCACGACAGATGGGCGGCGCACCACAGCGCCTTCGGCACCACGGCCGGCGGCGCCGCGGCGCTGCGGGCAAGCGCCCGTTCGGCCCACCGTCTTCCTTCCGAAAAGTGGCCGCGCATGTGCCAGAACGGCCAGAGGGCGCCCGCCAGCCGAAGCCCGGTTTCCGCGCCGTCCGCGGCCGCGCTGCTCCAGTCGAGCGCCGCTCTGAAGTTTTCGTGGTCCTCCTCGAGCCGCGACAGCCACGCCGGCTGGTCGGGACCCTGCAGCTCGGACTCCGCGCGCTCCGCGAGCGCGAGGTACCATTCCGCGTGCCGCCGGGGGACACGCGCCGCTTCGTCGGACTCCGTCAGCCGTTCGTGCGTGTACTGCCGGACCGTTTCCAGCAGATGGTACCGCGCCTCGCCGTCCCCCGCCTCGGCCACCACCAGCGACTTGTCGACCAGCTCGAGTAGCAGATCGAGCACGTCGCCGGCCTCGATCCCCTCTCCGGCGCAGACGGCTTCGGCCGTCTCCACCCGTGAACCCGCCGGCGAACACCGACAGCCGCCGCAGCACCGCGCGGGCGGGGTCGGCGAGCAGACCGTAGCTCCAGTCCATCGTCGCGCGCAGCGTCTGGTGCCGCGGCAGCGCCGTGCGGCGCCCGCCGGTGAGCAGCCGGAATCCCTGGTCCAGGCGGGCGGCGATCTGATCGACGGCGAGGCCCTTCACGCGCGCCGCGGCCAGCTCGAGCGCGAGCGGCAGCCCATCGAGCCGGCGGCACACCTGCGCCACGGCGGCGGCGTTGCGCTCCGTCACGCGGAAGCCGGGCTGACTCGCGGCGGCGCGCTCCTCGAACAGACGCACCGCCTCGCACGCGGCCAGCCGCCCGGGATCCTGGGCGTCGCGCGGATCGGGGAGCGACAGCGACGGCATGCGCCAAACGGTCTCGCCCGCGATGCCGAGCGCCTCGCGGCTGGTCGCGAGCACGCGCACGTCCCGGCAGGTCCGCAGCAGCGCCTCGGCCAGCGAGGCGCAGGTCGTAAGCACGTGCTCGCAGTTGTCGAGGATTAAGAGCAGCGCGCGCGTGCGGAGATAGTCGCCCAGTACGCTGAGAATCGAGCGGCCGGGCAGCTCGTCCACAGCGAGCGCCGCGGCCACGGCCTGCGGGACGAGGGCCGCGTCGGACAGCGGGGCCAGCTCCACCAGCCACACGCCGTCAGGAAACCGGTCCGCGAGATCGGCGCCGACCTGGCACGCCAGGCGCGTCTTGCCGACCCCGCCGGCCCCGGTGAGGCTTACGAGGCGCGTGCCGTCGAGCAGACGTGCGACCTCCGTCCGCTCGCGATCCCGGCCGACGAAGCTCGTCAGCTGGAACGGGAGGTTCCCTGCTCGGGGGGACCTTGCCGCCGCGCGCCGGCCGCACCGAACCCTCCCACCCTGCCCGATCGCCGGCGCACGCACACGATCCACGTGGCTATGGACGCCGAGGCTGTTCTCCGCCGGCGTCTGCCGCTATCGGTGGGGCACGTTTGATGAACGCGCGGGTGTTCGGCGGATTTCGCGGAGTTCCCTACCTATTTTGGTGCGGTGCCACTAAACCTGCGCCCGGCCGCCGTCGCTAGCCGAACCGGCCGGCATGGGCGAGCGCGCCGAGGAGATTCAACATGAGCCGGACGACGACCCGGCACGTGAGATCGCCGCCGTCGAGGTCCGGCATGATCTCCACCACGTCGAAGCCCGCCACACGGCCGCGGCCCGCGACTCCATTCAAGATCCCGGTCGCCTCGTCATAGGTGAGGCCGCCAAAGGCCGGGCTGGCGACGGCCGGCGCGATCGACGGATCGAGACCGTCCACGTCGAACGTGATGAAGTATCGCTCGGCGTCCGGAATCTTGCCGAGCGCCGCTTCGAGGCCGCCGCGGTGCACCTCCGCCGCGCCGATCAGCACGGAGCCGTAGGCGCGCGCGTCGTCGAACTCCACGCGGCGGGCGCTGCCGAATCCGCGCAGCCCGATCTGTGCCATACCCCGGACCCACGGCATCTCGGACGCCCGGCGCATCGGGCTGCTGAGTCCGTCGCGAAGGCCCTCCCGCTCGTCGCGCCAGTCGATGTGCGCGTCGATCTGCACGATGCACATCGGCTTCTGCTCGGCGTACGCGCGCAGCACCGGGATCGGGATCGAATCGTCGCTGCCGAGCACGAACGGGACCGCGCCGCGGCCGAGGATCTCCTTGATCGCGTCCGTCGTCGCGTGCGAGACCTCGTCCCAGCGGCCGGGAACCATCGCCACGTCGCCGCAGTCGACGATCCGGAGGGCCCGTCCGGCGAACAGCTCTGCGCCGAAGTCGAAGTCGTAGTTCGTGGCGTACCAGGGGACGTAGCGCATCGACTGCTCGCGCAGCGCCGCGGGCGCCTTGCTCTGCGAGGCCGCCGTCTGCAGATCGTACGGCGCGCCGAACGGCACGCCGATTACGGCGACGTCGGCGTTGAGCGTGCGGAGATCCGTACACCGTTCCACGTCGAGAAACGTGGGACGGCCGGCCGGGACCGGCGTAAGGCGCGAGGACATAGTCAGGAGGTCGCGGCGCCCGTGCGCCGTTCGATCATTTGCAGAATTGCGCCGGCGCCGGCGGCGACCTCCGACGCGACCACGCCGCGGGCGTCCACAAGCACCGCCATCGGGGTGCCCGACATGCCGTACGCGCGGCTCACGCTTCCGTCGTGGTCCATCCCCACCGGCGACCGGAATCCCGCCGCCGCCATCCCGGCCGCGTCGCCGCGCGCGATCACAAGCATCTTCAAAGACGACGCCGGCGTCCGCGCTTCCCATGCCTTCAGCGGCTCGAGCAACTGCCCGCAGAACCCGCACGAGGGGTTCCACGACACGAGCAGCCGCTCGGCGCCGTTAGTGTCGTCCAGCGGAGCCGGGCGTCTGTCGGCAAACCGAAGGGCGGCCGGCGTGCGCACGTTGGCCACAAAGCCGCGCCCATCCATGAATCCCGTCACGGTGCCGCCGCTCGCGAGGTACTGGACGCGCTTTATCCCGCGGACGGCGGCGCCGTAGGTGACGGCGCCCTTCGACGCCAGGACGCGGCGGTGATTGGGGCCGCGGGCCTGGAGCGCGCTGTGCACCAGCTCGAAGAGCAGCGCGCCGCCGTAGGTCACTTCGCTGTGGAAACTCAAAGAGCGATCGTGATGGCCGGTCGTGGTTTGCACACCGTGCAGCACGAGCGCCTTACCTTGATAAGTCGATTGCGCAGAGAACGTGGTCGTCGTCGTGCCGGCGGCCGTGTACTGCAGCGTACAGGGCGCAACGGTGCGCGGCACAGGCAAGATCGGCGGGATCCGCTGGGCGACCTCGTCGTTCGACGCGGCGAAGGCCGCCTTCGAAGCGAGCGTGGATGCACCCGCGAAAACGGCGCTCTGCAGCAGGCTGCGCCTTGGAACGGCGCCGGAGGCGAGGAACTTGGTTGCCCGATCAAACCAGTGTTCGATCGACTGGACCGCCACGACGATGAGCCCCCACGTCCCCCGTGATCCGGAATTCCTATTGCGGCGAGCGAACTCCTTCCACGCAATTCATAGATACCTCCGTCAGGAGGACTTGGTGGCGCCCGGCGCCAGTTTGATGGTTGTGGATCGGGCCTCTGGAGTCACGACGCTGTTGACGATGCGTGCGGCGTACCGCCGGTACTTGGTCCGGTACGCGGCGTCGATCTCATCGTTGATGCCGGGATCGGCGTCCGCGAAGGTGACGTCTCTGTCGACGCCGCCGGCGTGGACGTGGCCTTCGCGGCGCGCCTGCGTGCCGCGGTACCAGGCGCCGGCCGGCCCCTTCACGGAGCGAACGTAGAGGTCGTCGCCGTGGCGGACGACCCAAATCGTCACCGGCGTTCGCGGTGTGCCGTCGCGCCGGAGCGTCGTGATTTCCATCTCCTCCGCCGTTCCGATCTTGTTGAGCTCGTCACTCGTCCACGCCGTCATCAGAGACTCCCCTTCTCCTTCAGGTTGCCTCTGGGCCCCTCGGCCGCCCGCTCCAGGGCCAAGCGCGTGACGGCGGGGACCTCGGTTGCGGCGAGCCGCTCGACTTTGCCGATCTCGTCGTGGACGCGCGCCATGATCTCTTTCGAGACGGCCGCCGCCTGCTTCGTCGGCGCGGCATCGGCCAGAGAGACGGTGTTGATCAGATCCGTGAGCGTATCGTTGAGACCCGCGGGGTGGCGCAGCGTATCGCGATCCGACTCGCGATGGACGTCCACCAGCGCGGCTTCGACCGCCGACAACTGTTCCACCACGGCCGCTCCCCGCGCGACAAGATCGCGCGCGCCGGTTTCCGGCCCCGCGGCCAGTACCGCCCACCGTTGCTTGAGCCGGCGGATCTGATTGACCGTCGCGTGGATCTTGCCGAGCGATGCCGTCAATTCCCGCAGAAGTTCGAACTGCTCCCGGTACGCCTCCGGCGTCGTCGAGAGACGCGGATCCTTCACGACCGAGAACTCCGCGGTCATCGTCTCCGAACCCAGCGACATCTCCACACGATATCGACCCGGCGCCACCGTAGGGCCGACCGGTGGTTCGGCCGGCTCCGCCAGCTGTTTGTTGCGCGGCGGAGCGAGGCTCGTATCGAGCGTTACGGGTCCCGGATATTTGAGATCCCACACGAACCGGTTGAGACCGGGGCGAACCGGCGGGCGCTTCCCGGCCGGCAGCGTACTGTCGTCGCTCCGGAAGCTCGCGATCGCGGTCCCCGAGGCGTCGCGGAACGTGAGCGACACCGGGCCGGACGCGCCGTCGTCCAACCAGTAATAGATGATCGCGCCGTTCGGCGGGTTCTCGCCGACGTCGAGATACTCGCGACCGGTCGTCCCGTCCGGCCTGCGAAAGGTTCGGATGCCGCCGCCGATCCCCGAGGCGACCGCGAACGCGACGCCGCTCGGCCGGAGACTTCGCACGGCGCCGAAATGCAGCTTCGTCCGGACCGTCGTGCGCGGCTCGAAGAGGCGGCATTTCTTTTTGCCCTCGACGAAGGCTCTGAGCGGCGTGATGTCGTCCAAGATCCAGAAGGAGCGGCCGTGGGTGCCGGCCACCAGATCCGCCCCCTTGATCTTCAGATCGTAGACCGGCGCGACCGGCAGACCCCCGCCCATACGCTTCCAGCTGCGCCCGTCGTTCAGAGAAAAAAAGACGCCGGTCTCGGTGCCGGCGAACAACAGTCCCCTGCGCACCGGGTCCGCGCGCACGACGCGGGTGATCTCGTTCTCCGGAAAATCGCCGTTGATCGATTCGAAACGCCGTCCGCCGTCGGTGCTGCGGAACAGGTAGGGACGGTAATCCGCGAGCTTGTAGCGTGTCGCGGCAAGGTAGATCGTGTCCGGGTCGTGCGGGGAGATCTCCACGCAGCCGACGTACGCGAGCTCCGGCATGCCGGGCGGCGTGACGTTCTGCCAGCTCTTGCCCCCGTCGCGCGTCACATGCACGAGCCCGTCATCGGTCGAGGCCCACAACTCCTCCGGCCGGTGTGGCGATGGGGCGAGCGACGCGCATGTCGCGTGCACCTCCGCCCCGGCGCTTTCTCGCGTGATGTCGCCGCCGGAAGGCCCCTGCCGGCGCTTGTCGTTGAGGCTCAAATCCGGTGAAATTTCCTCCCAGCTCATGCCCTCGTCGCGGCTGCGAAACACGTGGTTCCCGGCCGCGTACAGCGTGCCGCTGTCGTGCGGCGAGAAGACGATGGGGAACGTCCAGGCGAAGCGGTAGCGCATGTCCTTGGGTGCGATGCCGGTCGATTCCTCGGGCCAGATGTTGACCAGCTGGATCTGCCCGGTGCGATGATCGTAGCGCTGCAGCGCCCCGGCGCCGCCGGGGCTCGAGCCGATCGCGCCGCAAAAGACAATGTTCGGATCTTTGGGATTGACGGCGATGAAGCCGCTTTCCCCCGTACCGGGGTAGGTGCAGTCGCCGAGGGTGATCGCGCCCCAGACGGCGGCGCTCGGCGCCGAGATCGACGAGTTGTCCTGCTGCGTGCCGTACACACGGTAGGGATACTGATTGTCGACGTCGAGGCGGTAGAACTGGGCCGTCGGCTGGTTGTAGATCGACGACCATGTCTCACCGCCGTTCACGCTGACGCAGGCGCCGCCGTCGTTTCCCTCGACCATGCGGGTCGGATCGGCGGGATCGATCCAGAGATCGTGATTGTCGCCGTGCGGCGTCTGGATCTCCGTGAAGCCTCTTCCGCCGTCGGTCGATTTCCACAGCTGAAGATTGGCGACGTAGACCGTCTCGCCGTGACACGGATCGGCGAAGACATGCGTGTAGTACCAGGGCCGGTGCATGAGGTCGCGATTGGAGGAAGCGAGCGTCCAGGTCTCCCCGTAATCCTCCGACCGGTAGAGGCCCGTCTTCTCGGCTTCCGTCTCCACCAGCGCCCACACGCGGCCCGCGCGGGCGGGCGACACCGCCACGCCGATCTTGCCGAGCGGCCCTGCCGGTAGACCCGGATACCGCGAGATCTCCGTCCAGTTCTCGCCGCCATCGGTCGAGCGAAACAGGCCGCTGCCCGGCCCTCCGCTCGACAGGTTCCAGAAGTTCCGGCGCGCCTGCCAGAAGCCGGCGAAAAGGATGCGGGGATTGTTCGGGTCCATCGACAGATCGACGGCGCCCGAATTGGCGTCTCGATAGAGCACCTTGCGCCAGGTCTTGCCGCCGGCCTCCGATCGAAATACGCCGCGTTCCTCGTTCGCGCCGAACACGTCGCCGAGCGCGGCGACATAGACGAGATCGGGGTCCTGCGGATGGACGCGGATGCGCCCGATGAACCGGGTCTCGCGGAGACCGAGGTGGCTCCAGGTGCGGCCGGCATCCGTCGACTTGTACACACCGTCGCCATAGGAGACATCAAGCCGGATCGCAGTTTCCCCGGTGCCGGCATAAATCACGTTGGGATCCGAGGGCGCGACGGCAAGCGCGCTGATCGAGGACGAGCCGAGATAACCGTCGCTCACGCAGCGCCAGTACGTGCCGCCGTCGTTCGTCTTCCAGATACCGCCGGCGCAGGCACCGAAATAGAACACGCCGCGGTCGCCTGGGTCCCCCGCGACGGCGACGACGCGGCCGCCGCGCGGCGGCCCGATGCAGCGCCATTTAAGCGCGTCGAGTGAGAGCTCTGCCATGGGAAGTTCCTCCTGTCGCTTGCCGAGCGTGGGAACAACGCACGGGGTCTGCGGCGGCGGCCAGCCAGGGCTTCCGGCCCGGTTGACCTCGGCTCAAGGTTTCCATTTCGACTTCCGCACTCCCTTTGGGGTATGCGAGCCCGGCCTTTGCCCGCGCATACCGCGCAAGAAGGACTTGGGCGGAGCAGGCGGCAAAAATCAGGGCGGGTGCGATGAATACGCGCGGGGAGGAATGGCCGTGAAGAAATGGCTGTCGGTGCGGACCCAGGCCGCGGCTTCGGCGATTGCGATCGCCGTCGGCGTGTTGTTTGCGATCCTGCCTCAGGACTGGATCGAGGAGCGATTCGGAATCGACCCCGATGCGGGAAACGGTTCGATTGAGCGCTGGCTTGTCGGCGTGCCTCTCGCCATCGGTGCGGCGCTTGCCGTCAGCGCGATCGTAAGTCTTCTGCGGAGCCAGTCTCGCCGTTCGTCCGCGAGCGGACGGGCTGCCTGATAAAAAAAGCACCGATCAAATTCTGCTGTCGGAGCGCGACGCTCTTTTGACCCGATAATCTCGCGCCATCTTGCGTAGCGGGGTGCGTGGTGGGCGGTGCAGGGCTTGAACCTGCCGTTCCGCCGGCTGGGTCGTAGCCGAAGGACGTAAACGATCCCTCGCGGCACCCGCGTGATGAACTGGTCCCGCCTCTGCCCATTGACATGTGTTGTCAAATATGACAACATCCAAGAAACGTTCCGATGACACGTCCGACCCGACCGGTCTCTTGGATCAAATCGGCACTCAAAGACTTCGATGTATTTCCGGAGGGAGCCCGACGGATCTGCCTGAACGCTCTGACGATCGCGGCGGAAGGCGGAAAAGCGGACATTGCGAAGCCCCTACCCGGGCTTGGAAAAGGGATGTTTGAAATCGCTTTCACCTACCAAGGCGAAGCGTTGCGAGTTGTGTACGGCGTCGCAATTGGCGCGGATGTCTGGGTCCTCCATGCATTCCACAAGAAATCTACCCACGGCATCAAGACACCCCAGCGCGATATCGACGTGATCAAAAAGCGGTTGCGCACCCTAAAGGAGATTTTGCGATGAGGCAGCGTGCACCAGAGATCGTTCGAGGCAGCGGCAATGTGTTCCGGGATTTGGGCTGCAAGAACGCGGATGGCGCGCAGCTAAAGGCGCTCCTGGCCGCTGAAATTATCAAGGAACTGGACCGCCAGGACCTCACTGGGCGTGCCGCCCAACGTAAAACTGGCATCGCGGCAGCAGACTTCTCACGAATCCGCAGTGCCGACCTTCGTCGCTTCACCATTGATCGTCTTATCCTAATAGTGAACAGGCTTGGTTCTCGGCTAGATATCAAGGTCAAGGTGCTGGCCAGTTAACGGGCATGCTTCCCAAAACGAGTGCTAGGCTCAAAAGTGTTACAAAGAGAGCGTCGCGGGTGAGCAGACGCCAACCGAGAACGTGCCCAGGATGCCATTTGCCTTTCAAGTTGGAATCGTGGCAACCTGACGACGGGCCGTGCGCGGACGGCCGCTACTATTGCGTGGCGTGCATCACCGAAAACCGTTGCGGATGTACCGAATCGACAAGTAAGCTTGACAGTGCTCAATAACTGAGGCTTGGTGGGCGGTGCGGGTCTTGAACCAGCGGCCTCATTCAGGCGGCCTGCTCCGAGAGCGGAGCCACCTGACAGGTCGGCCTTCACCCGCCGCAATCCCGATGTTCGTGGCTACCCGGCGCGTTCCAAGACTACGACGGGAATCTCCCGTTTCGTTTTCCGCTCGTATTCCGCGAAGTTCGGGAAGCGCTGCTTCTGCACCGTAAAGATCCGCAGTCGCTCCTCGCCTCGCGCCACGCTGGCCGTCACGTCGAACGTCTCTGTGCCGATTTCTACCCTGGCGCGCGGGTTCGCCACCAAATTGTGGTACCAATCCGGATTCGTCGGCGCACCCGCTTTGCTGGCGAAGACGGCGACGCGGCCTCGCCCGAGATCCTGATACACCAGCGGGGTCACGCGCGTCTTGCCCGACTTGGCACCGACGCTGTGCAGGAGGAGGAGCGGCGCACCTTCGAATTGGCCGCCGACTTTGCCGCCGTTGGCACGAAATTCGTCGATAATCATCTTGTTCCAATCATTTGCCATTATGGCCACCCCGGACAGCGCGGAATGCGAGAACGAAGCGCTTGGGAGATTTGGTGGGCGGTGCAGGTCTTGAACCTGCGGCCTCATCCGTGTGAAGGATGCGCTCTACCCCTGAGCTAACCGCCCGCCAGAAAGGTACCTTCCATAATATAGGCGAGGCATTCTGCTGTCAAAAGACCGCCCGGGGTCACATCCCGTATGTCCGCACCCACGCCGGAGCGATCCGGAACATGACGCGGTCCGCGGGCATCGCGTCGCCGCCCCGCCGGCGTCCGAGATTGGGCGCATATTTGTCCAGGAGCGCCCGGACGAGCACGTGCCGTGCGGGTGAGTCCGGAACAAACTCCGCGCGCCCGCCAATCATGACCGCGCGCGCATCCGCCCGCGACCCTGATTCGGCGACGATGCAGACGCGGGGATCGCGACGGAGGTTACGGACTTTCTGCGTCTCGGCTTCGCTGATCAGCGTGATGGCCTCGCCGTCGTGTACGAACCAGACCGGCATCGCCAGCGGCGAGCCGTCCGGTTGAATGGTGGACAGCACGACGACTTCCCGCGTGGCAAGAAACTGCTGGATGTCTTGGTCGCTCAACTGCCGGCTCACGAGGCGCCCCCGATAGAGTTGTCACTGCGACTGTATGCCAGCACAAACGTGTCGCGAAATTGTAACGTTAACCTATGGCTAATCCTCAGCGGCGGGGCAGTGTCAGCAGCGGCATGACGTGGATGTTTCTCATTTCGCTCCTTCTCTTTTGGCTGCCGGTGGTCGGACCGTTCATCGCGGGCTTGGTGGGCGGGAAGAAAGCCGGAAGCATCGACAAAGCCCTCCTCGCGGTATTCCTACCGGTGGTCGTCACCGGCCTCGCATTGACGCTTCTAGGATCGGCACTCACGGGCATCCCGCTGTTGGGCGCCGTTATTGGACTCGGCGTGTCCGCCGTCCTGCTGCTGCACGTGGGTCCGCTCCTCCTCGGAGCGATCATCGGCGGCCTGATCGCCTAAATGACCCGGCAATTCATTCACGTCCGCGGGCCGGCGCTTGCCGGCATTGCCGGGCCGGTCGCATTCTGGAGCGTCCTCACGATCCTCGGCCGGACGCAGTCCGGCTACAGCGCGTTCCGGTCGGACATCAGTCTCCTCGCTCTGGGTCCCAGCGGGTGGGTGCAAACAGCGAACTTCGTCATCTTTGGACTCCTCATCATCGCGTTTCAGGGCGGCGTCCAGCGGACCGTGGCGCCGGGCCGGGTGTGGGGCGCGATCAATATCATCGCGCTGGCCTGCGGGCTGGCGTTGGTCGCGGTCGCCGTGTTTCCCACGGATCGCATAGGAACGTGGACGTTCGGCGGCGCGGTCCACCTGGGCGTGGTGGCCGCGCTCGCGGTACTGCTCCCCCTGAGCTGCCTGGCCATGGCTGTGGACGTCAGGCCCAACCGCGCCTGGCGCGGGTACGCCGTTTTCAGCGTCCTCGTCGGCACGGTGACGGGCCTGCTGACCATGACACTCCTGCTGGTGTGGAGCGGCCTGTGGCACGCCTCGCATCCCTGGCTCGGATTGTTCGAGAGAATCGCCTTCGGCCTCCCCAGCGTGTGGATGGAAGTGATCGCGATTCGTCTGCTCAGGCTCTCCTAGCTAGTATTACTACGTCATCTTGAGATGCTCAGACTGAAATCCGTGCCCAGATTGGCCCAGAGAGGTGCGCTCCAATGGGGAGTTTACGAACATTTGTATGGCGATCGCCTCAGTTTTCAGCCATAAACTTGGCCTCCAGGAACGCCACACGCACGGATCTGACGTAGTAATACTAGCGCGTCCCGTGATGCCTCATAATTCCTCGACACCGAAGTAGGGGGTGATGCCTCATAATGGTGGACACCCAGAGTCCGTCCTTGATGCCCTTGTCCTTGCCCTGCCCGCGGCCGCGGCGCCCGACGCC
>Ga0102924_1005739_pt1 | contig 11877 bp, 9 predicted proteins | sample PaiPotPPM11metaG_FD_80116 | JGI IMG/M metagenome (GOLD analysis project Ga0102924, IMG submission 80116) | Iron sulfur acid spring bacterial and archeal communities from Banff, Canada, to study Microbial Dark Matter (Phase II) - Paint Pots PPM... ... | reverse complement strand
GCACAGCTGCGCGAGTGGCGGGCCGCGATTGAGCGGAGGCTGCCGCCATGGTGGTCGCGCGGCGCCGCGGTTGCCCTGATCGCGTTCGGCCTCGTGCTGCCGCTGTTCTTCTCCGACTCCAGCAACTTCGTCAACAAGGAGATCCTGGCGCTCGCCTACGTGGTATTCGCGCTCGGCCTGAACATCGTCGTCGGCTTCGCCGGGCTCCTTGACCTCGGCTACGTGGCGTTCTTCGCGCTCGGCTCGTACGCCTTTGGCTGGTTCGGCTCGGACTTCTTCTTCAAGGCGCACGTCCACGTGCTCGTGTCGCACTTCACGTCGACCGCGGTTCCATCGGGGATCCACCTCAACTTCGTGCTGATTCTGATCTGCGCCGCGCTGATCACATCGCTTGCCGGTGCGCTGATCGGCCTGCCGACGCTCCGGCTGCGCGGGGACTACATCGCGATCGTGACGCTCGCGTTCGGAGAGATCATCCGCGTGTTCGCGATCAACGGCCCCTCGATCAAGGTCGCCGGGATGCCCGTGACCGCGGGCGTGCTCGGGATCAGCGGCGTCGATGCTCCCTACCTGCCAAAGCTCTGGCCCTTCGGCCACTTTCCGTTACACCTGTGGCCGTTCCAGAGCGTGACGTTCGACCAGCTGCACGTCAAGCCGTGGTACTGGACGATCTTCGCGCTGGTGCTGATCACCCTGTTCGTGAATCTGCGGATGCGCGACTCCCGCCTCGGCCGCGCCTGGATCGCGTTGCGCGAGGACGAGGTGGCCGCCGTCTCGATGGGGGTGCCGCTTGTACGCACCAAGCTGCTCGCCTACGCGCTCGGCGCCGTGTTCGGCGGGTTCGCCGGCGCGTTCCTTGGTGCCTACAGCACGATCATCGACCCCGACCAGTTCCAGTTCGGCTTCTCGATCTTCGTGCTAGCGATGGTGATCGTGGGCGGGATCGGCTCGATCTGGGGCGTCGTGGCCGGCGCGCTGCTGCTCGCGAATATCAACTACTACTTGATCCCTGACGTGCTGAACCACTTACCGCACACGTTCGGGCTGAACTTCACGCTCGACGAGCTGCAGGTCTCGATCTTCGGCTTCCTGCTGGTGCTCGTGATGGTCTTACGGCCACAGGGCTTGCTGCCCGAACGAAGGCGAAGACTTGAGCTCACCGAGGGGATCGGCGAAACCGAGATGGAGGGCCCGGGCCGATGACGGTCGAGACCGCCCAAGAGCCCCAGGTGGCAGCGGCCAAGGCGATCCTCCAGGTCGTGGGGGTGACGAAGCAGTTCGGCGGCCTCGTCGCGGTCAACGACGTCACGGTCGACATCCCGGAGCTGTCGATCGTGTCGATCATTGGGCCAAACGGTGCCGGCAAGACGACGCTCTTCAACATGCTCACCGGGCTCTATAAGCCGACGTCGGGACGGATCTGGTTCGGAGAGAAGGACATCACGCACAAGCGCCCAGATGTGATCACCAAGCTGGGCGTCGCCCGAACGTTTCAGAACATTCGGCTGTTCGGCGCCATGAGCGCGCTCGAGAACGTGATGATCGGGCGCCACTGCCGGATGCGCGCAGGGCTGTTCGGCTCGATCTTCAGGATGCCGTGGGTTCGGGCTGAAGAGCGAGCCGTTCGCGCACGAGCGGCCGAAGTGCTCGAGTATGCCGGGCTGAGCAAGCGCCAGTTCGACCAGCTGGCGACCAACCTCAGCTATGGCGACCAGCGGCGGGTCGAGATCGCCCGCGCGCTCGCGTCCGAGCCGACGCTGCTCTTGCTGGACGAGCCGACTGCCGGGATGAACCCGCAGGAGTCCGAGCGTCTCACAGAGTTCATGCGAAAGCTGCGCGATGAGCTGAAACTCACGATCGTGCTGATCGAGCACGACATGAAGGTGGTCATGGGCGTGTCAGAGCGGGTGACCGTGCTCGACTACGGAGAGAAAATCGCAGAAGGGCCGCCGAGCGAGGTCCGCACCGACCCCCGCGTGATAGAGGCCTACCTCGGAAAGCAGGACTGATGGCGCTGCTCGAGGTAGACGAGATCCATACGCACTACGGCACGATCGAGGCGCTCAAAGGGGTCTCGCTGACTGTGGAGGAGGGCGAAGTCGTGACCCTGATCGGCTCGAACGGCGCCGGTAAGTCGACAACACTGCGCTCGATCTCCGGTCTGACCCCGCCATCCTCGGGGAGGATCTCTTTCAGCGGCGAGGAGATCACGCGGACCCCCGCGCACGAGATCGTCAGCAACGGGATCGCGCTGGTCCCTGAAGGCCGCCGCTGCTTTGCGCGCATGACCGTCCGCGAAAATCTCGACCTTGGCGCCTTCCGGCGCCCGGGTGATTCGCTCCAGGAGGACTTCGACCGCGTCTTTAACCTGTTCCCGCGACTCCACGAGCGGGAGAAACAGAAGGCCGGCACGATGTCGGGCGGCGAGCAGCAGATGCTCGCGATCGGGCGGGCGTTGATGGCTCATCCCAAGCTGCTCATGCTCGACGAGCCGTCGATGGGGATCGCCCCGATCCTGGTGCAGCGCATCTACGAGACGATCCGCGAGATCAACCAGCAGGGTGTCACGATCCTGCTGGTCGAGCAGAACGCCAACTACGCGCTCGAGATCGCCGCGCGGGGCTATGTCCTCGAGACCGGCCAGGTTGCGCTGGCCAACTCCTCCGACGAGCTCCGCACGGACCCCGAGGTGCAGCGAGCCTACCTCGGCACATGATTCTCACCGCCTCGATCGGAGCGACAGGCCTTTACCTGCTGTTCGCGTGGCTCGCCTCGGCCGCGATCGGCTCGTGGGTGTCGGATCGCAAGGGCTACGGGGAACGGGTCGGGCTCGCGTTTGGACTGCTGCTCACCGTGGCTGGCTTGGCGATTGTGTTGCTGCTCCCGGCGCGGCCGGGGTCGGCGTGGAAGCTCGACGGCCCGCTGCCGCGACGAAGGAGGTAATCTCACCACCCATAAGGGATGAGTGGTGAGACACAACCCGGCGGCCGCGTTCCGGCGCCCGGCAAGTTGGGCCTCGTACAGGCGTTCCTGAACACGCACTACGACCTGGACGCCGGTGGCGGTGACGTGTTCGCCGACGCCCGTGCTCTTCAGGCCTGGCTCGTGCGTCACCGTCTGATCGAGCCGGGCGTGTCCGTCGACCCGGCGGACCTGCGTCGGGTGATCGGTGTCCGCGAGACGCTGCGGGATTTGGCCGCGCGGCGTCGGCATGCCCCACTCCTCGCCACGGTGGAGCTCAGGGTCGAGGACGCCGCCCCTCGGCTAAGGCCGGCCGACGCCGGCACCGTCGACGGAGCGATCGCGGAGTTGCTCGCGATCGTCGTCGCTGAGATGTCCACAACGCGCTGGTCGCGACTGAAAGTCTGTCCGGGCGAGGATTGCGGCTGGGCGTTTTACGACCACTCGCGCAATCGCACGGGCCGCTGGTGCTCGATGACGGTATGTGGTTCTCGCGCGAAGGCGCAGGCTCACTACCGACGGCGGAGGAGACAGTGAGCAAGCTGATCGCGGCGCGCCTCCGCCGTCGGCCGGCACGCTATCTGCTGACAGCGATCGGCGTCGCGATTGCGGTCGCGTTCGGCGGCGCCGTTGTCGGCCAAGCGACGATTGCCGGCGACCGGGCCGCGCACGACGTCCTGTCAACCGCTTCCCCAGTCGTGCGGGTCACTTGGCAGGGCGCGGTCACGCCAGCGATCAGACGGCAGGCGCTGGCGGCGCTTGGAGAGCCCGCGACGGAGACGCTGACGATTGGCCCCGTGCGGCTGAGCGGAACCGTTGTGACGCTCGCGGCCACCGAGCGCGCGGCTGAAACCGGGCCGTGCCTGGCGAGCGCCTGCCCGATGCTGCTGGCCGGGGCCTCGCTGAGCAAGCGAATGCTTTCGGCCCGCGGCTTGCGGATCGAGGTCGCCGGCAGGACACGGCTCGGCGTGGGCGGCCAGCCCGTGCTGGTCACTCACGACGTTGAGGGCCTGTCCACGATTTCGGCGCTCGCGGCCTTGTTCCGCACGACCAGCTGGGTCGCCACCCTGTCGTTCGCCCGGCTCCACAGCTGGGATCTCGCCGCGCTCGAGGCGCGCCTGCGCCGCTCGGAGGCCAACCTGATCGCCGCGAACAGCGGGTTTGCCTACGCCGCGCCGTTCGACGCGATCAATGCCGCGCGGGCTCGGGCCGCCGCGGCGCCCGACAGGCTGCTGCTGAGCGGTGGGGGCGCGATCGCCGCGCTGGCGACGTTTGTGCTGCTCGCGGCGGGCGCCCTGCGACGTGACCTGAGGCTCGAACTCGGCAGGCTGCGACGCGCCGGCGCGACACAGGCGCAGTTGCTCGCCTTCGCCGTGGGAGAGGCTGCGATCGTCTGCGGTGTCGCCGTGCTCGCGGGCGCGATCGCCGCCTTCGGCGCGCTCGCTGTCCAGTCGAGCGACGCCGTCCAACACAGCCTGGTGCGCTGGGCGGTCGTCGGGGGGCTGCTCGCCGCATGGGGCCTGACGACAGCTCTCCTCGCGGCAGTAGCACTCGTCCCCAAGCGTGCGGCGGAGCGCCTCGGCGACGCGGCGGCCGTCGCCGCGGTTGCGTCACTCGCGCTCGCACTCGCGCAAGGAACCGGCGGCTCCAGCCCGATCGTCGTGCTGTTGGCGCCACTCGCGTGCGTCGCGGCGGGGGTGTTCGTGTTCCGTTGCGCCGCGTTCGCGCTCCGCGGCGCGGAACGGATCGCCCGCGCCGGCTCGCCGCTGGTGCGCGTCGCGCTGACGGGACTCGCACGGGGGCCGGGTTTGGCGTCTGCGGCAATCGCAGCGATCGCGATCAGCATTGGGCTTGGAGGTTTCGCGCTCTCCTACCGCGCGACGCTCGAGCGCAGCGCCGCCGACAGGGCGGCGGCCCGTGTCCCGCTCGACGTCACCGTGGCAGCGGGCCAGACCTTCGCCACGCCGCTCCAGCTCGCAACCCTCGCGCACTGGCGGACGCTGTCTGACGGAGTCGCGCTGCCGGTCCGCCGTACCGTCGCGAGTTACGTGAGCGGCGGCGCGAGCGTGACCGTCCCCGCACTCGGCGTGCCGTCGGCCGGCCTGCGGCTCCTGCACGGCTGGCGCGACAGCGACGCCCCGGCGCCGCTCGCCGAGCTCGCGCGAGCGCTCGCCAGCGACGCTCGGACGCTGGCGCCGGCGCTACCCGCCGGCTCACGCTGGCTGTCGCTGCGGGCCAGCTCTCGCGGGCTGGCTGTTCAGCTCATCGCGGATCTCCGTGACCCAAACGGCGGAGTGACCCCGGTGCCGCTCGGCGCGGCGGACTCCTCCGCCGTGCTCGGGGCGCGGATACCTCCCGGGCGCTGGCAGCTCGAGGCGCTCGAACTCTCCGAGCCGACCGGACTCGAGATCACCGCGGGGCATCAAACCGCCGAGGGCGGGACGCCGCCAGCCGAGCTGTCAACCAGTGTCCGCCTCAGTTCTGTTGCGCTGCTCGCAGCCGACGGGCGTCGTGTCGGCGCTGTTTCGCTGCGCGGCTGGCACGGCGTCGATGGCGCGGGTGCGGTCCGCTTCACGACGAATGGGCCGTCCGCGATCGTGCGACCCGACCAACCGAGTGATTCGTTGCCGCTGCGCGTACTCGCAGACCCGCACGCCGCGGCCTCCGCGGGGAGCGGGCGCGAGCTGGCGCTGAGCGTCGACGGCGTGCCTGTACGGGCCAGGGTGGTCGGGATCGTTCGCAGGTTTCCGACCGTGTCAAGCGATGCAGCCGGCATCGTGGTGGCCGACAGTGCAGCGCTTGGCGCCGTGCTCGACGCAGCTCAGCCGGGCCAGGGCCAGGCTAACGAGCTGTGGCTCGACACCCGCGCGCCCGGCCGCCTGCGCGCCTCCTTGGGGGCGGGGGTGCTCGCTCAGCTCTCGAGCGCATTCCGAGCCGACCTTAAGCACGAACTCTCCTCCGACCCGATCGCGCGCGGCGTGCTCGGAACGCTCGAGAGCGCGGCAGTCGTGGGGCTGCTGCTCGCTGTGATCGGGCTGCTCGCCGCGCTGCTTGGCGGCGGGCGGGATGCGCGGCTCTCGCAGGACCTCCTCGAGCAAGGGTTCGGCCCGCGCGGGCTACGGCGAGAGCTGCGACTGAGGTTCGCGATCGCCTCGCTCGTGGGTGTCACCGCCGGAACAGCCGTCGGGGTGGCGCTGGTCGGCCTGGCGGTCTCCGGGGTGCGCGCAGCGCTCGGGCCGGCGGATCCGCCCGTGATCGCGGTCGTTCCGGCCGGCGCACTGGCTCTGCTCGCGGTTGCGTCGCTGGCCAGCCTGACTCTGGCCGGAGGGCTAGGAACGGCGAGACAACGATGAGCGAACCGGTTGTTGCGCTGAGCGACGTGTTTTGCGTCCACCGGACCCGCGAGGGCGATGCTGCCGCGCTTCAGGGGGTCTCGCTGTCCGCGGACCGCGGTCAGCTCCTGTGCGTGCTCGGTCCGAGCGGGGCGGGCAAGACGACACTGCTGCGGATCATCGCCGGGCTCGAGCCGCCGTCGGCGGGTGCCGCGTGCGTCCTTGGCCGGGACATTGGACGCCTGTCGCGCCGCGGCCGTGCCCGTCTGCGCCGGGACTCGATCGGGATCCTCGGCGAGCACGCCGAGCTCACCTTGATCGGAGACCTTCCGGTCGCCTCCAACATCGGGCTGCCCCTGACGCTGCGCGGGGCGACGAGCCCGAGCATCCGGACGCGCGTCCGCGAGCTGCTCGCTGCCGTCTCGCTGTCGGATCGCGCCGACGCGCTTCCATCTGAGCTGTCCGGCGGCGAACGCCAGCGCGTGGCGCTGTGCATGGCCGTCGCTCACCGGCCCGCGCTGGTGCTCGCAGACGAGCCCGCCGGGGAGCTCGATGACACGAGCGCCGGCGAAGTGCGGGAGGCTCTCGGCGAGCTCGTCCGTGCCGACGGTGCGTGCGCGATCGTCGTCTCACACGACGCGGATGCCGCTCTGGGTGCCGACCGCGTCGTACGGATCCGCGACGGCCGCGTCGCGGAGGAGAGCGACGCGCTCGTGGTCGGCCGCGGTGGCTGGCTTCAGCTGCCGCCACAGATGCTCGCCCAAGCTCGCATCGGAGAGCGGGCGCGGGTCACGCAGGCCGACGGCGGGCTGCTACTGAGTCCCGTCGGAGAGCCGTCCGCGGCCCCCGATCCGGTGGCCGCAATCGCAGCCGACGTCACACCGGTGGGCGTCGAGGTACGCGAACTGCGGCGCGCATTCGGCTCTCGCGAGCTGTTCGGTGGCCTCGACGCCCGGTTCGCCGAGGGCGCGCTGACAGCTGTCACGGGAAGGTCAGGAACTGGCAAGACCACCCTGTTGCGGCTCCTTTCTGGACTCGACCGCCCGGCGGCCGGCGAGGTGTTGGTCGACGGATCGCGGCTCGACACGCTCGATGCCGAATCTCTCGCAGCGCTGCGGCGCTCGCGGATCGGCTTCCTCTCCCAAGAGCCCACTCCGGTCCCGTTTCTCAGTGCGACGGAGAACGTCGAGCTTGGTCTGGTCCTGCGCGGCGTGCCGGCGGGTGCGGCACGCGAGCGCGCGACGGCCGCGCTCGTCGCGGTCGGGCTGGGCGATCGCGCCGCGCAGCGAGTCGCTCGGCTCTCGGCGGGCGAACGTCAGCGGGTCGCGCTCGCGCGCGCGCTCGCCGCCGCGCGTGGCCTGCTGGTCGTCGATGAGCCGACGTCGCGGCTCGACGAAGCGATGACGCTCACGGTCGGCGAGCTGCTCGCCGGGACGGGCCAAACCGTGATCTGTGCGACCCACGACCCGGTGCTGATCGCGCTTGCGGACGCGGTTGTCGCGCTCTAGCGGGCGGCGAGGTTCCGCGGAACACTGACGGTGAAACAGGGTCAGCACCCATGATCGCTGGCACACTGGTCTGCGCAGGTCGGGCCAGGAGGACGCGTCGTGGAGGTCAGGAATCGCCGGTTGCTGTTGCCGTGCATTGAAAGGAGCAGCTCCGATCAGCCAGGGACGACCCGCACGCCGCTTAGCTTGACCTGAGTCCCCCGGCGCACCGAGTTCGGGATCTCGGCGATTGCGTCGACGTGCGAAACGAGCTCTTCTAGCTGCTCCCGAGTCGCGTTCCCCGCTATCTCCACCTCATAGGCGATGTCCTCAGAAACCGCCGGCTCGCCGCTGAAGTTTCCGCGGACAACCACTCGAACGGTCGTCAGCCGGATGTCTTTGGCGTGCGCTTCCCTGAAGAGGTCATTGGAAACGCACCCACCGATGGCGAGGTACAGGAGCTGGCCACCATTGAAGCCCAGTCCGCGGCCGCCGCTATCCGCCGGACGGTCTACGACCAACGTGTACGGGCCGGCGCTGCCGATGGCCGCGGCCTCGCCGCCGACATTGCGGAACTCAACCTCGAAGCCCATGGCGCGATCATCACCGGGCCGGATCGTCCAAGTCAACCTTCGGATCACATCCTTCTGCTGCAACGAATATGAGCAGCCGGGATCGGTTGTGCTCCGTATCGCGGCGTCGCTGAAGGAATGGCACGACCCGTCCCGCCCGGGAGGCAAAAGGACTCATCGCGTCGGCCGCGCGGCAGCGATATAGATTTGGCGATACGAGGTCGCGGCTGCTGAAGCTTGCGCAGCTCCTGGTGAAGCGGCAGCCAGGTCAGTCACTCCTTTCGGTCTGCTGGCACGGTTCAGGTTTGTCGGGATTGCCGACTGCTCCTTGCGGCGCGCCCGAGACTTCTGAATACTGCGTCCGTGTCGGGAAAGTCAAACAGAGGAGGGCGGATGCCGACGGCTGCTGAGATGGTCGCGGAGGCCAAGAAGAGGGTGGAGAACCTGACCGTCGACCAGACGGCTCGCGAGCTGGACTCTGGTGATGTGCTGCTTGTGGATATCCGCGAGTCAAGCGAGAGAGCCGAGCATGGGGTTATCCCCGGTGCCGTTGAGGCTCCGCGGGGGATGTTGGAATTTTGGGCAGATCCAGCCAGCCCCTATCACCGGAGTGAGTTCCAGCCTGACCGGCGTGTGATCCTCCACTGCGCGTCGGGGGGCCGTTCAGCGTTGGCAGCTGCGATGCTCGAGGACCTCGGCTACACGAACGTAGCTCATCTTGACGGTGGGATTACCGCCTGGAGCGAGCAGGGGCAACCGGTGGAAAAAGTCGAGCGGATGGAGTAGATCCGCGGCATCCGGACGGCTGGTGACTGAGGACCTACGGTCACTTCAGCTCTGAGTAAACATTCAGGTGACTTGACCCGAGCGCGGTCCTGCTTCCGGCTGCTACAGGCCGCGCGACCGCTTTCGTTCCTGCGGGTGCCTGCCGGCGCGCGAGTGCCTTGGCGACATCACGATTTCGGCTGAGCAGCGGCGACGTGCCGGTTTGCGGGGTTGGCCTTCTTCGTTCGGAGAAGCCCCGGCCGGGGGGCGAACTGGCCTTGCCGATGACAGGGGATACGCTCCATCGCCGATGACCCACAGCGTGCTCGACTGCTGCACCCTGGCTGACGCCGAGGATGGCGCGACTGTGACTGCGGCGCGCCCGACTCGGTGATGGGGGATCGTCCGGCCGAGGACGCCTTGTGGGATGCGCTGCGCGGCGGACTTGTCTCGCGCGCGCTGGCGGTCGTCGCCGACCTGAGGATCGCGCAGGCTCTGACCGACGGCGCGCGGCGAGTGCCCGAGCTTGCGGAGCAGACTGGCGCCGACGCCGACACGCTGCACCGGCTGCTCCGCGCGCTCGCGAGCGACGGCATTTTCGCCGAGGATGCACCCGGCGTCTTCCGCAACACGCCCGCCTCGGAGGTGCTGGCTCGCGACGGTTGGGATGACTTTGCCCACTTGTTCGGAGGCATCTGGCTGCGCGCCGTTGCCGACCTCGACGCGACGGGCGAGCCTTCCTTCCCCCGCAGGTTCGGCACCGACTTCTGGTCGTGGCTCGCGGCCCATCCGCCGGAGCGAGCCGCCTTCGACCGCGCGATGGCACAGGGCTGGCAGGGACGGCTCGAGCGCCTCGACTCCGTCGAGTGGCGTGGCGATGAGACGGTCGTCGACGTTGGTGGCGGAAACGGCTCGCTGCTCGTCGCCCTGCTCGACCGTCATCCCCACATGCACGGGATCGTTTTCGACCTGCCCGAGACCGCTCGGGACGAGGGGGCGCTCAGGGACCGCTGCACGTTCGTCACAGGCAGCTTCTTCGAGGCCGTCCCGGCTGGGGACGCGTTCGTCCTCTCGACGATCCTCCACGACTGGGACGACGCCTCAGCGCTGCGGATCCTCCAGACCGTGCGCACCGGCGCCGCCGAGACGGCACGGCTGATCCTGCTCGAAGCCGTGATCGAGCCCGGCATCGAGGCCGACGGCGCGAAGTGGCTCGACCTGCTGGTGCTCGCTCTCTTCGCGGGCCGGGAGCGCACCGAGGAGCAATGGCGGACGCTGCTACTGGACGCCGGCTTCGAACCGACCCGCTTCGGCCGCGGGATGATCGAAGCTCGATGCCGCTGACCGTCGCAACACTCGGCCCACGATGATCGCTTTCATCCTCTCGGCACCTCACCTCACGCTATTGCCTTGGCGACGAGAAGCTGGGAGCCGCGGTGGCTTCGGCCGGTGGGCCGTGCGATCGCTTTGCGTCGCGGTCGCACGGCGCCGGCTGGTGGGCGTGTCAGGGCTTTGGTGTGAGCCTGGCCGTTGCCGGGATCATGGGTATCGGCCGCTCGTGGACGGACGGCGCGGCGGGCAAGCAGTCGTCCGCGCCGGCGCCGACCGATGGCTGCTTCTGGGCGAATGCGCAAGCGCCGCCGATAAGGGCGCGGTCGGCACCTAGGCAGCGCTGGGCAAGCGCCGCATAGCCGGTGCGCCCTGCGTACCGCGCAAACGAGGGGACGCTGGGGTGGGGCTCAAGATGCTCGCGCCAGCAAGAGCGGGTCTCTGGTCGTCGCCGACGCCCGGCCAGCCCGGCCGATGAGGCCTCCTCCACGGCGTCCGGGCGTTGTTTTGAGGGCCTTTGGGGCGTAGTGTGGAACGCGCTGTGTCGGGTTCCGGAGAGTCTCGTGCGAGTGCGGTGTTGGCGGCGGCCAATGGCGCGTTTCGGATGGCGGCGGCGGCGGCCGAGGATGCCCTCGCGGCGGTCGATCTGCTTCGTGTCACGGGCGCCAACGGATCGCCGTCTGATCCGTTTGCTGCGCGCGACCCCGATTACATCCGTCAGACGCTCCCGACGCTGCGAGCGTGGTCCGAGATCTATTTCCGCTCGGACGTATCGGGCCTGAATCGAATCCCGGCGCAGGGACCGGTGCTACTGGTGGGCAACCATTCTGGTGGCACGATGATCGCGGATACGTTCGTGTTTGCGCAGGCGTTCTACGACCATTTCGGTCCCGACCGGCGCTTTTATCAACTCGCGCACGACCTCGTGTTCAAGGTTCCCGGTCTGCGGACGCTCGTGCAGCAGTACGGGACTGTGCCGGCGTCTCGGGAGAACATGCGACGGGCGCTCGAGAAGGACGCGGCGCTGCTGGTGTATCCCGGCGGCGATGAGGAGAGCTTTCGACCTTCGTGGGAGTCGAGCACGGTGGCGTTCGCGGGCCGGACCGGATTTGTCGAGCTCGCGCTGGAGTTCGGCGTGCCGATCGTCCCTGTGGTCGCGCTGGGCGGACAGGAAACGGGGCTGTTCCTCGGGCGCGGTCGACGAATCGCGAGTGCCCTGTCGCTCAACCGTCTCGCCCGGCTCAAGGTCCTGCCACCCGTCCTCGGACCGCCGTTCGGGATCACCGTGCTCGACTTCCCCGTCCGCATCCCCCTGCCCTCGAAGATCACGATCCGAGTGATGCCGCCGATCGACTTGCGCAAGAAGCTCGGGGCCGACGGCGACCTGGAGGAGGGCTACCGCCTCGTCACCAGCAGGATGCAACGCACTTT
>Ga0102924_1005738_pt1 | contig 11878 bp, 3 predicted proteins | sample PaiPotPPM11metaG_FD_80116 | JGI IMG/M metagenome (GOLD analysis project Ga0102924, IMG submission 80116) | Iron sulfur acid spring bacterial and archeal communities from Banff, Canada, to study Microbial Dark Matter (Phase II) - Paint Pots PPM... ... | reverse complement strand
CCTGAACCGGGCTTGCCGTTGCGCACGCTGCTTCCGTCGTGGCCGTTGTGGTTGCTGGCGCCGTTGCTGGCGTTCGTGCCGGTGGCGCGCGCCGGGGGCAGCGCGGACTTCTTCGCCGCTTTGGGCAGCGTGTTTCCGGCGCCCTTCGCCTGACCGCCCGCCTGAGCGATGGCGTCGCTATTGGTCTTGAGGTTGCTGGGCAGCGCGTGCTGTGGTGGCTCCGGCACGGCGATCTGCACGGGAGCGCGCATCGCCAGTTCCGCCACATGATGCTCGATCTCGCCTTTGAGTTTGTCGAACGAGAGATAGCCCTCGCGCTTGAACTCGACCAGCGGATCGCGCTGCGCAAGGCCGCGCAGGCCGATACCCTGACGCATCACGTCGAGGTGGTCAATGTGTTCGCGCCACAGTTCATCCACCACTTGCAGCAGCACCGAACGTTCGAACTGGCGCATGTAGAAGTCGCCCGGCTCCGGTGAATGATGTTCCTCCGCCGCCTTGGCCACCGCCGCCTCTTTGTTTTCGTACTGCTCACGGGCAAGTCGCTGCGTCTCCTCGATCAGCGTCTCGCGTTTGAGCCGGTTGATCGGCACAGGGAACACCTCGTCGGGCAGCACAATGCCCCAGGTGGCGAGCTGCTTTTCCAGCCCTTCCAGGTCCCACTCTTCGGGCAGATTGGCCTGCGTATGTTCGCCGACGATGCGCGCCGCCTCGCCCTCGATGATCGAGAGCACCCGTTCGCGCATATCTGCGTGTTCGAGGATCGCCTGCCGGTCGGCATAGATCACACGGCGCTGCTCGGCGATCACGTCGTCATACTCGACCACGTTCTTGCGGATGTCGAAGTTGAACGCCTCAACCTTCGTCTGCGCCTGTTCCAGCATGCTGGTGACAGTCTTGCTCTCGATGGGTGTATCGTCGTCCATGCCGATGCGGTTCATGATGCCCGCCACGCGGTCGGTACCGAAGCGGCGCATCAACTCGTCCTGTAACGACACGAAGAAACGCGACTCACCCGGATCACCCTGACGACCGGAGCGCCCGCGCAGCTGATTGTCAATGCGGCGCGACTCGTGGCGCTCGGTGCCGATGATATAGAGACCACCCGCCTCGAGCACCTTCTCGCGGTCCTCCTCGCAAAGCCGCTTGGCCTCGGCTAGCGCCTCTGCGCGGTCCTCGTCGCTGGCAAACTCAGGATCAATGTCGCGGTCGCGCAGAATCTGCTCGACGAAGCCCTCTGGATTGCCGCCCAACTGGATGTCGGTGCCACGACCGGCCATATTGGTCGCCAGCGTCACCGCGCCGCTGCGGCCCGCCTGGGCAATCACCTGCGCCTCACGCGCATGCTGCTTGGCGTTCAGCACGTTATGGCGAATATCCTCACGCTCCAGCAGTTCGGAGAGCAACTCGGAGATCTCCACGGAGGTCGTGCCGACCAGCACCGGCTGGCCAAGCTCATGGCGCTCCTTGATCTCCTCGACCACTGCGCGATATTTGCCATGCTGCGAACTGAAGATCAGGTCGGGGTAGTCTGCGCGCTGGACGGAGCGATGTGTCGGAATAGTGATCACATCCAGCTTGTAGATTTTGTTGAACTCCTCGGCCTCGGTGATCGCTGTGCCGGTCATACCTGACAGCTTCTTGTAGAGGCGGAAGTAGTTCTGAAAGGTGATCGTCGCCAGCGTGCGGTTTTCGCGCTGAATCGAGACGTTTTCCTTCGCTTCGAGCGCCTGGTGCAGACCCTCGCTGTAGCGCCGTCCAGCCAGCACACGCCCGGTGAACTCATCTACGATTAGCACTTCGCCGTCGCGCACGATATAATCCTTGTCGCGCTTGAAGAGGGCGTGCGCCTTGAGTGCGTTTTCCAGGTGGCGCGTCAGTTCCATGTCGTCGTAGATGTTGGCGACCTTGAGCATGCGCTCAACCTTGTCAATGCCTGCGTCGGTGATGGCGACGGTCTTGCCCTTCTCGTCAATCACATAGTCATCTTCGGCCTTCAGGCGCGGCGCCACATGGGCGAACGTCTTGTAGAGGTCCACCGACTCCTCGGCCTGACCGGAGATGATCAGCGGCGTGCGCGCCTCGTCAATCAGGATGTTGTCCACCTCGTCAACGATGGCGTAGTTGAGCAGGCGCTGCGAACAGAAGGCCAGATCGGGAACCATGTGATCGCGCAGGTAGTCGAAGCCGAACTCGTTGTTGGTGCCATAGGTGATGTCGGCCTGATAGGCTGCCTTGCGCTCCGGTCCCTGCGGATTCTGCGAGGTGAGCACGACGCCGACCGAGAGACCCAGGAACTCGTGGATGCGCCCCATCCAGTTTCTGTCGCGCTCGGCCAGATAGTCGTTGACCGTGATGACATGCACGCCATCGCCAGTCAGCGCATTGAGGTAGGAGGGCAACGTCGCCACCAGCGTCTTGCCTTCACCAGTGCGCATCTCAGCGATCTTGCCTTCGTGCAGTACCACGCCGCCGATGAGTTGCACATCATAGTGGCGCTGCCCCAGCACGCGACTACTGGCTTCGCGCACGACAGCGAACGCTTCGGGCAACAGGTCGTCGAGGCTGGCGCCGTTCTCCAGCTCCTGCTTGAACTCCCCGGTCATGCCATGCAGCTCGTCATCCGAGAGGGCGGCCATCTCGTCGCTCAACCCGTTGATTCGCTCAACAAGCGGGCGAATACGTTTTATTTCGCGTTCGTTCGGATCGCCGAACATCCTGGTAATAAAGCTCATCTGGTCTCACCTGTCCTGCGCTGCTGCATGCGCTCTCCCTGTAGGTATCTCGATCTGTCGTTCGCAGGTTCGCGTATCGCCGTATTTCACAACCATCACTTTATGTACTACGTTTGCGCTGGCGAGAAGTCTCATGTCGTGCCGCTCGTGCCGCGCTGATAGCGCCTTGTCGCGCCCCGCGCTACGCCATGCTCATTATACCATCTTCCCGTGTGGCGCTTATTCGCCACTCCCAGCGACACACTGCCGTGACAGTCACCTGTGCCTGCATCAGGTGCGTTGGTGATGAGCAACAGGTCTTTTAGATAGAACTGACGAAGGCGCTCTGGCCTGATTGCCTCTGGCGCTCCAGTTTTTCCGCTTTCTGCTACCGTCGCTGTATAGACAGGATGTGCGCCGGTTGAACACCTGTCCATCCATTACGGAAGGAGATTCAGTGATTTCACTGTTGACGCCTGCTGTTCATACTCCTATACTGGATACGATCTGCACTGCCATTCCCGGCATGAGCGCCGAGCAGATGGGATGGGATGCGCCGTATGCCGCCCTCGAGGCGCTATGGTTTCCAAAGGAGCATGACGTGGACGACAATGGAGATGACACCGACGGAGCTGGCGGAGCTGGGGGCGCTAACGATGCCAATCCGTATGCGGAGCGACGCGCGCAACTCGACGCCCAGTTTCGCGCGCTTCCACGGCCCGGAACGCCCGCCTATTGGCAGGCGCTTGAAGGTACAGCAGAGCAGCCCCCGCCGCTAGGGGTGCTGGCGCGCTGTGTGCGTGAACGCTGGGAGGCGCTGGCTGCCGACGAAGCGGGTCGCATCTTTGCGTTGTTGATGGCGCGCACCTGGGCGGAAGCGGAGCGTATGGTGAAAGGCAAGGTGCCTGTTTCGCTGGCAGACGAGATTATGCAGGATGGCTACCTGTCGCTGTGGAAAGGCATAACCGAGAAGTCCAGCGATTTCCCGTTCCAGAACTGCTCCTTTGCGCTACGCAGACTGGTCCAGCGCGCACGCGCCGAGACCCTGCGACGTGAAGGATTCCAACTGCGTAAAGGCACAGATCATTCAATGCGACTGCCGCATCGTCAGCAAGTCAGCCTCTCGGCGCCCCTCGGTGGTAGTGACGAGCATGCGAGTCTGGAGGATGTTCTTGCCGATCCAACGGCAGAGGAGGCGTACAGGGTCGTTGAACACTACGTGGATGTGCGTGCGATGCTCGAACAGCTTACTGATGTGCAGCGAGCGCTTTTCTTCTTGCAGTTCGATGGGAGTCTCACGCAGAGGCAACTGGCGAAGCGCCTGGGTGTCACTGATCGTACCATTCGAACGCGACTTGTCGAATTGTATGAAACGTTGCGTAAGCTCAACGCCAACGCGAGTGATCCGCCCAGCCGCACAGCGGAATCCTCTGAGACGCCAGACGAACGACGGGAGGCGGATGATGGCAAACACTGAGCATGAGCGGAACGAGATGGTGGAGTACATCATTGCCCGCTATGTCGAGGAGTACCGCGCTGGGAAGCAGCCGAGTCTCGCCGAATACGCGCGCCGCTATCCGCAATATGCCGTAGAACTGACCGAGTTTGCGGTTGACGCCTATGTTTTCGGATTAGAAGAGTTCGTTGAGTCAGCGCCCGATCCCACCTCAGCGCCGCAGCTCTCGCCCGCCGCGCAGCAGGCGATGGCGCGCATACGCCAGCAGTATGTGGACCAGTATGCGCTGGATGGACTGGTGAAGCAGGGCAAGCGTGTCAATCTCACTTTGCGGCAGCTTGCTCAGAAGGTGACGCTGACGACCGATGTGATCCTGAAGCTGGAAGCGCAGGTGATTGAGGTAGCGAGCATTCCGCGTACCCTGATCCGGCGGCTGGCAGAGGCGTTGCAGGTCGCGCCTGAAGCGGTAGCGCTGTATCTGGGCGGCTCACGCGCCACGACAACGCAGCCAGGTTTCTACTACGCCACTGAGGCGCCGACCCAGACGCAGGAGTCGTTTCTCGACGCCATACAGGAAAGTTCACAGCTTTCCGCCGAGAGCAAAGCCGAGTGGCGCCGCATTATTCAGGACGAGATTGCCTGAATGGAGGGTCTGACCCGTTCATTGACATCGTTGCTGGGACACCCGCGCTGGATTCAGCCCTGAACGAACCCCACTGATACGCATGCTACCCTGCACATAGCAGTTGGGCGAAACAAACTTCCCTGCGATCAGAGAGATGTCTGGCGTACTGCGACGCCCAGAGCACAGATTTTTTGTCCCTGAACCACTGCTGTATTCAAGACCTCCAGGATGGTAGCTATGGAACGACGTGAGATGATTGCGCTTGTAGCCGCTCCCTTGCATGCGCAACTGGTTGGTTACGCCGCCCCTTCGTCGGGTAAGGCGCCCGTTTCCCAACAGCATGTCCCGCAGCATGCGGGTTCTCAATGCTGGGATGCGATGCAAATGTTCTGTGACAACCTCAGCCTCGAATTGCAACCGACCGCCAAGAACGGCGCCATGCTGGGCGGAGCCTCGGCGCGACTACAGCTTTGTGATTGGCAGGATGCAAGCGTCGGCGGCGCCATCTGGTACGACGGGAAGATGGAGACGACCAAGCGCCTCTTTGCCGTCGCGCATGAACTTGGTCATTACTTCCTGCATCGTGGCGAGGGTGTGACGCTGCACCCGCCCTGCGACGCGCACGCGATTGACGAACGCGCCGACAGCGCAACATTGCGCGCCGACGCCATCCCCAATAACCGCGTCGAGGAGTATACCCCCAGGGCGCGTCGTGAACTGGAAGCCAACGCCTTTGCGGCTGAGCTGCTTGCCCCACGAACTGAGGTGCGGCGGCTCTTCCTTGCCAGCGCCGACTGCGATACGGCGACGCTCGCAACCCACTTCGGCATCTCGGAGCCGCTGGCGCAGCAGCGGTTGGTGGAGGCTGTGCTGTGCGCAGTTGTGCATGATGCGCAATCTCAAACACCACAACCGGGGCCTGACGATGCATCAGACGCGCTGATGATTGGCGCAGGGGATAATACGCTGGCGGCGCATACGCTGCTCGACCGGCTCGATCCCTCGCAGCGGGCGGCGGCGATGTCGCGCGCTCCTGCGTTGGTAGTGGCGGGACCGGGCGCGGGCAAGACAGCCACACTGGTCGGGCGGGTGGCGTATCTGGTTGGGATGCAGGGCGCACAGCCGGAGCAGGTGCTGGCGATGACCTTTTCGAATCGGGCGGCGGGCGAGATGCGTGAACGACTGCTGCTGGCAGGCTTGCCGGGCGAGCGCATGCCTGTTCTCACCATCCATGCCTTTGCGGCGTCCTTGTTGCGTGAATACTGCAAACGTGTTCCGGTCGCGCCAGATGAGCAGCCACTGAGCGCCGACTTTCGTATTCTCGACACGACCGACGCCCTGCTGCTGCTTGAGGAGCTACTGCCCGATCTCGATCTGCAGTACTATCGTTCGCTCGCGCGGCCTACTGCCCACTTACCTACGCTCGAGCAGGATTTCTCACAGGCGCGCAACCAGCTCTGGACTCCTGAACACTATCTGAAACAGGTGGAGGCGATGCCGCTGGCGCCCGAACAGCCAGAGGATGTTGTTGGCACGGCCAGGAAACAGCAGAGGCAGAAGCCGCCAGCGGGGACGTTTACCCGTGAGCAGATCGCGCGGGCGCGTGAGCGGGCCAACGCCTATGCCGTTTGGGATCGCGCGTTGCGGCAGCGCAACCTGCTGGATTACGGCGGCTTGATTCTGCGAGCTGTCGAATTGCTGCGAGCGGATGCGACGGCGCGGGCGGAGGTTCAGGCGCGCTATCCACATGTGCTGGTAGATGAGTTTCAGGATACCAACGTCGCCGCATGGGAACTGCTGGCGCTGGTGGCTGGCGCTGCGGGCGCGGGACTCTGGGTAGTGGGCGACCGTAATCAGGCGATCTATCGCTGGCGTGGCGCCTCACCACGCAACCTGCGCCGCCTGGTGGAACGCTTTCCCTCACTCACCGTCACCTCGCTCGACCGCAATTACCGCTCAACGCCTGCGATTGTGCAGTTGGGCGCTGGGCTGGCGGCGCAGATCGCCGAGCAGGCGCTTCCCAATGGGCATGGAGAGCAGAAGATGCAGACGGCGCTGTCGCCTGTCGCGCTGAGTGCAACGCGGGCAGCGCTGGCATCAGGGCAATCCGGCATTCTTCGGCAGGAGGATTTCGCCGACGCCAGCCATGAACGTGCTGGCATCGCCGAGGCGATCCGGCGCCTGCATGCCCAGGGATACCGCTATGGCGATCAGGCGATTCTCTATCGGATGCGCAAGCAGGTGGCGCAGATGGCGCAGTCGCTGACCGAACAGGGTATTCCGGTGGCCGAGGTGGGCAATCTCTTTGCGCAGGAGGCGGTAAAGGATACGCTGGCCTTCCTCGCGCTGGCCGCCGGACCCGATGGGCGGGCGCTACTGCGCGCCAATGCGCTGCTGCCCGCGTTCGGCGCCATGCCGATCCCCAGCGCCGAATTGCGGACGACGCTCCATCTGTTGGCAAATAAGCGGCTGCCGTTGCCCTGGACGCTGTTGAAGCCTGAAACACACGGACTGCTGCGTGAGGCTGGTGTGAGTGTGGCGTCATGCCAATCCCTGAAGACATTGGCGCAGGCCGCCGACGAAGCGCGCACTGGCTACGGCGCGATGTTCACTCTTCGTGCGACGGATAAGGCGGCGCCATCACGTATCGGCATGGCCCTGGTACACGTTCTGCTGCGGCCCGGCGGCTACGCCTGGAGGTTGGCGCGCAAAGCCGAAGGCGATCACCCGCAACTCTCCCCGCTCCTGACGGGAGCCGGGTTGGAGGTGAGGTCGGCGCGGCTGGCGCTGGCGGCGCTGGGCGAACTGGCAGGCATTGCCCTGCGCTTCGATCTCCGCTGGGCCAATGAGCCGGGGTTCCGCGCGCGATTGATTCGGGCGACCCGCCGCAAGCGCACGCGCCGCATAGTGGCCGACGCTGCGGATACAGTGTCTCTGACGCCCTGGTTCGCCGACGCCACTCAAGAGGAGTCGCTGGCCGATGTCGTCCCAGCCGCCCATGCCGCCCATGCGCAGCTGATTGTGGAGAGTGTGACAACTGCGGTAGTCAATCCTGTCGCCTGCTTCTTGCGCTATATAGATGCGTTGCGCGGCAGTGATGGAGCGCCGACCGTGCCAGCGGATGACAGCGATGCCGTGCGGATTCTGACGCTGCATGGCAGCAAAGGGCTTGAGTTTCCGGTGGTCTATCTGCCCGCGCTCTATAAGCGCCAGGCGCCCTGGCAGGTGGCGACTCCGCCCGGTTTCTGGGAGGTGGACGCCGTCGAGGGCGATCCGCAGGTCGCGGAGGAACGCTGCCTCTTGTACGTCGGCCTCACGCGGGCGCGCGACGTCGTCGCCTTCACCCGCGCCTTCAGTTACAGCAAAGCTGTCGAAGCCGACGACGATGAGCAACCGGCGACGGCGAAAGCGTCCAAAGCGGTCGAGCCGCTGCCCGCGCTTCAACTTCTGCGCGGCGATCCTCTCTTCGAGCACGCCGCGCCACTGCTCGACGACGAGACGACGCAACGGTTGCGGACGCTGCAAGACACTCCGCCGACTGCCGAGCATCAGTGCGCGCCCTTCAATGAGGTGACCGCGGTTGAGCACGTGGCAGAGCACGTGGCAGAGAACGTGGCAGAGCACGTCGGGCGGCAACCAGAAAAGCCACTGCACCGGCTGGCGGACCTCGAAGAGTATCGGCTTTGCCCGCGCCAGTACCACTACGCGCAGACGTATGGCCTGCTCGACCCGACGGATAGCGCGCCGCGACGCTTCCACAGGTTCATGCGCCGCGCCCTGCCGCAGCTTAACGTCCTGCATACCGCGCGACCCGACGCGCCGTGGTCCGCTGCTGAACGCGCGATGCAGCCACTCTGGCAGGATGAGGGGCCGGCCGGTGATGCGCATGCGGAAGATTATTGGCTGGGCGCCCAGCGGGTGTTGCAGCGCGAGTGGGATGTTTTGCGCCGCACGCCCGCCAGCGCCATCGCTGGAGTGCGCCAGGAGGCGGTGGAACTGATCGCCGAACTGCGCTCCTGTCGCATTGCGGTGACGGTAGATCGCCTGATCGCCGACGACGCGACCCGTACTGATACGCTGTTGCGGCTGCATATGAGCCGTCCCAAAGAAAGCGATCTCAACGACCTCAGCCTGCGGCTTTACGCCATCGCCCATCGGCAGATATATCCTGACAGGCGGGCGCGGATAGTGGTGGCGTATGTCGGCGCTCCGCTTGCCAGGGCCACTACAGATACCACGGCCACCCACGATGCCGACGCCGGAGAGCAGGGCAGCGCAGTGGATGTCACCACGAAAGTGTTCGCCGATGCAGCGACCTACCTCACGCCGGAACCCAGGCGACGTTCGGCGCTGGATAAGCTGGATGACGCGGCGCGCGCCATCGCCGCCGGACGGTTTGCGCCCCGACCAAAAACCGACGACGCCTGCGAGACCTGCCCCTATTGCTATGTCTGCCCCGCGGACCTGCCCGAAACTGACTGGTGAGGGTAGCTGCAACGCAGCGCCTGCCAGCCGCGTACACCAGTATAGCTGGCTTGATACACCATCAGGTTGCCACGTGCGCGCCTACCGCCTGGCCGACCTGGACTTCTTTGCTATGTCTCTCCGCTGGCGCTGCATGCTGTGTACACTGAAGGTAGCTGATATACCAGCGACCAACGGGCCAGTGGCTGAAGCCGCGCCTGTGGGCCAGAGCAGACGCGGCGCTTGCCTGGGTGGGCTGGAGATTGGTGTGAATAGGCGATAGGAGCAGTGTGGTGAGTGATGGCACAATGAGGAGGTATTGAGATGAGGCGAAGGAACAAGGCAAGCGATGCCCGCCGGATTTCATACCACAGTCACCTCTCGATTCTTCTCACACTGGCCCTCACGCTGGTAATGGCGCTCGGCATGGATGCGCTGCTGGCGCCGGTTGTGGCGGCGCATGCCCGAACCACAACGAACGCTAGTTTGCACGCTACTGTTGCCAGCGCCGGGCACGTGACGATCCTCGTGCTCGATATGTCCGGCTCGATGTCGGCGAACGATCCCAATGGCCTGCGCTGCTCCGCCGCCAACGCCTATATTGACCTGAGCGGCCCCGGCGCCTTCATTGGTGTGATCGGGCTGGATAATGGTGGCGGCGCGCGGGGTGGACCGCATAACTTCGAGCGGGCGCAGGTGTGGGCGCAACCCGCCGAGATGGCGACAGTCGCCGCGCGCCAGGCGCTCAAGCAGACCATCGCGCAGAAGTCGAACAACTGCCATCCCGACGCCAGCACGCCCACCTACGACGCGCTCAACCAGTCGCTCACACTGCTAGGCAGCGCCACGCACACCGGCCAGTTGAGCGGCTCGGTGATCCTGCTGACCGATGGCCAGCCTGATCCCGACACCAGCGCGCAGGTCAACGCCATCACCAGCGACCTCACGCCGCAGTTCCAGCGCCACGGCTGGCCTGTGGATACCATCGCGCTCGGCAGCGATGTGGCATTCCGCAGCGTCCTCAGTGACCTCTCCAACGCCACTTCGGGTACGTTCTATGACGACGCACACGGCATCGTGCCGGGAACCTCGCCGCTGAATATTGCGCCCTTCTTTGTGGACATCTTTGCGCGGCGCAATGGGCGCGTGGTCGTTCCGGCCATCGCGCCGACGCAACTGAGCGGCGGTACAACCTCGCGCAACTTCCAGCTTGGCGCCTACGCCGATCACCTCGACGTGATCGCCGTCAAGGATCAGCCGTCCACCACCGTCAGCCTGATCGCGCCCAATGGGCAGGCGGTCACATCGTCGGTCGCAGGCGCCTTCGTCGCCAACGATCCGCACTACGCGATCTTCTCGATAGATGGGCCGCAGGCAGGCACATGGCAGGTGAACGTCACCGGCTCCGGCTCGTTCCTGGTGGACAATCTGATCACCTCGTCGCTGCATATGGCGATCACATCGCCGTCGGCAAGCCAGGCGTCGTTGCCACTGGGCCAGCCTTTCACCATCGCCGCCGCGCTCACCTACCAGAACGCCACGATCAGCGGTGGCAGCTTCACCGTCACTGGGATGATCACCTATGCGGGCGGCGTGGCCATCTACTCGCAGCAACTCGATCTCAGCGACGCCAGCAGCCCTGGCATATATTCGGCGGCGGTGACGATTCCCGCTAGCGCGCCCGCCGGAGCGTACGACATCACACTGGGTGTCAGCCAGGTGAGCAACACGGTGATCGCCAGCGCCGACCGAGGTGTGCGGCTTGAACTCTTCCCGGTTCCCTATCTGCTGGCGCCTGGCACGACGAAGACCGCCAGTGGCGCCGTGACGGCGACGATTGTGCGCTGGGACCCGGTCTTGCAGGCGGTCTATGGCTTGCCAGTGGTTTCCTGGTTCGGGAGGTGGCCGCTTGGTGGGCGCCCAGCGCAGTTGCAGGCGGACCTCGGCGGACAGGTGACACTCAACGGGCAATCCTATACCAGCGCGACCGTGACGGGGACGGCGATCCGCGTCGGTTCGAACGCCAGCGTCCCGATCACCGTCGTGAACGATGGCGGCGGGCGCTTCCATGTGCTCTTCGCCGCGCCGCAAGATGGCGACTACACTATTCGCTTCCAGACCACCGGCTCCTTCAAGGATAGCCACGGCGACTTCGGCGTCACCACCCGCGCCGCACAATTGAGCATCGTCGGCGCGACACCGTTGCAAGAGGCTTTCGCCTGGCTGATCACACTGCTCTATCTGGCGCTGATCGCGCTGATCGCCCTGTTGATCCGCTTCTCGTTGTTGCCCGCGCCTGGTGGCCAGTTGCAGGCGACGACGGCTGCCAATCCAACCGCGATGACACGGCGGATCAAGACCAGCCGCAGCCTTGCGCTGATGCTGCGCCAGCGCAACCTGTTGCCCTCGAAGAACGCATTTGGCCGACCCGGCGCCGCGTTGCTCTTCACCCGCAGCGGCGCCGTCGAAGCGCGTGGGCAGGGCGCGGGCGCGGACCGCTGGTTCGACGAGAGCGGACGACAGCTCAGTGATCGCTTCCACATCGTCAAGGGGCTGACCTATAGCCCCAGTGGTCGCCCCCAGGACGATCCACGCGCCGAGACCTACACCTTCCAGGGT